>WUUC01224748.1_pt1 | contig 12099 bp, 4 predicted proteins | sample 6278441 | NCBI WGS metagenome assembly WUUC01 (sample SAMN13675441, study PRJNA597444) | soil metagenome | isolation source: soil | place: USA: Washington | collected 2017-10 | reverse complement strand
GGGGAAGGCTTTGGCGCGACGACGGTAAGTTGCGCCGCGAGAATGACAGTACAGAGGAAGGCGATCATTTCCTGTGCTCCGCGCCGATTAGGTTTTGGGCGTTCGTGGGCGGCGGCCAAGCGCGGGCGTGGAAGTTTTCATCCACGACCCGATCCTTCGTGCCGGGCGGAAGGATTTGCAGCGTCTTCAGGAATTCGATAACGGCATCCTGTTCCGCGGCTGGCAGCGCCTGGAAGGCTTGACGTGACCACTTGGCCTCGCCTGAGTGCGCCAGTACGGACTGGCGAAGGGTCGTGAACAAGCCGTGGTGGAAGAAGGGCGGCTCATTCGCCGCGCCCCACAGCCGCTTGGTGAGAAACAGGCAGTTGCCGCCCTTGAATTTCTTAGACCACTGAGACTGATTCATGTCGAGCGGCTCGGCCTCGCCCGGCTCGCAGATGTCGTGGAGCTTGAAGTCTGTATAAGCCTCGACCCAGACGGTGCCGGTAGCATCCGGGCGCAGGCGCGGCGCGGGTAACATGTCGCTCGTCAGATCGACCTTCAGCTCACGCGTCTCGCCGCTGCGGAGGTTACCCGGCGGGTTGAAGGGATTTGGCTCCGAGTAGACCCAGCCCATCTTATCGAGCGGCAGGCGGGGGATGTGACACGTGGCGCAACCGACCCGCTCAAAGACGCCTTCGCCGAGCAGGACGGCCCGCTCGACCTCTGGATCGCGAGGAATGACGCGACCCGGCACTTGAAGCGCGGCCTGCCAGACGGACACGGCGGTCGCGTCGGCGCGCGTCATCTCGTTGACGAAGCCGTCGCCGTCCGGGTCGGTTTCGAGGCCGAAGCGCTCTGTCGGCTGGATACCGTGATGGTGGTTATAAGCGTTGTTGGTGAACTCGCGGATGGAGACGACGTTGCCGGCCTGATGCCAAGGGCGTATAGCAAGCATGGGCGGGTTGTGGGAGCCGGTGGAGATGAGGCTCAGGCGTGGCAGGCCCTTCACCTGTGAAGTGTCCCAGAGACCTTGCTTCGTCAGGGTCAGCTTACCGAAGCGGATGCCCTTCGCCATGAGGTCTTTGGTCTCGCCCAATTTGATAGAGTCGCGGGTGCGTTGCAGTTCCTCCGTCATCTGGCGGGCGAGCATTTCGAGGTAGCCCGCGCCGAACATGCCCGTGGAGGCGCGCAGGTTGGCGATGGTTTGCAATGACGCGGGCTGCCCTGCCTCGTCAACCGTGCCACGCGTCGGGAGCGTGTCCGACGGGTCGAAGGTCACGGAGTCGAAACGCTGGCCGAGGACGAAGACGTTCGTGACGAAATCGCCGCCGCCGCCGGTAATCCCGTAAGGCGCGTTGTGACAGCCGGCGCAGGAATTGGCGTCCGGCGCGGAGATGCGGTTGAAAGCGCGCACGCCGGTCAGCGGGCGCGACGGGTCAGAGAGCGGACGTCCCGTGCCCTTGGTTAAGGGGCGTCCGCCACCTTCCTGCTCCGTCCAGTTCGCGCCGAAGAGCAGTTTGCCGTGGGCAAGAAGCTCCTTTAGCGGTAGCTTGAACTCTTGATCGTCTTCGAGATGTTTCGCGACCGCAACCTCACGACCGACCTGACTCCGGCCCTGCGGCTCCCCGCCGTCCGCCGTGACTGCAAGCGGGCGCACGATAGCAAGGCCGCCGCCTGTCAGGAAGAGGCACGTCACGGTGAGCTTGAGCAACGTCATCCCCGGCTCGAAGGTGAAGCGGTCAGAAACGCGCGCCCTCTGCATTTGCAAAAACCTCCTAGGCAAAATGTCCTCATGGGCCGAAAGCTATTGCGTCAAGATTTTCAACCGTCGGGCCGACAAAGGTTACGACACCAGTCGAAGTGTTTATCGTCACGAGGTGATTCACGCGCGGCCCGCCACTTCTGCTCTGGATGAGCGAACCGAACAGAACCCCCGTCCCCGGCTGGTACTCCATCGCGTTTATCCTGGGGAAGTCGTTTGCCAGCGGCGGGAAAGTCATTGAGGTGACAACCGTCGCGACCCCGGTAAGTTGGTTTAAGGTATGCAAAGAGTGCTCGTTCGAGTGGAACAGCACATTTGTGGGTGAAAAAGCTATCCCGTTACCACAGCAGGCAGTTTGGCTCCTCCCGACTGCTGTCGCCGCTCCAGTCAGCTTATTGATTGTGCCGACGCCGTCACCGGCCTCCAGGTAGGCATACAACGCGCCGTCCGACTCACGGAAGGAGATGTCCGAGACATTACCCCCGAAGCCAAGGTTGCCGACGCCGGTCGGCCCGACCTCTGTTCCGACGCCGGTAGTCGTGTTAATAGTTATGAGGACGCTCACGCTGCCACTGGGACGCTTACCGATAGCATACAACTTCCCTGATGCGTCAAAGTCCATCGCGCTGACGCCGTTAAAGCCGACGGGGCCAATTGCGGTCGCCGCGCCTGTCGTATGGTCTATCGAGTACAGCGTGCTGGGCCCGTTGGGGCCCGAGAAGGCGACGCCGTAGAGTCTGCCTGCCCTAACGATCACGTCGCCGACATTGGTGAGACCGCCCGGCACTGCCGCGACGCTGGCTGAATTCCCGTTTAACTGCACCTCGTTGACAGTGGCTTTGGCCGTCACCGCGATGTTTCCAAGAATCGTCGGCACTCCCGGTATGGAGAAAGCTCCATCGAGCCCTGTGGTGGCCGAATGCTGAGTGTTGGTCGTGACGGTCGCACCTTGCACGGGATTCAAGGTGTTATCCACTACCCGACCGACTACCGTCGTCTTGGGATCGGGGATGACGTTGACCTGCACGCTCGCGGCCGTGCCCGAATTGCTCGCTAAATCCAGCGCCGTCGCGCCCAGAGTGAGACTAGTCGCCCCTACGGGGACCGACAGGTTGAATTCAAAAGGAGCGGATGAATCAGTGAAAACCACTTGGCCGTTCACCAGAAACTCCACGGCGGCGACGGCAACATCATCCGTCGCGTCTGCCTTGATCGGAAGGGTTGATCCCTCAATCACGGAACTACCGTTGGCCGGAGCGGTAAGCCTGACAGTGGGAGGAATGCCGGCGAAATCTTCCAGGGCGAGATACTGACCGATGAAGAGGCGTGTGTTACCCGTGACCCCGTTTTCGACCGTGACGATGAAAGATTCGCCCGTCATGTAAACGAACTGCTGGGTGAGGGCAATGCCCGTACCCGCGTAATCGCCGAGAGGTGCGAAATCGAGCGTGGCTCGGAAGGCCGGGCTGGCCGGGGTACTGATGTCTACGATGGGGACGACGTTGGGGAAGAGCTGTTCAGCCGCCAGGGCGAACTGACCTGAGAGTTCAACATCCCTCGGGACGAAGCCGTTCGGGCTGCTGCCGGGGAGCCCCCCGATGATCTGCGGGCTGTTGGGGGAACTGAAATCCACTACCCGGAAGCCCCCGGTGAAGGCGGCCACGTAGGCCGTCGTGCCGCTGACTCTCAAATCCTTTGCGTTACCAGGAATGGACACGTTCCCGACTACCTGAGGACTGGCCGGATTCGTCACGTCAATGATTCTCAAGGCGCTCGAAGGCGAGTCATCGGCCACGACCGCGAAGCCGCCGGATACGTCCACCCCTCTCGCTGTTCCGAGCGTGTCCACCGAACCCAGCACGCGTGGAGTCGCCGGATTCGTAACGTCTATGATTTGCAGCCCGGTGTTTCCATCCGCCACATAGGCCCGACCATCGGATACCATCACATCCTGAGCTTCTCCGGGCGTGTCCACGGCCCCGACGATGACGGGAGTGGCCGGGGTACTAATATCAATGATCTGGAGTCCCTCCGAGCCGTCGGCAACGTAAGCGAGATTACCCGCGATCCGCACGTCATTGGCATTCCCCGGCGTGTTTACAGAGCCGACGATGCTCGGCGCGGCAGGGTTCGAGACATCGATGACTTGCAAGCCGGTGGAGCCAGCCGCAACGTAAGCGAAGTTACCATTAACCTCGACATTGTTCGCATAACCCGGAATGCTGATCGAGGCCATGGCGGTAGGGGCAAAAGTTCGGACGACCACGCTGGCGGAGGCAGAGAACCCACTATTAGTGGCGGTGATCGTGCAGTTCCCGGCAGACCCGGCGAACACACGCCCGTCCGCCGCACCGAAATTACAGATGCCGAGGTCACTTGAGTTGTAATTCGTGCCCCTCTGGGTGGAGGTCAGATCGATGCTGAAGCCGTCGCTCAGCCGACCGATCACGGTAAGCTGCCGGGAGGCTTGGCCGATAATGGTGTTGACGGTGATGACAAGACTGGCAGGCGTCACGTCAATCCTGCTCAGCGCCCGCGCCAGGTTGATGCTGTTCGGATTGGTCGGGTCGCTGCCGCTTCGCACCTCAAGGCCGTCGCGGACTCCGTCCCCATCCGTGTCTGCGAGCAGGGGGTTAGTGATGAAGCCGTCCGCCCCGGCGATAACTTCCTCGCCGTCCTGTATCCCGTCCCCGTCCGTGTCGGGGTTGCGCAGGCCCGTGCCGAGCGTGAACTCCTGAAGGTTGGTGAGGTTGTCGCGGTCGAAATCTTCCTGTGCATCGACGGGATTGGTGGGGTTGAGCCCGAGGCTGACTTCGACTTCGTCGGGAATGCCGTCGCCGTCGGTGTCCGTACTGGAGAGCACGACGTTCGCCGTGATGATGACCGCCGCGCCGTCGTTGGTCGCCTGTATCACCACCGTGCCGCTCTTGACCGCCGTCACCAGCCCGTCGGCGCTCACCGTCGCGATGGCCGCGTTACTCGTCGTGTAGTTCGTGCCAGCGTCCGCCGCCGTGACATTTTTGGTGGAACTGTTAGGGTACGTCGCCGTGACCAGCAGTTGCTTCGTCTGCCCCACTGCGGTGAAAGACAGCGGGGCCGGCGTCACACTGAGCGAAGCCGGAACCTGCGTCGTGGAATTCAGGATGATGGCGGGGAGGTTGGCGGCGCCGTTTGTGGGAATGGTGAAAAACTCGGACTCGCCGGAGGTCGTAACGCCATTCTGTACGCAGGTGGCGCGCGCTTTGACCTGCCCAAAGTTGGCAGGGACGTTGGGGAGTACCCAGGAGCCGTCGGGGTTTACGCGCACCGTGCGGTTGAGCACGCTGACCGTGCAGTTCTCGTTCAGTTGAGCCAGCCCGGCTTGCGACGCGCAGAGCACGGCGCCCACGACCACCATCGCCCGCAACATGTACGACGCCCTTCGATTCATTGCTGCTGTCTCCTCGCCAGTATCGATGGCCGCCAGCTCGGAATTCCATGTGCATTAGCGGGAATGCGCAGGTTAGCGAGAACCCGCCACAAGGTCATCGAGAGACCTTACCGTTGCTTGAACGCCGACGCGGAACCCATCCTCCTGGAGTCGCCACAACGTCACAGCCAAAAGCACTTGACTGCCATTTCCCGCTGCCCTGATGTCAACGCACCTGCTTTGGCCCGTCTCAATGGATTCGCGCCTGACCAGCCTGCCCGTGTTCGGCTCAATCACAGCTATTGAGCACTTACCCAGGTTGCTGGCAAAAGCAATAACCAATTCTTTATAAGAGATTAAGAACGCTCTGCCCGTGAAGCTACGTTCTTCGAGCAAGATGACGCTTCGGTTGAATGCCAGCGCACTCGTAAACAAATGAAGTGATAGCTTGCCGGGTATGGGTGTCGAGGTCAGCGCCGCAATGAAGTTTGACCCGACGGGGGAAACATCAAGCAATAATCCGTCGACCGGGGGGGACTGGGCCGCTAATTTTCTTAAGTCCACATCTGCCAGGGCTAGATGTGTAGTCATGGCGAAGCCCTTCGAGGAAGCGTGGCCTGAGCGTGCGCCCGCGAGGACGGCTTCGTTTTTTGAGAGTGGCCTCACCTTCATCAGCGCAAACGGCAGGGCGACTTGAAGAATCTCCGGGGCATCATCCAGATCGTGGAGTTTGACGAGGATACCTTTATCATCCTGTTTGCCGGCGAGCCAGATTTCCGTGTCGCTGATCGCCTTGAGTGTGGAAGGGGTGAGACCGCCAGCGCCCTTCATGCCAACCAGTTGAAGTTCACGCTCCGCCACCTCGGTGCCAGTCACTCGATTAATACGGAGATTGTTTTCCCCCACCGGCCTCGCGAACCACAACGCCCCCGATGGGCTGAAGTCTGCGAGCACTTCCGGCCCATCCACGCTCGGCTGAGACGCCGGCAGGATCACAGGTTTATTGAACTGCCGACCACGATTGACACGGAACACTTCTAACCTTTTGTATGGGCCGTAGTCTGTATTCTTGTCCCGGATACCGATGAGGAACTGCATCGGGGAATCGGGGGCGCCCCAGAAAACCCTGAGGCAATAGGCGGTCTCCTCTTCCGGCGAATATTGGAAGGACGAACCCTGCGCCAACATCGAAAGGCCGTTCGTTGCCATCAGGCCGAGCATGACCAAAGCCGGGTAGAGTCTCCTCATAATCTCCTCACGTATCATCCCTTTGAACCTTATCCGCACGACGGCCCTTACTGCCGGCAGCAGTTGCAATACTCCTGTTGTCGCCCGCGGTACACGAACCCGCCGACTCCGGTCAGGACGTGGAAGTAAGTATCAGCAAAGCCATGGCAGTCGTTCCGCTGGTCGATATAGAACAGACGACGAGGGTCGAGGATCCCGTACGGCGGGGGCAGTGGGTAGGCCGTGTTGCAAACCGCGTGGGCCCTAGCCTGTAGGTCGCGGTCACACTGGCTCTGCGTGTTCCGACACGTTTGATAACAGATGTCGTGCCGGTTGCAGGGGAGGTCAAAACCTGGAGCCCCCCCGGACGGCACGCCGCCGGGCTCGGATCTACCAAACGCTGTCGAGCTCTGAGCCAGCAGGATAAGATGCGTCACGCGCATCGGGTCGTCCGGAGAATTACTACAGCCGTCAATCTCATGCCTGAGGGAGCTATTCTGTTCGCGGTCAGGGCATTTAGCTATCAGGTCGTCATACGAGAGGCCCTTATTCGCGACTTTTTCTCCCTGGAAGCAGCAGGAGTTTGGTTCGTTGGAATTCGGCCCGTCCTGTGCGGGGTCGGCCACGCAGTTGTTATCCCGGCATATTTTGCAGTCGGGACAGTCGGCTACGGTGCCGTTCTCGTTCGGGTTGCCGCCGCAGTGCCAGCCGGCTTTCAACACGCCGACGCCGGGGCTTGAGGTGATGACCTGACCGTCGTCGCTGACGGTGCCGGTGCCGATGGCGACGAAGGAGCCGATGTCGTGGTCGAACGAGTACATCTCGGTGACTTCGCGTGGGCGGAGGCCGTCTACGTTGGGCAGGGTGATGCGCGCAGGCGTGTTGAAGTGCGCTCCCGCGGGCTGGATGGTGACGATGAAGCGCGGCTGTTGGCCGAAGCCGGGAACCATCGGCACTTTGTCGCCGTGGACGACCGTCACGCTGATACAGCCGGTCTGTGAGCCGCCGGGGAACGTCACCTGGCCGGGGCCGAATGTCAGCGAGAAGCCCGGCGCTTCGGGGATGGTCAGGGTTCCGCCGCCTTCGGTCGCGGTTACGCAGAGTTTGTTATTGGTATTCAAGGGCAGAAGGAAGATCGGTTGGCCGACCGTGTTGTTCTGCCCGGCGACGGTGACCATGTCGTAGTCGAGCGTCGGGAAGGTGCCAGGGAGTTGGGCGGTCGAGCCGTCCACAAGTAACTTCACGAAGCCGACCGGTGCTTGCGGGATAGTGAACTGGCCCTGTGCGTTGGTCTGCACTCCTTCGAGCGACTGAACGATAAAGCTGTTCGCCGTCAGCATGTTGGTGAGCACGGCGCGGACGGTGACGCCGGGGATTGGCACGTTACTGTTGTCGAGAACCACGCCGGAAATCGTCGTCTTCAATGGGTCGCCCGCCGCGCGCCCGGAGGCCGTGAAGCTGGCCGGGAAACTCGTGTTCGAGGGGAAGTCGGCTTCGACGAGGTTGTTGGCGTTTCCTTCCTGTTGGCCGAGCGTCAACGTCGCGGCGGCGCGTCCGTCCGAGTCCGTGTTGACCGTGAAGGTGGATTGTCCGTTGAAGCTTCCGCCGCCCGCCTTGACGGTGAAAGTCACGGGAACGTTGGGGAGCCGATTGTTGCCGTCGTCAACGACGACGGCAATCAAAGGCTTGGGCAGCGGCTGGTTGGCCGCGCCGATCTGGTCGTTGCCGGTGTCGATGATGATCTTTCCGGCGGCTCCCTGCGTAGCGACTGCCGTGAAGATGGCCGTCCCCTCGAATCCGACGGAATACGCCTCCACCGCATTGCCGCCAGCCCCGGCCCGCATCCCCAACTTCCACTGCGCCTGTGCCTGCCCCTGGTCGTTGGTCGTCGCTATCACGGTCGGGGCCGGCTGGCCGTCAGAACTAACCATCCCGTCGTTCTGCGTGACCTTGAAAATCACCGGCTTGTTCGGAACCGGGTTCCCGCCCGCGTCCTTCAGGGCCACCACTAGCGGCGCGGGGAGCAGAGAGCCAATCGCTCCTGTCTGATTGTTTCCTGAGATCAAACGGATCTGCGCTTGAGCCGATGCCTGCCGCGTCACCGTGAGGTGAGTCGTCGCCGCGTTCCCGACGCGGTCGTTGCCTACCACCCGGATGACGTTGGGGCCGATGACCAGCGGAACGCTGGCTGCCAGGAATGTTCGGTTTGCAACCTGAGCCGGTTCCCCGTTCACCTTGACCTGCGCTTGTTGCTCGTTGACCGTCCCGACGACGATGTCGTTCACGATGCCAGCCACCGAGATCGAGTCGCCCGTCGTCACGAACTGATCCGGCGGCGAAGTGATCGTCACACGAGGCGGCGTCGTGTCCAGCGTCACCTGTGTGCTGGCCGTCCCGGTCGCCCCGGCTGTCGAGGTGGCACTGGCGGTGACGACGTTCGGCCCTTCCGCCAGCGGGAGCGCCACGCTGAAGCTGCCGTTGATGACCGCTGCTTGGACGGAGTTGACCGTGACGGTCGCCGTGGGGTCATCGACCGTGCCGGTGACGGTTGTCGGGCTGATGTTGAGATAGCTCAGGTTGGCCGGTGACGTGATGTTGACGACCGGCGTCCGTGTGTAGCTCAGAGAGCGATTCGACGCGCGGGCATTCCCGGCCACGTCGGTGGCTATGACGGTGATTGAGTTGGCGCCCGGCGTCAGCGTCACGCCATCACAGTTGAAGCTGGCCCCGTCCACAACCGCGGGCAGCCCGTTGCAGACCATGCTGGCGAGACCGGAGAGCGCGTCCGACGCCGTCCCGCCGACCGTGACCGGCGAGGTGAAGAAGCTTGCTCCATCAGATGGTGAAGTAACGTCAAGGCTCGGAGGCGTCTTGTCGAGCTTCACCGTGACGGACGCGGTAGCGGAGTTCCCGGCCTGATCTATCGCGCTCCCCACGACGACCTGGCCGTTAGACTCCGTCGCAATGATCACCGGTTCGGTGCATGAAGCGATTGCACTGGTACCAGCGGTACAGATGAAGGTGACTGTGGTGTCAGAGATGTTCCACCCGTTGACATTCGGTGCGGGTGTAATGACAGCTTTGATCGTCGGCGGGAGGATTGACATGACGGTGACGCTCACGTCGTCGCTGGCCGTGAGCTGGGAATCATTCGCCGTCAGCCGCAACACGTAGCTGCCCGCGTCGCTGAACGTAGCCGTCGTCGTCGCCGCACCAGCGTTGCCGAAGGTAACCGTGCCGGGGCCGCTGACTTTGCTCCACGAGATGATGAGCGTTCCGCCTTCGGGCAGAACGTCGTCACTGACTCTACCGTTCAAGTTGGCCGCGCTGGGCAGCGTAAGCGTTTGATCTGCTCCGGCCTCGACTGCCGGTGGCTGGTTGGTGGGATTGAGCGGCCCGAACCTCTGCCGGTACTCGATTGAGGAGAGGAACGCCTTGACCATCTCGGCGCGGACGAAGTCGCCGCCGAAAGAGTTCAGCTTGTTAAGCCAGAACTGGAAGCCCGCCGCGTCCGGGTCTCTCCGCAGATAGCCGATGTACTGCATCAGCACGAAGGCACGGTTGAACTCCTGCCTGACCAAGGTGGCGTCCGCTGCCACCTTGCTGAGAACATTGGCGCGCAGGGTCGCGTCCGCAGGGTTCGGCGACAACTCGCGGATGAGCTCCAACTTCTGGTCCTGCGAGAGCACGCCACCCGTGTTCGCGTCCAGAGAATTCACGAAGCCCGTCGCGCTCGTGATGCCGGGATAGCGGGCCAAGAAGTCAGCCCTCTGGACGAAGGCCAGCGTGAATGCAGCCTTGTTGTTTGCAAGCCGCTGCTCCCAGTCGCTCTGGCCGACGACGACACCTTGACCGATTGATTGCGTGTCGCGCAGGAACTCGTTGATACGGACGGGCACGGGCGCGCCGGGCAGGTCGCCGAAGGCGGCCTTGTGCAGGCGGTAGACGAAGAAACCCGTGTTCTGGAACTCAATCGAAAGATAGAAGGCTGCGGAGACGTTGACGCGTTTGACCTCGGTGCACGGCTGGTCTGTGCCGCAGGCAGTGATCTGGTCGGCCCAGAAGGCGAGGCCGGAAGCGTCTGGTTCGCGGTTGAGGAAATCGTGGTAGTGCTGCCTGACGAAAGGCACCGGTTCGTCATTCGGATTCGTCGCCGGCTCTAGCGCGTCACTAATGACCACCAGCGTGGCCGTGCTCGGATTGCCCAGCGAGGCATCTCCGGTGACATCACTCAAGGTGATGGTCGCTAACTCCGTCCCCTCCACGTAGGAATCTTCGGTGATGAGGACTGTGAAACTCTTGGCCGTCTCTCCGCTGGCGAACGTGAGCTTACCCGCGGCGAAAGTGAAGTCGTTCTTCTGCGTGGCCGTGTTATCGCTGACGCGGTAATCAACCGTGACGACTGCGTCTGAAGGCCCGACGCGCGTCACCGTGATGGGAATGCTGCCGCCGCCCTCCGGGGTTGTGTAGCTGGGGGCACTGAATTGCAGGGTGGTTGTAGCTGCCTGCGCTTCCGTCCGCGCGGGAGCGGGGGTGGGGCGTTTCACCCCAAGGCTTACCCCGGCCACATTCGGCCCGGACTCTGAGCCTCCGTGTCGGAAGACGCCGTACTGACCGAGTTTGTCGTATGGGGGGGAGGCAGAGTCGGCGGCGGCTGGCTTCGCGGAAGGCGAGACCGGCTGATCTCCCGGCATAAAAGAGTGCGCCTGGTCGGGGAGGTCTGTCGGCGCTGGCCGACTTTGGGCATGCGCCGAAACTGTCAACCCGATCAATACTAATACCAAGCTCAACAGCAGCCTGCTGGCGCGGTTCTTTGAATGGTGGGCGTGAAGCATAGATTCCCTCTTTGAGGGAGGTGCCGCGGTTGAGGCCACGGCACATCAGAGTGCCAGAAGGTTGGGTTCAAGCCCTATTTGCACACACTTCGACCAAGGACAGCGCTAGATAGTGCTGTTTGAGGTAAGCCGTGTCACAGTGCAATGAGGCCGCACGACACTTTCCTTTGGTGATCGCTCGTTTATATGAGGCTGGCGAAGAGTGAAACGCTCGCGAGGTTACGTGAGAGGACTCTTGTCAGCAGGCATGTAAGTCTGGCGGGAGCGTTAGGTTCTCGTCAGCAAACATGTGCGATGCGCGCAGCTTATATATGCTGTACTCAGAATTGTCAAGCATCTTTTTGCGCCGATGTGGATAACCAATGGTGCTAGTTGTTTAGTCCCATTGATGCCGTGGCACTGCAAACAGCGATGGAGACTGGACGAGATCACTCGTCCTCATAACGGAGGCAGTTAGCGGCGTTCAGTTCCAAATTCTCACGCCCGTGGTCGTACCTCATCACCGTCTTCGGGTCCCTGTGCCCGGTCATCAACTGCACCTGCCGGTAACTAAGCCCCTGATCCAGCGCCTGAGTCATTGCCGTCCGGCGCAGGTCGTGCGGCGAGAGTTTCCCCACGCCCGTGAACCTCGCCCACTTCCTGACTATGTGCCACGCCATCGTTGACGAGAGCGGCTTGTCGAACTCCAGCGTCCGGTAGTTAGTGTGCGGCTGGAAGACGAACTGCTCAGGGCCGCCGGAGTGCTGTATTTCCCTCCGCTTGCGGTCGAGCCGCAGGTATTCGTCTATAGCCTGCCTGACATCTGAGGGGATGGGCTGAGTCCGCTCTCGGCCGCCCTTGACCTTTAGCCGCACCGTCCACCGCTCATGGCTCCACTTGATTTG
>WUUC01029506.1_pt1 | contig 12099 bp, 7 predicted proteins | sample 6278441 | NCBI WGS metagenome assembly WUUC01 (sample SAMN13675441, study PRJNA597444) | soil metagenome | isolation source: soil | place: USA: Washington | collected 2017-10 | reverse complement strand
GTTCGGTGGCGCACGACCTGGTGCGCGACCCGTAGGTGCCCTCCAGATGCGGCTCAACCGCCTCGCTCATGACTCCTCCTTTACCGCCGCGAAGGGGGCCGCCGGGCCCTTCCCGTCTCCGCTGGCGCTCAGACAATTGGTCGGATGGGTATAACACATAGCTCAGCAGCGCTCAACGCTTTCTGCGTAAATATTCGGTGATCGGAGAGGGGCTGCTTCCAGCAGCTACCCGTCGGAACAGTCGAATCGTCCCACAGCACGGTAGCGGAACCGCCCGCCGATTCAGACTGGGGAAACCTTCTGTCTGTAGAGTTCCTGTCTTCGCCCCCGAAGAATCGCCCCGATGACTCCTCAACTGCGCTTCGCCGCCAACCTCCGCAAGGCCCGCAAACGCGCCGCGATCTCTCAGGAGGAGCTCGGTTTCCGCTGCGAGCTGCACCGGACCGAGATTTCCCTGCTCGAGCGGGCCGGGCGGGAACCCCGCCTCGCCACCCTGATCAAGCTCGCCGGCGCCCTCGAGACGACCCCCGGGGAGCTCTGCGAGGGAATCGCCTGGAATCCGGAGAGGCGGCGCTTCGAGGTCAAGCAACCCAGCTGACGGCCGCGCCTGGGCAGCGACGGCTACTTTCCCTTCTTCCCCTTCTTACCCTTGCCGCAGTCGGCCTTCACCAGCGGCCGGAACTCGCGGACGCGCCCGTTCTGACCGGTGAACACGGCCGTGGCATATCCCTTGTGCTTGCAGAGGTCGCGGCTGTTGGTGATCAGCCCCTTCTTGCCGCCCCGCATCTCCAGGACGAACTTGGTGACCGGCGTGTCAGGGACGTTTTCGAAAGTGGAGCGGATGCCGCCGTTGCGGGAGTCGACGCGACCGACCAGGTCGACGTCGACGACGCCGTGCAGGGCCGCCACCAGGTCGGGCAGCTGGTGGTTGGAGGACCGCAGGTAGACGGGCCCTTCGAGCGGCTCGTCCAGCAACGGCGTGATCGCGCGGGCGCGGCCGTAGACGGCACCCGCCGGGCACTGGTCGGCGGCGAACTGGACACGGGTGCAGATCGTGCGGATGTGCGCCTGGTCGAGGAAGGCCGAGTGCGGCAGGGTGACGGCGGCTTCGCCGATGTTGGCGTCGCCAGGCCGCGCCCGCACGACCGCTCTCAGCGCCGGGTTGCCGGCACGCTTCGTCCTCCCGACCAGCCTCAGCGACAGCCTCGGCTTGAAGCCAAGGCTAAGACAGCTGGCAGCCTGGAAGCGCGAAGCGAGCCGGGCCACGGTCTCGACGCCGAACACCGTCGCCCGCACCTGGGAGGCGTCACAGCTGGTCGGGTTGAGCATGAAGTTGTCACGATCGACGTAGACCCGGAGATCACGAAGCCGCAGCGGGATGCCCTTGACGATGCGCGGGATCGGATCCGAGGCGGCACCGTCGATCTGGACTTCGGCGGTGACCGGGTCAAGCGTCACCGCCTCCCGCACGACCACGTTGCCGGTGTCGATCGGGCCCGCCACCGCCGGCGTGATCGCGACGACGCTGAGCGGGTCGCCGGCGAAGGGCCCGGCGAGGTAGAGCTTGCCGGGAACATAGGTGAGCGCCGAGCCGACCCCAGCGCCAGCGACCGTACGGCCGACCTGCGCGGCCGCTGGGCAGCTCGGGGTGGCCAGCTCCTGGCGCCCGGTCTTGCCCTTCGCCGCCGCGATCGCCGCCTCGCCGCATTTGGCGACGCCGGCGAGCTTGCCGACCAGCCCTGGCGGCAGGACGGCCGAGAAGCGGGTTAGGTCCTGCTCGCCGTCGGCACGAGTCAGGCGCGTGACGAAGGGACTGTAGGAGCCGGCGCTGTTGTTGAGGGTCCCTGAGCTGAAGCCGGGGGAGAACGGCCGCTGCCCGCTCGGACAGGGCCCACCGGCGATTCCGGAAGAGATCGTGAAACCGGAGGGAACCGTGACCGTGCGGCTCGGATCCGCCCAGGGGGTCAGCAGCGCTCGAGAGCCGAAGCTGCCGCAGGTCGACGGGGTGACGAGCGGCGCCCGCGGGCCCTCTCGCAAGCGCACCTCGAGGTGGCTGAACGGGAGCTGCGGAACCTTCTCGAAGGTCGAGACGATCTGTCCGCTGATCGGGTCGAGCTCGACCTTGCCGGCCTGTTTGACGATGATCCCCAGCTTCGGGTTCTTGATCACCAGGTAGACGGCGAGCATCGTGTCGAACGGGTTCTCGGCCCCGGGGGCCGCGGTGGCCGGGTCGTCCTGCGCGGCGAGGAACAGCGAACCTTGCAGCACCTCGTTCTCCAGCAGCGGCGTCTCGACCAGCGCGCTGCCGATCTTGGCGGCCTCGGGACAGCCCGCCCCGGGCGGCGAATCGACCCTTTCCCGAGCGTACTCGGCCGGCGTGCAGGCAGCCTGGCCTTCTCCCGCGGAGGGGTTGACGGTGACTCCCGGAGGCCAGACGGTGACGACCTTTTCGACATCGGACTGGGCGGTGCCGTCCTTGTCGGTCAGGCCCGGGTCCTCGACGTCGATGCTGACCCTCATCCCCGCGGCGCTCTCGGCCCTCGAGCTGCTCGGCTGCGAATCGCTGTCCGGGGCGAAGCCGAGCCCTTCGCAGCCGTCCATCCCGAGCGGCGTCGGCGGGACCGATTCGTCGTGGCTGACGACCGGCAGCGTCACCCAGTTGTCGGGCCGCAGCCAGGAGGATGCGGCGAAGAGCGTGGTCAGCGGCCCGGTGCAGCTGCGCGGCAAGGTCAGAAAGGGCGTTTCGGGATTGCCGACCGGACAGCTGCCCTTCGAAACCAGCTGTTCGGTGAAGTTGACCGCGTCGACGCAGTGGCCGCGAAGGAGATCGTGCGAGGAGGAGGCCGGGTTCCCCCAGATCGTCAGCCGCGAACCGAACAGCTGGATCGCCTGCGGGATGTTGGTGAGCGTGGCGACTACGTTCGGTTCGGCGTCGTCGCGGACGCCGACGTTGATCTTGACCGGCACGTCGAGGCCGATGAAGCCGAGCTGAGCGGTGACGCCGGGCGGGGGCTCGAGGTTGTAGACCGGCACGAAGTAGAAGCCGAGTTTGTTCTGGGGAACGGGATCGAAGGAGATCTTCAGCGCCGCGATCCCCACCGCCGAGCCGTCGGGGCAGGAAGGCTGGCTTTCGACCCTTTCGATGAACTCCTCCGCGGAGCAGCGCGGGGTGGCGGTCGGGTTGCCGGCAAAGCCCGGCGGTAGGTCGACGGTCAGGTAGCGGGGTTCGCCGTCGGGGGATTCGTTCGATTCGGAGTCGAGGACGGTGTTGAAGTTCAGGGTGGTGGTCATCGCATCGGGATGCGTGCCGGCCATGTTCGCGTTCGAGCCGTCGGCCTTGCTGAAGGCGACGTCGGCGTCCCTGAAGCCGAAGGCCGCAACCGCCGGCGCGGCGCCGGCCGATGCCGCCAGGAGCAGAACGACGAGGACCGGAAGCAGGATGCGCCCGAGGGCCTGGACAGCGGTCGCCCTCATCGCCCGCTCCCTGGCGTCGCGTGCTGGCGCTGCTTGCCATGACGGGACTGCTTCTTTTTCTTCTTCTTCTTGCCCTTGTGGTGTTTCGGCTTTGGCTTCGCCTGCTTCGGCGGATCGCCAGGACCGTTATAGGTGGCGCTGGACGGCAGCGAGTCGCTCGGCGGTGAGCCCGGCGGCTGACAGGCTTCGCCCTCGCAGCCCGGCGCCGGAGCGGGCGGGGACGGGAAGCCACCGCCGACCCTGGCGTCATAGAGGTCGATCAGGTCGGGATCCTGCGAGACGAGGCTCTCGGCGGTGGTGAAGAAGACGTCCTCGCCGTCAGCGCTGGCGTCGATCAGCTGGCTGTCGATCGGGCTGTTGCCGCTCGAGAGCAGGTTGACGCAGCCGCCGGCGAGGCTGGTGAAGGCGGAGTCGGCAGGGTCGCAGTCACCCGCACCGGCGACCTCCCACTCGTAGACGTCGAGCCTGCCGTTGCTGTCGCGTGGCGAGAGCGGGTCGGCGCTTTCGAAGAAGAGGCGGCTGCCGTCGGCCGCGAGGAGACGCGGGGCGTAGAGCTGGCTGGCCCAGCCCGGTATCCGTCCGGAGACCTGGAAGTGGTTGCCGCCAACCGCCACGTCCCGCACGACCGGACGCGCTCCGGTGGGGTTACAGGAGACGCAGTTGACGACGCCGGAGCCGGCGTCGTAGACGTAGACCTCCATCGCCGGTTCGCCGCTGTCGGGGTCGGTGTTGTCGTATCCAGTCACTCTCGCCGTCGAGGTGAAGACGAGATGCTCGCCGTCCGGGGTGACCGCGGCACTGTGCTTGACCGGCACCAGGTTGACGGGGGACGGCACCCGGGGGGTGGTCACCGTGGTCCCGTCGACCGTCGAGAGCTCGGCGACGAAGACGGTCGGACCGCCTTCCTCGTAGAGGTACAGATTGGGCCTTCCGGCCGTGGCCCCACCGGCCAGCGACTGGGTGGAGACGAAGTAGATCCGCGACAGGTCCTCGCTGGCGCCGACCACACCCAGCGTGCCGCCGGCGACGAGGCTCGTCGTTCTCGCGTCGACGTCGAAGACGTTGAGATTGCCGCCAGCGGTGAAGAGCGCTTTCGTGCCGGCAGGGTCGGCAGTCCAGAACTGCGCCGAGGCGGCGGAGACCTCAACGGTTTCGTTGCCGTCGATCCGCACGTAGAGCGAGCCTGGCCCTTTGTTGCCCACGAAGGCCGTCCAGAAGATCCGCGATCCGTCCGCGGAGATGGCCCGCGCGACCGTGTTCGTGCGCCCTTCCAGGTGTACCCCGTTGACCGTTCCGGCCGACGACGGAGTCGTGTTCGGGACCTCGCCCGGGAGGATGCTGACTAGATCCAGTTCGCCGTCGTGGAAGTCGTACAGCTGGCGAAAGTTGCCGGCGGGCGCATTCGGGGTCAGCTTGTCGCTGGCAGTGAAGACGACGTGGTTACCGTCGGTGGAGACGCCCTGCACTTCGGGGATGAATTCCTTTGGCGGCAGGCTCGGAGGCGTCGTCCGGGTGATCGCCTCGTAGGCGTCGGTGACGTTGTCGCGGCGGTAGAGGTTGCCGTAGCCGGGCACGGCGCCCGGGGCCAGTTCGAGCGTGCTGTCGTAGAGGATCAGGCCTTCGTCGAGATCGGGGGAGAAGGCTTTGAACTGGACGTCGAGACCGGCCGGTTCGTTCCCGAGAAAGACGGAGGGCCCCTGACGTGGCGGCGTGATCCCGTGACTGCTCCAGCCGGCAGCCGGATCGCGGCGGGCGAGGTACTGGCTCACGTATGGCGAGGCCTGGGCGTCGCCGAAGGCCCTGTAGGCCGAGTAGGTCAGCGCCTCCCCGTCGAGGGCCGCCTGGTCGAGCGAAACGAAGTTCTCCTCGATGTTCCTGTTGACGATGATGTCGCCGTCCTCTTTGTCGAGGGGGCTGACCATCTCGTAGGCTCGGCAGTCGGGCAGGAAGGCCGCCACTCCCGAACGCAGGCCCTGGTTTGCGCAGCTCGTGTTCGGCGGCGTCGGCAGCGGCCTCGTCGTGAAGGTCCCGCTCGTGCCGTCGAGCCCGACACTTCCCCCGACGCCTTTGACCGGACCGCCGCCCCCGCTCTGGGCGACGAAGCGGAAGTAGTAGGTGGTGTCCGGTTCGAGCCCGGACAGCGGCACGCCGCCACTGGTCACCGATTCTTCGACCACGCCGGCGCCGAGCTGGGACCCCGGCGGGCTGGGCTGTTTGGCACAAGGGCTCGTTTTGCAGTCGCTGGTCCCGTACTCGACGTAGTAGCTGGTGTCGGCCCAGAAATTCGGGTTGATCGCGGCCCGCACGACGGCGCTGCGGCTGTTGACCGAGACCGCGTACTGGTCGTCGATCTCCGGCGCGACCGGCGGCGGCAGCCATTTGTCTGGCGGCGGGTAGTAACCCTTGACGAAGCTTTTGCCAAAGACGGAGTTGGCCACGTAGACGCCGGTGTCGCCAGCGGCCGTCACCGTGTTGGTGGCGATCCCGGACGGAAAGCTGAACCCTTCGCCTTTGCCGAACCTCTGCACCAGCGAGCCCGTCGCGTCGAAGACCAGTACTTCGCCCCGGGTCGGCGTCCGCTCCTCCGCACCGACGTAGACCCTGCCGTCGTCGCCCGCGGCAATCGCCAGCGGGAAGCTGACGGCAAGTTTGCCGAGGACGGCTCCGGTCGTCGCGCTCAGCTTGTAGACGTCCGGCTTCTGCGGGAACTGGGTGGTGTAGTCCTGGTTGAAGGCGAGATAGAGATTTCCCGCGCCGTCGACGTCGAGCGACTTCGGTTGGCCCGCTTCGGGCAGGGGCAGCAGGGAGCCGAAGACGCCGTTCGAGCCGAACTTCTGGATCCGTTCTTTATCGCCGACGTAAACCGTGTCGGCCGGGCCGATCGCAAGCGCGTCTCCGACGGGGAGATCGGTGAATTCGCCTGGGCTGGTGCCGTTGCTGCCGATGCCGCAGGCGTCCCCTTCGGCCAGATTGGCGGCGGTGCAGACATTGCCGGGGTGGAGCGGTCCTTTGTTGACGCCACCGCCGAACATCAGCAGGAATTCACCCGCCGGATTGAACTTCTGCACCCGGCGGTTGCGCCTGTCTGAGACGTAGACGTCCCCGGCCGAGTCGATCGCGATTCCCTGGGGACCGGCGAATTCGCCCGGCCCTTCTCCTTCGAAGCCCGGGAAACAAGTCGTGGTGCAAGTCTGCAACTGGTGCGAGGTGCCATCCGCGACCCCACCGCCCCACGCCTTGACGAACACACCCCAGGCGGTGAACTCGTTGACTCGGGCATTGCTCTGGTCGACGACGAAGACGTGCCCAGTGACCGGGTCGGCGGCGATTCCCCGGGGTATTTCACACTTGCCGGCCGTATGTCCCTCTTCGCATGCGGTCCAGAGCGCCCGCCTGCCTTCTTCGACCGCCCCGGCGGGCGAGGGCACGAGGAGCAAACTCAGCATCAAGATGGCGAGGACGGCGGCAATCCCGGCACGGGTCGGCAACTCTCTCCTCCAGCTCGATCTCATCCGTTCAATCCCTTTCCCTGCGACGAGGCCCCCTGTCGCCCCCCCAAGTCAACTAGTCCCGGCCAACAAGGCCAGGGTATCGGAACGCTTTTGTACTTGTCAAGAAACGATGCAGTGTTCCGGAGTCCCCGCGCAAGCGCAAAGGGCGGGCCGGGAACCCCCGGCCCGCCCTTGCTGCTGGGCAGACGCTTGAGCATCTGCCCGCGAGATCAGCCTTCTCAGCCGATGTCGATGCTCTGCGGGTTGCCTTCGCTGTCTTTACCGGTAATTGTCGTGGAACCGGTGTAGGTGCCGTTGGTGAAGGGGCCAGCGGTGAAGAAGCAAAGGAAGTTGTTTTTCACAAGGCTTCCTTTGATGCCGCTGACGTTGGCGTGGTTGACGATGTCGCTGATGCCACCGCTCGTGGCGTTTGTGAACGTGACGGCGCCAAGGCCGTTCTGGCCCGGGATGTGGATGGTGCATGGGCCCGCGTCAACTGTGATTTCTTTCCCAGTCGGGCAGACGATGTCGACGTTGCCGTTGTAGGAACCGCCAGCGCCTGTGCCAGTCAGGTGGAACATGTAGTCACAGCCGTTCATTGTCACGGTCGCGCCGACGAACCCGAAGGCGGTGCATTCTTCGTACACAGGGGTGATTGTCTGTGTGGTGGACGCTTCGCTGCTCGTGCCGCTGAATGTCCCGTGCGAGCATTTGACGCTTCCGCCGGCCGCGGTGAATTCATGCGTGCCGGTGTCGATACCCGATGACGTACTCGGGTACGTGGCAGCTGTGAATTTCCCGTTTTCGTTTGCCTGAGCGGTCGAACCGACCAGGGCCGTCAAGGCGAGCACCGCCACGAGGGCGAGCCCGAGGACCTTGAGATTGCGACTCATTTGTTCTCCTTTTTCTTTTGCCCGACGACGAAAGCCCGCGCTTTCGTCGTCGGTTTGAATAACCCCGGCAATCAATAGTCGCCGCACCAAAGACGGTCAAGAAAATCGAAGGTATGAGTGGGATCGCTTCCGAGGGCGCCGGAAAAACAGAAGAAATCCCTGCAAATCAGGTGCGGCCATTTTCCGCGCGTGTCGATTTACGCGGGGCGAATATGGGCGCTTTACATCTTTAGGCGACAAGGTTTCTTCGTCGCCTGGACCCTCTGACGACGGCCCGGAACGACGACGCGGCCAGCTTGCGCCGGCCGCGTCTCACTCTTATCGCTGGAGCCGCTGCGCGGCCCAGCGTGTCGGCTAGTTGGCTTTGGTCGCGAAGCTGCCGTAAGCCACGCACGGGCCGGTCGCACAGCTCATGTTGAGCATTGCTCCGGTCCTTGCGGCTCCGGGCACCAGCTGTTCCGTCGGATCGCTGAAGCCTTCAGCGGTGGCATTGATCAGGGCGGTGGCGTAGACGCAGAGTTTGCCGCTTTCCGCCGTGGGAATTCCTCCGGTGAAGCCCGGACACCCGGCCGTCACTCCCGCCGCTTTACCCGGTGCCGTCGTGTAGTTGACGAAGACCGGAGTTGGAACTTTGGGCAGCGGGATGTTCAGCGAGATCGGGAACATCCCGGGGAAGCTCGCCGGAGCCGAGGCGAAAGTCCCCCAGACGCCGGTCTCGGTGACGCCGACCGGAAGCGTGGGCCCTACTGGACCGGTCGCGCCGGTGGCACCCGTGGAGCCGGTTGAGCCAGTTGAACCAGTTGAACCAGTTGAGCCGGTTGAGCCGGTCGCTCCGGTGGCTCCGGTGGAACCCGCGTTTCCGGCTGCCCCGGTTGCGCCTTTGGCGCCCGCCGCCCCCGCCGCGCCCGCGGCACCGGGATCGCCCTTCGGCCCCTGGGGCCCAACGGGACCGGCGCTGCCGGTCTTGCCCTGAAGTTTCTTGAGCACGCTTGGCTTGATCTGGCCGGTCGAAGTGATGACGTATTTCTTCGCGGCCCAGGCGCCACCGGCCATCGCGAAGACCAACGCGAAGACGGCGATTACGCCGGGCACTCCAAAGCGCCTACGAAGTGACGAGAACATCTAACCCCTCCCTCTCGTGAACCCATCCGAGACCCATTCCCGGATCGGTCGAAGATATAGGAATACATCAGTTTCTGTCAAGGTATGACTGGGGGTCCCTGTCGGACCCGGAACAGCATCCCGTGCAGATCGTCGAGGAAGCCTCTCGCGAGCCGCAGGTCACCGCCCACCTCGAGGCTCTCGGTCTCGTGAGCGATGACGGCACGCAGCCAGGCCGGCGCCGAGCCGGACGCCCACCCCGCGGCATTGCCTTCGAGGCGCGAGCCGCACGAGACGATGCGGCCCTCGTCGACCTCGACGCGGACGCCGGCGAAGGTTGGACCCCTGCCGTTCTGAACTTGCATCGAAAGGCGACACACCCCGGAGAGGTCCGGGGACAGGCGCAGGATCGGCACCGCCAGCAGGAAAGCGGTCTCGACATCCTGCTTGGCCAGGGGCCGCGCCTCTCCCAGATAGCGCTGCTCCCAGAGGGCGGCTGCTGTCACCGGTCCGACTGCCCGCCGCGACCACCCGGTCACCGCGTAGGGCCTTCCCCGTCCTCGTCCCGGGACCGCCTCGAGCAGGCCCGCCAGTCGCATCGCCGCGAGCCGGCGCTCCAGCGAGGGATAGCTGATGCCGGAGATCAGGTCGTCCAGCTCGGTGAGCGAGAGCGGCCTCGCCGCTAGTGCCCGCATCATGTTGGTGGTCCAGCTCTCGGTCAGGGCTGTGATCGCGCTCTTGGCGGAGTGCTCGCCGAGGGCGAGTGGGCGGTGCGGCGACTCGGCGAGCCAGTCGCTGACGATGTCCATCAGGGCGATCAGGCCGGGGCCAGCCGGCCCGACCGCGTATTCGAAGACGCCCGGAAACGCATCCAGCCTTCGCTTCTCGAGGACGCCGATCTCGGTCAGCGCCCGCAGGTGCTTCCGCAGCGTCGTCTGCGGCGGCGACCCGGTCTCGCGTCGCAAATCCATCAACCGCTTCGGCTCCTCCACGAGCGCCGCCAGGATCGAGACGTTCAGGGGAACCGCGAGCAAAGAGAGTGCACGAAGACCGGCTCGGGTACCAGACACCACCCACCTCCTTTTTCAAACTCCCTGAGCTGTCGAACCACGCGCAGGCGGTGAAGAGAGGCGGCGCGACGAGTACCGGCGCCTCCAGGTCCGTCGGGGACGGCTCCGGCCCTGGCTTCACGACTGGTCCTCCTCAGCCACCCCAAGGCGGTGTCCCAGAGAGCGAGAGCCCCGCCTCCTTCACCGGCTTGATCACCCGGTGAGGCCATTCATAACAGATTATGGTGTAGCAATCAAGCCGTCTGGTTCATTCACAAACTTTCGTGTAGGAGGTCTGCCCAAGCGGGGGGCAAATCTGCGCGAGGTTCGCGAATCAGGCCCTGGTTGGAGTTCCTTCCGGCCCCACCGGAATCGCCGCCTCGTTCGGCCAGGAACCGACCAAACCGGGACCGTCCTCGCGCCCGGAGGCGATCAGCAACTGCTCGGCGACATGCGGCGCGAAGGGCGCCAGCACCTGGTAGAGCAGGACCAGGGCGGCGACCAGGGCCTCGACGTCGGCGTAGCCGAGCCGGTCACGGCGCTGCAGGACCCGCTTCTCGTAGTCCTGGATCCGCTCCAGTAGGCGGGTGACGTTGCGGACCGCCTTGTGCATCTGCAGGTCCTCGTAGTCGGCGGTGATCCGGGCAAGGCCGCTCTCGCACCATTTGCGCAGGCGGTCGCGCAGGTGCTCGGTGTCCGCCGCCGCCTCGGCGTCGCGGGGGGCGTCGTCGAGCAGGGCGAAGCGGTCGAAGGAGTAGGTCCAGAGGTTGCGCAGGAAGCGGTTGGAGAAGCGCAGGGCGCTGTCATTCCAGTTCAGCGTCTTCGCCGGGCCGGCGGCGTAGAGGATCGCCAGCCGCACCGTGTCCGCTCCGTACTGCTCGACCAGGGCGTCGGGATCGACGACGTTGCCGAGGTGCTTGCTCATCTTGCGGCCGTCGGCGACGACCATCTCGTGAAAGAGGCAACCGGCGAACGGCTCGCCGTCCTCGAGGAAGGCGAACGGCCCGATGTCGCGCAGCGCCTTGGTGACGATCCGCTGGTCGAAAACGAAGTTGCCGGAGTCGCCACCGGCGACCAGCCGCTCCGAAGGCAACCAGCGTCGCAGGTCGGGGTGGTCGAACATCCGCTCCGCCCGCTCTTCCGGCGGCACCGCCGCCGGTACCCAGAGCCAGAGCGCGTCGAAGTGGCAGTCGAGGGTGTCGGTCTCACGCCGGGCGGCGCCGCCGCAGCTCGGGCAATCGACCTCGACGAAGTCGGGGCGCTCGGCCAGCGGGTTCCCTTCGCCGGTCGGCTCGATGTCCCGGGGCAGCACCACCGGCAGCCCCTCGACCGGGACCGGGACCGGCCCGCAGGCCGCACAGAGGACGATCGGGATCGGCGTCCCCCAGGAGCGCTGGCGCGAGATCGAGAAGTCGGAGGCGCGGTAGCGGACCGTCTCCTTCACCGTCGCGGCCGGGCGAGCCTCGCCGGCCGGCAGTTGCTCGGGCTCGCGCTCGATCCGCGCCGCCAGCTTCTCGTCGGCCTCGTCGGCGCTGGGAATCCCCAGCGCCGCCGTCGGCCCGTAGCGGGCATCGACGATCGGCGAGATCAGCACCGGCAGCAGCCGATCGCCCCCGGGGGCGGCGATCGAGGCGCCGCTGTCGAGCACCGGCACCGCGGCGGCGTCGCGGGCGCTGCGCTCCCAGCCACCGGAGCGCATCTTCTCCAGCTCCTCCCCCACCCCGGCCCCGGTCGCCCAGGCGTCGACGTCGGGATGGCGCGGGGAGAGCAGCACGAACTCAGCCTCGGCGACCGCGCCGGGGTGCGGCGTGAAGACCGTCAGCGCGCCCCCATCGCCCTCCAGCTCCGCCTCGGCGCCGTCGTTGCGGCCGAGGATGAAGCGCTGGGCCGAGAGCGAGAGCTCGTCCCAGTTCTCCAGCTTGGCGAGGTTGCGGTCGTTCTCCTCGACGTAAGGCCCGATCCCGAGGAACCAGGTCGGGCGCTTGATCAGCCGCACCTCGTTGTGGCAGCGCCAGCAGCGCCCGTCCTCGACCTGGATCGCCGCCAGCGTCGTCTGGCAGGTGTCGCACCAGTCGACGGTGGCGTCGTCGC
>WUUC01120909.1_pt1 | contig 12102 bp, 21 predicted proteins | sample 6278441 | NCBI WGS metagenome assembly WUUC01 (sample SAMN13675441, study PRJNA597444) | soil metagenome | isolation source: soil | place: USA: Washington | collected 2017-10 | reverse complement strand
TGCCACCCTGAGAAACGCCTGGTGTACCTCAGGGCCCACGTAGAAGGGCACCACCGCATAGCCCTCCGGCCGCACGTGGATGATGTAGCCCTCGTCGCAGATGCCGAGTTCCGACAGCTTGCGCTCCTGCCCCTGCTCGTCCTTGTAGACCTCTGCGTGCTTGTATGCCGCGAGCTGCAGAGCGGAGTCCGAATAGACGCCGTTGCCGCTCTTGTAGTCGACCACCTTGCGCTCATGCGAGCAGCCGACGAGCGAGCAGTTGACCGGGAGCTCGCTGGAGAGCTGCGCCCCAGGGAAGTCGCTCACGTCGTCGAGCGTGCCGCCGTACCGCCAGCGCCGGCTACCCACCGCTGTCTCCCTCAGGACAGAGACAGGCTGCAGAGCGTCAAGGTAGTCCCGGAGGCTCTCAACCCACGGCAGCAGGTCCAGAGGTACCTCCGCCTCCCTGCCCTGGGCGAGGAGCTCCGCATAGACGTGGAGCTTGCTACCGCGCACCCCGGCGTCGTTCCGTTGCTTGTAAGGGCTCTGCCGGAGCGCTTGGTAGATAGCCTCTTGCCCCATGCCGCGCATCGCCCAGAGCTCGTCCAGGTGCTCCGCCGCGTACCGCGAGACGGTGTTGATGCCCCAGCCCACGAGCTGAGGAGCAGGAAGCCCCTCTTTGATGAGAGTCGTGACGCCCGGTACCCGCTCGCCGTCGATCCGGTAGGAGTGGTTCGCGCGCCCCTTGCTCACCCACTCAGAGCGGTGGATGCTGACCCTGCGCTGAGCAGCAGCTATCCGCTCATCGCATGCCGGCCGCGCCGCGCAGACAGTCTCCGGCTCCGCGCTCGCCGGGTTTGTGGCGTCCGGAGGTATCTCCGTCGTGTAGCCCCGGGAGCCCTCTCGACCGCAGCGAGCGCACCTCACTTGTCTTCCCCCGCCGCCCCGCCGATCATGCCGGCAATCTGGGCCCCCAGGATGGTGCATGCCTCTAGCGTGTTGAACCCAGCCCCTCGCAGCGCGACATACCACTCCCGCATCGCTAGCGCGAGCTGCCGCGAGTTGGCGTCAGGCTCCACCTTAGGAGTCCGCTGCGCGCAGATACCCGGAAACCCGCTGCAGCCACAGCCCTCCGGATGCTCTTTACTACCGCTCATGTTGTCCGCTCCTCGTCCGCTCGCCCAGGAGCATAGCCCTCCTCGCCCGACAGAGCCACAGGCTCAATCGGAGGGCAGCCCTGCTCCACGTCCCACACATGCCAGTCGCCCTCCACGACATGATCGCAGAAGATCTCAGCCTCTACCGGCTCCCACGCCTCCTCCGGCTCCGGGTAGCACTCCAGACAGCCCCAGGCCCCAGAGGGCAGGCAGCGAGCCCCCGGCCGGCCACACTCCCAGCAGCGGACAACCGGCGACTCCGCCGGCTCAGGCTCCGCCGGCTGCGCCTCCTCCGGCACCAACGACAGCCGAAGCCCAGGCCCCAGGTCAACCTGCAACGTCGCGCTCACCGCAAGCTCCCGCGCGACAGGAGCCGCCGCCGTAGGCAACATCCCCGCCTTGACCAACAGCGCCATGAGCGACAGCGCCCGCGCCTGCTGAGCCGACAGCAGGATACGTGAGCCCGACCGCTGAGGGCTAGTCCCGAGATACTCACCGCGAGCAGAGTAGTAGTTGCCCTCCAGCAGCCGCTTCTCAGCCACCCAGTGGAAGACCTGCCGGTAGCTGACCCCGAAGGCGTCCGCTATCTCCTCCAGCGTCCAGCGGTCCTTCTCTAGCCCGCGCTGTCTGTCCACTCCAGCTCCTCCAGCAGATGAGCGTTCTCCTGCTCCAGCATCACCGCTATACGCCGCGCCCGCTCCAAGTCCCTGCCCAGGACAGACAGCGCCCGCGCATGCTCGATCCCGCGCTGCAACGCCTCCTGCTGCCTAAGCTCCTCGAGCCCCGCCGACCGCCCCCGCTCCTCTATGAGCTGCCGCCGTATGAGTTCCCCAGGCCACTCCCCGTTCTGATAGCCGGCCGTCGGCAGCGGCGTGGAGTAGGCCACCCGGTAACAGCTCCCGACCTTGCACTCATGGCTGCAGACAGCCTCGTCCGGACAGCGCCGCTCCTCACCCATCAACCTTCGCCTCCTGCGCGACAGCCTCTAGCACCTGTTCCTGCGCAGAGACAGCCTGAGTCGCCCGCTTCCAATCACCCTTGACGAATACGAGGAGGAACTGGTGCATACGGGTCAGCTTGCGCCCGCCCAGGAAGATGCGCCCAGCCCGGACAGCAGCGCTCCCGACAGGGTCCAAGATTATCGCCTCGTTGTAGAGCTCCAGCCCCGCCTTCCGGAAGCTGTCTACGACCGCCGCCGGCAGCCCCCGGTAAACCCCTCGCTTGTCCCGCACGTCTGAGATAACCCAGGCTGCGAACCTGTCAGGCTTCAGCGCCGCGCATGCCTTAGCCACTATCTCGTCATGCGCTGCGAGGAAGTCGTAATACTCCATCCCCGATATGTCACGCGGGTCGTCAGAGTAGACCTCCAGGTCCGCATACGGTGGGCAGCTCCAGACAAAATCCACGCTCTCCGCCGGAGCCCGCGCTAGTACCTCCCGGCTGTCTCCGCTAACCCAGCGAGGCATGAACCGCCGGTTACGCACGATCTCCTCGCCCTGCTGTTTGTTCGCCTCGATCTGTATTCCCCGCAGGTCGATACCGAAGTAGTGGCGCTCTAGGTAGGAGGCCACTATGCCCCGGACAGAGCCTCCTGCGAACGGGTCTAGTACGCGCATGCCCGGACCCGTAAACCACCTGTAGGCGAGCTCGCAGAGTACCGGGTCAAAGATGGACGTTCCCGTCAGCGTGTCCTGCCCGGTAATGGCGTTGAGCTTGTCCTGGTCCTTATGCGCCCCAGCCTCGTTGAGACGCTGCCGGCTCATGCGCTCCTCCGCCGTCATGAACGCACCCCCGGAACTGAGAGGACGAGCTGTCATAGCCGCGTCAGTCGTAGCGTCGTCCGGGTTCGCATGCCTCCCGGTGTACCTGTGCCCCCGCTGACTAGGTTGCGGCATGTCTCCGCCCCCAGGAGAGTCACTGTCTGTGCGATATGCCGACTTATGCAGCACGCCCTCCGGCCGGCTCCTGTCGTAAGCGCCCCCGGTGCCCCCAGCCCCAGGGATGAGCTGTCGGGGCGTCCCACCCTGCTCTTTGCTATCCCACTTAGGGTCGATGCTGCGCATAGCTCCATCGGCTGTCCTACCCTTCCACGCCCCGGTACCGCCACCCCCCGGAGGGGGAGAGCCGTCGAGGACTCGCCGGCCGCTTGCCTTGCGCCGCTCGAGCTCCTCCGCTGCCTTGCGCGCATATGGCGAGCCCGGATCGGAGTTGGCGACCATGCTCTGCAGAGTGCGGTCAGAGCGCCGCTCAACAGGAAGCACGCCCTGCCCCATGCCGGAGCCCTCTAGGTCGTAGATGAGGCCCCCGTCGCGCCCCAGCTCGCTCCGGATACCTAGCGACAGCCACCGCCGCTTGCGGTCCTGCCAGATGCCGCCGCGCCTGTCCAGCACCGAAAAGGGAGGCATGCCGAACTTGTCGTGGAGCCCGACAGGAGGAGGAGCCTCATAGTCGAACAGGGCCCCGTCCTCGCCCAGCACGTCCGTCATGCCGCACTCCCGTCAAAGCGGATCTCCCAGCGCTGCCTAAACCTGGGTGTGTCAACCGGTATCCGATAGCGAGAGTGAGCCATGCGGACAGAGCGAGCGGTTCGCCCAAGCTGGGCAGCCCTCTCCGGGACAGACAGCCCCGAATTGCGGAGGCCCTCTAGCTCAGTTAGCTCTGTGGGCCCCCACTTCTGATACCTCTTCACGTTGTAGACCGGACGGCCGTCCCGGTCCGCTAGGGACTTGACCACTGCCTCCTCCGCGTGCCACCAAGCCTGGGCAGCATTCAGGGACGTTCGCCGTGGCTTGCCTTTTCGGATATGCGCACAGCGGTTGCAGATATGTCGCCAACCCCCCACCGATGTACGCTCAAAGTGCCGCGCGTCGAGGAGCTCGTCGCAGGTATCGCAGGTACGGGCTAGGAGGGTGCACTTGCGCCCCACTCGCCACGCCGCCGGCCGAACCTGAACCCTGCCCTCGTCCTGTCGCAGCCGGTGCCTCCGCGTCGCGACCTGCCCGTACGTAAGCCCCAGCCGCTCTGCAGCCGCCTCTGCCGTAAGGTGCGCTGTCTCCCGTATGTCGTCCCACTCCTCATCAGTGACGTACGGCGTACCTGTGGCGACCCCGCGCCGGAGAGCATTCCGCTTCTGCGTGACAGACCCAATGCTTCTGCCCAGGTATGCCGCTATGTCCTCTAGCGTCCATCCGCGCGGAGGAGACAGGACAAACCCTAGTTCGTCGTCGCGCCACGCCTTACCGTTGCCAGCGCTCATTCTCCCGCCTCCAGCAGCGCCAGCAGCTCAGGGCTGGAGTAGGCGTCTACCACCAAGTGCACGCGAGGGCTCTCCCCGCCGTTGATAGCCGTATGCGGCTTCCGCGTATCGAGGTACCACGCTTCCCCAGCCTGCATCCACCGCGCATACTGCTCACCCTCCAGCGTCCACGAGCAGAACTGCACGCTTGGATTCGTGACCAGCGGCAGATGTATCCGAAGCAGCTTGCGGTGCCCCGTACCCGCCTCCAGGTCGGTAATATCCGCGTGTCGCGTAAGCTCCCCGCCACCAGGCTCCAGCAGCATGAGCCGCACCCGCTGGTGCTCCCCAGGGACAAGCGAGGCGAGCTCCGCGACAGCCGGCAGCTCCCGCATCAGCGCCGTATCTCGACAGCCCTCCCGGAGCGCCTCAGGGTGCTTAGCCCGCCACCCCTTGCTCATCTCCGCCGGCTTGATGATGAACCCCGGGTCGTCGGAGAACCCGCGCAGAGACAGCGAGCGCCAGGAGTGGCCCTTGTTGTATGACGAGTAATGGTCAGCGAACGCCGGAGCCCTCTCCAGGTCCCCCAGCGCTGCTGCGAGCAAGTCAGCCGGTACCTCCAGGTTCAGCCTGCGCAGACCCCACGTCTCCGGCTCCGGCAGCGGCTCCGACTCCACCTGCCGGCCGCTCCTCGCCCGCACTAGAGCGTAGATGCCCAGCAGCTCAGAGCTCGCCGGGATCTTGACAGCCACCAGCGAGAACGGCAGCCGCTCGAGGATGCGCCGGTGCTGTTCGCTCTCCTGCCAGATCGAGATGAACATCGCCCCCCGGCTAGGTATCTCCTCATGCGCGACAGCCGCGAGGAGCGCGCGAGCGTCCTCCTCATACCCGGGCAGGCAGCCCAGCCGTGAGACAGCTACGTCGCCAGGCTCCATCCTCGCCCGCACCTGCCCGGTAAAGTCCTTGATGCCCCGCTGCTGTCGTACCTCCCGCCGCACCAGCGCTGCGACAGGCCCCACCTCCGGGTGGTCCCGCGCCGCAAGCGTCCCTGTCTCCAGAGCTGCAGCCACGTCCCGCTCTTTGAAGCCGGTAAAGGCTCCCAGGACGAACCCCTCATCCGATGCCCTGAACACGTTAGTCCAGGAGCGGAGATAGTCCAGTTGATAGCCCCGCTGCCAGGCAGGAAGCTCCGGTAACTCGCTCATGCTGTCCGCTCTCTCTCTTGTCTGCCGCCGCTCAACCTACCCGCTAGCTCCCCCAGCGCACAGCCTCCAACGCCTCCAGGTTCTTAGCCGGCATGCTTACCTCCATCGGATAGCCCAAGTGCCGCGCCCCCATAGCCGCCAGCACCAGGGCGTCCCCCTCGTTGTTGTCCGCTATATCGACGTAAGGGTAACGCCGCACGACAGCCGCCAGAACCTCGTCCTTGCTTGCGTTGCCCTTGCCTGTCGCATACTTCTTGACCTGCGTCGACGTAACCTCTACCACCCGACAGTTGCGGCTCCAAAGCTCCTCCAGCACCAACCACCACAGCCCGCTCCGGTCATGCTGAGCGCCGCTTGTCTGGTCGTATGCCGGGGTCTCTATCAGCACCGCGTCCGGCAGCCGCCCAGCCCCGCGAGGCAGCACGACGTCAACGATCTCTCTGGACAGCTTGTGGAGCCGATGCCTGCGCTGCGCGAGCGTAGGAGGGAGCTTCTTCCCCTTATCGTCCCGGCCGGTGTCCGGAGCCTTGCTCCTCACCCGCCGGCAGGCTGCGCCCTTGCCGTTGACGATAGCGAGCCCGGTAGCTGTCAGGCTCAGGTCGAGCCCCACGGCGCTCACAGCTCACTCCGGAAGCGCCTCAGGAACTCCTGCCGCCTCAGCTCCAGCGCCTCGTTGACACGCCTCATGGACTCCTCCATAGCCCGCGCAGCCGGAACCGCAGCCGCGCCGAACGCAGACAGCGCCGTGGCAGCCGCACCGAGTGCTGCTGCGACCCCTGCCGTCTGCAGGCGACCCAGGAAGAGCCGCTGGAGCCGCTCGCTCTCCTGCTGCTGGACAGCCCAGGAGAGGTCGCGGTAGAGAGCCCAGGCGAGGAGCGGCGTCCCCAGGGTCATCCCCAGGATGAGGACGACAGCCTGCCCGCTCATGTCTGAGCCGCCGGCTGCGCCTCCTCCTGCTCCTGAGCGTCAGCCCACCACTTGCGCAGCGTGACCTCCGTCACGTCCAGGCCGTGGCGACGGTAGAGCTCCAGCGAGATCATGCGCCAGGACCAGTCCGGCCGGAGCTGTCGCAGCCACTCGATCGCCGGAGCCCCGACCTTCTCGCTGACGAGGAGGTACGTAGGGCTCTTGCCCTTGCTCTTGCTCTCTGCCATGCCCCTTAGGTTAGGCTGTCCGCCTACGCTTGCGCAAGGCGAGCCTGCAAGCGCCTTCATCGCTTACTCCTCTCCAGCTTGCGCCGTTCGATCTCCGCGAGCAGCTCTGCGCCATGCTCGCTGTTGTGGGCGTGGCGCTCGCCGGCTGCGAGCATCGCGTCTGACCAGAGCTTGAAGTCGATCTCCATCGGTAGCCTCCCGGCTGTCTCGCGGACCCAGCCTGTCCGGGCCCGCCCTTGTATTAGACAGTACGCATATCTCTTGCGCAAGCGCTTTGCGCATGCTTACATAGGAGACAGCAGGCAGAGAGCCTCCCCCAACCGCCCAGGAGGGCCACCATGATCCAGACAACCACCCGAAACGCCGACCTGGGCGACCTCGCCCAGCTCCTCCAGCAGCAGCACGCCCGCAAGCTCGACGTCGTCGCCCACTCCTCGCAGATTACGGCAGTCGACGGCTGCCTGCTCATCGAGGGCACCGAAGCTGTCCTGAGCGAGGAGGGCGTCAGCAGCAGCGCAGGGCTCTACCGGCCGACAGCGGTAGCCGACGAGGGCATCGCCGCAAAGCTGGGCATCCCCACGCAGTACCTACGCCGCATGCGCGAGCAGCGCCCCGACCTCTACGACGCCAACGTCAACGGGTGGCTCCGGGGTTCCATCCTCCCCAGTTCTGGGCTCTCAGGCATCGCAGGAGACGGCCCTGACCCGCGCCGGTTCCTCCTCCGCTGCTTCCGGGGCGACGGCAACGAGGAGGGCATTGCCCGCGCATGGCTGTCGGACAGCTACAAGGTCATCGACAACCTCGATGTCCTCATGGCCGCGCTCGACGGAGTCCGCGCTGCCGGCGTCGAGGTAGACATCGCCGGCTGCGACCTGACCGACCGCCGCATGTATGTCCGGGTCAAGGCCCCCCAGGTGCAGGCATACGCGCCGAAGCTCCTGCAGGGCTACCGCTCGCCGTTCACCGGAGCCTCCGGTACCGACAACCCCACGGTCTTCGCCGGCTTCGAGCTGTCCAACTCCGAGACAGGAGGAGGAGCCTTCCAGATCGTCCCGCGCATCGTGATCCAGGTCTGCGACAACGGGATGAAGCTCACCCGGGACGCCGTCCGCTCTGTCCACCTCGGTGGCAAGCTGGAGGAGGGCATCATCCGCTGGAGCGAGGAGACGCAGCAGCGCTCCATCGAGCTCGTCAAGGCTAAGACAGCCGACGCTGTCCGTACCTTCCTCGACGCCGACTATGTCCAGCGCGCGGTCGAGGCTCTGGAGCGCAAGGCGGAGGAGCCGGTAGAGGGAGTCGAGGAGGTCAAGGTCATGACGAAGCAGCTCGCCTTCTCGCCGGCCGAGACAGACGGTATCCTGGGCCACTTCATCAAGGGTGGGCAGCTCAACCGGGCAGGGGTGGCCAACGCCATTACCTCCTTCTCGCAGACCGTCGAGGACGCCGACAGCGCAGCGGAGATGGAGGAGCGAGCGGCTACGCTGCTCTCCGTCTGACAGAGCCGGAGAGGGCTGGGCAGCGGAAGGGGAAGCCGCTCCCAGCCCTCTCCTCTTCCCTTTCCTACCAAACTACTTGCGCAAGGCTCTTGCGCATGCTTTGATCTAGGTATGCGACAGACAGCCACCGCCCCGCTCCCGGGAACCGCCCGGAGCCTGAGCCCTGAGGAGGGCCCCATGAGCAAGACCCACGCTGCTGCCGCTGCAGAGCTCGACCGCCTGGTCGAGGAGCGGGTCGACCTCGCTCTGTCCAGCCCCCAGACGCGAGCGCAGCTCGCCTCGCGCGGGATATCGCTGGAGGAGGCGAGGGCCCGCCTCATCGCCTACACGCAACGCCAGCTCGACCGCCCGCTCGCCTGAGCGGACGCCCAGGAGGAGGGCAGCAGAGCCCTCCTCCACCCCTAACTCTCCCGGAGGAGACATGCACCACACCACCGCCCACAACGGCAGCAGCTTCGAGGCTGAGGCCCTCGCCCACCTCGTCAACGCCGCGTACCGCGCCGGCAGCGCCGTCGAGATCAACGGCCGCGAGGTCAAGGCTCCTAGCTGGACAGCTCGCCCCGCTGAGGTCTGGGCCAACGGCTCTGTCTCTGTCGACGTAGCCCCTCGCACCCGGGGTGCCCACTCCGGGCACGTCTGGGTCAAGCGCGGCCAAAGCGCCACCGTCGTCGTGACGCCGCGCGAGGCCCAGGCATGAGCCGGCTCGAGCTCTGGACGGAGGAGCTGATCGCAGCGGAGCTGATCGCTGCCGGCCGGCTCCTCCGCGAGGAGGCGACAACGCACGCCCGGGTAGACCTCTGCATCGCCGGAGGCTGCACCATCCACGAGCAGCCGCCGGAGGCCACCGCCCCGCGCGCTGTCCGGGCCCACCTGAGGAGGTCAGAGTGAACAGCGAGGAGCTGGAGCGGGCCCGCGACAGGATCTACGAGGAGGCAGCGCAGAGGCAGCTACGGCATGCGCAGGAGAGAGCCTGGAGTCAGGGGTGGATCGCCGGCAACGACGATGCCTACCGCGACCGCGCTGTCCAGCCCACCATTACGGTCAACCCCTACAGCGCTCCGCGAGAGGAGGAAGGACCTCTTGCCTCTGAGGAGTTAACGTCACCCAGCGAGGCCCCAGGCGGTGGCTGAGCAGGGAGCGAAGTCCGGTAGCCCATCCTTCGGCAACTAGGCCGGTTCTGCTCCAGACAGAGGCGAGAGAGGAGGGCTCCCGTTGTAGCGCTAGCTCCCACAGGCTAGGCGCTCCGGGAGCCCTCCAGCATCTTTCCTGTCGTATTGCTTGCGCAAGCGCCTTGCGCTATGGCAGGATCTAGGCATGGGAGCGCGAGGCTCCCGCCCAACCTCAGGAGTAGCCATGACCGCCCAGACCACCCGCCCCCGCTGCGAGGGCGAGCACGTAACCCGCGACTTCGACGGCTCCAGCATCTCGATCCCTTGCGGAGCTCAGGCCACCCGCCGGCTCATGCTGAACGACGAGCAGGGAGCCTGCTACATCGAGAGCGTCGGCGGCTGGGATAGCTACCGCGCCGCCTGCCTCCACGACCTCAGCATGGCCGCTGAGGAGGGCCTCGACACCGACGACATGGACCCGGGCGAGGACCCCGGCCGCGCCGCCTGGGGTCTCATGGGAGCGCTTGTCTGCGACTCCTGCGCCGACGAACTCCGAGAGGCTGTCGCCACCGGCGCGGACCTCGGGCTGTCGATCGTAAGCGACGAGGAGGCCCAGGCATGAGATACGACAGCCGCCACAACCTCCGGACGACCAAGCACCGGACGCGCAAGGCAGACAAGGGCCACAGCGTTGTCCTGCGCGAGAGCTGGACGCGCTCGCCTGTCCTGGGCATGGCAGAGCGCCGCGCTATCACCTGCCAGTGCGGGAAGCGCTGGACAGGCAACGGCATCCGCGCCGACTACTCCTACGCCGACCACCTGCGCAAGGAAGGGGTCCGCGCATGAGCAGCCGGCAGCCGTATCTGACCGCCCTCTGGCATGGCGACAGACAGCGCACAGAGCTCCTCCTAGTCGAGGACGGCAACGTCACCCTCATCGACAGGGACGTCGACCAGCGGATAGCTGAGGAGCTCGCAGCGCGCTTCGGCATGCTCCTAGAGATCCGCCCAGGAGCCTTCCGCCCCGCGAGGCCCACATGACCTGGGTGATAGCGCTCCTCGCCCTACACCTCGCCTGCCTCGTGCTTGTCCTGCTGCAGCCCTGCTGCGAGGAGCCCCCAGAGGAGCCGCCGCCGGCCGACAGCGACGACTTCCAGCTATGGGAGCGCGAGTGGCAGAGCTAGCGCCCCTGCAGGCTGTCTGCCCCTTCTGTGGGCTCCCCCACCCCTACGGCGAGACAGTATGGCTGCAGCAGCCGGTAGCCGTCGACGAGGTCCGCGCCTGGTGGCGAGCCCACCTAGCGGAGTGCGAAGCCCTCCAGCCGCTTACGTAGCCCGCCTCTCGCCCACCGGCCGCTCCGTGCCCAGGCTGGGCCCTGTCGCAGGAGACACGCCCTCCGCGACCAGCGAGGTCAGCAGAGACAGCAGAGCCGCACCCAGGGCGACCCCGGCTGCCTCCCCGAAGTCGATGGAGAACGCATCCAGCGCCCCAGCTCCAGCCCAAAGCGCCAGGAGCGTCTGAGCTATCGTGCGCAGAGCCCGCTCGAGCGCCGCCCTCCAGAACGTCCACGTAAGCATGTCCCGCCTCACTTCTTGGGTCCCTTGTCCAACCACTCCAGCAACCGCCTACGCCGAGTGTCGTTGCCCTCCTGCTTCGCCCGGTACGCCGCGATCTCGATCCACGCTCGCCCCCTGTCCACCAACGTCGGGCCCGCACCCATAGCCCGCTCGTGGCGTGACAGGTGGTCCGGCTCCGGACGAGGCTCTGTCGGCTCCGCCGGCTGTTGCGGAGCAGGCTTCTTCGGCTGCTCCGGCTCCGCCTTGCCAGAGCGCAGCTCCTCTGCCTCATGCCGGCACATACGGATGAACTCCTTCCAGGGGAAGTAAGGGCCCGGGTCCCAGTGAGAGCTCTGACCGAACGCCTGCGAGACATGGTGGTGGCCGCATATGCCCTTGCGCCCCGCCCTGAGGCCCACCGGCCCAATCTTGCGGATGGGTACGTCGTAGGCGAGACAGAGCGCCGCAGTCAGCCGCGCAGCCCTGCGCAGCATGAGCCTATGGTCGTCTCTGCCCCAGTGCTTGCGCCCCTTGTTCGACAGCGTGCAGCAGAGCTCGATGCCCAGGCTATTCGGGTTGGGAGGAGCGTGCCAGGCGACCCAGGAGTCATAGACAGCCTGCACTATCTCGTAGGGGTCGACCACGTAATGAGCGGAGCCGCCGGCCGCATCGCTCCGGAAGTATGCGGCGATACGCCGCGCCCCTCCTCGCTCTGTAGGCGAGACCGTGCAGTGGATGACCACCCGCTTGATCGGCTTGTTGCCCTGCCCGCTGTGCTTGTCCGGTGGCCCCAGATAGGGAGGCGACGGAGCCTTGAAGTGCAGCATCACGTGGAGCAGCAGGAGCATCCCTGCCATGAGAGGAATCATCATCTAGCCCGCCTTCGCTTGTCCGCTCCCGCGACCACCGGCCGCGCTCTCCCTGACCACGATACGCTGCCCGCCTCCCGACAGGAGCCTTCGGCGGTTAGCCCGCCGTACCGCACGCCTCCGCTCCCGCCCCGTCAGACCGCCCCAGACGCCCTGCCGCTCATCGTGAGCGAGAGCTGCGAGGAGGCACGCCTTCCAGACGAAGCAGCCCCGACAGATGCTCTTAGCCTCCCCCATGACGGGGTCGCTCTCAGCGGCGTCAAACGTCGCCATAAGCACCGGCCAGTTACTAGGCTCCCGACACCGAGCTTGCTCCTGCCAGCTCTCAGCCATGACAGCCGCT
>WUUC01056732.1_pt1 | contig 12104 bp, 15 predicted proteins | sample 6278441 | NCBI WGS metagenome assembly WUUC01 (sample SAMN13675441, study PRJNA597444) | soil metagenome | isolation source: soil | place: USA: Washington | collected 2017-10 | reverse complement strand
GACAACGCCGCCAGCTACGCATCCGGCAAGCGCGGTTACGGCTGGTACAAGCTCAAGGCCACCGTCGAGATTGATGTGGTGGTCATGGGGATGGCGCTGGACGGCCAAGGCCAGCATAAAGGGAAGGTAGGTAGATTCGTCGTCGGGCAGTACGTCGAAGGCGAGTTGCAGGAGCGAGCCCGCGTGAATCCTTACGACGACGCGATGCGGGATCTTATGACCTTCCACGCCGTCCGGTCGACGGCCGATCTCCCTAATGCTCTGATCGGTAAAGTCTGCACGATCAAGCACTATGGCGTCCTGAAAGATGGACTCCGGCATCCGACCTTCGTTAAATGGCGCGAGGACAAAGCCGCCAAGGAATGCATGTTCGACAATGGCTAAGTGGGAAACGATAGAGCAGGATACGTCCTGCGAAACCCAGGGCTGCGGATGGTACTACGACGGGTGGGGCGGTGCGCAAGGCCACGCAGCCGCAGCAGCAGCGCATATGCGCAAACACCCCCGACCACATCGTCTTATCCGCCCGGACTCAAATGCGTAAGGCCACGATCAAAGACAAATAAGGAGTTGAGCCGGGGCAGCCGGTACGCTGGCCCTGGGAGGCCGAAGCCTCGATCCCCAACTCTCTCTCTAGCCCACGAGTAACGGCCGAAAAGTCTTTGCGCTCTTGGCCACTCGACGTACCTTGGACTGTCGGCGTTGTGACCACAGTATATCAGGCAGCGGCAGATTCTCAATAGATCTATAATCAATTGGTTCTGATTCACGACGCATATTGAGTCTAACCACTAAAACCTCTTAGACTAGTTCTTCGTTTAATCTACCGGCGGGTCGGATCAGAGGTGAGTCCGGCCCGCCGTTCGTGTATAGGAGAACCGATGCGTAAATATGTAGCCTTTGTCATAATCGCGATGGCGATGTTGACGGCAGCACCAGCTAGCGCCGACGTACCGAAGGACTGCGGCCAGGTTGTGACGGCGCAAGAGTTCCGACCGATCTCAGCCAAGGTCTGGGATCATGACCTCTGGGAACGCGGTAAACCGGGCAAAGCCGGAGTCGCGGCCTACCAACGTGCATTGCACTGCGCGAAGTCGCCGGATCATCGCCAGGCAATTCTGCGCATATGGCGCAAAGACAAGGAGTTCTACAACCGTTACCGCACCAAGCTCCAGACTCACTTCGTCAACTACACCTGGCGCGGCGCAGTTTTCCCTGAATCTGCCTGGTTCTCGCTACCGCAACTGAAACCGTATGTCGCGGCGGCACTAGCTGAGGCAGCAGGCGATTACACCGGCACCGACATGCCGGGTTGGACGATGGTGCAAATGAGTCAGGGAGAGGGCGATCTGAAACCGGGCTCGCGCTCCACCGACTGTGGTTACGGTTGGTTGGCGATTACCTGTCCCTACGGCGATATCTTCGGAGTCACGTGGTTGGGCGGATACGACGAAATGCTGAATCCGGTCAAGAATGCTTACGTCGCCGCCCGCATGTACGGGGCGATGGGATTCAGCGCTTGGTACGGCGACGGCTTCGTAACGGACTGGGATCTGCACTACACCGGCAAGTTCGATGTACGTCATGCGCTTGGCGGGCTCACCTTCGGGCAGGCGCTCCGCGTAAAATGACGTTCTAGACGTTCCCGGCGACGGCGGTAGACCCAGCACCTGCCTGGCCGGGGAACGTTTTCTTTTCAAATCTATATAGGTTTTACAGAGGAACGCGTGCGCGAGGCCAAGATATAGACAAGCCGAACCTTGACGTGCAAACGCAAGTATGGTTTACTAAGCCATCGTGAGTTAGGACCACCACTACCGAAGGAAAGGATCATGGCCACTCGCACGATCATCGAGACCTCGCCGGGTCGCTACAAAGACCCGGAGACCAATAAACGGACCTCCAAGCAGGACGGCGATAAAGTCGTCAGCAAGCAGGAATGGGAGGCCGCGCAGCCCGCTGCTTCGCAGGAGCGGAAAGCCGATAAAGAGAAGACCGAGCGTGAGCAGGTCGAACTCTCCACCGGCAAGCTGACGACCGATCCCACCACGACCATTACCTGCGCCAAACGCGGTTGCTCCACCAAACGCGTGATCAAAAAGCAGGATGCCTTTCAGGTGAAGTTCTGCCTGGAACACCAGAAGGAGCACCGCAACAAGCTCCGCCGCGAACGCCGCCAGAAGAAGGCGTCCGCGAAGAAGTAACCAGGTGGAGACCCTGGATCCAAAGGCGAAGCGGCTAGTCGAGGAACTTGAAACCCGGCTGAATCTCGGCAAGGTTGATTCTCGGCGGGCCGCTTTCGTCGTAATGGCGATATCGAAGGGCTGGCGCAAAGCGAAAGTCGCTCGGTACTTGGGGACTTCCCGAGCCCGCGTTGGTCAGCGCGTCACTAAATACGAAGAGTACGCTGACGCAGCCACAGGTAACGGCGTCTGGCCCGCGATCCAGGAGTTTCTGCCGCCGCAGAAATATAACGGAGGCGTCGAACCTAAATCGGCGCAAGTCGCGTTCAAGGCTGAGGATTGGGAGAACCTGGCCTTCGCTGACAGTCTCCTCAATAGGCTGGTCTAGAGTCGGCCGAGCATACGCGCTATACTCCGCCGGTCCATGGGAGATTCCCAACCACTGATCTATCTCGCAGGTGCAATCGACGCCGTTCCTGGCGACGAGGCACACGGATGGCGGGATCAGGCTGAGGCGGATTGTTTAGCACGGGGTTGGGCGACCTTCAACCCCGCTCGGGCTTTCAGCATCGAACCCAACGAGCCGAGTAAAGAGATCTCTGATGCGATCCACGCGGTGAATAGCCTGGCAATCTGCCACAGCACCGCGATATGGGCTAATCTTAGTGGCAGGAGCTTCGGCACTCCTTTAGAGGTTGAATCCGGCAGGATGCTGGGTAAGATCGTCGTCTGTTATGGCGGTTCGCCCGCTTCGATCTACCAGCACAAATATGACGGTTGGTTCATCGAGTACAAGTCGGCTCTAGAGACGTTGGAGGTGAAGCTTGCCTAAAGTCGAGCGCTCCACCCGAGAGGCGGCGATCACTGACATGTCGTCCAGCCGCATCCGTGTTGCGGCTGAATGCATGCTCAAGTTCGATTATCAGTACCGGCATCGGCTTCCGGCCAGCGGTGATAAAGCATCGGGGATCTTCGGGAATGTAATCCATGGTGGCCTGGAGACGTGGTATGGCGGGCACGGGCCGATCACGCCGGACAATGCCAATGCACACCATGAGCAGAGTTTAGTAGATATCGTCAAAGCTTCTTGGCCCGACAAGCTGCCTCCGAAAATCTGGCAATTGGTCGAAACGGTGATCCAGGCAGACCAGGAGTGCGAAGCGGTCAGCTACATCATCAAAGCCAAGCGGCCGGAGTTGAAAAGTCCACGTCAGACCAAAGAGTTTCTAAAATCGACGGCGTGGAAAGAGTACAACGAGGCCGTCATGGCGATGCTCAAACTCTGCGGCGACTTCAATGAGATTTCCTGGCCCAACGACGAGAATGCTTTCCAGGCATACCAGAAGTCGATAGCTCAGGCGAGGCGGATCGAAGCCGAATGGCGCCACCTACCCAGGCCGCTGTTGGTTGAGGAGCCCTTCCGACTGGAATTTGAAGGTTACGTCCTGCGTGGAGCCATCGATCAGGTGCGTCAGGATCCAGATTCCGAGGGAGTATTGCTGTCACCTGCCGTCTGGGATGTTAAAACCGGTCGGCAACTCATGACTCAGATGCAGGCGTTCTGGCAGGCGTGGATCTACACCGAGGCCGTGCACCAGATGGACTACGACTTCCTTCCGGACAACATCACGGACGTGCGTTTTTTTATGACTCGGCACATTGATGGGGACAACCGGATTATCATCCAAGAGGCCCAGGTTGATCGGGCACGGCATGGTAAGCTAGCGTTGAGGATCCTCAATAGCACTACCCGCCGAATCCTGACTGGAGACAACGAGCCCTCATATGGCTTCCACTGCAAGAACTGCGACTTCCGAGATCTGTGCGAGCACAGCATCGCGCTCTGGAAAGGCGATGGTGTGAAATGAGTTACGACCAGTATGTTCAATGTCTGGCCGATTTGCTTTCCGGGGACGCCGAGCGGATCACCGACGCCAATGCGAAGCTATACGAGGCGGCGCTGGATAAGGGACCAGCGCAGGGGACGCCATCGCTGGCGTTGGTCGACGCAGAGGCGGTGCTAGCGAGGACTTGACACAGCTTGTAAAGTATGATTTAATTTTCACAGTCAACTAAACCAGGGCGGACCGTTGGAGAGACGGGACGCCTACCCAGGAGGAACCGTGAGAGAGTCAGTGAAAACGATGGCCACGCTAGAGCGGGCCAAAGCAGGCGACCAGCGTGCACGCGAAGATATCGTGATGTACGTCTGGGAGAAGTACGGCGGCAAGATCGCATATCTCTACAGCCCCGATCCTGCCGACGAGCGAGAGGATCTGCACCAGATCTTCCTGATGGGTGTTACGGACGCGCTGGCCAAAGTCGATCACCGAGGCAACCCCATCTGGCATCTGGCGGTACGCGGCAACTGGGCGGTCAGCCGTCATATCCGCACCGCGAAGGAGAAAGCCCGTGAGCGCAGCCTGGACTACGAGGCGTTCGAAGGCGAAGGCGAAACCGCCGTCGCTCAACTCCGGGACGAATCGGTGGACGTGGAGGGGTTGGTGCTGTCGCAGATCGGCACTGGCCAGCAGGTGTCGCTGATCATGGGCGCCAACTTGTCGCCCACCGCTCGCCGGGCAATGGAAGCGATCCTCAACGACGAGGCGGGCGATCCCGTCGAGCTTGGCTTCAACAAACGCCTGGCCGACGCGCTGGAGGTGAGCCCGCAGCGGGCGTCGCAGGCGATGGAGAGTCTCCGCAAGGGCGTAGACAAAGCTGGGATCGACACGTGATCACCGCAGTCGTCGGCGGTCAGTTCGGATCAGAGGGCAAGGGCGCGGTCGTAGCTGACCTCGCCCATCTCTACCCGATCCACGTCCGGGTGGGAGCCGCAAACGCCGGGCATACCTTCTACACCGGTATGGACGCGAGTCCCTACAACTCGGGGGACGAGCGAGTCGAGGTGGAAAAGCATGTTGTGCAGCAGTTGCCCTGCGCGGCATACGCCAACCCCGGCGCCACCTGCGTGCTCGGGCCGGGTGCTCTGATCAGCATCGATATCCTTCGCGAGGAGATCAAGCTCAACGATAAGTGGCGGCACGAGCATGGTCACGACCCGTTGCGGCTGCTGGTTGACTACCGCGCCCACATTGTCCACGAGGATCAGATCCGCCGCGAATCTGAAACCGATCTGGCAGAGCGCATTGGTTCTACCAGCACCAAAGCCCGTGAGGGTATCGGCCAGGCGACCGCTGACCGGGTGATGCGGGAGGCAGGATGCAAGACGGCGCTCGACGGGCACACGATGCTCGAATGTTGGGCGCGGCCGATGGTCGAAGTGGGCGATGCCGTCGAGTTCCTGCACCTCGAAAAGGAGGGTTCCAATATCCTCCTGGAGGGGACGCAGGGCGCGGGCTTATCGATCACGACCGGGTATTTCCCGTACTGCACCAGCCGCAACACCACGGCGGCGGGACTGGCGGCGGACTGCGGACTCGCACCAGCAGACGTGGACCACTGCGTGATCGTGATGCGCACTTATCCGATCCGCGTCGCTGGCAACAGCGGGCCGTTCTATCCCGACTCCAAGGAGACCACCTTCGCGGAGATCGGAGTTGATCCGGAGACCACGACCGTGACTCGGCTGGAACGGCGGGTCGCGACTTTCTCTTATGTGCAGGCGGTGGATGCGGTGCGACTGAATCGGGCACCGTCTACCGAGATTGCGCTGATGTTCGGGGACTACGTGGTTCCGGAGTTGGCAGGCAGCATCGATCTGCTCAAGCTCGACTTCCCGAGCCCTGAGATCACGTCGTTGCTGGAGATCATGCGGTTGATCTACGAGCGCACCAAGCTGCCGGTCACGATGGTCGGTACCGGCCCGCACTCCATCATCCGCACGGTCCCGTCTGTGGCGAATATAGAGTCGTCCGCAGCCGACCGTTAAACGACCGAAGCCACAACTTACGTACCCAGAGAGGAATAATCCGTGGAAAAATTTCGTGCTGGGGATCCGCCGCCCAAATCATCCGGTGGCGGGGATCCGAATGTCCTACAACTGAAAAACGCCAACCGTATCCGACTGATCGACTCGGCGGAGGACGGTGTGGGGGCATGGCGCCAGCACACGATCAAGAACCTGGACGATCCGGACGACAACGGGAAGGTCAAATTCGTCCCGTGTCCCGGTCCGAAGCTCTGCCCGCTGTGCCGCAAACCCACTCGGCGCGACGAGGAGGGTAAATCGGTTCAGAACTTCCCGGTCAGCCGCCGCTTCGCCACCAATATCTGGGACTACGAGTCCAACTCGATCAAAGTCCTGATCGGCGGGCCGCAGATCTTCGAAGAGTTCGCCGCCGCACGTGAAGTGGGGCTCGACCCGCTGGCCCAGGACTGGATCATCCACAAGACCGGTTCCGGGATCGGCACCAAATACAAACTCGTCCGCGACAACCCGACCCCGTTCGCGCATCAGGACCAGGTGACGGTGGACAACCTGATCAACTTCGACAAATACGGCTCGGCGCCGTCGCCGGAGAAAATCTTCGAGCTTCTGGAGGAGCAGGGCTGGGACTACGACGCATTGGTTGCGCCGTCGTTCACCGAACAGGAGGCGCTGGAATTCGTCCTGCCTTACGGCAAGGCCGTGAAGGGTATGACGGTCGAGCAGGCTCTTGCTCAGGACCCCGGCTTCTGCGAGTGGCTGCACGGCAAGAAGCGCGAGGACGAAGCCTACTTCGACGAGGTTTACCTGGCGCTCGATACGGCGATGGTCGCGCAGGGCATGGTGAAACCGGTGGAGGAAGAAGAGCAGACGCACGCTCCGGCGCCCAGCACCGAGGCCGAGCCGCCCGCGCAACCGGCCGCAGCCACGCCGCCGCCCGCGCCTGCTGCACCCGAACCCAACATGGTAACGCTGATCGACCTGGCGGGTGAGGAGCAGACGGTGCCCGCAGAGGCAGCAGACGCGCTGATCGGTGCGGGTTACAAACGCAAAGAGCAGGAGACGACGGCGCCCCCGCCGGAGCCCGAACCCGCCGCAACGCCGGATCCGGCACCCATCGGCACCACGGCCCAGGTCAAAGTGAAGATCAACGGTCAGTCACTGGACATGACCTTCAAACAGGCACTCGACGTTCAGCGCACCGGGCTCGGCGTGGAGTGGGAAGCTCCGGAGGGAGCGGGCGATTTCGCGACGTTCCTGATCTCGACCGGTGGCGAGCCGCCTTCGCTGGAAGAGGCTGTTGCTTCGTCCATGACGCAATCGGCTGCCGAGGATGCGATGCACAAAGAGGGACAAGACCCGCAGGCGGATCCCACGCCGCAGCAGGACGACAAGCCCTTCAAGTGCAAAGAACCGGACTGCGACTGGTCAGGTAAGACCTCTGGCGCTCTGACCCAGCACTACAACCGCGTCCATGCACCCCAAGGCGGCGCACCGGCTGCTGCCGATCCTGCGCCTGCGCCTACTGCTGGAGCACCGGCAGCGGCACAGGAGGGAGCGGCCGGTGCCAGCGGTGAGGATCGTGCGGTGGTTTTCGAGCGCGTCAAAGCTCTGCTGGCCAAACAACCCGAAGGCGACTACCGCAAAGTGCTGGAGATCTTCGAAGAGGTGGCGAACACCCGCGATCTCTCGGAGTTCACCGCCGAGCAGTTGCTTGAGGTGGAGCGGCGCCTGCAAGCATGAAGAAAGCAACGCGACTCAATCTCGCGTTCGGCACCGAGATAGACGATCCTGAGGAGGCGGGTCGTCTAGCCAACATCGCTGCCAACGCTATCCGAGAGGCCGATCCCGATTCGGAGTTCATCGAATTCGGCCTTCTGACTGTCTATCAGGATGATGAAGACGGCGGCGGAGAAGAAGGGGCGGAGATTCCTGAGGATCTGCTGCCTCCAGGGAGCCGTAACTGATGATCAAATGCACTGAGCCTGGTTGCAATTATGAAGCGAAGACCAAAGGCGCTATTACCCAGCATGTCAATCGCGAGCACAACGATCCGCTTGCCAAATTGCGCAACGAGTTCGGTGATGGTGCGCCGCTTCCTGGTGGTGCGATAGACGAGTCCAGGCCGCTTAAAGCGGCACCGTCTGGTATCCCGAGCATCGATTGGGTGCTGGGAATCGGCGGTATCCCGCGTGGCTCGATGATCGAGGTCTTCGGTCCGCCCAAGGCAGGCAAGACGTTCACGGCGTTGACGTTCTCCGCATGGGCGCAGCAGCAGGGCGAAAGGGCTGGGTTCCTCAATGTCGAGGACGCGCCGATGGAGACGTTCTTGCCGCTAGTGCGAGGACTCAACGTCCCGACCTTGGATTATTCAGAGCCATTGCATGGCACGCAGGCGATGGAGTTGACGCGCCGGTTCGTCAAAAGCGGGGAGTACGGGATCTGGACTGTGGATTCCATTCATGCCTGTATCCCGGCGGATGTGTTGGAAGCAGAAATCGGGTCGTCACGGGCTCGTGCCGGGGTAGCGCGTCTCATGTCGGAGTCGTTGCCGGTGCTCGCCAAGATCGTGGCTCGCACCAATACGTCTCTGGTGTTGATCAATCACATCAAGGAGATACCGACCGAAGAAAAGTACGGCCGCAGTTGGTACACGCCAGGCGGATCGGCACCGGAGTATTACGCATCGACTCGACTCCATGTCTGGGCGTCCGGTGCTTATATCGGCAAAGAGTCCAAGAAACAGATCGGCCATCGAGTCAAAGTCAAAGTTGAGAAGTCCAAGGTCACGGCGCCGTTCAGTATTGCGGAGTACGACCTTTATTACCATCCCGATATTCGCAAGGATACGGGGCGTCCGGTATTGCCAGGAGTGGATGTGGCTTCGGCTTGGTTCTTTGTCCTCTACCAAGAGGGGAAGATCACCAGATCAAGTTCCGGCCAGGTGATCGACACTGAAACCGGCGAGAAACTCGGGTCAGAAGCCGACGTGTTGGAGCAACTAAGCGACGAGGAGTCTCCCTTGATTCAAGCTGGCCGTGAGATTGTCTACCCCGCCCAGTTCGCATGAGAGTCCTGGGCGATAAAGTAGTCGTCAAACCGAAGGGTCAAGACGAAACGCTTCCCAGCGGAATCGTAATCCCAGCCATCGCGCAGGAAAAGGTCAGCGAGGGCAAAATCATCGAGCTTGGTCCGGACGCCAAAGAGACTGGACTAGAGTCCGGCGAGACCATCGTCTATTCCAAATATGGCGGAGTCGAGATCGAGGTGGATGGAGACGAACTTCTGGTGTTGCGCGTCTCGGACGTGCTCTTAGTGCGGTGATCGTCGTTGGCCTAGACACGGCGAGCGACAGGTGGCACGCCGTTGAGCGGTGGCCCAGCAAGGTCGTCGGTCACAATCAGGCCAAAGTCAAGGACAAAAATCCAGACGTTCGGCGTATAGAGCTTCTCCGGTCCGCTAGGGACTATTTCGACAAACTCACTACGGCGAATGCGAATGTTCATGTCTTTTGCGAGGAGCCTCTCGCACTGAGGAATGGCAAGACGACGAGGCTATTGGGGCTCGCGGCCGGGGCGATCTGGGCGTCGGCACAGGACTTCGACCTCTTCTGGCACTGGGCGGACGTTGCGGCCTGGAAGAAAGCAGTAGTTGGCAACGGTAATGCCAAAAAGACCGAGGTCGAAGCCTGGAGTCTGATGCACGGTGGCGAACCTCATTGGGAAGAGGACCACCACGACGCCAATGCGATCTCGCAGCACGGTATGTTGCTGCTGGCTAGTCTTTAGCTCGCGTCGCTCGCGGACAAACTCCTGGCGTGAAATACCGAACAACTTCATACGGGTTCGCTGAGAACGAAGGCCGCAAAGCCTTCCCGCTCAAACAGATCACTATTGACGCGGCGACGCGCCAGGCGGCAGTCAATCATCCGGATCTGCGGAAACTCCCGGCAGGTGGGCGGGCACAGACCGGGCATCAGGTCCAGGTAATCGGGCTCAAGCCGCTATGACCCGGCTGACGGTTTCGTCCGCTCGGGAACTCGACTTCGAGGATCTGATTCGGACCTGTGACGAGCTACTTGTTCAGTATGACGTGCCGGAGAGCATGGAGACTCCGGACCAGGAGTTCGCTCGGCTGAGCAAAACGATTGACGAGACGCCGGATCTCTATCGATTCTTTCTCACCCTCCAGTCCTACTTCGATCACTGGACCGACGCCGCCGCCGACATGTACGGCATGAAATCTATCGACTACAAGTTCATGCGCGAGCGGCGCGACGCTATGGAGCGGATGGCATCGGCGGCTAAACGTCGTTATGAAGGGGCGTCCAGGATGATCACGCTCCGCGAAAACTTCGACCCGACCGGCATGCCCCGGACGAGGGGAGGGCAATAATGAGTGAGGACACTGGAGCGCATGAGGCGAACGGGTGCACGCTGGAAATCGTGACCGGGGCGAGGATTGAAATCTCGCTGACGCCGGACGAATTCTTGAAGCTGGCACTAGACGAGGAGGGGCATCTACGTCGGGGCTTCTTCCAGGTGCCTGTGCCGGAGACCAGCCGCAATGACGACTTCTATCGCAACCGCCGCTGGGTCAAGGCCGCGCAGGTCGTGGCGATCTACCCGCTCGACGCCAAGCCGGACGGATACGCCGTGTCGATCCCCATGACTCAGGCGGAGGCAGCGCTGAGCCGCTAGTGCAGACCACCGTCTCTGTAATCCAGGGCCAGGGATACCTGAGCGGGGTTCCGCCAGCAGTCCTGGAAGAGGTCCACAAAGCGACGCGGTTCCGACCGTCGGGCTATCAGTTCAACCCACAGTTCAAACGGTTTACTGGCACGGGCGCTGACCGGCGTCGAGTCTGGGATGGATATGTAAAACTGGTCAAACATTCCAAGTTCCCGGCTGGGCTTCTGGAGCGGGTGCTGGAAGTGCTCCAGAAAAATGGGATCGAGGCGCAGATCCAGATCGACTCGCCTCAAGACTTCCCGACGATCTCCGTCAATTCCCATGGACTCCAGTCCCGCGACTATCAGGATCGAGCCGTCGAGTCTGCGCTAATGTCGCGCCGGGGCGTCGTGCGGGCGCCTACGGGCTCTGGCAAGACCGCGATCCAAGCTAGAGTGATCGACGGGCTGAAACGGCAGGCAGTGGTGATTGTGCCGACCATCGACCTGCTCAAACAGACGCGGCGGTTCCTGGAGGAGCATCTGGAGGTAGAGGGCGGGATAGGTCAGTTGGGTGACGGGGTTGTAGATCCCCGGCTGGTGACGGTGGCGACGGTGCGAACCATGGCGAAGGCGGTAGATGTTGCCTTTAGCTCCTACGAGTTCGGTGAATACGACGACAAGGACGCGACGGATCTGACTCCGGCGAGGCTCCGCGACTGGGTGAAAAGTATTGCAGTAGTGCTGGTGGACGAGGCGCATATCCTGGGAGCACAGGTGGTCTACGACATAGTGACCAAGCTCGGCGCCACGCACAAGTTCGGGTTCTCGGCCAGTCCTTGGCGCGACGACGGCGCAGATTTAATGATCGAGGCCGCGACGGGACCGCTCCTCTACCGGATTGGGACCAAAGAACTCGTGGATGATGGCTGGCTGGTGCCGCCGATCATCGAGGTTGTGGACACCAACGGGCTCTGGGTGCCGGGCGCCTGGGGCAAAGAAGAATTTGGCAAGGCGTACAAACAGGAGATCGTGGAAAACCCGGTCCGCAATCAACTGATCGCAGACAAGACCAATCGGTTCGAAACGCCGTCGCTGGTGTTGGTCAAACAGATCAACCATGGTCGCATGCTGGAGGGAATGATCGAAGGTTCCCATTTTCTCTCGGGTAAGGCGACCAGCGAGGAACGCGACGACGCTTACGATGCGATGCGCGACGGGGAGTTGAATACGATTATTGCCACCACTATCGCAGACCTGGGGCTCGATCTACCCATCTGTCGGAATCTCGTCCTGGCGGGCGGCGGCAAGTCTTCGACCCGGCACTTGCAGCGAATCGGCCGCGTGGCCAGACCTTATCCAGGCA
>WUUC01016682.1_pt1 | contig 12104 bp, 12 predicted proteins | sample 6278441 | NCBI WGS metagenome assembly WUUC01 (sample SAMN13675441, study PRJNA597444) | soil metagenome | isolation source: soil | place: USA: Washington | collected 2017-10 | reverse complement strand
CGGTCCCGGCGAGGGCGACCAGGGAACCGGTGACGAGCGGCCGGGAGAAGCCCTCGCCGAGGAACCGTCCGGCCGCGAACGCGACCAGCAGTGGCGCGAGGTTCACCAGCAGCGCGGCGGTCCCGGCGTCGACGTACCGCTCGCCCGCGTTGAGCGCGACGGTGTACCCGGCGAGCCACAGCACGGCGTACGCCCCGACCAGCAGGAACGACGTGCGGGACAGCCGGACGCGGGCCGCGCCCTTGAGCAGCGCCAGCACGGTGAGCGCGGCCGCGGCCACGCCGAGGCGGAGCAACGCCATCGGCGCGGGGGAGAGGGAGTGCCCGACGACGCGGATGGCGATGAACGCCGAACCCCAGAGCACGACGGCGAGGACGACGGCCGCCGCGGTCCTGCCGGTGTCCGCCGGCCTGGCTGTCACGAGCTGATCGGTCACGGTGTCATCGTCGGTCGATCGTCCGTACAGCACAAGCGATGAGTTCTATACAACTGTTAAGCCCGACTGTACGGTTGCCGGATGGACATCGCACGTCTCCGCGTCCTGCGTGCCGTCGTCGCGACCGGGTCGATCCGGGCCAGCGCGTCCGCGCTCGGGTACACGCCCTCCGCGCTGAGCCAGCAACTCGCCGCGCTGCAGCGGGAAACCGGGCTGCAGCTGTTCGAGCGGGTCGGCCGCGGCATCGAGCCCACCGCGGCCGGCCGGGCCCTCGCGGCGGAGGCGGACACACTGTTCGAGGCCGTCGGCCGCGTCGAGCGCGCGGTGGGCGACCTGCGGGAGGGGCGGATCGGCAGCCTGGCGATCGGCTACTTCGGGTCGGCGGGCGCGGCGTGGCTGGCGCCGACGGTCGCCGTCCTGCGCACCGAGTTCCCCGACCTCCGGCTGGACCTGCGGATGACCGAGTTCACGCCGGCCGACCCGGACGTCGACATCTTCGTCGAGGAGCAGGGCGGCGGGCACTCGCCGCAGGTCGACGTGCGCAGGCTCGTCGCCGACCCGTACCTCGCGGTCGTGCGCGTCGACGACCCGCTGGCCGACCTGGCGGAGGTGCCGCTCGCGGACCTGGCCGGCCGGGACTGGGTGGACAACGACCTGCGGGACGGCCCGTGCCGCCAGGTGCTGCTCTCGGCGTGCGCGCAGGCGGGCTTCGCGCCGCGGTTCGTGGTCGAGACGCACGACTACCGGACCGCGACCGCTTTCGTGGCAACGGGAATCGGGATCACGGTCATGCCCGCGCTCGGCATCGGCGAACTGGCCAAGGACCTGACGACGGTCGCCGTGGTGTCCCCGACCCCGGTCCGCCACATCGGTGTGGCGGTCAAGAAATCCGTCGCCGGACATCCCGCCGCTCGGCGTGCCGTCGAGTTGCTCGAAGGACTAGTTTGTCCTTAGGCACTGGGGGCGTCTGAGAGGCAACTCGAACATGGGGGACGTGCCGGCGGAGGAAGTCCGCCGTCCGGGGGTATTTCGATGGCTCGTGTGGCGACAACCTCGCCGCGTGATCTGGCTGGTCGTCGGCATTCATGTGGCCGCGGCCGCGAGTGTGCTGGGCACCGCGTGGATGTTTTCCGTCTACCGCCATCATTGGCTTGTCGCAGCCGTGCTGATCGGTCTCGGAATAGTGCAGCTCGAGATTTCCCGGAGCATAGGACCGCCGGCCCCCGGGGACAGAGCGGTGCCGTACAGCGATCTCAAGACGGTGTGGAACGTCGCGGCGACGCTCCTGCTCCCGCCGCTCCTCGCGACGGTGGTGGTCATCGTCTCGCACGCCTACGGTTTCCTGCGGATCTACCGCCGCCCAGGGGAACCGATCTACCGCTGGGCGTACTCGTGCTCGACGGTGGTGCTCGCCACCCAGGCGGCGGCCCTCGTGCTCGACGCCGGCACGGCGCCCTATCCCGGCGTGCCGGCACCCGCGGAGTTCCGGGAATGGCTCGTGGTTTTCGCCGCCGTTTCCGTCCGCTGGCTGGTCAACTACCTGCTGGTCATCGTCGCCGGCCGGCTGGCGCGGCCCAGGATGTCATTCAAGAACGTTTTCGCGCGCGTCGGGGACCAGGCCGGCGAGGCGGCGGCGACCGGACTCGCCATTGTCGTGGCCGTATTGCTCGAACACGGCTATCTGGTGCTGCTGGTGTGCGTGTACCTGGTGGTCGCGGTCCTGCAGCAGACGTCTTACTACCACTACTGGAAACGGGAAAGACCGTACGACGCGCTCACCGGCGTGTACTCGCGGATGTCTTTCGTCGAGCAGGCGGAAAGAGTTCTGGGCCGCGCGAAGATCGGTGGAGAAACGGTGGGCTGCCTCCTCCTGGACCTGGATTTCTTCAAACGGATCAACGACACGCACGGCCACAACGTGGGCGACCAGGCGCTGGTGGCGGTGGCCGGCGCGCTCAAGCAGGAGGTCCGTGAGGGCAAGGACATCCCGGCCCGCTGGGGCGGGGAGGAGTTCGTGGTCCTGCTGCCCGGGGTGACGGCCGGCACGCTCCACGAGATCGCCGAACGCGTCCGCCGCCGCGTGAGTGGCACGGAGGTGACCTACCGGACCAAGGACCCGGCGACAGGAGCCACGACCACGCACACCGTGACCATGACGGTGTCGATCGGCGCCGCGCTGTTCCCCGACCCGACCGGGGACACGACCGAGGAAAGCCTCCTGGACCTGGTCGAGCGCGCCGACAGGCTGATGTACGCGGCGAAGGCGGCCGGCCGCGACCAGGTGCGCTCCGTGCACGGCGACCAGCAGGCCGGAGTTCCCTTCTCCGGCTGCTGAGACCGCGGGTCACACCGGCTTCGGGAGCGGCTCGGTGAGCCCTGGCTGGAACACGGCACGCACGCAGTCGTCCTCCTTCTCCTTGAACATCTCGTAGCCCTTGGCACCCGCGTCGAGCGGCAGGAGGTGGGTGGCCAGGTGCGTGGTGCTCAGCTCGCCCTGTGCGATGCGGTCGAGCAGCATGGGGATGTACCGGTGGCCGTGCTGCTGGGCGGACCGCAGGGTCAGCCCCTTGTTCATCACGGCGCCGAGGGGGAACTTGTCGACCACCCCGGAGAAGACCCCGAGGACGAACACGGAACCGCCCTTGCGGCAGGCGTGGATGGCCTCCCGCACGGCGACGGGCCGGTCGGTCTGCAACCGCAGCTGCTGCTTGACCTGGTCGTACCAGTACTGCGGACCGGAACTGTGCGCCTCGAGCCCGACCGCCTCGATGCACACGTCCGGTCCTCGCCCGCCGGTCATCTCCCGCAGCTCGGCCCCGACGTCGGTTGCGGTGTAGTCGAGAGTGTCCACAGTGAACAGTCGGCGTGCCTGTGCCATCCGGTACTCGAACCGGTCGATCACGACGACCCGCTCCGCGCCGAGCAGCTGCGCCGCCCTGGCCGCCATCTGCCCCACCGCGCCACAACCCCAGACGGCGACGATGTCACCGGGCCGTACCCCGCCGAGGTCGGCGCCCATCCACCCGGTCGGCGCCGAGTCGGAGGCGAACAACGCGCTCCGGTCGTCCACCTCGTCCGGCACCGCGAAGGCGGTGTGGTCGGCGAACGGCACCCGCACGTACTCGGCGTGGCTGCCCCGGAAGCCGCCCATGGCGTGGGAGTAGCCGAACACGGCGCCGGGATCTGCGCCCCACATGAGCTGTGTGATGCCGGGATTGGTGTTGGAGTTGTCGCACAACGAGGACAGGCCCTGCTCGCAGTACCAGCAGCGGCCGCAGGAGATGAAGGAGCAGACGACGACGCGGTCGCCCACCTTGTGGTTGCGCACCGAGGGTCCGACCTCGACGACCTCACCCATGAACTCGTGCCCGATCACGTCACCGGACTCCATGAAGGGGATGTAGCCGGAGATCAGGTGCAGGTCTGAACCGCACACAGTGGACAGTGAGACCTTCAGCACGAGGTCCTGGTCGTTGCGGATCGTGGGGTCGGGCACGGTCTCGACCCCGAGCTCGTTGACGCCCTGCCAGCACAACGCCTTCACAGCCGTCCCTCCCCGCCCGCCCGCTCACTCGCCAGCTGAACCAGCTTCCCGCCCGGCCCGGGATGCGCCGAGGGCGGATCCGGCTGGAGGACCTCACCGGTTTCGAGAAGTGACTTGGCACGGCGCAAAGCCGACCGCACCTCCTGCCGAGGATCGTCGCCGGCGAGCCGAGCCGCCATGTTCGTGCCGCCGGACTCCCGGAGCCGGGCGGCGAGCTCGGTGCCTTTGTCCCCGGCGGCCGGCCTGACCCGGATCTCGATCCGCTCACCGAGCTCGGTGAGCGGCTCCGGCGGCCCGGCCCGGTCGATCTCGTCGAACGGACGGTTCACGGTCACCGCGAGCCAGCGGTTCGCGTCCTCGCCGCGTTGTCTGCCGGTCGATGTCCGTCTGATCGCCGTCACCCCGGCGGCGGCGCTGGCCAGCAGCGCCAGCTTGCCCATCGTTCGCATGTCCTCGCCTCTCGCTGTCCGGCGCGAACCCGGGGTGTACCCGGCCGCCGACGAGGTATGCGGGCCCTGGCACGGAGGTCAACCGACTGCGGCCAAGCCGAGTCCGCGCCTGCCGATGTCGTTGAGGTCGTGGACGCCGAAGCGGTTCGGCCAGTCGCGTTCGTAGTGCTCCTCGGGGAAGTCGCTCGGGCTCGACCCGGTCAGGAACGCCTCACGGACGTGTGCGGCGTACCGCTCGTTGCGGGGACACCACGGCGCGGCCGGGATGTACATGACGTTGCCCCAGCCCTGCTGGCTCTCCACCGGCGCCACACTGTGGATCATGTCGCAGTGCCACCAGACGGAGTCCCCGGCACGGACGTCCGGGATCCCGCTGAGCGCCGGCATCAGCGCCGAGTGCCACTTGTGGCCGGCCGGGAAGACCTGGTTGACGGTGACGCCGCACATGTCGTCGTCCGGCACGTCGGGCAGGAGCGGGCGCAACATCAGGTAGGCCATGGCGGCGGGGATCGGCACGGTGTGCAGGACGCCCTGGTCGCGGCGCATGTCCGACAGCGCGGTCCAGCCCTGGAAGGTGCGGAACGCCGAGCACATCGTGGTGCCGGGGTACTGCGGACCGTCGGTGCGGTAGGCCGCGTCCCACGGGTCGTACTGCTCGACGCTCCCGTCGAACAGGTGCCGGAACGCCCGCTGGTAGGCCCTGGTCATCCACAGGTCGAGGGTGCCGGGGTCCAGGTGCGTGCCGAGACCCGCGGAGTCGGCGCCCGGCGGTCGGCGGCGGATCCGGTCCGGGTACAGGGAGTCCCGGTCCGGCTCGAACCACCGCACACCCTCGGACTCGTGTTTCCACATGCTGTTGAGGAACGCCTGCACGCGGGCCATCCGCTCGCTCTGCCGCGCCCGCATCTGGGCGTGCGACCAGTAGATCGGGTAGATCTCGGGCCGTGAGCCCACACTGCCGAAGAAGTCGTCGCCCGGGCCCCGGTAGTTCTCGAAGAAGTTGTTGCTCTCGACGTAGGAGACGATGTCGCGGTCCCAGCCGAGCGCCTGCGCCCGGTCGAAGTGCCCGCGCACGACGAGACAGCCGCGCCGGCGCAGCAGTGCCCGCGCGTCGGCCGGCACGGTCCCCGCCTCGATGTCCGCGTAGTCGACGACAGGCCAGACCTCCTCACCGCGCCGCCGTGCGGCGGTGATCTCGTCGACCTCGGCCCCGAGCCACCCCTCCACGACGGAGAAGACCTCCTCCACCGTACGGCCCGACGCGGCGATGCGGGCCCGGAGCGCGGCCTTGACCTGCCTGGTCGCGTCCGTGAGGTCCTCGGGCGTCCGTTCCCAGTGCGGCAGCTCGGACACGGCAACTCCTTCTAGTCAGGTCCCCTAACTTGAAACGACTGTAGGCGGCGGACGTCTTCTGGACAAGACTCCTGCCTAGAATCGGGTCGTGAATCCGGCCAAGCCGTCGCTGGAGCTGTTGCGCTCCCTGACCGACGAGCACGTCCTGCGCGCCCTCATGCGGCACCGGATGCTCACGCGAGCCGAACTGGCCACCGAGACCGGCATCTCGAAGCCGACCGTGGGGGAGAGCGTGCGCCGGCTGACCGAGGCCGGGCTGGTGGTGGACACCGGCGAACGAACCCAGGGCGGCCGGGGTCGAGGCCGGGTGGGCTCGTACTACGGCCTGGCCGGCGACGTCGGCACCGCGCTCGCCATCAGCGTCGCGCCGGAGGGGGTCGTCGCCGAACGCGTCGACGCCCACGGCGAGACGCTGTCCCGGACGGAGCTGAAGATCGACGGGCCGGCTCGTCCCGACCAGGTGGCCGTCGCGCTGAGGGCTGCCGTGGGACAGGACTCCGCACGCCTCGCGGTGGTGAGCGCTGCCGACCCGGTCGACCGCGCCACGGGCCGGATGGTCCAGCTACCCGACGCGCCGTTCCTGGTGGGGGAGCTGGACACCGTCGAGGTCCTGGCGCCGCACGTCGCCGGGCCGGTCATCGTGGACAACGACGTGAACTGGGCCGCGCAGGCGGAACGCGACGTCCACACAGGACCACTGGACGATTTCGCCTACGTCTTCCTCGGCGCGGGCATGGGATGCGCGATCGTCAGCGACGGCGAGGTCAGGCGCGGGCACAGCGGCCTGACCGGCGAGATCGCCCACCTCGTCACCGCGGGACCGGGCGGCCGGGCGACCCGTCTCATCGAGGTGTTCGACGAGCTCGGCCTGCGGCAGCAGGGTTCCACGGCGATCGACGTCGACCGCCTGCTCGCCGCGGTCACCGGCGGGACCGTCCGGGACGCGCTGGGCGAGGCCGTCAGCGGGGTGCTCACCGCCGTCGTCGCGCTCGCCGACCCGGAGACGATCGTCGTCGGCGGCCCGTGGGGCAGCCACCCGGCCGTCCTCGACGCCATCGCCACCGCGTTCGCGCGCTGTCCCCGGCACGTCCCGGTCCTGGCCGCGCGGGTGACCGACGAACCGTCCCTCACCGGCGCGCGCACCGCCGCGCTGCGCCGTCTGCGGGCCGACATCGTGGCGACCCCTCGCTGAGAACACCCTCAGGGGCATGGGAAACCCACCATGAGTCGTGACAGAGTGGGAGCGGAGGGTAAGCCACGAGAAGGGGGCTCCGATGACGAGCACGAGCACACCCATGGTGCTGGACGCCGACTTCATCCAGGATCCGTACACGTTCTACCGGCGGCTGCGGGAGGAGGAGCCGGTGCGTGAGGTGGTCATGCCGCGCGGACTGCGGGTCTGGATGGTCACCCGGTACGCCGACGCACGGGACGCGCTCGCGAACCCCGCGCTGCACAAGGACCTTCGGTCGGTGCAGCACCTGTTCCAGCACCACCAGACGAAGGCCAGCACCGGCGACTTCGGCGCGGACCTGACGTCGCACATGCTCAACAGCGACCCGCCCGACCACACCCGTCTGCGCAAGCTCGTCGCGAAGGCGTTCACCATGCGCCGGGTCGAGCTGATGCGGCCCCGCATCGAGGAGATCACCGACGAGCTGCTGGACGGCCTGTCCGGCGAGGTCGACCTGGTCGACGAGTTCGCGTTCCCGCTGCCGGTCAGGGTGATCTGCGAGCTGCTCGGTGTCCCGCACGCCGACCGCGACGACTTCCGCGACTGGTCGGCGGCGCTGGTGTCCGCGGAGTCCGCCGATTCCGTGGGGCTGGCCAGCAAGGCGATGTCGGCGTACCTGCGCGCCCTGATCGACGCCAAACGCGCGACCCCGGCCGACGACATGCTCAGCGCCCTGGTCCAGAGCCAGGACGACGGCGACGAGCTGACCGAGATCGAGCTGGTGTCGATGGCGTTCCTGCTGCTGGTGGCCGGGCACGAGACCACGGTGAACCTCATCGCCAACGGCGTGCTCGCGTTGCTGCGCAACCCCGACCAGCTGGCCGCCCTGCGCGCCGACCCGGGGCTGCTGCCCGGCGCGGTCGAGGAGTTCCTGCGCTACGAGGGCCCGGTCAACCACGCGACGCTGCGTTACACCACGGCACCGACCGAGGTGGGCGGCACCACCATCCCCGAGGGCGAGTTCGTCGTGGTCTCCCTGACCTCCGCCAACCGCGACGACGACCGTTTCGGCGCCGCCGCCGAGACCCTGGACGTCACCAGGCCCGCGGGCGGCCACCTCGCCTTCGGCCACGGCATCCACTTCTGCCTCGGCGCGCCACTGGCCCGCCTCGAAGGCCAGATCGCGATCGGCCGCCTGGTGGACCGCTTCCCGGCCATGACGCTGACCGCCGACGCCGACGACCTGCGCTGGCGCAACAGCACCCTGTTGCGTGGCCTGGAAAGGCTCCCGATCCGCCTGGGCTAGTTCAGTCACAGCTCCAGCTCGCCGTGCGAAGGTGAGCCATGCTTCCTGCCCTCGACGGCGTCGAACACCGTTATGTCACGACACGAGAAGGCATCCGGATCCATGTGGCCTGCGCCGGCCCGGAAAGCGGCCGGCCGGTCATGCTCGTCCACGGTTTCCCCCAGCACTGGTGGGCGTGGCACCGGCAGATCACCCCGCTGGCGGCGGACGGCTTCCGAGTGCTGGTCCCGGACCTGCGCGGAGCGGGGTGGAGCGACGCGCCCCGCGGCCCGTACTACAAGGCCGACCTGGCCGAGGACCTCGCGGCGGTGCTGGCACAACTGGCCACCGGCCCGGCGACGGTCGCCGCCCACGACTGGGGCGGGCCGCCCGCCGTGATCATGCTGCTGCGTCATCCCGCCCTGGTGAGCGGTTTCCTCGGTATCAACACGGTGGGCCCGTGGCTGAAGCCGACCGGTGCGCTGCTGCGGCACATGTGGGCCTTCTACTACCAGTTCCCGTTGCTGCTGCCGGGCATCGGCCCCAGGGTGATCGGCGGCCGCCAGCAGCGCTTCCTCCGCCGGGTCACCAGGTGGGTGGGCGGCGGCTACGAGCCGTCGGAGTCCGACATGCGGCTCTACCTGGCGAGGATGTGGGAGCCGGCGCGGGCGTACGCGGGTTCGCAGTTGTACCGGACCTTCCAGACCAGGGAGTACCTGCCGTGGCTGCGTGGTGCGTTCGCCGAGACGAGGACGGACATCCCGCTGCGCTGGGTGACCGGCCTGAAGGACCCGGTCATCACCCCGGTGCTCCACGACGGCTACCGGGAACACGCCACCGACATCGAGTTCGAACACGTGCCCGACGCGGGCCACTGGATCGTCGAACAAGCCCACGACCTGGTGCTGGACCGCATCCGCCGCCTCGTGAACGGGTAGGGCGGGCATACTGTCCCGGTGTGGCGAGTAGTGATCCACAACGACCGGGTGAACTCGTTCGCGGTCGTCGTTCACCTGATGCAGACGTTCTGTGCCATGGCTGTGGAGGAGGCCGCACGGTTGACCAATGAGGTGCACCGGCGAGGTTCGGCGGAGATCGCGGAGTTCCCGTCGCAGGGCGAAGCCGAGCAGCTGGTGATCGCCTTCCAGCGCCGTGGCCTGGACGCGAGCATCCGGCGGGCATGATGGACGAGCACGTTCAGTACGGGGTCACCGACGACTACTTCGACGCGGTGCTGGCCAGCGACGGCATCGCCGTGCGCATGTCGGACAACGTGGCCGTGATCCTCACCCACCTGGTGGCGCAGCTGATCCGCTTCCTGGAGACCGGCGAGCTGGAACAACAACGCCGGGGCCCACTCCGCCGTTCTCCGTCCCCGGACAAGGTGGTGCGCCACATGTTCCCCGACGCCTACCGGGACCGCGCGGAGGCAAAGGCTTTCCGCATCCGCCACGCGGCCGCACTGCGGGACAGCGCCGCCCCGCGACGCGTCTACGCCAGGTGCACCAGCGACACCGTGTACGTGATCACCCACGCCGAGGTGGACGACTGGCTGGTCACGCTGGGCCTGGCCCGTTTCCTGGTCATGCCACGGGATGCGCCCAGCCCCGACATGACCGGCACCTGGATCTGCTACATGCAGGAACGGCTGATCGCCGCCGCCAACCCACACCTGGCGAACCTGACAGCCGACTGGGCACAACGAACCCGCACCATCCGCCGCGACGGGTAGCACTACATGCGGAACCGGTGCCGCCGGCGCTTGGTCCTGGCCACGTCCGGCAGCACCCGGCCGGACCCGTCCGCGGGGATCTCGTTGGCTTCCGGCGGCCGAACGTTGTAGACGTGCCGCTCCTCGCAGGCCCCGAGACGGTCGAAGTTCCGCCGAGCGTCACTCAGGCTGAGCCTCCCGTTCGGCCCACCCCGAACGACGTCGGCGTCATGCTCGTCCTGACCGTCGTCCTCCCAGAAGCACACGTCACAGATCTCGAACCCGCCACGCTCCCCGAGCGTGAGATACCCGCAACAAGGACAGGCCAACGGCTCCTCGCCGGAACCACCGGTCACCGAATGGTGCCGGAGCCGCTCCGTGTACTCCTCGAACCACCGCATCCGATCGTTCGGCGTAGCCGGTCCATCGTCCACCCACCCATCATCCCACCGAAGAGAAGCGAGGATCCCCGAGCGAACCGAGCGCGACGCGGAACCTCGCGGCGAACCGGTCGGCCGTCCGCGAGTCCAACAGCTCACGCCGGTACCGGAAACACAGGTGGAGCCGGTCATGCACCGTGACCACGCCGACCGACAAACCGGACGGCATCCGAACCGCCGGGGAGAACCACAGCCCGACGGCAGGCGCGTCGGCCCCGAAGTCCGGCGGCTCACCCACCACACCCAGGTTGGACAACAACGAGGTCTCACCGACCACCGGCGCGGCCACCCGCCGCGCGACGGCCAACAGCCGAGCCTTGACCGCGACCGGCAACCACGGCACGGCAAACAACCGGCTGATCGAGTCGAGCTGTGGCCCACCCCGCAGCTTGACCGCGGCGGTCTGCCTGGCGATGTCGTCCAACAGCCCGTCAACCGACTGCCGACGCCCCGGCACGCTGGCGATCACCGCCAACCTGGACAGGTTACCCAGTGATTCGTCAGCGCCGGCCCGTGCGTTGATCGGCATGGCGATCCGGACAGTCCCGGCGTCGCGACCGTGGTCCTCGTTCCACGCCTCGACCGCCAGCACGAGCGCGGCGAGCAGAACGTCGTTGACGGTGGCAGCAGGTCCATTTCGGACAGTGCTGATCGGCAAGGACAGCAGGTGAAAACCACAACCAGGACCTGGATCGCCACTGTCCACCGCGATCCGCGTGGCCAACCGCGTCCCGCCGGCGTCGGGCGCCCCCGACCCACCGGCCACGGTCCGGACAGCCAGCGGATCGGCCCCGACAGGATCCGGCCGGCCGGCGTAGCGCCGAGCGACCGACCGCAGCAGCCGCAGGCAGGACAGCCCGTCCATGGCGGCGTGGTGCACGTTGAGGATCAGCACGTCCCGATCCGGTCCGACCGCATGCCGGAACCGCAGCGGTGGCCCCGAATCCAGGGGCGGCGCCGCGGCGAGCAGCGACTGCCGATGCTCGGCCAGCTCCTCCTCGGTCCGCCACGGCACGTGGTCGACCGGCGCCACCTCCGGCACGCCGGTGATCTCCCAGGTGAACCGGCGGTGCCAGCCGCGCCACCGCGCCCGCCGCGCCCTGGCCAGCGGGTGCGCGGAGAGCGTCGCCAGCACCGCCGCACCCAACCGGTCCCGGTCGAGCCGCCCGCCGACCACCACCTCGAGGTGCACGTTGTTGGGCTCGGCCGGACTGTCGAAATAACAACCCAGCTCGTCGACGGGGACGAACGGCAGCAGTGATCCGGTGTCCGCCCGCTTCCGCACGGCCGTCAGGCTAGTGCCTCCCCGAGGCACCCGGGACCGCCGCCGGACCACGGCGACCGTCAGCCGACCTTGGTGAAGAACCCGCGGATGTCGTCCACCAGCAGGTCCGGGGCGTCGTGCGCGGCCCAGTGGCTGCCCCGGTCGTAGGACTGCCAGGAGACGATGTTGGTGTGGTCGCGCTCGGCGAAGCGCCGCACGGCCTGGAAGTCGCCGGCGAACGCGGCCAGTCCGATCGGCACGGTCGTCGGGCCCTGCGGGTCCATCCGGTGGTTCTCGTAGTAGAGCCGCGCCGCGGACGCCGACGTGTTGGTGAACCAGTAGATCGACGCGTTCGTCAGGATGTCCTCGTCGCTGAGCGCGTTGCCGAACAGCTGCCCGCTCCACGCGAGCTGGCCGACCGGCGAGTCGGACAGCGCGTGGGCGAGGG
>WUUC01110290.1_pt1 | contig 12105 bp, 13 predicted proteins | sample 6278441 | NCBI WGS metagenome assembly WUUC01 (sample SAMN13675441, study PRJNA597444) | soil metagenome | isolation source: soil | place: USA: Washington | collected 2017-10 | reverse complement strand
TACGGCGAAGTCCCAGGAGACCACCGCGTGGTGGGCGCGATCGTGACTCTCGGGCGTGGAACATTCACTGCTTAGGCTGTCGAGAATCAATCGTGATGGCGGCGTGGAGATGCTGAAGCACCGATGAAACTCTTGACCGTCTGCGATTGGGGCAGGGCGACTCAGGCATGGGGATTGAGCATCTGAGACCTCAGTGAACGTCCGGCGGAAAAGGCGCGGGAAACTCCTCGCCAAAGTCTGCCGATCGACTGACGTCACGCCAGAGGGTGTCCTCATCCAAGAAGCGACGGTCCTGCGCGATCGCTAGATCGGCGGCGTTGGCTCCGAGCGCGAGGTGTGTGGGAACGTGTAGCCTTTTCGCCACAACGACGAGTATCGCGGCTGCTCGTGCCGGGTCGCCTTCGCGTCCGAGCCCGCCACGGACGCGTCCTTTCGTGATTCCGACGGTGTTTTCGTAGGCGTCGGCGACGTCGCCAACCACCATCGATGAGCCAGCCCAGTCAGTTCGCAAGCCACTCGGCTCAACGACCAGCACCCGGATTCCGAATGGAGCCAACTCGGCTCTGAGTGCGCGGCTAAACCCATCTATTGCGAACTTGGCCGAAATGTAGGGCGCAAGGCCTGGAGCCCCGCCGGCTCGCCCTCCAATGGATGAAATCTGCATGATGAGCCCACGCCCCCGTCTGCGCAGGTGCGGGATGGCCGCCTTCGACACGTTGTAGACACCCCAGAAGTTGGTTTCGAATTGAGTGCGCACATCGTCGTCGTCGGCGTCTTCAATGGCAGCGACGTTCGCGTAGCCGGCGTTGTTGACGATCACGTCGACTCCACTAAACCGCTCCATAGTCTGGTCGAGCGCCCATCTGGCCTGCGCGGGGTCGGTGACGTCGAGACGAAGCGGCAACACGCGGTCGCCCCACCGATCTACGAGGTCGCAAAGCTGACCGGGGTCACGTGCGGTGGCAGCGACGAGATCTCCTCGGCTGAGTGCCGCGTCAGCAACCGCCCGGCCCAATCCTCGCGAGGATCCGGTGATGAACCATGTCTGCGTCATGCTTACGTCTCAGCGCAGGGGGACAATGCCCTGGGTCTGCCGCGGGAAGAGCGAAATGACCTCTTCAGGGATGTTGAGGTGTTGCGCGACGAGCTTGGGCGGCAGGTGAGCGAGCCAGTTGGCCAAGGAGACCTCTTCGTAGTGGTCACTGCGGAAGGTCTCGAGGAAGACGAGGGGTTCGTCTCCGGTGTTCTCCACATAGTGTCCGAGGTTGCGTCGGACCACGCCGACGTCGCCCGCCTTGAAGTCCATCGTGTTCGCGTGCGGACCGGTGTTGAACACAGTCATACGGCCCGACCCTTTCAGGTAGTACTGCCATTCGTCGGCGTTCGGGTGCCAGTGGAGCTCGCGCATCCCTCCGGGCTCGATCGTCGTCAGCGCAGCGGCGACGGTCGTCGCTGCCGGGAAGTTCGTGCTGTCCGCGACCTGGATCTTCCCGCCGCTGTTCTCGTGGACCGGGATGGACTGTCCGAGGCGGAAGATCACCGGCTCCGTACCTCCCCACTGCACGCCCGCGGAGAGCTGGTCCGCTTCGAGATCGCCAGGCACTTCTCCGGGGAAGATCCATAGATCGTGTAGCGGGATGTCGTGGAAGACCTCCTGAGCGACTCCGAAGTTCTTCGCCAGCACGTCCGGTGGCGTGTGCGCGAACCAGTCTGTGAGAAGGAGCGTGTTGCTCTCCGACTGCGCACCGTCATCGAAGGCGAGCACGAACTCTGCACCGTGGGGGCCGAGACCCTGCAGCGAGTGCGGGAGACCGGGCGGAAAGAACCACAGGTCACCTTCGAACACGTCCTCCACGCTGGGAAGGCCCGCACGGCTGAGCGTGGTCACCCGGCATCCGCCGCGCGTCATCATTGCCCACTCTGCGGTCTGATGCCAGTGCAGTTCGCGGATGCCTCCGGCTTCGAGGTACATGTTGACGCCGGCGATCTCGTCAGAGATTGCGAAGTCGCTCTGGGTCAGTTCTCGGGCCCATCCGCCGCGCTGTACGCGACGCGGGGAAATGTTGAAGGAGGACCAGAAGAAGGGTTGGGTGCTGACGTCCGTTGCCGGCGCGGTGATGGCGCTCGGGAATTGAGTCTCGAGAACGGGATTGCGCGGCCCGGTCATCTTCGTGCTCGCGGGATCGCCTTCCGTGTTCACCAGTCCCTCCGGGGGCAGGTCGGGGTTCCCGAAGCTCGGCACCTCGTGCTGAGGTACCGCAGTCGCACTTTCGTCCATTGCTCGATCTCCTCGCTCGTGACGGCCGTTCTTTGGCCGCCGGTCTCTCCCATGACGGGCCTGGTTCCTTTCTTGAGCGAACCACGGCGGTGCGGCACCTTGCTTGAGACATTCGACTCGACGGTCCCCTCGACATTTGCGCGAGTCCTTTGACTGGCGCCCTGATCCCGCGAGCTGTCTACTGTCGAACCGACGGTTGACCCGGACGGCGGGCGTCCCCCGATGAAGGGAAGGAATGGCCATGCGTGCAATCGGATTCACGGAGTTCGGGGGGCCTGAGGTGCTTCACGAACTCGACTATCCCGACCCGAAGCCGCGTCCCGAGGAAGTACGGATCCGCGTGGATGCCGCGACGGTCAACAGCGGCGACACATACATGCGCAAGGGTCAGGTTGGGAGTCTCGCGCACCGTCCCCCGTGGGTTCCCGGAATGGAAGCCGCCGGCACGGTGGATGAGGTCGGCTCGTTCGCTGCCGAGCGTTTCGCCGTAGGCGACCCGGTCACCGGCTTCGTCATTCCGACAGATCCTCGCGGTGGGGCATACGGCGAACTTGCCGTGACCGCTGCGTCGCGCGTCATTGAGATCCCCAGTGGTTCCACTGTTGCCGAGGCGGCCACACTTCCTATGAACGGAATCACGGCGCAGCTCTTGCTCGATGTGATGAATCTCGGTCCGGGTAGCGTCGTCGCGGTCATCGGGGCGGCGGGCGCCGTCGGCGGTTATGTCGTCCAGCTCGCTCGCGCGGCGGGCTTCACAGTGATTGCCGACGCCGCGACCAACGACGAAGAGCTGGTCGTCAGCTTGGGAGCGGACGTGGTCGTCCCGCGGGGTCCGCGCGTGCTCGAGGCCATACGTCTCGTCGCTGGCGGCGACGTGGATGGTGTGGCGTTGGCCGCAGCACCGTCGCTGAATGCCGCCAGCATCGTTCGCAGCGGCGGCGTCGTCGCTTCCGCAGTGGGAATCGCCGACGCTGCGCAACTCTCCTCCGCTCGACGACGCGGCGTCCGGATCGTTCCGGTGCGCGTCGATCTGGAAGCCGACCCCGCGCCGATTCTGGAGCGTCTTCGAGACCTCACCGAAGCCGGCGACCTCCGCCTCCGGGTGGCTAGAGAGCTCCCCGCCCGGCACGCAGCCGATGCGCACAGGCGGCTCGAATCAGGCGGGCTCCGAGGTCGGCAGGTTCTTCGGTTCTAGGCATCACATCATTCGCGGTGCACGGCCTCGTCGTCGACTGGCCAGTTGGCGAGGGGATCCATCCGGAAGCGGGTCAGGATGAGGCTGTCGATGAGCCACTCGCCGTCGATCCGTCGGTAGGGTTTCGCGGTATTGACCGTAGCCGATATGCCCTTCAGGCGCGCCATCCGCGGCAGGAAACGTGAGCAGATCCTGCATGGCCCAGATGCCCCTAGCGGAATCTCCGCTGACGGCGATCTCAGGCATATGGCCGTGGTGCACGGACGGTGCAGCGCCGGTCAGTGACCGAATCGTCTCTGCCATCTCGGTCGAAGACGACCAGGTGATTCCATCAGTCACGATCACGGCGTTCGGAGTGAACAACGCCGCGAACTCGTCGTGCTTCTTCTCGTGGACGAGGCGGAAGTAGCGCGCCTTCAGCGTCTTGATCCGCTCGATCGATTCCAGGGTTTCGATTCTGTTGATCAATTCTTCATCGTCACTCAAAGCTGCCCACCCGATTTCTCAGTCCGTTCGATTGCTTGCGTTCTCAAGAAGAGTCTTCGGAACGTCGCCCCCGCGATGACCGCGCCCACAGTGGGCGCGACTAACGACAACCAAAGCTGAGCGATGGCGACCTCGCCGCCCCAGACGGCGGTCGCGATGGAGCGCGCAGGGTTGAACGACCCGTTCGATACCGGAATCGCTACAAGTGCGACGAGCGTCAGCGTCAGCCCGATCGCAATCGGCGCGATCGACTGTGTGACCGGCGACGCCGTGACGCCGAGGATCACCCAGACGAAGAGGCAGGTGGCGGCCACCTCCACGAGCAGCGAGGACTCGAGCGAGAATCCGCCAGGGGACAGCTGACCCCAACCTGTGGAGGCAAAACCGTTCGATCGAGCAGTCGCCAAGGCGTCGTGCGGTGCGCCAGCCGCGATCGCAGCCACAAGTGACGAAGCGGCGAGACCGCCCGCGACTTGAGCGACGACGTACGACGGGACATCCCGCCAGGGGAATCGTCGTGCAACTGCCAATCCCACCGTAACGGCCGGGTTGAAGTGTGCACCAGAGACACCTGCGAATGCCGACGCGGCCACAACAACGCTCAGCCCTAGCGCGAGCGCTACCCCCAGAAACCCGACGTTCAGATTGTTCGACCCGCCGTCGAAACCAGCCGCAAGTACCGCGGCACCTACGACGCCGAACACGAGGACGAACGTGCCGGCCGCTTCGGCTGCGAATCGGGCGGGCGCACCAGGGGGCAATGATGGCGAAGCCTGATGGGCCGTCGGAAGCGTTCCGGTCATGGTCTGGCCTTTCCTCGATCGAGTCACAGCGTCTCGCTCCGGACATTGCTCCGCTTGGGGGAAATGACTGCTCTCTCTCCCGAACGTCCGCGGCCGAGCGTCGGGTCTTTTGACTCATTCACCGCGTCGCGAAGACAAGCACAGTGGAGCTACCGCGGACTCGCTCCGCTCGCGCTGAGATGGCTATCCCCACGGCTGTGGTGGGACGGCGACTCTTGGGCAGAGAGGTCTTTCTATGTGTGTTGCCACGCGGACGTTGGCCCGCACCGCGGCGCCTCACCGCGACTATCGACGCTGGCGGCTCATCGCCTTGGTCGGCGTCGGCGGCGCGTTGGGGACCGGTCTGCGGCTCGGCGTCTCAGCGCTCTTTCCCGCAGACAGCCCGCTGCCGCTCGCAGTCATCGCCGTGAACCTCTCGGGAGCGCTAACGCTGGGTTGGCTGCTCGAAACGTTAGCCCTTCGCGGACCGGAGACGAAGGTCGGTCGGGCGATTCGGTTGGGCGTAGGCACCGGTGTTTTGGGCGGCTATACGACGTACAGCGCTTTGGCCGTCGGATCCGACGGGCTGATCGCCGCCGACAGTCTGGCGGTGGGATTGCTCGTCGCGGTGCCCACCGTTGTCGCCGGGGTCGCACTTGCTTGGATCGGCGCCGTCGTCGCCATCGCCATCTCACGCAAGGGACATCGGAAATGACGTGGCTGCTTGTGGCAACGGCGGCCGCTGGGGGCATAGGCGCCATGGCTCGATTCGTCGTCGACGGGCTGGTCACCGCGCACTCCCGGCTGCCCATTCCACTGGGCACCCCTGTCGTCAACATCAGCGGATCGTTGATCTTGGGCATCGTCACGGGGATCGCCGTCGGCGTAGCCCCTATCGAGCTACGCACGATCCTCGGCGCAGGGTTCCTCGGTGGCTACACCACGTTCAGCACGGCAAGCACCCAGACTGCGGACCTGATTCGCAAACGTCGCCCCGTCCTCGCGGTGCTCTACGCGGCGGGCATGCTCGCCGGGTCGTTGTCGGCAGCGGCGGCAGGACTATGGATCGGAGTTTCGTTGTGACTGCTTCAACAACAGCGCGCACAGTAGACGGCCATCGGTTTCCGCTTATGGAGCGCCCGGCGATGGCTCTCGCCTTGGCGGCCGTATCCGGCTCACTCAATGCGTGGACCTTCGGCAATGCAGGCTCCTTCGCGACCGTGCAGTCCGGCAACATCATCACAGCCGGCTTCTATGGGGCCCAGGGCGACTGGGACAAGGTCGGCCCAGTGCTTTTGTCAGTTCTGGCTTTCGGGGTCGGAGCTGCGTTGAGCGCGATCTTCGTCGCCATCATCCTCCACCGCGACCGCATGTATTCGGGGTGGATCCTCGGAATCGAAGCGGGCGTGCTGGGAGCGTGCGTCGTGTTGGTGGGAGCCGGCCTCGTGCCGGCGATGCCGGTAGCACTGACGGTTAGTTTCGTTGCAGGCATGCAGGGCAATGCATTTCATCGGGACAGTGGGATGCTCTATGGCAATACCGCAGTCACGTTCGTCGTTCAGATGACGTTCAGCCTCGTTGGTCGCGCCGTCGTCTCGCGGAAAGTGGGTGACGGCGATCCGCATCTGCGCGATGCCGCGATTTATGGTTCAGTCCTGGTGGCGTTCGCGCTCGGTGCCGCCGCGGGATTCGGATTGGACACCCTGTGGACTGCAGGCTCCCTCGTTGCCGCATCGATCGCTCTCGCAGTGATGGCGATCGTTGCTGTCGTAGCTCGCGGTGCGGTCGACCCGGCGCAGAAATAGAGCCACTTTCCGTGGCACCTTCAGAATGCGATGTTGAGGTCCTGCGAGTCCGGGTTAGCGAGATGGGCAGCGACAAGCGCGCCCGGCCAGGATCCTGGAGGCGCTTTGGCGGGTCGGACGAGGGCGGCGGCGACGATCGCACGAACCAGAGTGCGCTCCACGTCGAGTCGTGGCCAGAGATGCTCGACCTCTGCGATGACCTGAGGATCGACGAGATCTCCATCACCGAAGTCAGCACGTACGCCCAGCCTGACGAAGCGAGTGACGCCGTCGAGCCGCTCGGCAATTCCTGGTGACGTGTGAAAGGCGATCGCTTGCCAGACGCTTGCGACGCGGGATTCCTGCCATCCCTCGCGGGTAACAAATCCAGCAGCTGCGTCCGCGCTCTCGATCTCAAACCTCTCTTGCCCATCGCCCGGTCCCGTTCCTGCGTCGTGGAACATGCAACTCACGAAGAGCGCTTCGGCATCGGTGAAGTGACCGCCTTGCCTGGCTATGGCAACCGCATACAAGTACGTGCGGATGCTGTGATGGAAGATCGCCGGGCACGCGAAACGACGTACGTGCCGGTAAGCGTGTCGGGCCGTGGCATGCTGCAGCATCGCAGTGAGCGTGTTCCGGACTTCGGTGCTGACACTCACCGTCAACGGCTCCCGTCGTCGAGTAGCTCTGGTTCTAGCCCGCCCGCAGACGCGGAGGGAGGATTAGCGCCAGCTGCCTGAGCCATAGCCGTCAGCGCATCGCGCAGACCCGCGCGACTGTTGATGCCGAGCTTCGGGAATACGCGGTAGAGGTGTCCGCTGACGGTGCGCGCTGACAGGAACATCCGCTCGCCGATCTCCCTGTTGCTCAGTCCGCTCGCCGCGAGTCGCGCGACTTCTCCTTCTTGGGGTGTGAGCTCTGTTGCGGCGACCCAGACCGACCGTCGCCGAGTCTGACCGGTGGCGCGCAGTGCCGTCGCGGCGCGTTCCACCCAGGGCAGCGCGCCCAGCGAAGTGAAGATCATCTCGGCGCGCTCGAGGTGCGTTCGCGCACGCCGCATCTCGCGATGATGGCGGAGCCTGTCGCCGTAGGTCAGCTCGACGCGGGCGAGATGGAATGGCCATTCGTCCGCGTCCGGCGTCGCGAGGACGTCCTCGAAGGCCTGTTCGTAATCGTCATCGGAAGCCACGGACGCGGAGGCGGCTTCGCAGAGGAAACGTAGCCTCGGTGATATCTCGTGCACACCCAGCTTGAGAGCCTGTTCGGCGTGCGATCTCGCCTCCGCCGGAAGGCCGCATCCGAGGCACGCTTCGACGACGTCGAGAACGTTCCACATCGTCACCTGCTCGTGCGCGGGAAAGGTGCCTGGCTGCCCGACGATCAGGTAGTTCTCGTATGCATCGCGGAACCTCCCCTCACCGAGCGCAAGCAGCCCGTCAGCACTCGCGATAAATGTGCGAACGGACCTCGCACGTCGTGGCAGCGCCCACACTCGCATCTGCTCGTGGGCATACCCGAGGAAAGAGCGGTCTCCGCGACCGGCCGCGACGAGCATCCGCGGGCTCATGCCGCCCCACTGAATGGTCCTCAACTCGTGCTCCTCGCACATCGCGATGCACTCATCTGCCATGCGCTGCGCAGCGTCCCATCGGCCGGCGAAGAATGCGTCGGCCGCGAGCATGATCAGGCAGGTGGCGCCTGCGGCAACGGCGCCGCCGTTGCGAGCGTCGCTCACGACGCGGTCAACCGCGCGGAGTGGCATTCTGTTGACGTAGTGACCGGCGATAGCTGTGTGAAGCACCCGAACCGGATTGGCGTCTTCTTCGGTCAGGGCGACGATTGAATCCAACTCCTCAAGGTCGGACCGTCTGCTTCGCGCTGGATCGCCGAATGTCATCCTGCTCAACACGAGTGCTCGAGGCAGCTCGTCTGCATAGCGCTGGATGACTTCATCGAAACTCGCCCACAACTCTTCACGCCCACCGAAAGCGCAAATAAACAACATCGTGGTCACCGCCGCTTCGAGCGCGCGGGGGTCGAGTTCCGCGGGCGGCGTCGAATTGAGGGCGGCCACGAGCATTCGGTGCGCCGCATCCACCCCGCCTTCACTGTTGGCGAGATGGGATGCCGCCGCGGTTGCGCTCTCGAGCGTGCTAGCCGCGTCCGGATTCGCCAGGCGTGCCCTGTGCAGCATCGCCTGTGCGCCGACCATCCGACCCGTCACCTGCGAACCCAGATAGGCGGCCACTGCCAGCCGGCGTGAGCGAGCTGCGGGATCGCTTGTCAGCTCGGCAGCGCGAACCATTACGCTGATCGCTGGCACGACATCCCCTCGTTCCAGAGCGGAGACTGCCGCGGTGTCGAGATCATGAGCGGCCTCGTCATCGAACCCGACCGTGGATTCGGCTCTATGCAGCGCTCGAAGGTGTGGATTAGATGCGAGTCGCGCGAGCTGCGCGTGGGCCGCTCTCCGATCGGACGGTGACGCCATCTCGACAATGGCTGCTCGCGTCAACGGATGCCGAAACTTGAGGTGCTGGTCGTTACGTTCCAATTGGACGAGCCCCGCGCCCTCCGCTCGTGCGAGATCTTCGCTGGATGCGGCGATAAGTGGCGCGAAGGACGAGTCGTCTGCGCCGTCCAGCGCGGCCAGCAGAAGCAACTCACGAGTGGAGCGAGGGAGTTCCTCAACGCGGTTTGCGAAGAGACGCCGTAGACGCTCCGTGAGCGGGACGGCCTCGCTCATCATTTCGCTTCCGATCTCCTGCCCGGGTGAGAGTTCTCGAGGAAGTTCGACCAAGGCAAGAGGATTTCCGTCGGCGACCAGTTGTATGTGCCGGCGAACGGCAGGGTGCAGTCGTGGGGTCTGTTGACGGAGCAGTTGCTCAGCCGCCGAGGGATCGAGGGGTCCGAGCGCAAGTACAAGGACGACCTCAGGGTCGAGGGTGGACACGTCCCCGCTGCGCTCCGAAAAGGCGAGTGCCACTCGCATGCCCTGGAGGCGGCGAGCCAGCAGACTGAGAACAAGACCCGTTGCGCCGTCTGTCCACTGCAGGTCGTCAAAGACGATGATGACGGGTTCCAGCCGGGAGAGATGGCTGAGCCATACGAGCATGCTGGTCGTGAGCATGATGTGGTCGGGTGGATCACCCCGGTTCATACCGAGTGCCGTGCCGAGAACGTCCCGGTGGGGTTCCGCGAGCTCATCGAGGGTGTGGATGACGGGAAGCATGAGCTGGTGCAGACCAGCGAAGCTCAGCTTCGCTTCGAACTCGAAACCTGCCGCGCGCAGCTGCAACGCCCCAATGCGCTTCACCGCGATCTGCGCGGCGTGACCGAGCAATGCTGTCTTGCCCACACCTGGCTCGCCAACGATGACGAGCGACCCGCCGCTCTTCGTACCGCTTTCGAAGAATGCTGCGAGCCTTTCGAGTTCCGGCTCTCGCCCCCAGAGATGGCCGCCGAGTGGCCGACCGCCGGGATGTTCGTCGATGTCAAGAGATGCGCTTGCGGACAAAACCAACGATGAACGGTGCTCAGCCTCGTTGGCATGTGCGATTGAGGGGCCGAGTGGAGATGGAAAGTCGAGACCGGATCGTGGCCGACCGTCCGAGAGGGCTCGTTCGCGCCACTCTCCTTGAGGCCCTCTGATCGAATACTGAACCAGTCGTTGCGATGTGTACATAATCTTCTCCCCCCAGCGGCGGGTGCCGGGCTCTTCGAGCATGCTCCGGCGCCCGCGGATGCAAATCGGTCGGGCTATCCGTAGTACCCCAGTCATTGCCACCGGTGTCGGGGGAAATCGACGCCACGTCTAAGCGCCCACGGTCGTGTCGAGTCAATCGACCGGGCACGGCCGGCGAGTCGTCCGCGGAGTCTTTCAGGTCATCCGACCGACGATGGCCTGGCCCCGTGTAGCCATGGTGGAAGACACGAAAGGACGGCCGCGATGAGACGCAAGCATCGGTACGACAGCCTGTGGGCGGCGTTGCTCTCGTCTCGCGATACGCAGATTGGCGTCGCCCGGGTACCAGACGTCCACATCGGCGTGAGCTGGTGGAAGGGGATGGTGGGTTACAGGGTTCGAGTGCGGGATCGGTTCGGAGACCTGGATGTTGCTCTGGGCAAAACCAGCGACGGCACTCTACTGTTCATCGTGGGCGGGCCTGGGGCGTGGGAAGTTGCTTCGCCCGACCTGCGACGTCAGGAAGCCGATGGCGCACAGGTGCTCCTCGACCCGTGGGGAAACACGGTTTGCCTCGACCGGCGTGACGCGAATGTTCAGAACCGCCCGCGCCGTCCCGTCATGTCCGCAGAAATTGAGTCATGAGCTGGGGGTCTCTCCCAATGCTCACGGGCGTAGAACGCCTCGAGCTGGAACTCATCGTGCGAGACTTCACCGCCAGTCTGGCTGAAGGGGACTCACGTGAACTCGCAGAGTTTCTCCACGAAGAGGTGGTTTACCAGTCGTCCTCGAAGCACGTCGTGCGCGGGCGCGGGCCGGTGCTCGCTCTGCTGCGTGATATCCGCTCGACGTTCGTCGTGATGGAGATCAGGCTGGAGCGTGTCGGAGTCGACGGCGGAGTGGTCGTTGCCGAACAGTCCATAGACCTCGCACTACCGGGCGCTCTGCGGCAACGGATCATGGGGTTCGCCAGCTATCGATTCGTCGACCGACAAATCATCGAGTGGCGCCAACTTCATGCGTGACATCGCCCTAGCGTGTGGCTGCTTGGTCGCCCGTCAAACCGGATCCGTGCCCATGCGAACCGCCCCGAGGAGGAGTCAGGATGGCCCCCAACGTCATCTCCGTGCGCCGCATCTATGATGAGCCTCTTGCGACAGACGGCGCCCGCGTGCTCGTCGATCGATTGTGGCCACGCGGGGTAAGCAAAGAACGCGCCCAATTGTTGACGTGGGATAAGACGATTGCGCCGTCCACAGAGTTGCGGGAGTGGTACGCCCACGTCCCCGAGCGTTTCGACGAGTTTGCAACACGTTATCGAGTGGAACTGCAAGAGCCCGAGCGCTCCGCGCGACTCCAGGACTTGCAGCGCCTCGCTGATAGTGGTCCGCTGACTCTCCTCACTGCTGCCAAGAGATTCGACATCAGTGAGGCGAGCGTCATCGCCGACGTTCTCAAGGGCTCCCCTCGCGGTTGACCACCCTCGAGCGCGACGACCGTACGGTCGTCACGGGGGGCCATACTCGACCTTCCGAGTCCGGTTGCCACCCGGACAAATCGGGTCATTCGTCGCTATGTCGAGTCGCGCCGGTCTCGAAGGATGTGAATGAGCCCAGGACAGAGCACTCGCTCGGAAGGGCAACCGTCAAAGAAAGTGAGCGCGCCATGTCCCACCACCTCGACTCCCCGACCGCCCGGCAGGACGTGCGCCTGAATACGACCGACCTGTACGCGTTCCGAGGGGAGACCGGTACGGTGCTCGTGCTCAACGTCTGTCACTCCCTCGGCGGTGGAAAGCCCGACGTCGGCTATCACCCGGAGGGCATGTACGAGTTCAAGGTGGATCTCGACGGCGACGCCATCGAAGACCTCACGTACAGGTTCCTCTTCTC
>WUUC01104990.1_pt1 | contig 12105 bp, 11 predicted proteins | sample 6278441 | NCBI WGS metagenome assembly WUUC01 (sample SAMN13675441, study PRJNA597444) | soil metagenome | isolation source: soil | place: USA: Washington | collected 2017-10 | reverse complement strand
TGTAAAAACCTTAACCTCAATGGCAATTCTAGATTCATTATTCGGAAAGAAGAAAAAAGAGCTGAAGGCATCGTGTAATATTACTAAGGAGCCGATCGAACGAGGTTTCGGGTATATGCTCACAACAGCGCAGATCGTCACTTCAAAAAAGTACTGGGACATGATCATGACGGAGCCTGAAACTCTTTCATATACGGTAAATCATTTCAAAAACCAGGCTAGCGGCACGCAAATGCGTTCGATGATATTCGAAAAGTATGCGACCGTCAGCAAACCCTGGATGATCTCTGACTCAATCATTAATTTCTTTGAGATAGACAAAAAGACCGCAAAAGACAACGCGAAAAAGTGGTGGGAAAGTGAGGGTACCTTCAAACCCGACGAAGCAGGTGCTGCTTCCGATAAGCTGGATGAAGCGACCTACAAGACATGGAAAGATTATGCAATCCTTGAAGCCGGCCGCGACAAGGTGAAGTAGTTAGACAGATAGTTTCAAAGTGAAGCGCCGGGTCATACGATCCGGCGCTTTTCTTTTATCTCCAGGGCCAGAACATTTTTCGTCTGGGCGCCGATCTTGAACCGGTCGTCGATACGCTTTCCAACAACCCATACGATCTCTCCTCCCGACGTAAGCACCGTTACGGATTGCTTATCGGTAAGAGATATTTTTTCGTCAATGAGGAAGTCACTCACTTTCTTTTTGCCTTTCATACCCAGCGGCTGAAATGAATCCCCTTCCTTCCATTTTCTCCACTGTAACGGAAATAAGATCCTATCGAGATCTATGAGCGCGACCAACGGATCGGGATTGAGTGTCTTGTCCTGCGTTTTTTTACACACCAGGATCATTGAGCCAAGCACTGCCTCGCGTTCATTCCCGGTAATTGAAGTCTCCTGTTCGTCGTCGATCAAGCTCGAGATAATCAAATGTTCTCTGTCTACAACCAACTGATGCGAAGTGGAGAAAAATTTCTTTCCGGGCTGACCATCGAGCGCTGCAACAACAGACTCCGCGACCGCGAAGTTGAACCCGAATGGCTCTATCATCCGGAGCAGCACGCCAGACTTATGGATGAATCCCTGCAGCTCGCTTTTCTTGATCCGGACCGTACCGTTATTGTCAACAATAAAATCCTCTTTCAATCCTGCCAGTGATCGCTCCATCAGCTCCCGTTCACCGCCGAGCCGGGAAGAGTTTCGCGAGAGCGTGTCGTCGATCGAAGGGTTGATCTGACGGAGCACACCCATTACCCGGTGACGAATAAAGTTGCGCTGATAATGATCGTCGAGATTGCTTTCATCTTCACGCCAGGTGATCCCGTTTTCAGCGGCATATTGATCGATATCAGCGCGTGTGGCGAAAGCAAGAGGCCTGATGATCCCTTCGTTCCTGATTGGAATGCCGGTGAGTCCATCGATACCGGTGCCCCGGATCAGGTTCAGCAGCATGGTTTCACCGGAATCGTTGATGTGATGGGCCGTAGCTACAACCGATCCTGCGGTGCGTTGAATGAGCTCGGCGAACCATTCGTACCTCAACTCACGGGCGGCCATCTGCACGGAGATACCTTTGCCGGTGGCATAATTCTTGGTCGGTACAGCTTTGCTTAGAAACGGGACGCCCCAATGATGACACCTGTCCTTCACAAACCTTTCGTCTTCCTCCGACTCTTCACCACGAAGTCCAAAGTTCATATGAGCGGCGGAGACATTGAAACCGGCGCCCACGAACAAGTGAAGCAGCACCATGGAGTCGATGCCCCCGCTGACTGCTACAAAGACGGCGTGATCGTCGGAGCAGAGATTGTTTTTGCGGATGAATTGGAGGAACTGAGCTTGCACAAAGACAAAGATAACTCGTTAGTCGTTATTCGTTAATCGTTAATCGTTATTCGCGGCAAGCTTAGTTTCTTTTGCGATTGCAGGCTTTAGTTAACCATTTGGTAATCGCGGCTACTCAGACAAACCTTCGAAACCGAATAACGATTAACGATTAACGAATAACGAATTTAAGTACCTTCGCCCCGTGAAAACCCACATCACCATTTTAGCGATTGCACTCTTCCTGGCCGCAGCAACAGCAGACGCCCAGAAACGAGTTCGCCTTCGCCAGGCCGACGTCAGTCGTGGTGTGACCAAGGACGGCAAACGCCTGGATTGGGTGATCGGCAACGTCATCTTTACACAGAACCAGACCACCATTTATTGCGATTCGGCGCAGATCTTTAAAAAAGAGAATTCCGTCGAAGCCTACGGGCACGTGAAGATCACCGATGGAGACTCCGTTACCGTGACCTCACAGACCCTCCGATATGACGGCGATAAACGCGTCGCTTATCTGAGGAAGAACGTCGTGTTTGTGAAACTGGCAACCGCGACATTATACACCGACTACCTCGATTATTACCGGACCCAGACCGAAGCCCGCTACTTCAATGGAGGAAGACTGGTCGACAGCACGAATAATCTCACCAGCCGCAAAGGTTATTACAACACACGAACCAACCTCGCTTCGTTCAAGACAAAAGTGGTTGGCGTGAACCCCGACTACACGTTGAAGTCCGACACGCTTCAGTACAATACCAAAACGAAGATTGTCTACTTCCGCGATAAGACTACGGTGACCGACAAAGAGGGAAAGAACGCCGTGTACGATCAGGGATTTTACGACACTAAGCCGACACAAAAGAAATCCGAACTCACCCGGGGCGTGATCCAGACTGACACCTACGAAATGAAAGGAGACCGGTATTTCCTCGACGACCTCCGGAAATACTACAAGGCAAAAACAAACGTCATCATGACGTCGAAGGAACAGAATCTTATCATTTACGGCGACGACGGTTTTTACAATAAGATCACCGGTGTGGCCAAGGTGTACGGAAACGCATGGATGGCCAAAGTGGGCAACGACGGCGACACGCTCTTCATGTCGGCCGACACATTGGTGTCCATCGAGAGCAACAACCCATCCGCGAAACGGATGCTGGCTTATTCGAATGTGAAGATCTTCAAGTCGAACCTTCAGGGTAAGGCCGACTCGCTCGCGTATTTCACCAGCGATTCGGTGCTGTACATGTACGAGCAGCCGGTCCTATGGACCAATGAAAATCAAATGAGCGGCGATACCATCAAGGTCGCCCTGAAAAACGAGTCTGTGGATAAGGTTTACCTGATCGCCAACTCATTCGTAGTATCGCAGGACAGCTTGCAGAATTTCAACCAGATGAAAGGGCGAAAGATGACTGCCTGGTTCGCCAACAAGAGCATTCACCATGTTGATGTCGACGGAAATGGCGAGAGCATTTACTACGTGCTGCAGGAAGAGGAAAAAGACCTTGACTCGGTTTTGCTAAAAATCGTGTACGTGAGTGGTATGAATAAAATGATCTGCAGTAACATGAAGATCAATTTCATCAACGGACAGATCGACAACTTCAGTGCTTACGAAATGCCTGACGCGCAATTCATTCCTCCTCACGAGCTCCAGCGGGATCAGGAAAAACTGAAGGGTTTCACCTGGCAGGCAAAAGCACGGCCCATCCGTGAAGATGTCGTGAAAACACGATCCCGTCCCCCAAAAAGTGACGCCGTTCCGCTGAAAAATCAGCCGTAACGAATCTGGCGGGGCGAAAATTGCCCGGGTTAACCCCTATTTTTTTTAAAAGTTTAGGACCCCCCTCCTTTTTACATTATATTTTCAATTGAATCAGTGTGTCTTTATGAGATTGTGCCGACTGATATGTGTGTTTGTGTTGGGATGGTCCTCCTGCTTTGCGCAACAGAGCATTGAGTTTATAGACCGGCAAGACGCCTATTCAGGAACAGTGAACGAGACCCTCGCCATCCCGCTTCGCATCAAGAACACTTCCGATAAGGCGCAGGTCTACATCATCCGAAAAGTTTATTCCGACATGGGGACCTCACAGAAGGGCTACTTCTGTATCGGGAAGGACTGCCTGGAGCATGGCATGGATGAATTCTCGAAGCGCCTGGAGCCCGGTGAGACGCTGGACGGCCTCGCCTATACGCTGGAGACCGGCATGCTCACCAGTCAGAATAGCTTCAAATTCGAAGTTTTTCCCCGGGGAAATCCATCCGCGGCCGTTGAGCATAATGTTTCCGTCAGTATCGAGGAAAAACGGGCAAAAACCCTTGTTTTCCAGTCAAAAGACATCACAATCCACGACGTTTACCCCAATCCCGTCTCCGACCTGGCGTTCATCGATTATACCATCCACAACGAGGCTGTAAAGGCTAAAGTGGTGATCCACAACATCCTGGGCCGGACCATGAACGAGACCGAGCTCCCGACCTCCGAGACGAAGATCAAGATACAGGCGGAAGAGCTGGCGACAGGAATCTATTTTTATACCCTGTATCTCGATAATAACGGGGTTCTCACCCGGAAAATGATCGTCCGAAAGTAACCAGTTCAAGGTTCCAGGTTCAGATTACACTCAGTTTCGATTTTCAGCGTTTATGAAGAGATCTTAACTCCGTTTTCATCCCTATCCATTACCCCATGCCCATCTACATGCCCCGGGAGCATCCCCAACCGTGCAGAACCTTAACCTTGAACCCTGAACATTGAACATTTCGTATATTTGCAGGCTTATGACGTTCAGAACCCTTTTAAAAGCCCACATCTGGATCGCTCTTCTGATTATCGCCGCTTCCTGCAGTAAATTCCGGCGCATTCAGAAAAGTGAAGACTGGCGGGTACGATATGAGGCCGGGCTGAACTATTACGCGAAAAAAGATTACTACCGCGCCGCACTCCTGTTCGAAGATATTTTGCCCATCGTACGGGGTCTTCCGGAAGGGGAAAAGGTGGAGTTCTATCTCGCTTATTGCCAGTACTACGAAAAGACTTACCTGCTCGCGTCGAACCAGTTCAAGATCTTTTATGAAACCTATGGAAGGAGCCAGTTGGCGGAAGAAGCCCACTTCATGTATGCTTACTCCCTTTATACCTCCGCTCCCTCTTCAAACCTAGATCAGTCGGAAGGTGTAGAGGCCATGGATGCCATGCAGGTTTTTTTGAATAAATATCCGGAGAGCAAGTTCCTTGACCGCGCGGCCGAGGTGATCACGGTATGTCAGAGCAAGCTGGAGGAGAAAGGATTTGAAAATGCTAGGCAGTACCTGAAGCTCCGCAGCTATCAGGCATCGATCATTGCATTCGATAATTTCAGGAAGAATTTTCCCGACTCTAAATACCTGGAGGAGATCGCATACCTGAAGTTTATTGCGCAGTACAGGTTCGCAGAACGGAGCTTTGATGATCTCCAGGCGAAGCGGTTCAAAATAGCCATTGAATTTTACCAGGAGCTGGTCGATTCTTATCCGAGCAGCAGGTTCGTTAAAGAGGCTGAGAAGATGTATTCCGAAAGCCTCATGCGATCGAACGTTAAAACGAAAACAACTAATAATTCTTAATCTATAATCAGTTATGGCAGCCCAACCGTCCATTGTAACACGCGATTTGGAAAAGATCGCTGCACCAACAGGAAACATTTACGAATCTGTGGTGGTGATATCGAAGCGCGCACGTCAGATCGCTATCAATATCAAAGAAGAACTGAGCGGTAAACTTGCTGAGTTTGCAACTACAGTAGATAACCTGGAGGAAATCTTCGAGAACCGTGAGCAGATCGAGATCTCCAAATTCTACGAGCGCATGCCCAAGCCTACATCCTTTGCTATCGAGGAGTTCCTCGAGAACAAGCTGATGTACCGCATGCGCAGCGCGACCGAAGAGACCAAACCGGAAGCTTAAATTAAGTCCGATGCTTAAGGGCAGAAAAATTCTTCTCGGCGTAAGCGGAAGTATTGCTGCCTACAAGGCGGCGGTGCTCACGCGGCTTCTCGTAAAAGAGGAGGCCGAAGTGAAAGTTGTGATGACACCGGCCGCGCTGGATTTCGTGACACCGTTGACATTCTCGACGCTCTCGAAAAATCCTGTCTACACAAAATTTCTGAAAGAAGATTCCGGCGAGTGGAATAACCACGTCGAGCTGGGTCTTTGGGCCGACGTGATGGTGATCGCACCCGCCACCGCCAACACAATTGCGAAGATGGCCAACGGCCTTTGCGACAACCTCCTGATGGCCTGTTACATGTCGGCTCGTTGCCCGGTGTTTTTTGCGCCTGCAATGGATCTCGACATGATGAAACATCCTTCAACCCAGGAAAACCTTTCGAAGCTTAAAAGTTTCGGCGTGCGGATGCTCGAGCCGGGTTTCGGCGAACTTGCCAGCGGACTGATCGGCATTGGCCGCATGGCGGAACCGGAGGAGATCGCTCATCATCTGACCATTCATTTTGCAACCAGCCCCGACCTGGGTCCCGCCAGCGGAATCCTGAAGGGCAAAAAAGCCCTTGTTACTGCCGGTCCGACCCACGAAGCTATCGATCCTGTCCGTTTCATCGGAAACAACTCGAGCGGTAAGATGGGTTATGCCATTGCGGAAGCCTTGGCTTCCCGTGGAGCGAAGGTGGAGCTTGTCTCCGGGCCGACGCATCTTGCTGCCGTGCACCCGAACATACAGACCACCCGAGTCACAAGCGCCGAGGAGATGTACAATGCCTGCACATCGATCTTTCCCGGTACCGACATCACCGTGCTCTCTGCTGCCGTAGCAGACTACCGTCCTGCCGTGACGTCCGATCAGAAGATCAAGAAAGGCGACGGCGGACTGACCCTGGAGCTCACCCGGACATACGACATCGCTGCCGAGCTGGGCAAGATCAAAACCGCCGGCCAGGTCATTGTGGGGTTCGCGCTGGAGACCGAAAACGAAAAGGTCAACGCCGAGAAAAAGCTCAGTTCGAAGAATTTCGATCTCATTGTCTTGAATTCCTTACAGGATACCGGAGCCGGCTTCGGTCACGATACCAACAAGATCACCATCATAGGCCGTAATAAGCTGGTGAAGGAATTTAGTTTGAAAAGTAAGAAAGAAGTAGCCGGCGACATCGTTAATGCTATTATCGAGAATGGCCATGCGTAAAGGGATAATTATCGGAGTCGTGGTGATGCTGATTGCAGCACAACCCGCGTGTGCACAGGAGCTCAACTTTAAGGTTACTGTGAACGCAGACCAGATCCAGACTACCGACAGAACGGTATTCAAGGACATGGAGCGTTCGTTCGCCAACTTCCTCAACTCCCGCAAGTGGACCAACGATTCGTACAAGAACTATGAACGGATCAACTGCTCCATATTTCTCAACATCAGCAAGATGCCCTCGATCGGAAGCTTCATAGCCAGCGCGCAGATCACGGCGGCACGGCCGGTATTTGCCAGTAACTACGAAACCGTGTTGCTGAATTTTGCCGATCGCGAGTGGGAGTTTGAGTACATCGAATCTCTCCCTCTCGAATACAACGACAACGCATACATCACCAACCTGACGTCGATGCTGGCATTCTATGCTTACATCGTGCTGGGTTTCGATTACGATTCCTTCGGCGAAATGGGCGGCAATCCGTACTTCCAGAAAGCGTTAACGGTAGTGAACAACGCGCAGCCTTCGAATAGGCCCGGATGGCAGTCATTGGGCAGCAACCGCAGCCGGTACGCCCTGATCGAAAACCTGAACAACCCGCAGAACACCGAGCTCCGCAAGAACACCTATCGCTATCACAGGCTGGCGCTCGACAATTATTCCAAGCAACCCGACGAAGCCCGGGCAATCGTCCTCGATGTGCTGCGGAATGTAAAAAAGGTCTGGACGATCAACCCCAGCTCTATTTTCGTGGTGACATTTTTTGATGCGAAGGCCACCGAGCTCGTCAACGTGTTTTCGGAAGGCAACCTGACCGTCAGGCGGGAGGCATACGACATCCTTACGTCGATCGATCCGAAGCGGAATATTTACCAGAAGATCATCAGCAACTAACGGAAGTACAGGGTACAGTGTACAAAGTACAGGGTGCAGTGTACAGTGTTGGGTGCCTGCGAACCGGGAGTGCCTGTACCCTGTACATTGTACATTGTACATTATTATATTGCACTTTAGGCTTTCTGATGCTTAAGCAGCTGACCATAAAAAACTACGCCCTTATCCAGCACCTGGAAATGGAACCTGCGGCCGGACTGAACGTGATCACAGGCGAAACCGGCGCGGGAAAGTCCATCATGCTCGGGGCTGTCGGCTTGCTTTTGGGAAATCGGGCAGACACCAAGGTGTTGTGGGACGAAAATGAAAAGTGCGTGACCGAAGCCGAGTTCGACCTGGGTCCGTACAAGCTTCAAAAACTTTTTAAAACCGAAGACCTCGACTACGAACCACGGACGGTCATACGAAGGGAGATCAGCGCCAATGGGAAAAGCCGCGCCTTCATCAACGATACACCCGTTACGCTGGAAGTCTTGCGAAGGATCACATCCCGGTTGATGGACGTTCACTCGCAGCACGAAACGCTCGAGCTCGGATCGAGATCATTTCAACTGAAGCTCATCGACGCCTATGGAGGCAATCAGAAGGTCCTCGAACAATACGAAAGTCAGTGGCTTGCGTTCACGACAACCAAACAGGAGTACGAAGATCTTCTGGCCGAATCGAATGCATTGAAACAGGAGGCAGACTATGTAAAATTTCAGCTCGACGAGCTCCTGAAGGCTTCGTTTGCAGAAGGCGAACAAGAGACACTCGAGTCGGAGCTGAAGGTTCAGGAGAACGCCGAAGAGATCAAAAGTAAACTGAACTTCTCCGTACAGGCCCTCGGCACGTCGGAGTACTCGGTCAGCACCATGCTGGGCGAGGTCAGGAATCATTTGAATGCGATCTCTTCATTTGCCCCGGCATACCAGGCGCTGTTTACGAGAATCGAAAGCCTGAAAATAGAGCTTGACGATATCCTCAAGGAAGTTGAAAGTGAAGAAGAAAGTGTAGAGTTCGACGAGACCCGCAGGCAAAAAGTCAGTCAGAGGCTGAGTGCACTCTACCACCTGTTCAAGAAACATCGCGTGAACAATGTCGCGGAGCTATTGAAGATACAGGAAGACCTCGAAGCAAGATCACAAAAAGTAAACAACCTCGACTCGCTGCTGACCGGCCTCAAACTGAAAGCATCGCAGGCTGCGGAAGATCTGAACACGAAAGCAGAAGTGCTCAGCAAAGCACGTCAGAAGGCATTCGCGCCACTGGCCAGGCAGATGACGTCGTTGTTGAAGGAGCTCGGAATACCGGATGCAAAGGTGAAGATCGACAGCGAGACCGTTGCCGCCGGTCCAACCGGAAAAGACAATGTGGAAGTATTCTTCTCAGCCAACAAAGGCATCGATGTGCGTCCGTTGGCGCAGGTTGCTTCGGGCGGAGAGTTTTCCAGGCTCATGTTCAGCATCAAATACATCATGGCAGAAAAGACGGCGATGCCAACTCTTGTCCTCGATGAGATCGACACCGGCGTATCGGGTGAGATCGCCATCAGCCTGGGCAAACTCATGAAAGAAATGGCGCAAAGCCACCAGGTCATATCCATCAGCCACCTTCCCCAGATCGCCGCACAAGGTGACGCACACTACTACGTATTCAAGAACAATACCTCAAAAAAAACCGTGAGTTCCATTAAAAAACTCAATGAATCGGAAAGGGTTGAAGAGGTCGCTAAAATGATCGGCGGGGCCAAGCCTTCGGCCTCTGCTATTCAGAATGCGAAGGAGCTTATCGCTCGCGCCTAGAATAGTCTTGAATAATTTTTATTATCTTAGATAAGACGGTTCACCCTACCCCGCAGGTTATGAATATTTTCGTTGCGAGACTGAATTTCAAGACCAGGCCAGAAGACCTGGAACAGGCATTCGCCCAATTCGGGCAGGTTGCGTCAGCAAAAATTGTCAAAGACCGGGAAACCGGGCGTTCCAAAGGTTTCGGTTTTGTTGAAATGCCCAACGACGATGAGGGCAACAGGGCCATCACTGCATTGAACGAGACAGAGCTCGACGGAAGAACCATCGTGGTGAAGCCCGCCAATCCAAAAGGTCCGGGTGGCGGCGATGACCGGAGCTGATTTTAAACAGGGCAGCAAATAATTCAAGGCGGGGTTTTCCCGCTTTTTGTTTTATTTACAGGCCAAGTAATTGCATGTCCGAAGCCTCTACCTCCTCAACCCTCCGGCGGACAGGATTCTTCCTGGGGCCCTCGTTGTTCCTCATCATCCTGATATTCGTCGATCCGAACCTGATTGCTCCCGGCGCCACCAAGGTGATCGCGGTGGGTGTGCTGATGATCACCTGGTGGATCACGGAAGCGGTACCGAACCCTGTGGCGGCTCTGCTCCCACTGATCCTCTTCCCCGCATTGGGCGTCATGAGCATGAGCGAGACGGCAGCGCCGTTTGCAAACCCGGCGATCTTTCTTTTCATGGGCGGCTTTATGATCGCACTCGCGTTGGAGAAACACAACCTGCATGAACGAATAGCGATCAATCTCATTCGCCTTACGGGCACTTCCGGCAATGGCATCATTCTCGGTTTCACATTAGCTACGGGACTGATCAGCATGTGGATCAGTAATACGGCGACTGCGCTGATGATGCTGCCCATCGGGGTGTCGGTGATCCAGTTGCTTCGGAGAAAAGACAGTCCGGGAGGAGAAAACCTCAGCAGAGGAGAGAAGAACTTTGCGTTAGGATTGATGTTGAGCATCGGTTACGCAGCAAGTCTGGGTGGCATGGCTACCATCATCGGTACGCCACCGAATGTGGTGTTCGCCGGGTTCGCAAAAGAATTCTACAACCAGGACATCTCCTTCTTCCGCTGGATGATCGTCGGTGTTCCGCTTTCCGTGGTCACATTGTTCGCGTGTTACTGGATGATCACGCGGTTCCTGTTCCCAAACAACCTGCCGAAGATAGAAGGTTCGGAAGCCCTCATCGCCAACAGGCTGCGTGAGCTCGGTCCGATGAAAAAAGAAGAGAGACTGACCCTGCTTGTCTTCGTCCTCACGTCATCCTTTTGGATCTTCCAGCAACAGCTGAATTCCTCGCTCGGTGCCGATATCTTCAACGACACGAACATTGCGATCACCGGCGGTGTGTTGATGTTCCTGGTCCCCGTCAACTTCAAATCCTACGAGTTTTTGATCTCCTGGGACGACACGAAAAGACTTCCCTGGGGTATACTGATATTATTCGGTGGCGGGATTGCTTTAGCAAAAGGAATGGAGTCAACCGGTATCATTAATTCCATTGGCGACTCCATTGCAGGTCTTCAGGGTGTTTCTATCTGGGAAATGATGTTCATCCTCACTCTGGCGGCCATCGTCCTAACTGAGTTCATGAGCAACGTAGCTCTTGTAACCATCTTTATCCCCGTTGTATTCGGCATTGCCAAAGGATTGAACTTCGATCCGTATATCCTCGCCCTCCCGGTGACATTTGCAGCCAGCTGCGCGTTCATGTTCCCAATATCCACGCCGCCTAATGCGATCGTGTTTTCAAGTGGTCACATCAAGATGAAGGACATGGTCAAAGGAGGGATAGTGTTGGACATCATTTGCCTGATCATCATCTTCCTGTTCTCCTATTTCTTCTTTACTAATTTCAGCCTGGTGGTTTGAGACTGATTTGGATCAGCCTTGCGCCCTCGCCTTTTTTTCCTCGATAATGTAAGCCAGCAACAGGCCAAGCCCACCGCATATCAGCAACGAAGAGAAATAAGCAACCTCTCCCATACGGAACATCTCGTCGAAGACATAGCCGATCAGTAAGCCCATTCCGGCACCAATCAGCAACAGTGCCCACCGTAGCACCGGCGAGGGGTTTGCCTTCCTGTCTTTTCTGAACAGGTCCGGGCTCAACCCTTTGTCTATAATGGCCATCCGTTCGATGTTTTCGAACTTCCTGATATAAACGATCATTATAAAGGCTCCCAGGGTGATGATGATGGGAAGCATGATTCCGAGTACTCCTTCGATGTGCATACAATTGTTGATTTGCCTCTATGACGCGGGTGTTTCCGGCTGCGTTACATGGTAATCCGAAATTATGCATAAAATCTTTATGTAACTTGACACTAACAATAGGCGTCAAAGGCTCGTGATCACACTTCAGGAAGAAAACAGGCTGATCGACCGCATCCTGGCCGGTGAGGA
>WUUC01026890.1_pt1 | contig 12105 bp, 1 predicted proteins | sample 6278441 | NCBI WGS metagenome assembly WUUC01 (sample SAMN13675441, study PRJNA597444) | soil metagenome | isolation source: soil | place: USA: Washington | collected 2017-10 | reverse complement strand
GCAGGGAAGAATTCAAAATCGGAACGTACGATGTGAAAGTATTTTATGGAGGTACGCCAGGAGTCGCGTCACGGCCGCCGTGGACTGGCGGATTTCAATGGAGCACGGACAGTGCGGGCAATCCGTGGATAGCGATCACATGTCAGAGTGAAGGAGCGAAAATCTATTTCCCCTGCAAGGATCACCCGAGTGACGAGCCGAATGAAGGCGCGGATATGATCATCACGGTACCGAAGGGACTGACGGTGACAGCGCCAGGTATCCTGGGAAAAGTGAAGGACAGCAAAGGAATGAGCACGTTTCACTGGAGCACTAAATACACGATTAGTAATTACTGCCTTGTGTTCAACGTCGGGAAGTATAAGAAAGTGAGCCGCACCTATACGACGGTGGATAAACATAAAGTGCCAATAGATTTCTACATAACAGAAGTACATGCAGCCAACGCAGACAGGTTACTGGACTTCGTGGAGCGTTCGTGCGCAGTGCTGGAGAAGTACTTTGGTGAATATCCGTGGGTGAAAGAGAAAATAGGGATTGCAGAGACACCGCATTTGGGAATGGAGCATCAGAGTATGATCGCATACGGTAACAAGTTCAACTTCACTCAACTTGGTGGTAAGGACTTCGACTGGCTGATGCATCATGAGTTTGGTCATGAGTGGTGGGCTAACAAAGTGACCAACAGTGATTGGGCGCACATGTGGATACAGGAAGGCATCTGCAGCTTTGGAGACGCTCTGTTTACATTAGAGATGGAAGGTAAGGATTCGTATCTCAGCCTGATGCGTGAGAGGGCGCGGAACTCACAGAACCTGAAGCCTATGGTACCGGCTGGTGAAGTAGCTGACTCGGATAGTGCGTATCAGCCGGACATCTATGGTAAAGGAGCACTCTTTATGCATACACTTTGGTATGTGTTGGGTGACAGTGTCTTTTTTCCGGCGCTGAAGAAGCTGGCGACTGATCCGGCGTACACCTACGACAATACGGTAACGACGGATGATGTAGAAAAACACTTTTCGGCGGCAGCCGGTAAGAATCTGAAACCGTTGTTTGATCTATACCTGAGGACGATCAATAAGCTTGAGATAAATGTAGAGCAGACTTCGGATACGGGTTACGTGGTGAAATTCGTGAACTACGAAGGAGCATTGCCGCTGGATATAGAGATTGATGGGAGGATTGAAAGGAGGGAAGTAACCGGTTCGGGGATTGCGATCGAATCGGAGAGTGGTTACCCGGGGATTGATCCGAAAGGGTATTATTTGAAGAGGGTGGTGCTGGAGTAGGGGCGGCACAAGCTGGGGGATAATGTTAGCCTCTGCCCGTTTTTAATAAAAAATATTTTTTTCGTAAGAAGGATAGAATTGTGTGCATATAACGCATTGACCGTCAACTATTCCCTTTGATGAATATCGTGTTTTCACTATAACCCTTTTTCGTTATAGATGTGTGTTTTTTTGAGCGGTTGAGCGGCGAGAAGGGTGTTTTGCTCTTGCAGGTGACAGGTCTCCTCGTGATATTTATCTAGTCACTCTTCTATTTCAACGCTATGCATCTCCCTTATCGCAGCGCCATGCTGCTTCTACTATCATGCATTTGTTTTGCCCTAAATGCACAACCCGATATTCCGGTAGATCCATTAACGGGCAAAGCGCAGGTTATTATCCCCATTACTTCGATCAGCTCGGGAAGTCTTTCCGCGTCTGTGTCATTGGCGTATAATGGGGGTGGTATTAAAGTGGGTGAGACAGAAGGAGAAGCCGGGATGGGTTGGAATCTCATTGGAGGAGGCGCCATCACACGAGAATTGCGCGGCCTGCCTGATGACTACGGTATAAGTGGTGATACGCGAACTGGTTGGCTTTGGTCACCGAACAGTGGATTGCTTGTAAGCTTTTCACCCTCGACAGACAATGGCTGTGGGGATTGGAGTGGCTTCAGTAATCTCAACAATGGTACGGACACTGAGCCAGATATATTTCATATCGGCGCTCCTGGGCTGTCAGCAAAATTTGTTTTCGACCACGATGGCATTCCGCGTTTCATGCCCTGGCAGGATCTAAAGATCACCAGAACCTCTGATGGAAACCTGCAGATATCATCCTTCGAAGTAACAACTAACCTAGGCGTAAAGTATCAGTTCTCGGCGGGAAGCAATACAAAGCGTGACGCATGGACCTCCTCGGGATCTCCTCCGGATAAATTTCGCCGTGATTATGACCTGGCTGTCAAGTTACAGAGCTACAATACCACATGGAATCTCACTGCAATTATTGGCCCCTACGGTGAGACCATTACGTTTGGCTATGATGATGTAGAAAGCTTTGGTCGTTCTCGTCGCCGTTATTACAACGGAACGGCTGCGGATACACTCTTCACGATCGATGAAGAAGGGCGGCACACGCGGCTTGTGTCCATAAATAGCCCGGGAGCGGTTATTACACTGGATTGGAACGCAGATAACACGGTACTTTCGAGGATCTTGGTTGAATCGCACAGTTCGACAAGGACGCGGGTATTCAACCTGGTTTACAATACAGTAAATAATGCGAATGAAGCGACGCTTATCAGTCCAATCCGACGGGACTTCCGAAACTACCTGGTGAAGGTTGTCGAGGAGACCGAGAACTGCGAGGCATTTCCCGCATTTGAATTTGAGTACTACAATCCGGGCGGTTTGCCATACAAGAGAGATTGGAATTCGGATCTGTTTGGATACTACAATGGTGGAGTTTCCGCCGATTACCACGAGGCATCAAAATTAAATATATACGAGAACGTTGCGGCATCGAACGGGGAGAGATTCAGGGTCTACCCCGCGGCCGGCTATACGCAAGTGTTTTTTAACGGGCAGCGCACTGTCAATCCGGCCACTATCTACTACGGCTCACTTAAGAAGATACAGTATCCATCCGGAGGGAATGCTCAAATTGCATGGGAACCTAACACCTACTGGGATGAAACGGCCGGGGCGAATCAGTATGGCGCCGGGGTGCGGGTATCGCAAATAAAACTCACTGATGGAGACGCAGACACGGGTAATGACATTATACGTAACTATACTTACACGCTTTCGAATGGAACTTCATCAAGTGGCCGGTGGATGTATCCACCGATCTTTGGTTTCAATGCCGGGGCCGCAAATGTTTATAGTCCCGACAACCTTTCACCAGACGAATCAATACTCTACCAAAGGACAACTGTCGCTTTACCATCCAGCGGGAAAACAGTGTATGAATACTTATTACCTGGTCGCTATATCCCGGGCACTTTCAGCAGTGGCGATTGGCTTGCGACCAAAACCCGAATAGCGTCAAGCCCGACGCCATCCTGTCCTACGTCGACGATGAACTATGGTTACTATACCTATCCGTTCCCGGTGGTAATGGATTATAGTTTTGAACAAGGACTTATATCGACTGTTCAGACATACAATCAAGCAGGTGTCCTGCGGCGCGAACAACTTTACAGCTATCAGCGGATCAATAATTCAAACCCGGTTTCTATCAAAGGAATGAAGTTTGAACCGGGGAATGTGGCAGGAACTTATGTACATGGAGTGTACGATCTCAAGGCTAATATCAACAAGGCCATCCAGACAGAAACCACATACATGTACGACGAGTCAGAGCCAACCAGGAAGCTAGTATCGTCGGTTGGCAGCACGTTCAGTTCGTCAACAAACCTTCTCACGGCACAAAGCGTGACTAACAGCGATGGAAAGGCAGCTGCAACGAAGTACAAGTATGCCGCTGACTATACGACTACCAATCCGGTCGCAGCATCCAATGCAGCGATGATCAAGAAGCTGAAGGATCTCAACATGCACGCTACTGTTGTGGAGAAGACTACGGAGATCGATGCGACAGTAAAAGCGGCCGAGTTGACACTTTATCATGATTTTGGGGGGGCAAAGGTTTATCCAATGCAAAAATTGATTTGGGCGGGCACATCGCCATTTACGGCTTCGTCGGTGACTGGAAACCCTCAGCAGTTCAACTATGACGCCGGATATTACGTGGCCCAAACCATTGAAGGGTTCAATACGATCGGAATGCCGCTGCATATCTCTTCATCGAACCGCAACGTCAGCTCACTGATCTATGGATTTGATAAGTCGACACCAGTAGCATCCATTAGCAACGCTCGCAGCACCGAGGTCGCCTTTTCTGATTTTGAGAATACTGAGGCCTATCAGATCGCTGCAAGTAACAGCGCAACATCATGGACAGGCATCGGGTCATATCAACTGAGCAATGGTGTTCATGTTACCAAAACCAACATAGTCAAAACCGGTGCCGCGAAGTATCGATTCCGGTGCCGCGCAATGTCATCAACTGGTCCGAACGTTACACTAACTGTACGGTTGTCGACAGGTGCGTCTACCTGGATTGACCTCTCGTTGACTTATCCTTCTTCACAAAATGGTAAATGGGTGCTTTTGGAAGGCGTTATCTCTATGTCGACGGTGCAACCAACGTTTTCGATGCGATTGGTTTCGAACGCGACGTTATTGATCGATGATGTTGCACTATACCCGGACAACTCTGTGCTTCTGAGTTCTACGATCGCAACACTGGTTGGGAAGACTTCTGAGACTGATAATCGCGGTGTTACTGCCTTTTATGAATACGATAACCTCGGGCGCCCGACATATACCCGGGATACAGATAGGAATATCCGTCAACTTCATGAATACAGATATCAATCGTTGCCTCTTCCAGTGCCACGATCGTCCTTCACCTGTAGCGGGTGTAATTACCTGCTAGTGGGGCAGTCTATAACTCTGACGGCGGTTGAGAATGAGGCCTGCATAAGTCCTATAACCTATGCATGGCGGGTAAATGGGGTAGTACAAGGGTCGACCACAAATACTCTTAATGTAAGCCTGGCCACAAACAGGGATTATGAAGTGCAACTGACGGTGACGCATCCAAACTACGGAAGTAGTTCCACGGTATCCAGCTATAAAGTACATCCACCACCGCTGGCGTTCGATCTCGACGTGGATGGCGGAGATCTCAGTATAGGGGAATGCGATCCAAATGATGACCAGGAAAGAACATTCCGGATTGATAACATGACCGGAGTGTATAGTGGAGCTGTTACAGTGAAGTGGTACTATTCCAATGATCTCGAGAATTGGGACTTGTTGCAGACAACCAATTCCATAAGTACCCCATTTGTATTCAGCTTTGTTGCCTACACGAAGCCTGAAGGAGACTTCTGGATTATGTCTGAAGTGTCGGCGCTGTATGGAACGGGTGGGAACATTGATCCTGTCTCGGGAGAAACGATGCAGGCAATTTCATTTGACGAATGTCCCTAATGTAACGACCCTGACTATGAAATCATCGACAATAAAAATATACAGCATTATCCTGGTGTCTCTTGTCTATAGCACCATTTGTTTTGGGCAACCACCACCGCCGCCACAACCATCACCTCCACCGAGCTTTGGTAACACTCAGTCTTTATGCACCACTGGCTATCACCCCGTGGGAGCAACCAGTACAGGTGTACCATCGGGAGCTACGGTTACTCACCGTTACTATACAGCATCCAGCGGCGGAGACCTCATCCGAACATTGAATGCCCCGCATGTGATGTCTGGAGCGCATGCATCCGTGTTGACGGATTACGAGTTTACCACCACAATTACACTTTACGTGAGTGCGCAGTGGTCAAGTTGCGGATCGAATGATTTGTACTGCGGCGGAGAAAGTACTTCGCGAACTGCGGCCACATTTATTCTAAAGACGCCTGGTTCATTAACGATTACAACCGGGGGAACGCCCCCCACGCTATGCGCTGGCGACCCGATAACCTTAACGCCAAACGGTGGATCGAGTTATTCGTGGTCGTCGAGTCCTGCAGGGGCGTCTGGTTCGGGAGCGATTACTGTAAATCCAACGACCACCACAACCTATTATTTGTCGGGAGTGGAGTCTAATTGCAATACTTCACCGTCGCCCAGTAGCCTCATTGTCAACGTCTCTCCAAAAGTGGGAGCAGTGTCAATAACTAATGGGCCGAGTTCCTTTTGTCAGGGAACAGTGGCGTCAACCGACTTTGACGCTTCCGCCAGCAATGTTAACTATTACCAGTGGAATCTAACTCCTGCCGGAGCGGGTTCGATAAATAGTTCTTCAGGAGTCGTTACCTGGAATTCGGCGTTCAACGGAACTGCAACAATTAATGTGAGGGCCTATAGTCACAATTATTGTAACTTCTATACGGATGCGACGCCAAAGACTGTCTATATCTACCCATCGATCACTCAACCCACAACGAGTACCAGTGTATCTGCGTATTGCGGCCCTGTAACTATAAGTGCCAGTGGCCTTGGCTCGAACGAGTCGTTTAAGTGGTATGCTAGTTCGACTGGCGGGTCGGGAACTACGTTCAATCCAAATTTCACTACCTCGACTCTAACGGCCGGTACGTATCATTACTATTTAACTAAATATAATACCTCAACTGGCTGTGAAAGCTCGCCGAGGGTTGATGTTACGGTGACAGTGTCTAATTTTGCAACCAACTACACGGTTGGCGGTGGTGGGCATTATTGCTCTGCTGCCGGGGGAGTAGCTGTGACATTGAGTGGTTCTCAGTCAGGGATCAGCTATGCGATCAGGCTTAATGGAAGTTCAACGGTAGGAACAATGAACGGTAATGGTGGCGCCCTTACCTCATCGTTGATGTCGGCAGTAGGGACCTACACTATTGTTGCATCGAACAACGGTTATTGCCCACAATCCATATCGGGATCCGTAAGCATTAGCACAACGCCCAGTTCGGTAGGAGGAACACTTTCTCCAGCAAGTGCGGAGGCATATGCAACGCCAAATGGTGGCACGATAAATCTAAGCGGTCACACCGGATCTGTTCTACGGTGGGAGTCAAACACAGGGAGCGGATGGAGTAATATTAACTTAGTCACCACTAGTCTCTCCTACAGTAATCTCAACACAACGACTCAATACCGTGCGGTTGTTCAAAGTGGCGTTTGCACTCCAGCATATTCGTCAATCACAACTGTTACGATTTACCCGCGTCCGACAATCGTCGGGTCCACAATTATTCAGTTCGGATCAACAGAAACGTTGTCAGCACAATCGTCTTCTTACCATACTTATAAATGGTATAGAAATGGTAACCCTATTCCCGGCGCAACCGAACCTCAACACATTGCGAATGAGGTTGGCACCTATTTCGTCGAAGTTGAGGGAAGCGCCACCATAGGCGTAAAAGTCTCGTCACCCCCTCATATTCTCACATCCCCAATCGACGGTCAGCAAAGGAACTTTCATAAGGTAACGACCCTTAAGGGGCCGCACGCGTCGATGCCCAATTTGTTCCCGCTAACCACCAGTGACTTTGCAATACAGGTTCAGTACAGTGACGGGCTTGGTCGACCTATCCAGCAGGTTGCGGCAGCTCTAAGCCCACAGCAGAAAGATGTCATCGCCCCTGTAGCATACGATGCGTTGGGACGCGCCAGTAAGGCATATCTGCCCTATACCAGCAGTTCTTATAATGGAACATACAGAACCAATGCCCTTGCAGCAACATATTCGTCAAGTGAGCAATATGGGTTTTATCAGAGCGGAACGGGTATCGCTACGAGCACGACTCCATTTGCGGAAACATTGTTCGACAACAGCCCGCTTAGTATGGTTAAAGAACAAGGGGCACCTGGAGCAGACTGGCAGACGGGGGTGGGGCATACCGTGAGGACTTCGTTGCTCGTGAATTCCCAGGACAGCGGCGCTCCGGCTGCAATCAAGGATGTAAAAATATGGACGGCAACAGGACCAACCGGTAGCAACTATGCTACCGGTTCATTAACGGTAAGCAAGGTTATCGATGAGAACAATAATGAAGTTTACATTTTTACAGATATACTGGGCAGGACTATTCTGAAAAGAGTACAGCTGGACAAAACGGTGGAAGGTGTAAGCACCAGCTATCTTAATACATATTATGTGTACGACGATCTCGGCAGATTGATCATCCAGGTGCCACCTAAAGCAGTCACAATACTAAATACTACGGCCACGCCATGGAGTACCGGGTTCAGGGACATGTGGTGTTTCTATTATACATATGATGAGAGGGGCCGATTGGTTGAAACGAAGGCGCCGGGAATTGCAACTGTCAGCCGTGTGTACGACAACCTGGACCGACTGGTGCTAACACAGGATGGAGTTCTTAAGGACCAGAACAAATGGATGTTCGTAAAGTATGACTACACGGGAAGGGCAGTCATGAGCGGATTCTACATCAATACATCGACGACGACACGTTCTGCTATGCAAACAGATGTAAATGGCATGTACAATACGGGTCACGGCACTTTTCCGCCTGCAACATACTACGAAAGCAGGGGAACCACCCTGCACGGATACACCAACGTAAGCTTTCCGACAGCGAACCAGGGAAGCGCGGCTCCGCTGGAAGTTACCAGCGTCAATTATTACGACAACTATGATTTTGACAATAGTGGCACCGAGGATTTCTCTTACACTGCCCAAAGTCTTCCGAATGAAAATTCACCAGCATCGGCATATGGAATGGCCACCGGCACGAAGAAGATTGTACTAGGAACGACAACGTGGCTGTACAGTTACGTATTCTATGACAAATATGGCCGGGCTATACAAATCAGGAGCAACAATCATCTCTCAAGCACGGTCGACAACCTCGTTACAAGCGTGTATGACTTCGAGGGGAAGCTCCTTCGAACCAAGAGGTATCATAAAAATAACGGTAATAATACAGCAGTAACTGTCGTCGTCCGTCCGGAGTACGATCATGCAGGCAGAGTAGTGAAGATCTACCAGCAATATGATTCACAGCCGTCCGAGCAGCTTGTCGCTCAATATTCCTTCAATGCATTAGGACAGATGATAGACAAGAAGCTCCATAACACCGGTGGATCCGATTTCCTGCAGAGCATTGATTATCGTTACAATATCCGGGGCTGGCTTACATCCATTAACAATGCGACACTCACTAATGATGGCACGTTGAACGATGACGCGAGCGACTATTTTGGAATGGAGCTCGCTTACAACACGGTTGATGGTTCCCTGGGAAACACAGCGTACTACAATGGCAATGTTTCCACGGCAACGTGGAAAGGGATCGGAGCCACGCCTGGCCCGAGCGAACGTCGCAGTTACAAATTTACATATGATAAGTCTGATCGGTTAGAGCAGGCACTCTTTCAGATGTCCAGCTCTTCATTGTGGGATCAGGAGGTCAATACTCTTAACGAGGAAATGGCATACGATAATAACGGGAATATACTTACTCTCGAAAGAAAGCAGAACCAGCGTGGAAACACGGGATTAGTGTTGACGAGTACGGCACAGGTACTTGACGGCCTCACATACACGTACACGACCGGCAATCAGTTAAGTAAGGTTGAAGATGCAGGCATAAGCGCTGGCTTTCTGAATGGTACGCTCAATGGCACCAATGAGTACACATACGACGCAAATGGAAGTATGACTGCAGACAAGAATAAAAAAATGGACAGTGTGAAGTATAATGAGTTTGGAAAAGTAAAACGTATCCGGTTCGCGGATGGACGGGTACAAACGTTTGTATATAATGGAGGGGGAGAGAAGCTCACGTCGAAGATGTTTGCAAACACGGGGATATTGCAGAGTCATATTGAATACGTCGGGGGCTTTCAATATGAGAGTGGTATCCTGGCTTACCAGCCATCACCGGAAGGAAGAGTCATGAGATCCGGAGAAACTTTGTTGCCGGTATCTCAAAGTGATTGTGCGAGCACCACAGGGTTTACCGCTCAGTACTCGAGTCTCACCAATGTTGTTCAGAATGGTGAGACCTACTTAAAAGTTTCTGCAACGGGCGGGGTAAACGGACCAGGCGTTTATGTTACCTCCCTCTTTACTGTACAACCAGGCAAGAAGTATGTTTTCAGATTGAAAGGCTATGTGCAGGCTGGAGCGGCCTACCGGCCGATGATATACATTACCACAAACATTGCTGGTATCGTCGGACACCCAAACAGCATGGCCCTGCCTGTCGGGGCAGCGAATGAAGATTGGGTTAGTTACGAGTTTACAACACAGGCGACCGCCACGCAGGTGTCGGCAGGGATATTTTGGGCACAAGGTACCAGCATTCCGGCCGGGTACGAGTTTTATCTAAACAAAGCGGAACTCATTCCGGTGCGGGATGAATACCAATACTCTATTTCGGACCACCAGGGCAATACCCGTGTCGTGTTCAGTGAGACGATGGGTGTTCCCAAGGTGAGCACCGCTGATATGGAAAGTCCTACCAATTCTGAGTTCTCCAACTATGCTTCCGTATTCAGAAGTCCTGCAAATATTTTCGACCATACCGATCCATTTCCTTCAAGCACAAAAACATATTCCGTTTTCACGAATGGGACCAACAATTACCAGATAGGTCCGGCGAAAAGTTATAAAGTAATGCCCGGTGATAAGGTGAAGATAGAGGCATACGCGAAATACATCCACCCGACAGGATATGCCAGCAACCTTGCCGCATTTGCAGGTGTCTTGCTTGGAGCATTCGGTGCGCCGGCCCCGTTAGCGGGTGAAGTCGCGACGGCATCGGTGGCTCTGAATAATTACGGCGGAATTGTGGCGGCGGGTAACGGTCCTACTTCCACAGGACCAAAGGCGTTCGTTACCATATTGGTGTTCGACAAAAACTATAATTTAACCGATCTGGCATACGAGGCGATTGATCCTTCCGCCGAGGAAACCGGTGCAAATGTTCCTTTCGATTATATGATGAGTGAGTACACTGTGAAAGAGGCGGGTTATGTGTATATGTATGTATCGAACGAGAACCCGACGAGGGTAGACGTGTACTTCGATGATATTGTGATGACACACACGCCGGGGAATGTTATTCAATACAACGAATACTATCCGTTTGGTATGCGAACAGCCGGAAGCTGGGATAGGGTTGAAGACAAGCCGATGTCGTCGCTGCAGACGGGCCTGATTGCGCGCCTGTTATTCGACGGCAATGGGCAGGACGTCAGTGGTACGGGAAATCACGCAACATTTTATAACGGTGCTGCAACGACCAGGACTCACGGAAGGCCCGAAGGGGTATTGCTGGATGGCGCTGATGACTACCTGCAGATCAATGACAATGCGTCGCTCGATTTCGGGGCAAATGATTTTACGATAGCCATCTGGGTCAAAAAGCTTGCTGTCACTTCCGCGCATGACAACCGGGAAACGATCCATAAATGGAACAATAACCTGGCGGTGACGTCAAACGAATGGGCTTTGTTGACGACCAGTGATGGGACCGATAGCAAGGTGAGGTTTCACATGGCGCAGGGCTCGACCCACACAACGTTAACAAGTCCCGAGGAACTGATTATAGGTAACTGGTACCACCTGAGTGTAATGCGCACGGGCACTATGATAAAGCTGTACGTGAACGGAGTGTTGAAGGCCTCTGCCAATGTCGGGTCGGCGGCGATAAATAATGTAGGTCATCATGTTCTGCTTGGTCGTGCTGTTGGTGGTATGTACACGAATGCAGTTTACGATGACTTGTATATTTATGGTCGTTCGCTGACTGAAGACGAACTTCGCTACCTGTACCTGGATAAGCCGGAATTGATGGCGAATAATTATCTTTATAATGGTGGTAGCGAGTATAACGGTACTAATGCCTGGTACGAGACGTTTTACAGGGGTTATGATCCGGCGTTGGGGAGGTTTATGCAGGTGGATCCGTTGGGTGGGAAGTATGGGGGGTTGACGCCATATAACTTTGCGTTTAATTCGCCCGTTGTGTACAATGATCCCCGTGGCGATGAAGGATATGGCACGGTAGCATCAGAGAGAATAGCCAACCTGGTGGCGATGGGTTATGCCGTATTTTTCGACCAGGGGAACATAGGGAGTTGGGGGGTATTCCAGCAGGGGCAACAGTCACTGGCGAACGGAGGTGGATATTACGGAAGGCAGGATGCGGCGATAGATCGTGCGAATAACGGCCCTCCCATTGTTAATTTGTTGAGGTCACTATTTTACGGTTCGGAGAGTGGTACCACGATTG
>WUUC01035606.1_pt1 | contig 12106 bp, 15 predicted proteins | sample 6278441 | NCBI WGS metagenome assembly WUUC01 (sample SAMN13675441, study PRJNA597444) | soil metagenome | isolation source: soil | place: USA: Washington | collected 2017-10 | reverse complement strand
CAAAAAATCAATGTATACCGAGGTGTTCGCAGCGTCGTCATTGTCAGCTTTGGCAGCCAATGACGACGCTACGTCTATCCCTCGCCACTCCGAAGCCCCCCCATTTGAATCTCATACCAAGCCGAAAGCTCACGGCTTCAGCTTTGTGAAAACAGCTCGCGGGAACCAGATGCCTGGCAATTCCGCGGACGAAACTGAAAGTTCTGGCCGGTCTCCGCTCCGGCGATAGCCGATTGTGCTATGTCGGCTATAACCAGTCCGAAGCGAGGACGCGGTCGGAATTTTGGGCTGGCTCTGGGCGACTGGCAGCCGCATCCGCGGCGTGCTCCTGTCCCGGAAGCCGTTTGAACCGAGAGGATCAGGGCTTTCACCACAGTGTGATAGACCGGCGCGGAGTCGAGCTAGCCTTTCCCCGCCGTTTTTCCTCGCCATGAGCCACCGTTTCGAGACTGCGGGGCGGTTTGCTCAGGCCGTTCGACAAATCGGCTGGGGCTTAAGCAAGGTTGCATCGCGCGATGCTTCGGCTCGGCTTTTTTTCTGGCGCGACGCGATACGATGCTATACAGATATTGAGCGTCGAAGGACAGCAATAGGAGTCTAAAGCGGTGTACTTAGCTCAGTTGAATATCTCTAACTTCAGGAAGTTACAGAAGGCCGAACTCAGTTTTCAGTCTGGGTTGAACATTCTGGTTGGTGCAAACAACGTGGGTAAAACGGCCATCGTTGACGCACTGCGTGCATTGCTGGCAGGGCATGATGAACCCTTTCCTCGACTCGACACGAGCGATGTGCACTGTCCCAAAGGCGGAACTCCCGCCGGGGACATTGTTTTCCATTACATCTTTCAAGGGCTCGATGAAGATGACGAGGCAGATTTCCTTGCGGCTCTGAAACCTGACGCCACGGGAAAATTCGAAGCACACATCACTATTCGATATTCCGAAGCTGACAAGACAGGTCGATTGCGCGCCAAGCGCTGGTGCGGCGACCACGAAGACATTGGCCTTACCGCTGACATGATGGAAAACCTACGGGGGGTTTACCTACCACCACTGCGGGATGCGTCCCAGAGCCTCAAGCCGAGTCGCACGAGCCAGTTGGCCAGACTCTTCCAACTCCTCACAGACGACGCTGGTCGCGACGGAATCAACGCCATGTTGAAGACGCTCGATGAGGACCTCAAAAAACACCAGCCCATCGTCAAGACCCAAGCGGCGGTGAAAGACCGTCACAAGAGCATGCTCGGCCCGCAGCTGGCTCAAGCGCTGGAGATGGGTTTAAGCGGAAGCGACTTCCAGCGTTTGGCGTCTCGGCTGTCTCTACTCGTAGACGCCTTCGAGATTGAGCAGAATGGTCTGGGTTTCAACAACCTGATTTTCATGGCCGTCGTGCTAAGCGAACTCGCCAAGAATCCGGAAGCTAACTATCGTGGCCTGATTGTCGAAGAGCCAGAAGCACACCTGCATCCGCAGCTCCAAGCAGTGCTACTAAGCTATCTGGAGACGATTAAGGAGGTTCAGGGCGAGAGGCCAGTGCAGCTCTTCTTGACCAGCCATTCACCGAACTTTGCCAGTATCGCTGATCTGAATAGCCTGACCTGCTTGGTCGATACCGGGACCACAGTCGAAACCTTCTTCCCTCGGTCAGTAGCGTTCGAAAAAGGTAAGCGCGAGAAGCTCAAACGATACCTCGACGTCACGCGTGCCGAACTGTTCTTCGCTCGGCGGGTGATATTCGTTGAAGGCGCGGCGGAACTGATGCTCGTAAGTGAGCTCGCCGAGAAGGCCGGTTTCAAGTTACGTGAGCACGGGGTCAGCTTGATCAGTGTCGAAGGTCTGAATTTCGATTCATTCCTTCCGTTGTTCGGCGAAAAGGCGTTGAAGGTGCCGGTGTCCTTGGTGACGGACGCCGACCCAGTAAGTGAGCCTGCTGTCGATGGCGGTGAGCCACAAGCGCTATACCCGGCGCTCGGTGCGGTAGTCAAAGTTTCGGACAACACCGCCAAAATGAAAGCCAGAGAAGATGCTTACGTTAAGGTTTTTCATGGACAAAAGACCTTGGAATACGACCTGGCTTTGTATGCTGACAATCGTCCCTTGATGCTGAAAGCGCTTAAAGAGCTCCACCCACAGATCGCGAAAACGGTTGAAGCCGAGGTCAGCGCTGCGGCTGACGACGCTTCGAAGGCGCGCGCACTATTCTCCGGCATGTTCGAGCGTAAGCAGAACAACGTTCAGAAGGGACGGTACGGCCAGGCTTTAGCACAGGTGCTTTCAGAAGACGGGGCAACTTTCAAGGTGCCGGACTATATCCGCGATGCCGTCGCGCATGCGTGCCAAGTAGTGCCGGCAAAGCAATGAACAACTTGTCACCCGAGCAACTAGCAGTGATCGGCGCGTCGCTTGAGCCGTTGTCCGTGGTGGCCTGCGCAGGAAGTGGCAAGACGCGCACGGCTGTGCGCCGGCTCGCGGAAATACGCAAGCGACTGGGTAATCAACGTGGTCGTGTTGCGCTGCTGTCGTTTTCGAACGTGGCCGTGAACACGTTTCGCGCGGACTATCAGGCGTTAGTGCAAACGCTGCCGACAGATAGCGGCCGTGATCGAGTAGAGATAGATACACTGGATGGATTCATCACCAGCAATGTGCTGCGCCCGCATGCGTACCGATCGATGAATGCGACGAAGGCAGCCTTTCTTGTAATGGGCGGAGAGCCTTTTCTCGACGGGTTCAAATTTAAGACGAACACGTACCCACTGCCCATTACCGAAATGCAGGTTGGTGTACGCAATGGCCGTTCCTACTTCTACTACAGGAACAACGACCAAACCGTAGAGCTGGATACCGCGTACGCGACCGGAATTGTTAAGCGACTCGGCGCGGCGGGAGCGTATACACATAGTCTCGGTCGGTACTGGTGCTTTCGCACATTGCAGGAGCAACAGGGCGTGCTTCGCGCGCTGTCTCGTCGCTATCCACATATCCTAATTGATGAGTCGCAGGATATTGGTACGCTGCACCAGGCCATTCTTGAGCAACTCATCGGTGCAGGAAGCACGATTTCGCTGATTGGCGATCCGAACCAAGGCATCTACGAGTTTGCTGGTGCCAATGGGAGGTTTCTGGCGGAGTACGGCGAACGCGGGGGTGTTTCAAGTTGTGAACTATCCCGGAACTATCGTTCTGTTCCCGCGATTGTCGCCGTCGCCAACAAATTGTCCGGCAGGACAGACGATGTCGAGCGGGATGAGCCTCAGACGCCCAACGGCGCGTTCTTCATACCTTATAGGACGTCCGAGCGCGAGCAGCTGGTCACGGCGTTTCAAGCAGCAGTCATTGCCGCTGACCTCAAGGTTGAATGTTCTGCGGTGCTTTGCCGTGGTCGCGATCTAGCGGACAAACTCGCGGGCAAGGAAACCCCCGCTGGGCAGGGCGTCGTTAAGGATTTTGCGCAAGCAGCTATCCTTCGGGACAAGCGGCAGGACTACCTGGGGGCGTTCAAGGCGGTTGTGGCGTGCGTGGTTCGCTTGCTTGCGAATCCACCTATTGGAATGGCCGCCAAAATCACGCAGCCGGCCCGCTATCCGGAATTTCGGCCGCTGCGTTGCTTGCTGTGGGGTTTTGCCCGCAACGCGGCGACAGGGCTGCCTGCGGCTACATTGGTTGCAGATGCTGAGTGGCATCCGCACTTGCTTGCTCGAACCAAGTCGCTGCTGGCGCTGCTCGAGAAAGAGTTGGACCTCGCGCCGACCGACAACCTGGGCAACAAACTAGCAAAGAGGGGGTTGCCTAACGCGGCTCTGATGGCCGGCGACGACCTTGCGGCGGTTAAAGGCTCTCGAATTCGCGTTGACACAGTGCACCAAGCGAAAGGCGAGAGCTTGGATGCAGTGCTTTACATGGCGACTAAGGATCAGGTCGCTGAATTACTTGCCGGCGTGGACACCGAAGTCGGTCGCATCGGATATGTCGCAGTGACCAGGGCGAGGAACCTTTTATGGCTCGGCGTCCCCGCCAATGCGATAGAGGAACTGCGTCCGGCGCTGCTTGCTCGCGGATTTCAGGAGGCTGGCGTGGCAGCTAGTGCCGCGATTGCTAAGGCTGCTGAATCATGAAACGTCAGGCGGATAGCTACGAGAACTTCAACGATCTGGCTAGTGCTCAGGTCGAGGATATCGACTATCGCATTGTCGTTCGCCCGAATCCGAGTTCGTCCATCGCGGTAATAGCACCGCATGGAGGAGGCATTGAGGAAGGCACTTCGGAAATTGCACGGGCCATCGCGGGCGAAGACTTCAATCTGTATCTGCTTGAGGGGACACGAAAGAAAGAAAACTATAGATACCTGCATCTAACGAGCCACAAGTTTGACGACCCGAGATGCCTGCACCTGCTATCGGGTTGTGACAGTGTGGTAGCGATACATGGGTTTGAGGACGAGGAGCAGCGAATTCTCCTTGGTGGGCGAGACACTTCGTTGAAAGCCGCTATTGCTCGTTCGATCTCGGCGTTGGGAGTTGATGTGCAGGTGACAAACCACCGTTATCCAGCAAATAATCCGAAAAATATTTGCAACAGAGGGCGGAGCAATGCAGGACTGCAGATCGAAATGAGCAGCGCTTTCAGGTCGCAGGGACCGCATGTTGAATTCGTTAGTGCTGTCCGTAAAGTTTTGCTCGTGGAACAGAGAAAATCTGAGCAGCTGTTTCGATGATGGTTTTTGTCTCCCTTTCAGGATTATCAAGAGATACCGTCAGCGTAGTTCGGGAGTCGTTCAGCACAGCGATACGTGGACTAAGAGAATCAGTGGACACCCATCTAGTCGCAAGTGAGGAAATACTTCCATGCCGTTGACCGCATACTCAATTTCTACAGAAAAGGAGCTCGATGTTGAGCAACTGCTCTCACAGACAGCAGAGAGAACGAGTAGCAGCTTAACTTCGTTCGACAGTATTCCTGACGCATGGCGAGAAAATTTTCGAGTTGACCTCGAATGTCCCTCTTGCTTCATCACTGGCGCCGAGGTCGTTAGCGAGGCAATGTCCCGGTCATCCGGCAAGAAGGTTCGGCAAGCCTGCTTTCGCTTCTCTAGCCCAGGGCACCACCCGAACTGCGATTTCGCATCGAACGATAGAGCGAACGCGACGCCCGAAAACCTTGTTTCGTTCAGCGTGGCAAAATCATTCCTAACCCAGGCCGTCCGCGAACTGGTCTGCACTGGAATAGAGCTGCGCGCGTTCAACCAACGCTCCATACGTGACATGCGTGAGTGGTTCTTTCACAAGAAAGAGGTTTCGCTCTTTGAAGTCACGCTTGATCCGCGCGTTCCGAAATGGGTCGAGCGGCTAAAACGTTACTCATTTGCATCCTCATATGGCCCCATTCCGCCGGGTGTTTCGCTGACGGCAGAAATTACTTCCTTGCCTGGTTTCGATTGGGCGCTGGAAGCGAGGCGCAGACTATGTCTGCGCCACAAGGAAGTCTTGGACCTGATTCAGCAACATCGTCTTTGGCTTCATGGTACTGCCGATCGAATCGAGACCTTAGCGAAGCGCCATCATGGGGCGGCCGTCTTCGATCATTCGGTGCTCGCCGACGAATATCAAAAAACTCTTGACCTTGCGAAGTTCATTTCTCGGAATTATGAACCGATCAGACGGGCCAGCCGGAATGACGATGTCGCTATCGGCGTCTTGGCGTTTTCAGCGCTGCTCCTATTTGTTAGCGGATGGAATTCCGACAAGGCCATAGCTGTGTTCGCCGCTATCGCGGCGGCTTCTGGCCGATCCAAGCTAGATTTGGGTAACGTCATGGGGTTGAACCCGTTCCACGATTACCAAGCTTGGGACGGACTGAAGCGGCTTCAGATGCTGAATATCAGTGTCGAGGGCGACGGCGATCTGGAAGCAGAGGTCGAGGCAATTGAGCTGGATATTCGCTCAAAGTACGGTTCGTGAGCTATCGATATCAGCGACAAGAATAGTCTGTCGACTCAGTTATCACGTAATCTATGGTTCAGGGCGGACTCGCTAATTTAACGAAAGCAGCTTCCGCTAAGTCGAGCCAGTCGCTCCAAAAACTAATGGCGTCATTCATGTTCGGCAGTACCGGCCTGCCCATATAGTCGCGGGCTTCTCTAGCATCGAACGCCGCGTGCTCCGACACGCCTCCAGGCATCGACGGGTTGAATACAAACGCTGGAGACCCAAATGCGCCGTTCCCTAGCTGGAGTCCGCCGCGGAATTCCTTCAGCAAGGCGTTGCGCGTCGGCTCAATGAATTCTTTAAAGATCGGTTTATTTTTCCAAATCGACCAATGCGCCTTGCTCCAGTTACGGCGGTCAGCATCAATGCAGTCCACTTTCTCGAATACGTGGCCTACCGAGCGCAAAAGGGCGATGATCGCAATATACTGAGACTGATAATCTGCCACTGGTTGCATGATGCTGTCCCGCTGTTTGAAGCGGGCGACAAGACTACAAATGAGATTGAGCTGGGCTCGGGCGACAAGCATGGCTTATAGCGCCCGAAATGCCGCTTCGATATCGGCGGCTGTATTGGTGTCATCGAATGAATCAAGCACCGTGCCCGTTTGGGTGCGGTCGCGAATCTCGATCTTTTCGGTTTCGTGATTGTAGGCGAAAACATAGGTTTTCCCTGAAATATCCACCCAAAGCATGTTGGCGGGGCCGCCAGCGAAACGACGAATTCGGATGGTATCCGGCTCGGCGCGCCAGATGATCCCGCCGAGCAGTGCTAGCGCGATTCCCTTGACCTTGCCCGCGTGATGATCGGCGCGTCCCATCACGCCCGAGACATAGGTATGCAGTTCTTCGATATCCCTCGCGGTGATCGCCATGCCTTTCTCTCCGAGTGAGGTGTGTCGTAGAAATTGAACGTATAGAAGTATGCGTGGGGTCCGTATGTATTGGTACTCGCCGCGTTCCCGCGAGAACACTGGCGAAGGCATTCTGCGCCTGCCGGATAGCGGCCACATCCGAAATGGTCCGGTTGACGCCTCAGAAATTTCTGACCAAACCGGCCGCTAGGCTGTGACGTGCCCCTTCGCAGCATCAAGTCGCTTCAGGGCGCGCCGTTGCTCGGCGCGCAATCATGCTTCGAGAGCCGCGGAGCTTCCGCCGGAACCTGTGGGCTGTGTAGCTTCGGCGGAGGTCACGCGCGGCGTTACGGTGCTCCGCCTTGAGCCAACAGTTCCGGTGTGGGCACTGATTGTAAACAGCGCCGCAGAACTTGGCTTGCATCTCCTTGGCGGGCAGTTAGCCGATCTGTGTAGAAGATTTTTTCTGCACAGTTCCTGCGCAGGCTTTTTCTTGGCTATTTTATCCTTAAAAATCAATAGGATGCGAATGCATCCTTCCGTCGAGGGTGAGAATGCGCCCGCACAACAGTTATTCGGATTGATTTGCGGGTACAACGAGGAGCACATGGTGACCGTCTGTTGGTTTACGTTCCGGATACATGAAGACGCTACGGCAGAAGATCGCCGCAAGAAGCTCTATGAGATCGCCGAAATACTCACCGGCGTTAAGCCCGGGGCGGGAAAAACCAATGTCTGGAAGGAGTCAACTTCTTTCGGCTTGCTGAATTCAATCTATACAGCGAAGAGCACAGCTCAATCACTTGCGTCAGCCCTTAAGAAAGATCGCGATCTTTTGTTGGTTCGAGCATTATCGTCGACGGGCTCCTATGAACCGCCCCGAGTTTCGTGGAGGCTGTTTGGTTTAAGTCATACCGCCGCAGCGACGGTTGGACTGACGAGTTGTCGGTAGTAGTTTGCCTCAGCTTCTGCGGGAGGTATGTAGCCGATGGATTCGAGCAGGCGATGGGTGTTGAACCACGCGACCCACTCGAGTGTGGCCAGTTCCACAGCCTCCTTGGTTTTCCAGGGTGCTCGGCGATGAATGAGCTCGGCTTTGTAAAGCCCGTTGATGGTTTCCGCGAGTGCGTTGTCGTAGCTATCGCCTTTGCTGCCCACCGATGGTTCGATACCGGCCTCAGCCAGACGCTCGCTGTAGCGAATCGACACGTACTGCGACCCGCGGTCGCTATGGTGAATCAAGGCACTGTCACGAGCAGGTTGTCGCGCGTAGAGCGCCTGTTCCAGTGCATCGAGAACGAAGTCAGTCTGCATCGAACGGCTGACGCGCCAGCCAACGATGCGTCGGGCGAACACGTCAATGACAAAGGCCACGTAGAGCCAGCCCTGCCAGGTCGAGACGTAGGTGAAATCCGACACCCAAAGCTGATTCGGCCGCTCGGCCTGGAACTGCCGATTGACCCTGTCCAATGGGCACGGCGTTTTGCCGTCGCTGATGGTCGTGCGCACCACCTTGCCGCGCATCACGCCGCGCAAGCCTTGCCGCCGCATCAATCGCTCAACCGTGCAGCGCGCCACCGTCATGCCCTCACGCATGAGCTGCCGCCAGACCTTGTCAGCACCGTAGACCTGAAAGTTGGCCTCCCAGACGCGCTCGATCTGCGGCACCAGAGCATCATCGCGTTGCGCCCGGGCACAGCGTTGCTGCGGATCGCGCTGAAGTACCCGATGGCGTCGATATCCCGACGGGGCGATCTGCAGAACCTTGCAGATCGGCTCGATCCCGTACGTGTCGCTGTACGTGTCAACAAAGTCCCTCAGGACTTCAGTCGGCGGTCGAGCTCCGCCTGGGCGAAAAACGCGCTGGCCAGCTTCAAGATCTCGTTGGCCCGACGCAGCTCTTTGACCTCGCGTTCCAGATCCTTCACGCGCCGCGCCTCAGCGGTCGTTACCCCCTCACGGGCACCGGTGTCGACTTCGTGACGCTGAATCCATCCCAGCAATGTCTGCGGCACACAGCCAATCTTCGGCGCAATCGACTCCACGGCGGCCCACAGCGATGGGTACTCTCCGCGATGTTCCTGCACCATGCGCACCGCGCGCTCGCGAACCTCAGGGGAAAACTTGTTCGACTTGTTCATGGCTCCATCTTCTCAAGAGTTGGAGCCTCCTCAAAACCCGGGGCGGTTCACCTATGTGTTCGGAAAAGTGAACGACAAAGTACTGCTCAAGAGGCTTCTCGGCACCGAGTACAACGAGATATAGCGATTCTTCGAGCGCGACTTCGGCCCACTACACTCGTCCACAATCGAAAAGACCGGTTGGTGAAAAACGCCAGCCGAGCGTAAACCCCGCAGCGGGATTTCCCGTGGCGGCAAACACGATGCGCGCATCATTACATTGGATACGTGGTATGGCGACTGGGATGAAGCCACGCAGCGCGATTAACGCCGACCGCGGGCGAAGCTAATATGCTCCTCTTCATCCTCGTCGTCGCTTTCCTCGGTGACTAGAAGGGTGAGTCGCCAGCCGTCGTTCTGCACGAGCACTTGCTCGAAGTACGCGCGATTCTTTTTCAGCTGATCGCTCCAATAACTCGGCTCGCTCGGCTCAAGTTCGGATTGCTCATCGCTTGAGCCAGCAAACTGCCGCGAAATACAGCGCTGCGGCAGTTGCGATCCTTTTGAGAGCGGTACATAGGGAAACCCCTTGCTTCGGTATACCTGGTTGACGATCCCGTCTTTTGACAGCAGGAACGCGCAATCTTCTGTATTGAATTCCGTTATACGGCGCGCGCACGCGAGCTTACTAACGTCGAAAACGTCGGCGAGACGAACGACCGTATCAATCTCCAGGTTCTTTACCTTCCGCAACGACAGGCCAAACGTTTCGGTAGGCATAAGCAGCTCGGCTGCGAACGTATTCGCCTCCGCTTCCCATTTTGGTCGTCCCGTAAGTGCAGGGCTGCCCGAAGCGAGCATGTTTGCGGTCGTACATTCGAAGCCAACCCCACTTGGCACATGCCAAGGGTTGAGGTAGTGACCAAGCTCGTGCCCGATCGTGAATCGGCGACGCTGATACGGAACGCCTGCCCGACAAAGGATGATGCCTTCCATCTTATCGAGGTCAGTGATGAGCGCGCCTTCGAAGCTCTCATTGCTTAGAGTCTCGATGCTTGAGATGCCTACGGCCTCAGCCAACGCTTCGACAGGCGTTGGTTTATTCGTGGCAAGTTCCATTTGTCGAAGGACAGCCTGAGCAATCAGCTTGGGATTGCCGATATCTGCAAGTTCTATCCGGTCGATAAGCATCAGTCTTTCTTCTTGCGCGATTTCATGCTGTTGATGAGCACTTGGATATGAGCTCGCTCATCCGCCCCGAGACCTCTCAGGTTGCGAAACATGACCGCAAGCTCCGAATCCTCGTCGGATACATCATCCGTTTCGCCGATGAGTTGTGCAACAGAAACGCCGAAGTGATTCGACAAGCGTTCGAGTACCTCTTTTGTCGGATTTTGACTTTTCCCGGATTCCAATTCCCACACATGGGCTTTGCTCAGTCCGACTGCATCGGCAACCTCCTGCAAAGACTGTCCGCTCTTGAGTCGCAACCTCTTGATGTATGCAGCTAGTGACATGGCTGGCCTCCCGGTAGACAGCCGTATAGTTTAATCAGACGAATTTGTATGGACAAGTCTTCCTTACGAAATCGTATGGATATATCATACAGCCGCGTCAGCCAGCGCGGCTGGCGTACTCATCCCTCCGGGGCGTGAGACGACCTGTAAGAGACAAGCATGAAGCAGCCGATTGGCACGACCGCGAAGACCGGTGAGGTTTGCCCGGAAAGCGGAATCTGGCGCCCGAACAACGGTGGCGATACTGCACCGATCGCGAAGGGCAATCGTATGCCGCCGTCCCGTAATCAGGCGGTGGTTTGGGCTCTGATCCAGCACGCATAAGGAGTTCGATATGGCAACCAACCCCCCGAGTGGCGATGGCCACAGAAACGGTGCCGTTCGTGACCGTTCGCAGTTCGAGCGGCCGGATGGCAACTGGCAGAAACGCGACACGGAAGACGGTCGATTCATGCCGGTCAAGGACGATGGCGAGCCGTACAAGGGTGTCAGGAAGGAGCGGTAAAAGGGCTACCGCGAGATCCAAACACTCCGATGAAAAGCAGGGCTACCGGTGACGGTAGCCCTTTTTGTTGCCTCGAACGAGACTAAAACCCTAACCTGCCTGCCCTTGTGGCGGCGCCACAGGTTGTCAGGACAGCAAAAAATAACCTGCACAGTTCCTGCACAGATGATTTTAGTCAATTATTTTTCTTGAAAATCAATACATTATGAATGTATCATCTCTTTCAAGGGGAGGGCATGGGTGGGGATGGTGTTGATGTGGGTTCGTCGGCAAAGCAAGCACCTGTACTGCAGCGAGCGTTTTTCGCGCACGCTCCTCGCTCATGCAAGCACCATCCCCACCCAACCCTCCCCTTGAAGGGGAGGGCTTTCCTCACCTCATCAGACGACAGCGGCGGCGCCGCCGTGTTACTCAGGCGAATTCGAGGCTCTTCTCGAAGCTCTTGAGTTCGTGGCGCGACAGCGCGAGGTTGGACTTGGCGCGGTCGAGCACGACATAGAGGAACAGCTTGTCGTTGCGTTCCAGCGGGCGGACCAGATGGTATTGGCGTTCCAGGCTGATCAGGATGTCCTCGATCGTATCGTTGAGCTTCAGTGACGCGGCGACGCGGCGCTTGGCCTTGACCACCTCGGCGTTGCCGCTGGCCGCGAGATCCAGGTCGACGCCGCCGCCACCCAGCTTGGCCAGCGCCATGCCGCTGTCGGAATCGACGAGAGCCGCACCGACGAAGCCGTCGATGCTGGAAAGAGGGGAGAGATCGAGCTTTGCCATGATGTTCCTCGTTACATAGGGTTGCCCGCGGCCGGCGGGCTACGGTTCATCCGGTGACGACCGGCGCCGCCGTGGCGGCCTGGTAGCGGTCGAGCCATTCGTCGAGCGCGCGGCCGATTTCGGCCGCGGTCGTGCGGGTTTCGTGCAGGAGGATGCCGAGGTTGGTCGTCGGCCTCGCGAGCGTGGAGACGACGAATAGCTCCTTGCGGCTGGGTACGCGTTGCGCGAGCAGCGTGCCGTTGAGCGCGTTGACGACGACGTACTGCGAGCGGTCGATGCGCATTTCACGGCCGATGGTTTCGCCGAGCGCGACCATCGAGCCGATCATCGCGGCGATGCGCGGCGGATCGGCTTCGT
>WUUC01181972.1_pt1 | contig 12107 bp, 8 predicted proteins | sample 6278441 | NCBI WGS metagenome assembly WUUC01 (sample SAMN13675441, study PRJNA597444) | soil metagenome | isolation source: soil | place: USA: Washington | collected 2017-10 | reverse complement strand
GGACGTCCTTCGTCTCGATGCGCAAGCGCCCCCCTTCGGGCATGGCGTCGCGTGCGTTGACGGTGAGGTTGAGCAGGATCTGCTCGACCTGGCTGGCGTCCGCCTTGAAGCGGCTCAGGCTCGGTGCGAGCTTGGTGCTGAGCCGAATGTGCTCCCCGATGATGCGCCGGAGCATCTTCTCGATACCCTCGACGATCTCGTTCAGGTTCAAGATGGCGGGCTGAATCATCTGCTGGCGGCTGAACGCGAGCAGCTGCCGGGTGAGCGCCACCCCGCGTTTGGCAGCAGCCAGCATCTCGCCGACGTCGTTGCCCTTGGGGTCCTCCGGCACGAACTCGCCGAGCAATAACTCGCCGTAGCCCATGATCACGGCCAGCAGATTGTTGAAATCGTGGGCCACGCCACCAGCGAGCTGCCCGATCGCTTCCATCTTCTGCGATTGGATCAGCTGGGCTTCGAGCTGACGTTGCTGCGTGACGTCCCGCAGCACGGCGATGCCGCCGACCAACTCCCCCGTCTCGCCCGTGAGCGGCGTGGCGGTGACCGCGACCGCAGTGCCTGGCACGTGGGCGTTCTTGACGAACATGTCCGCTTCGACAAAATTCTCGCCGTTCAGGATGCGGCTCATGGGCAGTTGATCGCGAGGCACCGGCGTTTTCTGATCGGGCAGGTGCAAACCGTATATCTCGCCCCAGGCATCCGGCTGCACGCTGGCCGCACTCGCGCCGAGGATCTTCGCGGCGCGCCGGTTGTAGACCAGAATCTTCCCCTTCTTATCGGCGGCGATGATTCCCTCGCCCATACAGTCCAGGATCGAGTCGAGCATGATCGTCTTGTCCTGAAGCCGCTGGCGCTCGCTGTTCAGCTCCTGCGCCAGATGAAAATGCTCGGCGGCGTTGTGGACCGTCATCCACAGGTCCTCCGCATTCCAGGGCTTCGTGACGTACGCGAAGATCTTCCCCTCATTGACGGCCCGAATCACCGCGGAGAGGTCGGCATACCCTGTGAGCAAGATACGAGTGGCGCCGTGTTTATCGAGGCGCGTCAGGAACTCGTCACCGGTCATCTTGGGCATGCGCTGGTCGGTGATGACCACTGCGATTTCCGGCTCCTTCCGGATCAACTTCAGCGCGTCCTCGCCCGATTGCGCCTTGAATACGAGGTATTCGTCGCTCAGCAAATCTTCGAGTGCGACCAGCACCTGTGGTTCGTCGTCTACCAACAACACCCGTTGTTTCTCGAAGTTGTTGGGTCTTGGTGCGTGCATCACGCTCGCATTCATCGTACTGCCCTCCTCCCGCCCTCAGGCGAGAGCTCCGTCCCCGACTGCTCTATCAGTGTTTGCGGCAAGCTCACGAGATCACTGTAGCGCAGCGAGGCGGCTACTCTCTCAATTCGAATGCCACCGGAGTATTCTCAGAGCAACACCGGGCAGGCAATTCTCGACAGAAAATCCGCCGCGCGGCAGAGCACGTATCCGCATGTGTGCGCGCGGGGGTACATGTGTAGCCACGGGTGATGCGCACTAACGGCGTGTTGCGCGCGCACCGGCGCCGTCGCGATTCGGGCTACTTTCGCTGAACCGCTTCGAGCACTCCGCTCGCCGCGAGGAAGACGACGCCGCTTTCGGGTCATAACAAGCACGCCTGGGCTGATATCGTACCGGAAGGTGACTTAAGGGCCTGCTGCATATCGCCGAATGCATGAGCAGGGGGCTCGATACTTGGCCCTCGTCGAGACTCGGGGAGTCGCGCCGGTGAACGAGGGAAATGTACTTCTGGTCGAAGATGACGAGGCCGTGCGCCAAGTCTACAGCCGCCTGCTCAAGCGAGATGGCTTCGCCGTGTTCCTGGCGCGCAATGGCGTCGAAGCGCTCGAGATCTTCGAGAAAGAAAGCATAGAGCTGGTGCTCAGCGACATCGGCATGCCGGACATGAACGGCGTCGAGTTGCTGCGCGCGTTACGCTCGAGAGATCTCGACGTGCCGGTGATCCTGATGACAGGCAACCCGCAGCTCGACAGCGCGACGGAGGCGGTCGCGCAGGGCGCGCTCAGATACCTGACCAAGCCGGTGGACGGCAAGGAGCTGCGCACCGTCGCCGGCAGGGCGATCCGCCTCAACCGGCTCGCTCGCGTCAAACGCGAGGCCATGGAGGCGCTCGGGCTCACGGGCATGCAGCACGGCGACCTGGCAGGGCTCGACGCGGGTTTTGGCCGCTGTCTGTCCTCGCTCTTCATGGCGTACCAGCCGATCGTGCTCTGGTCGGCGCAGCGGGTGTTTGCCTACGAGGCGCTGCTGCGCAGCCGCGAACCTACGCTGCCGTGCCCCAAGTCCGTGCTCGACGCCGCCGACCGCCTGGACCGGGTGCACGAGTTAGGGCGCGCCGTACGCGCCTCGGTAGCGCGGGACATCATGACCTTCCCCGACACCATGCAGGTGTTCGTGAACCTGCACCCGATGGACCTGCTCGACGAGGACCTCGTCGGCGGCACGTGCCCGCTGACCAAACACTCGCGGCGCGTGGTCCTCGAGATCACCGAACGCGCAACACTCGAAGGCATGCACGACATCCGCCAGCGGGTCGCGTCGCTGCGTTCGCTCGGTTATCGCATCGCGCTCGATGACCTGGGTGCTGGCTACGCCGGGCTCACCAGTTTCGCGCACCTGGAACCCGACATCGTCAAGGTCGACCGCTCCCTGGTGCAGGACATCGGCTCCGACCGGACCAAGCAGAAGCTACTGAGCAGCCTCGCGCAGCTCTGCGGCCAGCTCGACATGAGCGTGGTCTGCGAAGGCATCGAGACGTCCGAGGAGCGCGATACGCTGCTCACGCTCGACTGTGACCTGCTCCAGGGCTACCTGTTTGCGCGTCCCGAACGCGTTCCCGCTGCCATCGCCTGGTAGCTACCATCCCCGGGAACCGACGCCGTCAGGCGCCCGCACACCAGGCTAGGAAGCAGCCCGGCGCCAGCGCGATAGACTCGCGACCGGCGCCGTTCGGCTCCTAGCCCCGTGAGCTGCTAGTCAAGCAGGGAAGCCAGCTGGCACCGTTCAGCCCGCGTCGGCGCCGGCGTCGACGTCGTCGCCCGCCGTACCCGCTCCACCAGCCGTGCCCGCCGCACCAGCCGTACCCGCTGCGCCGCCCGTGCCCGCTGCGCCGCCCGTGCCCGCCTGGCCACCCGCGCCGCCAGTGCCCGCCTGACCGGCGGTGCCACCGGTACCCGCCGTGCCGGCGTCAATGGGCTGCGTCGGACCGCCCGCGCCGGGGAGCGGAGGCGCATCCGGGCCGTCATCGACACAAGCGCCCACACTCAGCAGCCCGCAAGCGGCGAAAAGCACATACCATCGATTCACTGTGGTCACTCGTTTCATCTGTCGCACCTAAGGTTGTGGAGAAGCTCGGCGGTTCGGCGGCAGCATAGACACAATCCCGTTTGATGACAAAGGGCTGAGGAGCGTGTGTGGTCGAGACTTCCCATAACGCCTCGCATCACGCACAGAGCGGCACCCAGCCGCGTGTCGAGCTGACTCGCCACGGCCTCCGTTGCAGCGCTGGATCTAGCGCATGCGTGTGTTTGCCGGACGAATCGCGGGCAGTAACGCGCGCAACGCCCGAGCGCTCACCCGAGCTCGCGACGCCGAGCCCGCATCGTGCACGCCTGCCCCCCTGACAATCGAGTCGCGGTGGCCGCTGGCGACGAGTGCGGGGGCGCCTTCCCAACGCGCGCGGCGAAACGCCATCCTTCCAGCAAGATCCGCGGATCGGCCGCGTGGCCCAGCCACGACGAGCCCAGCGGGCGCGCCGACGCTGGTCGCTCGCGGAGTCTGATGGTACCGGGGGGCCGCGCGCAGACAACGATCGGATCCCATGAAGATTGCATATGTGTTTGATCGGCCGCTGCCGGCACGGCAGACAGACTCGGAGCAGGCGATGCAGACCATTGCCGCGTTCTGCAGACGCGGCGCAGAGGTGTGCCTGGTGCTGCCCGAGTCCGCCGCGGCGCCGAGCGCCTCGGAGCTCGCCGCCCACTATCAGGTAGACGCTCGGTTCAGCGTCGAGCGTGTGCCGACGCCTTTTCGGAAGCTCGAAGCGGGGCGCAAATGGTGGCATGCGCGCCGCGCCCTCGACCTGCCGAGCGTCGCCAGCGCCGACGTGGTTTATACACGCAACTTCCCGACTTTGTTTTCCCTCGGGTTGTTGGCACCGGCGGGGTCCCGGCGGCTGTTCGCCTACGAGACCTACCGGCCCTGGTCGGATCAGTTCCCGGTGCTCGCGCCGTTGTTCCGGCGCGCGATGCGTTCGCCGCATTTCCTCGGCGCCATCCTGCACTCGCGGTTTGCCCGCGACCGGTACGAGGCCCTCGGCGTCGACGAACGGCGTCTGCTCGTGGCGCACAACGGACACGACCCATCACGTTTTGTCGACCCGCCGCCGCGAGCCGAGCTGCGCGCACAGCTCGGGTTGCCTCTGGATCGCAAGGTCGTCGTCTACACGGGGCACGTCAACCTGACCAAGGGGCTAGACACCGTGCTGCGTATGGCTCGGCGGCTGCCGGAGGTTTGTTTCGTCCTCGTCGGCTCCGACGGCAATGGACTCATCGAAACGCTGGCGCGTCGAACCGGCAACGTGAAGGTGGTGCCCTGGCAGCCGTTCGACAGCGTGGCGCGTTACCTCACGGCAGCTGACGTCTTACTTCAACCGCCCAGCCGCATCCCGCTGCGGCTCGTCGGCAACACGGTGCTGCCCATGAAGCTGTTTCTGTATCTGGCGGCAGGGCGCCCCATCGTCGCGCCGGACCTACCCGACATGCGCGAGGTGCTCGAGCACGACCACAATGCCCTCCTCGTGCCCACTGGCGATGACGACGCCGCAGTTGGCGCCGTGGCGCGAATCCTCGACGACCCAGCCCTGGCAGAGCGGCTGTCGGCGGCCGCCAAACGAACGGCCGCCGGCCTCACCTGGGACGCTCGGGCGGCGCGCATCTTGTCGTTTCTCGAGGCGCGCCGTTCCGAAGCGACGTGACGATCGCTCGTTTAGAACCCCGGCCCCCGCACGCTGGCGTGTTAGGCTCCACGGCGATGCGCTCTCCGATAGCAGCGACTGGGCGTCTCATCCAGCTTGGCCTGTGCGTCGTGTGTGCGGTCGCGCTCGGCTGCGGCGGTGGGGCACGGCCCAGCACCACCGCGGCCAGCACCCAGGCAGAGGAACCGGAACGGAAGGAAGCGGCGCGTCCTCGCGATGAACGCCACCTCGATAAACGTGTGTCGGTGGACAACGTGCGGGCGCGTCTGTCTCCCTTCATCGACAGCATCGGCGCTGGCTTCGGGCCCGGCTTTCGCGCGACGGGTTTCGTGACTCTGTCGGCGGGAGGAGACGTCATCTACGAGCGGGCCTTCGGCCACGCCGACGCAAAGGCGGACGAGGAAAACGGCGCCGACACCTCCTTTCGCATCGGTGCCATCAGCTCGCAGTTCACTGCGGCCGCGGTGCTCCGGCTCGTGCAAGCCGGGAAGCTGTCGCTCGAGGACACAATCGGCAAATATATCCCCGATTACCCGGCAGCGGGCGCCGCCATCACGGTCCACCAGCTGCTGTCGCATACCTCCGGGCTGCCGAACTATCTGACCGTGCCGGCGCTCGGCGAACGCCGCACGCAGAAGCTCGCGCCCGAGGAGCTGCTCTCGCTGTTCTGGGGTGAGCCGCTCGAGTTCGAGCCGGGCAGCGACTTTGGTTACAGCGACTCGGACTACGTGGTGCTCGGCATCATCATCGAGAAGGTCACGGGCAAGAGTTACGCGGAACACATGCGCGAAGAGCTGTTCGAGCCGTTTGACCTCGACGACACCCGCGTTGGCTCCAGGGGCTCGGCCAGCGACGTCGCGCGCGGTTACAAGGCTTCCGCCAGCGGGCAGCTGGACCCAGTGCAGGGTTTTGACGATTCGATCCTGTACGCGGCCGCGGGCGTGCGCTCGACGGCAGAGGACCTGCTCGCCTGGCACGACGCGCTGCAGGAGGGCCGAGTGTTCGACGAGAAACACGAAGCGCTGTCTCTGCGCATCGTGAAAAACCACTATGCGTACGGTTGGTTCGTGCGCGAGCAGCACGGCGTCGAGGTCGTGAGCCACCCCGGAGCGCTCGAGGGCTTCGTGAGCGAGTTTATCCGTGTGCCCGCTCTCGATCTCGCGATCGTGGTGCTGATCAACAACTCGTCGGTGGATGCCACCCGGCTCAGCGAGGCCGCGTTTGGCATCGCGCTCGGGGACGAGATCGAGCCGCTGCCCAAGGAAACGAGCGTGGCGCTCGACGCCAGCGTGCCCGGCCGCATCACGGGCACGTATCGGCTGAGCGAAGACGCCGCCAAACGCCTCGAGGAGCGCAAGGTCCCGAAGCGGGCGCTGCTCGCGATGCGCTCCGTGCGCGTTTTTCAGGAAGGCAACACGCTCTACTTCAAGCCCAGCGGGCAGGCCGCGGTGGCCATGGTCGCGACCGGCAGGAGCAGCTTCGTGCTCGTCGGCGGAAAGGCGAAAATCGAAGTGCCGCTGGATCCGGGGGATGCTCCCGCCACGCGGCTGTTGCTCGAGCAGGGCCCGCTGGAGGTCGAGTTCACGCGCCGCGCACGGCAGCGCGGGAAGCCCGAAACGAGCGAAGAAGACGCCGAAGCAAGCGACGGCGCCCCGGAAGACTGAGGCCGCCAACGGTCAACGCGGGTACGCCGCCCGGAAGCGGCGCTTGACGACCCCGGCGAAGTGTCGAAAGACAGGCGCATGGATCTGGGTCTGCAAGGCAAAGTCGCGGTCGTCACCGGGGGCAGCGTCGGAATCGGGCTGGCCGTTGCGCACGCCCTCGCTGAGGAGGGGGTTCAAATCGTGCTGTGTGCGCGCAACGAGGAGCGCGTGCAGCAACGAGCCAGTGAAATATCGGCCAAACACCACGTCAAGGCGCTCGGCGTCGCTGCCGACGTCGCCGATGCCAAGGACTGTGCGCGGCTGATCGCCGCGGTGGAGGACGCCTTCGGCGGCGCTGACATTCTGATCAACAACGCTGGAACGGGCAGCAACGAGACCATCGCCGATGCGCCTGACGAGAAGTGGCAATACTACTGGGACTTGCACACCATGGCGGCCGTACGGCTGTCGCGCGGGCTGGTGCCGGCCATGAAGCGGCGCGGCGGCGGCGTGATCCTCAACAACGCATCGATCTGCGCCAAGCAGCCGCTCGGATATGAGCCCATCTACAACGTCACCAAGGCAGCGTTGATGATGTTCTCCAAATGTCTGTCCAATGAGGTCATCGGGCACAACATCCGCGTCAACTGCATCAACCCCGGCCTGGTGCTGACGCCCGACTGGCAAAATACCGCGCGCAAGCTGACCGCGGGGAGCGGCGGGGATTGGCAGGGTTACCTCGACGACATCGCCAAGAAGAACGCTCCGATCGGGCGCTTCGCGACGCCGGAGGAGCTCGCCAAGTTCTTCGTCTTCCTGAGCTCACCGAGCGCGAGCTACTGCGTCGGGTCCACCTATTACGTGGACGGCGGTTGGCTCAACGGCTTGGCCTGACGCCGCGTTTTGAGAAGAAAGGCACGCAAGTGAAACGAGCGACCATGACGGCCCCGGGCCGAATCGAGATCAGCGAAGCGGCCGTGCCCAGCGTGGGCGCGGGCGAGGTTCTGCTGCGCATCCAGCGCATCGGCGTGTGCGGCTCGGACATCCACGTGTTCCACGGCAAGCACCCGTACACGAGTTATCCGGTGGTGCAGGGGCACGAGTTCTCGGCCCTCGTGGAGGCCGTCGGCCCCGGCGTGACCGGCATCGAGAAGGGCAACAAGGTCACCGCGATGCCGCAGGTGGTCTGCGGCAAGTGTCCGCCGTGTCTGCGCGGCGATGAGCACATCTGCGACCTGCTGAAGGTCCAGGGCTTTCAGGCACCGGGCTGCGCGCAGCAGCTCTGGGTCACCGCCGCCGACAAGATCGTGAAGCTACCGGACAGCTTCAGCTTCGAGCAGGGAGCTCTGGTCGAGCCGATCAGCGTCGCGGTGCATGCCATCGCACGCGCCGGCGAGCTCCGGGGTCGGCGCGCCGTCGTGCTCGGTGCCGGGCCGATCGGGAACCTGGTGGCGCAAGCGGCGCGGGCTTCGGGCGCCGACGTCCTGATCACGGATCTGAGTGACCACCGGCTCGGTATCGCCGAGCGTTGTGGCCTGCCGAACACCTCCAATCCCTCGCGCGAGGACCTGAAGGCGGCCTCGCGGCGCGTGTTCGGTGAGCAGGGCTTCGACCTGGCCTTCGAGTGCGTGGGGGTCGAAGCCACGTTGACGGCGGCGGTCGAGGGCCTCGCCAAGGGCGGCACGCTCGTGGTCGTGGGAGTGTTCGGCGAAAAGCCGCGCATGGACCTCGGCCTCGTCCAGGACCGGGAGCTACGTATCGTGGGTACGCTGATGTACCAGCGGCCAGACTACGAGCAGGCCGTCGCCTGGATCGCCTCGGGAGACATCGTGACGGAGCCGCTCATGAGCGAGCATTTTCCGATGGACAGCTACCTCGATGCGTATCGTTTCATCGACGAAAGCCGGGACAAGACGATGAAGGTGTTCATCGACGTCGCTTGAGCGGGTAGGTGGAACATCAAGCGGACGAAAACCACCTCGCCCATCAGGGCGGGGCTGGCACGTAGCGCCATGCGCCAGCAAGCGCCAGCCCGCGTTCGTTAGAAGGACGACCCCGGCTGCTTCAAAAACTCGAGCTCCTCGGGTGTGCTCTGGCGCCCGAGGATGGCGTTGCGGTGGGGGTAACGGCCAAAGCGGTCGACCACCGCCTTGTGGCGCAGCTCAAAATCGTAGGTCTGCTCGCCCGCCTTCGAACACACCCGCACGGCCTCCTTGTGAATCACCGGAGACTCGCTGTGCACGTACGGCATGTACAGGAAGTTACGCCACGCCGGCTCGAGCGCGTCATCCACCCCGCGCAAAACGGCCTCTTGCGCCAGCGCGAGGGCCAACGGGTCGCACGCAAATGCCTGTGGGCGGTTGCGATAGATGTTTCGGGAGAACTGGTCGAGCACCAGGATCTCCGCCAGGCGCCCCTCGGGGGTGGAACGCCAATGAAACAGCTCCGACCGCGCGGCGGCCGCGTGCACCTTGCCGAAGCGCTCGGCGATCGTCCGATCCAGCTCGGCGTCTTTTTTCCACCATTGGGCGACGCTCAGCTCGGTAAACCAGAAGTGAATGATCTTTTCGTGGTGAATCGCTGTCGGCATCAGTCTCGTCCTGTCGAGGGATCGCGCGGAGACCCGTCCTCGCGAAAGGGGCAAACGGCAAGCGGCGGTAAACCCGCCTGGTCATGGCTGGCCGCCATGGCTGGCGGGAGTGAGCGTGCGAAAACGCCTGGAGAAGATACGCAAAACGGCACGATGTGCTTCCCGCGGCGGGGGCGCTTCATATCACCCCTGAGAGCGCGCGCTAGGCTCTCGGTGGCGACGCGGCCATCACGCCATCTGCACGAGGGTCTACTGCCAGTGTTAGCCAGACCAGACCTCATGCGCCAGTTCCCCAGACGATTTCAAGGCCACCCCCTCTTCATGCTAAAAGGGCCCCCTTCGGAGAACACGCCTCGAGATTAATCCACGAAGGGCCTCCGCACCATGCAAAGCGACTACGAGATCATACACCCCCAATTTGCATCTCTGCTGCTCGGCAACTGCCGGCTGGAAAAGCTTCATACCGGTACGCGCTGGGCCGAAGGGCCCTGTTACTTTGCGGATACAGGCGTCCTGATCTGGAGCGACATCCCCAACAACCGCATGCTGCGCTACGTCGAAGGGCTCGGCGTCGACGTCTTCCGGCAACCGTCTCACTGTTCCAACGGCAACACACGCGACCGGCAGGGCCGCCTGGTGACCTGCGAGCACGAAAGCCGGCGGGTCACCCGGACCGAGTGGGATGGTTCGATCACCGTATTGGCCGATCGTTATCAAGGCAAAAGACTCAATTCGCCGAACGACGTCGTGGTCAAATCGGACGGGAGCATTTGGTTCACTGATCCCCCGTACGGCATCATGAGCGATTACGAGGGCAACAAGAGCGCGAGCGAGCTGGATGGAAATTACGTCTACCGGCTCGATCCGGCAAGTAATGCTCTCTCCATCGTGGCGAGCGACTTCGACAAACCCAACGGGTTAGCCTTCTCGCCGGACGAGCGGCAGCTTTTCATCGCCGATTCCGGTCAACCACGCCACATGCGGGTCTTTGACGTACTGGACGGCAAACGCCTTTCCGGCGGGCGCGTGTTTGCAGAGTGTGACGCCGGTTGCTTCGATGGCTTCCGCTTCGACACCGCGGGGAACCTCTGGACTAGCACCAAGGCCGGAGTGAGCTGCTACGCCCCCGACGGCGAGTTGCTCGGTAAGATCCGCGTACCCGAGGCGGTCGCAAATCTGACATTCGGAGGCGCCAAGCGGAACCGCCTCTTCATCACCGCAACAACCTCGCTGTACTCCGTCTTCGTCAACGCCAAGGGCGCCCAGCTCCCCTGAACGCCGCTCCAGACCCCACCGAGGCATTGGAGTCGCACCGCCGCGAAGCGGCGTTCGCACTGGTGCTCCGCGGCACGGGGCAACTCAGGCGGCGGCACGGGTTCCCCCCCTACCCTCGGGTTCAGCAGAACATCCGAGGGGTCGTCCAATCGCCCGGGGGTGTCACCCCGCGCGAGCGGGGCTCGGGCCAACCCGGCACGGACTTCCGGGGCGCCCGGTACCAGGGCTCTGTCTCGAAGGAAACGTTTCGTCAGGCGAGTAGCCAGTGACAGCGCGCATACGCGACCGCGGTCAGCCCCAGGAGCGACATGCCCAGTCGGGCCAGTGAAGCAGCGCGAGCCCCACATCAAAATCGAACTCCGTGGGCTTCACGCTGGAGGTGATGACGAGCTTCCTGGAATGTGCCGCAGCCCACCGAGCGCAGCTTCGAAAGCCCGCCGAACACGTGGGGCAGCGCCATCACCATCCGTTCATGGGCGAACGGAAGGCGGCGCCTTCCTCGTGCATGTCGCGCCTGCGGCCCACGCCACGGCCGAGTTACGCGATCGAGCTCGAGCCCGGCCTGTCACCTTTCCGAGACCGCGCCTCCAGCGCGCTGCTTGTCGTATTCGTTCTGCAGGAAAGCCAACATCCAGGCCGTCACGTCAATCTTTTCCGCCAGTAGCTGCGCCCGTGCGGCACGCGCCCTCGGAGCGAGTGCCTCGTCCGCCGCGAGCAGGCAGGCGTGCGCGAGCCAGTCGCCCGAGAAGCGGGCACCGGTAAAATTGTGGACGAGCCCATAACGCCGCTCTTGATCGTCCGTGTACCCTCGGCCGTGCGGCGAGATATAAACGGCCGTGACTCCGAGGCAAGCCGCCTCCGAGGCCATCGTGGCGCTCTCGCCAACCAGCAATGTTGCGAACGCGAGCACGTGGTGCATGCTCGAAGCCGGCAGCTCGAGCGCGTACTGCGCTAGCTCGCCGGTGAGCGGTTTTTCCGAGCTCACCAGGACTCTACCGAGCTTGGACAGCGCCTGGATGAGCGCCAGTTTCCTGTCCGTGGAGATGCTACGAACGCCGACGTCGTGGCTCGACTGATAGGAGACGAACCGCACGAGAAAATACCTGCTCGTTGGATCCACTCCGACGCTGCGCACGACGTCAGGATCGGGCGTGAAGCGATTTGGATGAAGATACGCGAGTTGCTGATAGCTGGGATAAGTTAGGTGATTTCCTCTGACGGCCGACTGGTAGCAGTCGGCCGTGCAAACGTAGTCAGCGAGTGGGTACACGAATGAATTCGTGAGGCTCGCCATTTCGGTGTCGTAAAAGACGACGATGCGCGATCGGTCTCCTGCGAGCGTACGCCGGAGCCGGCCCACCGAGGCGATGCTCGGCCCCATGCAGCCGACGAGAAAGTCGGGCCGAAAGCGTGAAATCGAGCGCCAGAGCCGAGCGCCGCGTTCGACGAACTCCACACCCAGGCCGAGGCCGGCGCGCTGACGCGAGAGCGACTCGTACGGGATACCGTATTCGTCGAGCAGCGCCTTGGCGACGTCCTTCTCCCGCATCGTCACGTGTACGGCGTGCCCGCGGC
>WUUC01162041.1_pt1 | contig 12109 bp, 13 predicted proteins | sample 6278441 | NCBI WGS metagenome assembly WUUC01 (sample SAMN13675441, study PRJNA597444) | soil metagenome | isolation source: soil | place: USA: Washington | collected 2017-10 | reverse complement strand
GCGCCGCGATTCAGACCGCGCGAACCGACGGGCCGGCGACGAGCGGGATCGCGGCGCGCACCCGCGTCCCCCGGCCCGGCGGGCTGTCGAGCGCGAACGACCCACCGACGGCCTCGACGCGATCGCGCAGGCCCTCGAGCCCCGAGCCGGGGCTCGCGACCGCGCCTCCGACGCCGTCGTCCGCCACGTCGACGGTGAGCGCGCCGCCGACGACCACGAGCCGCGCGGTGATCGACGCAGCGTGCGCGTGCTTCTGGGCGTTGGTGACCGCCTCGGCGAAAACGAAGTACCCGGTCGCCTCGACCCGCTCCGCCAGGCGGCCGGACGGCACCGCGGCCAGCCGGATGGGGACCGTCGACCGGGTGGCGACATCCCTGACGGCGCTCGCGAGGCCCATCTGGCTCAGCACCGCCGGGTGCAGCCCGTGCGCCAGCTGGCGCAGCTCGTCGATCGCGAGGGCGAGCTCGGCGCCGGCCTCCTCGAACATGACCGCGGCCTGCCCCGGGTCGTCCCGGGAGACGTCGGCGCCGCGGTCGAGCCGGACAGCGAGCGCCGTGAGGCGCTGCTGCGCGCCGTCGTGGAGGTCGTGCTCGAAGCGCCGGCGCTCGCTGTCGCCGGACTCGACGAGACGCGCGCGGGACGCTCGGAGCCGCTCGGCGAACCGCTCGCGCTCGGAGACGACCGCCGCCAGGCAGAGCGTCGACAGGGCAGCCACGGCCATGTAGAGCTGCGTCACGAGGACGGTGCTCGTGATCGACTCGAACGCGAACGGTCCCGCGAAGTGGGTCGTGTCCCACATGGTGATCGCGGCGGCGACCGCGACGGCGAGCGTCGCCCCGCGCTGGCCGAAGCGCAGCGCCGCCCATATGAGCGCGGGGAACACCAGGTACGTGAGCGGCGCGTCGCTGCTGAACGCGAGGTTGGTGAGCCCCACCACCAGCGCCAGCACCACGGCCGCCTCCAGCGGCCGCCCACGCCAGTTTCCGTGCTCGGCCGGCCGGTACCAGGCGATCGCGAGCGGGACGACGACGAGCGCGCCGGAGAAGTCGCCCAGCCACCACGTCCGCCAGATGTGGGGCACCTCGTCCACGGCGATCACGCCGCCGAGCAGCAGCGAGAACGGGCCCACCGTCGCGCTCGCGGCGGCCCCTGCGGCCAACGCGAACAGCATCCGCCCCAGGCCGCGGACGCTGTCGAGCGGCGACCCGTTCGGGACGAGGCGCTGCAGGAGCACGGTCGCCGCGAGCACCTCGAGCACGTTGCCGGCCGTCTGGCCGAGCGCCGAGCCGACCGGAAGCGCGCCGTAGTCGTTCGCGAGCAGGTCGCCCACGACCACGCCGGGCCAGAGCCGCAGACCGCCGAGGTACAGGAAGCTGATGCCGACGCCGACCGGGAGCCAGACGATCGCCGCCACCGGACCGGCGAACTGGAACGCGTACCCGACGCGCGCGGTGCCGTAGTAGAGCGCCGCCAGCGCGGCGATCCCGAGGACCTGGCGCGCACGCGGCCCGAGACGCGGCCGAACGCGTGCCGAGTCCTCCGATGCCTGGTCCGGAACGACGCTCACGGACATCTCGGCAGAAGCCTCGCAGACTTCGCCGCCCACCGGGCGAGGGATGCGTGCACCCCCGGGGACAGGCAGGCGCGCCCCCTTGCCGTACACGACCGCTCGGCTCAACCTGTGGGCAATGGCGCTGCGCGTCGTGCTCGCCGACGACTCCTACCTCGTCCGGGAGGCCGTCGCACAGGTGCTCGTGGGCGCGGACGACATCGAGGTCGTCGCCGTCTGCGAGGACGGCGACAGCCTGGTGGCCGCGATCGAGGCCGAGCGCCCGGACGTCGTCGTCACCGACATCCGCATGCCGCCGGCCGGGGACACCGAAGGCATCCGCATCGCGGCCGGGCTGCGCGACGCCCACCCCGAGATCGGCGTCGTCCTGCTGAGCCAGTACCTCGAGCCGCGCTATGCGCTCGAGCTGCTGGCCCGGGGCTCGGACGGGCGCGCCTACCTGCTGAAGGAGCGCATCCACGACCGCACCGACCTGACCGCGGCGATCCGGGCCGCCGCCGGCGGCGGCTCCGTGATCGACCCGAAGGTCGTGGAGGCGCTGGTCGAGGCGCGCTCCCGGTCCGACGCGTCGCCGCTCGCGGGCCTCACGCAGCGCGAGCGCGAGATCCTGGCCGAGATCGCCGAGGGCAAGAGCAACGCGGCGATCGCGGACGCGCTCGGCCTCAGCAAGCGCGCCGTCGAGAAGCACATCAACGCGATCTTCACCAAGCTCGGGCTCCCCGAATCCGAGGACGTCAGCCGCCGCGTGAAGGCGACGCTCCTGTTCCTGGCCTCCGAGCCGCCCCCGCCGGCCGCCGGGGCGTGACGGCGCGGCGCCGTCCGCGCTACCGCGGCTCGGCCGAACCCGGCGGCGGGGGGCCGTCGGTCTCCGCGAGGAAGAGCAGCGCGGCCTTGACCCGGCTGCTCACGTCGGGCGCGCTCGCGAGGTCGAGCTTCATGAAGATCGCGTTGATGTGCTTCTCGACCGCGCGCTTGGTCAGCACCAGCGACTCGGCGATCGCCTCGTTGCTCTTGCCCTGCGCGATCTCGGCGAGCGTCTCGCGCTCGCGCGGCGTCAGCACGGTGAGCCGCGAGTCGGCGGACCGCTCGCGCGTGCGCGCGAGCAGCTCGACGACCTTGGGATCGATGAAGGAGCCGCCCTCGTGCACCGCGCGCACCGCGTCGACGAGCTGACCCCGGTGATGGACGCGCTCCTTCAAGAGGTACGCGCGACCTGAGGAGCCGTTCTCGAGCAGCTTCAGCACGTACGCCGGCTCCGCGTACTGGCTCAGGACCACGACGCCGGTCCGCGGATGGCTCGCGCGGAGCTCGGCGGCCACGCGGATCCCCTCGTCGCTGTCGGTCGGCGGCATGCGGATGTCGGTGACGACCACGTCGGGCCGCTCGGCCTCCACGGTGGCCATGAGCGTGGCGCGGTCGGCGACGGCGGCCACGGTCTCGACGTCCGGCGTGTCCGACAGCAGCCGGGTCACCGCCTCGCGCACGAGAAACGCATCCTCGGCGACGACCACCCGGATCGGCATGCGCCGACAGTATTCGGCGCACGATTTGCTTGCAACGATCACAGCGGTCGCGGCGCGGAGGCACTGCGGTGGCAAGGTCCTGCATCCCCGAGGGGGCGTCAGCCGCAGCGCGCTGACGTGCACACAGGCTCGCGCCCGCGCGGAGGCGTGTGCCAGAGTTGCGAATCACCCTGAGGCCCGCCCGGGGCCGGCCAGAGAGCAGGGTGCGGGAGGTGTCCTTGCCCGCCGTGCAACGAGATCGCCAGACCGCCCGGCCGCGACCCACCGCGGTCGGTGTCCTCACCGTCGACGACGACCCCCGCTTCCTGGAGGTCGCCCGCGACGTCGTCCACGCCACGCCGGGATTCGAGACGGTGGGCGAGGCGGCGACGGGCGAGGCGGCCGTGTCGCTCGTGGCGGCCGTCGGCCCGCAGCTCGTCCTCATGGACGTCCGCATGCCGGGCATCGGCGGCATCGAGGCGGCGCGGCGGATCGCGGACGCCGGAGCCGGCGTCCACGTCGTCCTCATGTCCGCCGACCCGAGCCTGGCCGAGGCCGAGCGGCTGCCGCACGGCACCTCCGGCGTCGTCAGGAAGGATCGCCTCTCGCCCGCGGCGCTCCGTGCGCTGTGGGCCCGGTTGGGCGGCGGCAGCCCGGGCGCGCGCCGCCGCGCGCAGGGCCGGCAGCCGAGGCCGGCGCCTCCCCGACCCGTCACAGAGGAGCCACGCGCGTGAAGCACTCGATGATCATCGTCCTGATGGCCGCCGCCCTCGTCCTCGCCGCGTGCGGCGAGTCCGACCAGGAGAAGGCCCAGACGCAGGTATGCGACGCACGGGCCGACATCCGCAAGGAGGTCGACCAGCTGCGCGGGCTCACGCTCTCCACCGCCTCGGTCGACGGCGTGACCGCGAGCCTGCAGGCGATCAGGTCCAGCCTCGGCAAGATCAAGGACGCGCAGGGCAACCTCAACGGCGAGCGCAAGCAGCAGGTGCAGGAGGCCAATCAGCAGTTCGAGGCGGACATGCGGACGATCGTGCAGAGCCTCGGCGGCAGCCTCTCGCTCCGCGAGGGCGCGACGCAGGTGAAGGACGCGACGTCCAAGCTCGCCGCCAGCTACCGGCAGACGCTGGGCCGGGTCGACTGCAGCTAGCGGCCCGGCCGCCCGGCCGGCGCGCCGCCCCGTCAGAGACCGAGCGGGTGCTGCGTCTCGGGCAGTGCGTCGAGCTGGCGCCGCAGCGTGTCGAGCGCCCCGCCATCCAGCGCGGGGCGGTGGCGCGCGCGGCGCAGTCCGGCGATCGCGCCGGGCAGCTCGCAGGCGGCCGCCATCGGGCAGCCGATGCCGACGATGACCAGGAGCGGCAGGACGGCCGGAGGCGCCGGGACCAGCGCGGCCGCGCTGAGCAGCGCCGCGCACATCACGGCGGTGAGCGCCACGAACGCGAAGCGCAGGAGCGCCCGGCGGCGGGATGGCAGTGCGCGCGTGCGCATGGGGACGCCGCAGGGGTTCCCGGCAGCGGCCCTGCCCATGCCCGCCTTCGGCGAGCTCAGTTGAGCTCGCCCGAGAAGAACTCGAGCGCGGTGCGCGTCTTGGTCTGCTGCTCGCCCGTCAGGACGACGCCGTGGCGGCTGAGGAACGCGCGCGTCTCGGCCGCGGCCTGGAAGGCCTCGGCCGTCCCGCAGCGTGTCGAGAGCTCGAGGATCCGCGAGCCGTCGGGGTACAGCCACATCTCCGTGACCAGCCTGCGCTCGTAGCCCGCCGGCGAGAACTTGACCTTCAGCACGAAGATCGGGCCGAGCACGGCCAGGTCGTCCAGGGCGATCCCCTCGGGCGCGTGCTCCGCGAAGAACGCGCGCTGCTCCTTCGAGAACAGCTTGCGCAGCGGCCGGTCGCCGCGCACGGCCTCGACGATGCCGCCCGACCGGACCTCGCCCTTGAGCGTTCCCGAGCAGACGAAGCCGCCGGGCATGGCGTCCACCTCGACGGAGAACCCGGGCAGGCCGCGGATGTCCGGGGACAGCTCGTGCGGGATGACGGGCCTGAGCTTGATCGTCGAGTCCTCGCCCTTGCGCTGCACCCGGCGCGCCCGGACCACGAGCCCGTGAGTGCTCAGCGCGAGCTCCGGCGTGTCGAAGAAGAACACCTGCCGGATCTGCGCGTCGAGCGGGTCGATGCCGAGCGCCCGGATGGCCGCGCGCTGCCCGGTCTCGGGCACGGTGAGCTTCAGTTCGACGCTGTCGGCGTCGCGGACGAGGTCGAGCATCTCGACCAGCTGGCGGTCGGAGAGGAGCGGACGGGTCGCTTCGGTCGCGGTCATGGGCCTGGTACTGGTCGGTGGCGGTCCCGGCGACTCTCCCAGGGGCGCCATGCCCGAGCCACCGTGCGCACCGGTGTGTGGGCGGGGGGCACGCCCCCGGCCACGCCGGCTCGACGCCGGAACCCGGGGGCCGGGCGTGCGCGCACGAGCGCGCGCACGCAGGCCCGCCGCCGCGCGGCGACCGGCGCCCGCCCCTGCGCACGGCCCGCGGAGGGGCCACCATGGGTTCCGTGGAGCGGCTGTGAACGACGCTGGACCACGTGACCGCGCGCGCCGACCCCGCTCGGAGGCGGGCGACGTCGGGGTGCTCGTCGGCGACCACCACGCCGTGTTCCGCAGCGCCCTGCGGGAGGTGATCGCCACGCTGCCCCGCTTCCACCTGCTCGCCGAGGCGTCGTCCGGGCTGGAGGCGGTCGCGTCGGCCGAGGCCGTGGCTCCTGACGTCGTGCTCCTCGACGTGCGCCTCCCGGACATCGGCGGCATCCAGGCCGCCCGGCGCATCAAGGCGCAGCGGCCGCACGCCGTCGTGCTGCTCCTCTCGATCGACGACGTCTCGGCGATCCCGTCAGGGGAGCGGGAGTGCGGCGCCGCGGCGCTGGTCCGCAAGCAGGACTTCGGGCCGGCGGTGCTGCGGGGCCTCTGGGCGCTGCACGGTCACGTCGAGGCGGGCGACGGCCCCAGCCGCGCGTCCGCCGGCACGGCCTCGTGCTCGGGCGCGTCGGGCGGCAGCTCGCGCACGTCGTCGGCGTAGGCCCGCGACAGCACGCCGGCACTGAGGCCGTGCAGCACGATGCTCGCGAGCACGGTGACGGTCATCGCCCCCATGACGCCATCGAGCCCCGCCAGCCCCGGCTCCTCCTCGGCGACCGTGAGCGCCAGGATGATCGAGGCCAGCCCGCGGGGGCCGAACCAGCCCATGAACGCGACGGTGCTCGGCCGCAGCCCGGTACCGGCGAGCGCCACCGCCACGGGGAGCATGCGGATCACCGTCAGGCTCAGAAGCGCGTAGGCCAGCAGCGCCAGATCGGCCGACTTCGCCAGATCGAGCGCCAGCGTCCCGAAGATGAAGAAGACGGACAGGCTGAGGAGCATCCCCTCCTGCTCGGAGAAGCGGAGGATCCGGTCGCCGCACACGGCGCTCAGATGTCCCGCGCACAGGCCCGCGACGAACGCGGCGATGAAGCCGTTGCCGCCGACCGCGTCGGCCGCCGCCCAGCTCAGCACCGCGAGCGCCACGGGGGCCACCGCCCCGGGGACCGGCGTCATCAGATGGGCCGCGTACGCCCGCTCGACGATCCGGGCGCCGAGCACGCCGACGACCACGCCGACGCCAGCGCCTCCGCCGATCAGCTGCACGGAGTAGCCGAGCCAACCGTGGGCGCCGGGCGACTCGTTCTCGACCGCGAGCACGAGGAACAGCGCGAGGAACGGCACTGACAACCCGTCGTTCAGCCCGCTCTCCACGGTGAGCGATCGGCGCACCTGCCGCGGCACGCGCGGGGACGAGACCACGGCCTGGCCCAGCGCGGCGTCCGTCGGCGCGAGGATCGCGGCGACCATCGCCGCCTCCCAGACGTCGAGATCCGTCAGCAGGAGCGCGCCCGCGACCACGCCCAGGCCGATCGTCAGCGGCATGCCGAGCGCGAGGAGCCGCGCCGGGAGCGCCGCCTCCGCTCGCAGCGCCCGCAGGTCGATCCGCGCCGCGTCCGCGAAGAGCACGACCACGAGGGTGATCTCCGCGAAGATGAGCCCGCTGCCGTGGGCCAGATCGGCGTGGACGGTGTCGAGGACCTGCGGGCCCGCGACGATCCCTGCCGCGACCAGCAGCATCGGGCCGCTGATCGACACCTGCTCCAGGCGCCGGGAGAGCACCGCATAGGCGAGCAGGGCGACGGCGAGGATCACGAAGGCGGTCATGACGCACCTACGGCTCAGGCCACGCTTGCCGGCCGGACGAGCCGGTTTCGAGCGTCTCAGTGCGTCGAGCGGCGTTCAATGGCGCCGTCATGCCTCGCGACAGGGTGTGGGCATCCGAGTCAGCGCGACCGGGGCGGCGCATCCGCGAGCGGGATCGTCCCGGTCACGCTCGTGCCGCATCCGCGCCTCGACTCGACGACCAGCGTGCCGCCCACCGCGCTGAGCCGATCGCGGATGTTCGTCAGCCCGCGCCCGCCCACCGCCCGCTCGCGGTCGAAGCCCCGTCCGTCGTCGCGAACCTCGAAGCGCAGTCGGTCACCGTCGGTCACGACGACCGACACCGACGCCGCCTGCGCGTGCTTCACCGCGTTCTGCATCGCCTCGACGCAGCAGAAGTAGACGGCGGCCTCGACCTCCTCCGATCGGCGCGGGAGGCCCTCGGCGGACACGCTCGTCGGGACCGGCGACCGACGGGCGACCGCCCGCAGCGCGTCCTGCAGCCCGCCATCGACGAGGACGCCGGGGTAGACGCCTGCGGCGAGCGAGCGGATCTCGTCGAGCGCCGCCCCCACCTCCTCGCCGAGCTGCTCCAGGTGCGCGGCGTCCGGCAGGCCGTCGTCGGCCGACCGGTCACTGGCGAGCTGCAGCTTGATCCGCAGGGCGACCAGCCGCTGCTGGGCCCCGTCGTGGAGATCGCGCTCGATCCGCCGGCGCTCGTGGTCGGCGGCGGCGAGGATGCGCTCCCGCGAGCCGCGCAGCTCCTGCAGCGACGCCTCGACCTGCGCGGTGAGCCGCTGGTTGGCGAGGACCATCACGGCGAACGCGCCGACGGCGCGGACGAAGCTGCGCTGCTCCTCGAGCGCCTCGTCGTGCACGATCGCCGCCACCTCCGCGTCGCCGTCGCGGATCACCGTGTGCGCGCGCCCCGAGCCGGGCGCGGGAAGCGCGACGGGCACGCCCGAGGCGTCGAGCCACTCCCCGTCCGAGCCCCGATAGGCCACATCGACCGTCGGGTCCTCCATCGTGTCGGCGAGGATGGCGCGCAACTCGGCCGGGCTCGTCCCGCCGTGCAATCGCGGCGCCATGCGGTACAGCGCGCCTGCGATCGCCAGCCGCCACCGCGCGGCGCCGACGAGGAAGCCGACGGCCAGGACCGGAAGGCCCACGGCGAGGAGCCAGAGGAGCGTGAGCAATGGCTCCGGGGCGTCGCCCGCGCGGCGCACGCTGAACGCGACGGGCAGCGCCACGGCGTGGACGACCGCTCCCGCGAGAACCGGTGTCAGCGTACGCCGCAGCGGCGTCGTCGCGCGGACGATCCGCGCGAGCAGCCGGACCGACACGCCGACGAACAGCAGCGATGCCAGGACCTCGCGCACGGGCTCGACGGCGCCCGCGACCCATCCGGGCGCGGGATCGACGAGCTGGAACGCATTCCCCGGGCAGTCGTCGACGCACGTGGTCCAGATCGACGGCGTCGGATAGGCGTCGGTCAACAGGGCCGTCGGGAGGAACAGCAGGAGGACCACGAGCGCGATCAGCCCGACGAGCGCCCGGTCGATCCGCTGGATGAGGCGGCCGGACGGAAAGGCGAGGATCAGGTACACGAGCGCCACCTCGTCCAGCCAGGTGACGACCCGGCCGATGCTGTACAGCACCTCGTCGCCGGACGCCGAGAGCGTCGCCGGGAACGTGGCGAACCCTCCGATGACGAGCAGCAGGCCGAACCGCTGCTCGGGCAGCCGGGCGCAGATGAACAGGCCGACCGCGATCGGAAGCAGCACCGTGGCGCCCCGAACGATCGCGGCGCCGGCCGCACCCGGGTCGTTGCCCGTGTACGTGATGAAGCCGGTCAGGACGCCGAGCGCGATCCCGGCGACGCCCACCACCGGCGTCGCATGCGCGCTGAGCTCTGCGGTGAGGCGGGACGGCGACGAGCGGACGGGGACGGATAGCGCCATGGCCGTCAGGGCTGGTGAGGCGGGCCGGCCTCCATCTCGGCGAGGAAGAGCAGCGCGGCCATCACGCGTTTCGACACGTCCTCGGCGTACGCGAGGTCGAGCTTCAGGAAGATCGAGTTGATGTGCTTCTCCACGGCGCGTTTCGTGAGCACGAGGGACGCCGCGATCGCCGCATTGCTCTTCCCCTGCGCGATCTCCGACAGCACCTCGCGCTCGCGCGCCGTGAGCTCCGCGAGCGGCGAACGCTCGGCGCGAGCCCGCGCGGCGACCAGCCCATCGACGACCGCGGAGTCCATCACGGTGCCGCCCGCGGCGACCGACCGGATCGCGTCGGCCACCTGAGCGCCATCGTGCACCCGCGCCTTGAGGAGATAGGCGCGGCGCTCGGAGCCCCTGTCGAACAGGCGCAGGGCGTACGCGGGATCGTCGTACGCGGAGAGCACCACGACGCCGACCTCCGGGTGTGTCTCGCGGAGCTCGGCGGCGAGCCTGATGCCCTCGTCCGTCTGCGAGGGCGGCATCCGGATGTCGGTCACCACGACGTCGGCACGATGCTCGTCGTGTGCCGCGAGCAGCGCCGCCGGCTCCTCGTAGGCGGCCACGACCTCGATGTCGGGCGCCCGCGCGAGCAGCTGCGCGATCCCTTCGCGCACCAACACGCTGTCCTCGGCGAGCGCCACGCGGATGACCGTGTGCGCGCCGGCGTCGTGGTCGGACATGCGGTTCGCTCCCTGGCGGGTGTCGGCGTCGTGAGGAATCGTCGACTCGACGCCCGTGCGGCGACACCCTCGCGGCGCGCGGGGTGACCGGTCGTCACCCGATGGGGTGATTCACGCGAACCGCCCGACCGCCGGCCGAAGGCCGGCGCTACGGCCCCCCGGAAGCGGCCTCGGCGCCCAGCGCCGCTCCCAGCCGCGCCGCCTCCTCGCGACTCAGGTCGGCCCGGAGGAGGTCGGCGGCGTGGTCGCCGAGGCACCGGCGCATCGGCTCGATCGCGGCCGTGCCGCTCAGCACGAGCAGCGCTGACGTGCCGGGGACGACGCGGTTGCGGAGCGCGATGATGAACGCATCGTCGATGCCGAAATCCGTGAGCGCCCCGGCGACCGCGCCCGCGGCCGCACCGAGCGCGAGGCCGGCGGCCGGAGCGAGGAACAGGACCGCGTGCAGCATCGGCCAGAAGTCCTCGCAGAGCGTCCCCGGGCCGGTCAGGCCGCCGAGGGGCCTGATCCGGGGCGCGCGGCGGTCCGCCGCCCAGGTGAGCGCCGCCGCGTCGTCGACCGACACGACCCCGCGGCGCGCGAGCGCCGTCAGGGCGAGCGCCGCGTCCGCCGCGCCCGCGGGGGCGTCGAACCGCCAGACGCTGAGGGCGCTCATGGCCACGCCGGCGGCTCGCGGTCCCGATCAGCCCCCGGGGTCCGACATCGCGTCGATGCACACGGTGATCGCGAGCACGAGCCCGTCGTCCTCCCCCGGGGCGATCTCGACGCCGTACGTGTCCCGGACGGCGAACCAGCGCTTGGACACCGCGGCGACCGTCCTTCCGTCCTGCTCGATCTCGTACTCGTGGTCGACGATGTTGCCCTTCGCGTCGAGGTCCGGACCGCCGTCGACGTCGATCGAGAAGCGGTCACGGAAGCCGATCATCGCCTTCTTCACGGTGGCGTCCGGCCGGCCGTCGCGCTCGATCTTCATCTTGTCGCGGACGCTGAGCTTGCGCTCCTGGATCCGCGCGACCTCGGCGCCGTCGGAGTCCTCGAGCACGAAGGTGTCGCGGAACCGGATGGCCTTGCCGTTCACGCGGAACGCATGCCCGCCGTCCTCGTCCTCGATCCAGTAGTCGTCGCCGATCGAGATGAGCCGCTGCCGCATCCGGTACCGCCGGCCGGTGGCCGGCGCGTCGCCGTGTCGTCGTCCTCGCAGGAGCGCCATGTGCTCCGCCTCCTCGTCGTCGTCGTGGCCGTCACTGGCGCGCCATCGCGATGCGCAGGCGCTCGTCCGGCTCGATCAGGTGGTCGACGTCCTCGGTGGCATCCGCGATGTCGATCTGGATCCACCGCAGGCGACCGGTGAAGACGCTGTCGTCGCCCGGTCCGTAGTCGGCGCTGACCGGCGTCGCGGTGTCGCTGCCGACGTCCGTGGTCTCGTCGGCCGAGAACAGCATCGGGACCGTGGCGTCGACGCGCCCCTCCGCGACCTTGACGCCGTCCACGTAGAGCGCGACGTCGCCGCCCTTGCCGAGTCCGCCGCCGTCGTAGGCGAACTCCATGCGCACCTGATGCTCACCCGGTGGGATGCCCTCGCGGCCCTCGACGGTGAAGCGCTGCAGGCCGAAGAGGTTGTAGCAGTAGGCGGGCCTGCCGCCGTCCTTGGCGTAGAGGCTCCAGCCGCCGAAGGAGCCGCCCTGGGCGACGATCACGCCGTGCGCGCCGTCCGCGGGGACGACGACCTGCGCCGTGACGGCGTGCGACTTGTTCTTGAGCACCAACACCGAGTTCTCGCTCAGGCGCCCCATCCCGCCGAAGAGCAGCTGCGAGTTGCCCTGCACGAGCTGCGGCCGCCCGGCGAGATCCGCGTTGAAGCGCTCGACGCGGCGGTCGTCGAGCGGCAGCACCCCGTACTTGACCGCCTCGATGAGGAACAGGCGCTGGAGCTCGTGGAGCCGCTCGGGCATCTCGTCGGCGAGGTCATGGCTCTGCGTCGAGTCGTCCGGCGCGTAGAGCTCCCATTCGTCGTCGTCGAAGGCCGGAAGCTCGGCCTGGAATGCCCACGGCGTGCTGTGGCGCGTGACCGCGGTCCAGCCGCGGTGGTAGATGCCGCGATTGCAGAACATCTCGAAGTACTGCGTCT
>WUUC01052840.1_pt1 | contig 12109 bp, 10 predicted proteins | sample 6278441 | NCBI WGS metagenome assembly WUUC01 (sample SAMN13675441, study PRJNA597444) | soil metagenome | isolation source: soil | place: USA: Washington | collected 2017-10 | reverse complement strand
GTCGCCGGCATCGGCAAATTGACTGGCAGCGAGTAGCGAGTAACCGGCCTCGATGTGACCAGTCGCTTGAATGAGTGGGTGTGGATGCGTCATCAGCACTTTAGCGGCCTCCATCGCTTCTGGCGTGCGATTGCGCCCACGCAAGAACATCGGCCACTCGCGCTTGTTGAACAATTGGCCGACGAGATTGGAGGGGAGCGCGAACGACGCCTTGAGCAATGCCTCCGCTTTTTTCATCTGGCCGACGTACTGATACGACGTGCCAAGCAGATCGAGGTTGTGATTGAAGTGCCAGTCGTACTCGGCGGCAATCTTCTGATTCGCGAGGTAGGCGCGGTGCAGTTTGTCCGCCGCCTCGAATTCCTCGATCGCGTCGTGCACACGACCGCTACGTCGCAGGCTGTGTCCGTGCATATGACGTGCGTGAGGGATGGCGCTCGCTTGTTTCGCGAATGAAGCGCTGTGTGTCAGCGCTTCCGCCATGCGTCCGCTGTTTTCGTGGGCATGCGTCAAATAGTGATGCGCGGCGAAGTGCCCCGGCGCGAGCGCCAGTGCACGTTCGTAATATCGTGCGGACGCCGTGGTGCTGCCTTGCCCGCGCTCCGCGGGATCGGGCGATTCGGCCATCCCGCGAAGCAGCAGCAATTCGACATCTTGTGGAAACGCCGCAATGGCTTCATCGAGCGATTTGCGATACAGCGCCAGTTTTGTCGCATCGCGCGGCGTCTCTTCAGCGGCTGATTGCAGCGCGCGCAAATCAATGTGCCGGCGATCATGGGCCGAGACGCCGCCGGCTGCGCCACGCGCCTGCGTCAGTGCGCCGCGCGCCGCATCCGGGTGATTCAATTCGAAATAGGCAACGCTCAATGCCGCGCGGGCGATTGCCAGCTTCGGGTCGAGGCGCAACGCTTCATGAAAGGATCGCGCGGCGTCGATCCACACGTACGAGTGTAGATACGAAAGACCTTGATCGTAAAAGCGCTGCGCATCCGCGGACGAAGTATCAACCCCGTCGTGCGCGTTGCCGATTCCCGATTGAATGGTTATCCGCCGCTCGAGGAGTTCGAGAGGAACTTTAGGAATCACGTGCGCGGGATGTTGCACGCGCTGGGCGGTGGCGTTCGCGACGCAGACTGTGGTGACGAGCGTGAGACCGAGGAGGAGGGCTTTCAGGATGGCCTTCGATCGTAACAGGGCGGGTGCACTGCATACACACCCGCCCTGCCCATGACTAGAACGAGAATTGCCCGCCGAACTTGAAGAAGCGGTGCTGCAGCACGTTGGTCGGGCGCAGCCAGGCGCTCGCGGAGGTGTCCGAGTACACGCTGCTGACCGTGTACGGCCAGCTGCTGTTGAAGATGTTATAGAGGTCGAAATCGACGCGCAGTCGGGCCCGGCCCAGGTCGAAGCGCTTGCCCAATCGCAGGTCGAGTTGATTCAGGTTGTGTTCGCCGTACTCGAGTCCCTCGCGAATCAGCTGCACCGTGCGTGAGGTCACGCCGCCGCCGAAGGTCCGTCCGTTCAATCGCGTGAGAATCGCGTTAGTAACGGTCCAACCGGCCTGAATGCTCGGGCCCGCTCCGCCGGTCTGAACACCGCGGCTGAACTGATAGGTGGCAGCCATCTGAACGCCCCAAGGCAGCGGATACGAGCCTGAGATTTTGACGTCAGGCCGGTAGGGATACTTGCGATCGCAATTCGGACCGTCCGGGTAAATTTCCCAGTTGCCGTACTCGATACCTGCCGCGGCCAGGTTGCAGTTGTTGAACGTACGGGAGGTCGCCGCGAGTCCGCCCTTGAGAAAGGCACCCCCCGCGAAGCGGCCTTCGAGGTTGATGTCGAAGCCTTGATACAGGTTCGTCTCGCCGCCGAATTCCTCCGAGAATCGAATCAGGCTGTTGGCGGGGCGCACGGGCGCGATCAGATCGGGAATCCCGCACACCTGATAGCCGCCGCCACCGGGAAGATCGGGATCCGACGGTGCCGTGATACAGAGCGAGCTGAAATCTGCGGCGCTGTAACGTAGATCATCCGTGAAGATTTGATTGCCGAAGGTGCGTCGGTAGTAGCCACCGTTTACCGACACGCGATCGGCGAGTTGATGCTGCGCCGCGATAGTCCATTCCATGTTGTAGCCGCGCTTGTGCCAGCCGTTCAACACGTCGTCACTGTACGAGACGGTGGACACGTTCTGCCCGAACGTGGGCGTCTGTGTTGAATTCGTCAGCTCGTTCAACTGGATGTTGCCGTTGGCATCGAAAGGTAATCCGTTGCCATCGTTATCGCGCCATATGCGCGTATCCGAGCGCGTCAGCACCTCAACCGGGTTGGCGTCGCGCGCGACTGCCACCTGCTGTCCGGCCACGTAGCGGGCGAAGCTCGCCTTGAGCGCCGTGCGGCCGTTCCCGAACACGTCCATCGCAAGGCCGACGCGCGGAGAAATGTCCTTCCAGTTCTGCACTTCGCCCGCGCACCCCTCTCGCGGGTTGGCCTTGCCGTCGGCGCACATCCCGTATTTGACGCCATCGTTGAAACGATTGGGTAGAATCTCGCTTTCGCGGGATTCACCGACGAAGTTGTCATAGCGCAGGCCCAGGTTCCAGGTGATGCGACCCATGGACCAGCGGTCCTGCACGAACAATCCGAGGTCACGCTTGATCCCGTTGCGCGAATCCATCGGAAGACGCAATGTGACCGACGACGGCGCACCGCCGTTGAACGAGATCGGCTGCACGTCGCCGGTATAGGCCTCGATCAAGCGCCAGTCACCGTTGGTCAACGCGGCGCCGAAGCGGAAGTTATGCGAGCCGGTGACGTACGATGCCGCTCCCATGAAGGTGCGCAGCACCGAGAAGTGATCCGCCGGCGCCGAGAACGCATTGGCGTGTTTGCCGTTGGCGGAATCGATCACGTTGTAGACAGTCGAACGACGAATGGCGTCGTAATCCCACACCTTGTCCTCGATGCCCGTGACGCTCGGCTGGTACAACTCCGTGTATTCCTGGTTGTAAATCCCGACGCCGCCTTCGAGCATCAGGCGATTGGTGTGCGTCCGCGTCCACTTCGTCACGTTGACGAAGCTGGTCGGGGTCACCTGAATCGCGGTAGCGTCCGGCGGCCGTACTGAGTTGATGCCCCAGTGATCCCGGAACTTGCGCTGGTTGTCGTGGTACATCGACACTTTGTCTTTGCCGGTTGCCGCCCAGGACACGCGCAGCGCATTGCTGATAATGCGTCCATCGTCGATTCCCGGCTGCGTGTAATCCGGCTCGTAAATGAACTGTGACGGATTGAGATCGGCGTAGCTGTCGGCAACTGTCTTTTCGACGCCTTGATGTCTGAAGGTGTAGTTGAACCATAGCTTGTCGCGCTTGATCGGACCGCCAAAGGAGGGATTCACGTCCCAGATCTTCTCGACGTCGCTGACATTGGTCAGCCAGTTGCGCGCATTGAATGTGGTGCTGCCCGTCAGGTTCGATCGCGAACATGGTTCGCCGATGCCGGCCGTTCCGCAATTGTCAGAAGCGAAAGCGCCATCGGCATAGTTGCCCATGATCTGTCCGCGGAACTGGTTGCCGCCGTCCCGGGGCACCATGTTGACGCGCATGCCGCCTTGACCCATTTCGGCGGAGTCCGCACCGGTGACGTAGCTCAGTTCTTCGAAGCTCGCATCGTTCCAGTACACGCCGCTATACGCACCCTGCGCGCACAGGTTATTCAGACGCAGCCCTTCGATCGTCTGCACCGTGTCGGCCGAGCCGCGGTACTGAAGTGGCGATTGCTGCAGCGAGCCCGACCCGCCGACGTCGCGCGACAGTGCGCCGCCGCCACCGAGTGCGAGCGCCGTGCCTGGAATCATGATGCCGACCGCCTGAATGTTGCGGCCGGTCGGGAGCACGTCGAGCACCTCGCGCGTCATCACGTGCCGCTGCGTAATCGCCTGCGTGTCGACGATAGGCGATTCGCCAGTGACAGTGATGGTCTCTTCGAGTGTGCCGACTTTCATGTCGGCGTTCACCTGTGCGGTGAAGTCCGAGGTCAGTTCAATTCCCGTGCGCTGCACGGTGCCGAAACCAGGTAGCGAGAAGGTGACGGTGTAGACGCCCGGACGAAGACTCACGATCGAATAGCGGCCCTCGCCATCGCTGACGGTGGTCCGCACTTTTTCGATCAAGGCCGGACTGGACACTTCCACCGTGACACCCGGCAGCACGCCGCCGGACGCATCTCTGACGGTGCCCGCAATCGTCGAGCCGCTCTGTGCCGTCGCAATGACTGGCCAGACCGCGCACGAGATTGCGATGAGAGTTCGGAACAACAACCTACGCATCGCCGACCCCTTTCAATGACAGTTAACCGACGATATTGAAAGACCCGCGAGGAGCCACATTACTTCACGGGTGCCGAAGCCAAAGTTTGCAAGTGTACCTTCCGACCGCGCGCCCGTGGCACCTCACGCACGACGTTGCGTAGGTGCGTCTCCGTGTGCCATCGACGCCGGTGCAATCGCACCGGGTTCACAATCTTATGAGCGGATGGAAGACGATGCGGCTGGGACAATCTGCTTCGGTGTGCCGGTTGGCAATCGAGCGCCAGCCAACTGACGTCCACGGCGCAATGCCGTGACGCCCCACACGATGACAAGTTCCGCGGCCTCTCAACATCCACCGGCATGTCGTTCCACGGGTAACCCGAAGGTCCCACAGATAATCGGGATCAGGCGCAGGCCTCTCCCCGACGATTTTTCCAACATCGACCAGCAGCGGCGAGGCGCGCGCCACATCCGGCAAGTAAGCGTTCAACGTCAGCGTGACAGCACGGAATCATAAACGACGGTCATCGGTTTTGCGTCAACCAGGTAAAACCGAAAACTCGTCCGTGCCACCGTGCCGTAGCGAATCTTACAGGCAAGCTGGATGCCTGTTTCAGTATCGTCTTGAGACAGGGCCTTATGCCTCGCCCGGGCTCCCGGATTACGCAGATCAGGCCGTAGTTGCCCGGACAACAGGCGGGGGTAGTCGACCCTGGTCGTCACAGGCGCGCAACCGGCCGCGCGCCGGTCATGGGAAATTGGATCGAAGTGAAGTTGCGTTGGATCCGGCCGGCGCCCGGGACCGGGCGTCGCGAGGTATGGAGGCGCTAGATTGGGCGTACGAGCCAGGCCTATTAGAACGGCCTGGCTCCATTAGGAAGGTCGTGCCCCCTCGAAAGGGGCAGGCTTTTTTCCCACTAGGGAATGCGAACGTACCGCGCCAGACGCTTCACTTCCTTTTGATCGACATACTTGCCGATCTCCTTGTCGAACTGCGCGGTCGTCTTCCAGGGCCGATACTCCTTGAACTCGTGGAGCATTCGCTTGCCCATACCCGGGATTAACAAGATTTCTTCATCTGTTGCGGTATTGAGATTAATCGGGATGAACACGTCGGCGTAAAAAGCGCGCGCTTGTTCGGCCGTCAACTTCTGCGCAAGCAGCACTTTGTTGAGATCGACAATGCTCTTGTAAGGCCGCCCGGCCACCACCGCCTTCACCACCGCGGCGTTCATATGCGGCGCCTTCAGCAGTTGCGCTTCAGTCGCTGTGTTTGCGTCAAGAATCGGCTGCATAGCGGGCGCTGCCGTCTGCGCCGAAAGTCCCACAGCACATACCAATCCGAACATCACGACCAACGACAACCGACAAGCCAACGAACGATCGACACTCACCGTTTTCATAATGGACTCCCAAATTCCTCTTCGCGAAGCGCCGGATGTTTGTACGTATACACCAGTCCGAGCAGGCCGAGTTGCACCATCACGCCCGGCGCCAGAGCTGGGGGCGCCGTTGCTTCGACGACTTTCCAAACGAGCGCCGTGCCGCTCAGCGTCGGATCGACTTCAAGTTGGAATTCGCGATTCGCTTGAAAATGCAGCGTGATTCCCAGGATGCCGGCTCCAATGAACGACAGCATCGCGAGTTGCAACGCGCGCAGGACGAATGGCCCCGGACGCATCGCCGCGCACGCCATCATCACCAGCGCGACGCCCGCCACTACCAGCGGAATCAATTGATTCGAATCTTCGTCGTGGCCGATCAGCAGCAGTTCGACCGACATGCCAATCGTCCCAAGGGCGATGATCAACAAGACAACGCGACGAATCGTCTGCAGCGGTGCAGGCTCGGCGCGATCAGCGGACACCGTTAAAGTTTATCGCTCCTCAACCCACGGTTCCCTGTACGAAAGCATTGCCTAGACCATGAAAGGTGGCCGGCAGCCATAAGTTGCCGGATCGGTAGTAAAGCAGAGCGAAGAACAAACCAATCGCAAACGTCGCGGCAAACATTGGGGCCGCCGGGGCAGCCTGCCACAAGTAATACACGTGAAGCGGCCCGAACGTGTAGGCTGCATTGCTCGAGAGAATGCCAGCGCTGCGCCCCAGACGCCGTATGAGTTCGGTCTGCAACACGCCGCGATACATCACCTCCTGGTAGAAGCCAAAAGCGAAGTACGGGAGAGCGGTCAGCAATACGTGTTCGGCGACCGCGTCGCTCGTCGCCAGCCGTTGCCAGCGGTCTGACAGTACCGCGCCAAAAACGATCGTTGCGATGACGACCGCCTGCACCAGATATGAGCGCTCGGTCAGCGTCCAGTCACGCGCTGAGCGCAGCCCGATGGCCGCCAGAGGTACGCGCGCGAAGAAGCGTGTCAACAGCAACGCGGCGCCGAGCATGAGCGGCGCGCGCACCCAAACTGCCGGCGCCGTAAGGTTGAGCCAGATCACATTCGACATCCGTGGCCCCACCACGCCCTCGAGAATGACAAAGACGAGCAGGAAGCGCACTCCCAAAGCTGCGGGATAGATGACGGGGGGACGCGGGTCAAAAAGCAGAGCATGCCCGCGCAAGTGATCCCAAAGGTTCCGCGCTAGACTGTGCTCGTGCATGCTCGCCTCCTCTCAGGCTTGCTGCTCGTCGCGGTGCTTGCCGCGGCCAGCGAGGGCGAAGCGCAGCGCGGCTTCGGCCGGCTGGGCGGCGGTGTGCGCATGGCAACGCCCGCCGACTTCGACGGCTCGTTCAATTTTTGTCGCGGAATTTTCGGTGGCGGCGGCCGTCGCGGCAGTTCGTGGAGCGTCGATTACCCACGCGCGGACGTGAATCTGTCCATCCGATTGTCTGAATTGACGCGGACTCGCGTCAGCTTCGACAGTAATCGCGAACCCAATCATCTGGTCGTGGGTCTCACCGATGCCGAATTGTTTCAGTGTCCATTCGTGATGTTGACCGAAGTGGGCACGTTGTATTTCGAGGACGCGGAAGTGGAAACGCTGCGCAACTATTTGCTCAAGGGTGGATTTGTCTGGGCGGACGACTTTTGGGGCAGTCGGGCGTGGGACTGGTGGCATAACCAGATCCGCCGGGTGCTGCCGCCCGGCGAATACCCGCTTGTCGATTTGCCGCTCGATCACCCGTTGTTCCGGATGCAGTTTCAAGTGAAAAAGGTGCCGCAGATCCCCTCGATTAATTATTGGATGGGAAGCGGCGGTGATACTTCGGAAGCTGGGCCCGACAGCGTCACACCGCATGCCCGCGCCATCGTCGATAGTGACGGACGCATCATGGTGTTGATGACCCACAACACCGATCTCGGCGACTCCTGGGAGCGCGAAGGCGACGACCCGAATTATTTTTATCACTTCGCCGTCGACGGCTACGCGCTCGGCATCAATATCGTTCTGTACTCGATGTCGCACTGACGATCCACGCGTCGATCGTGGCCCACACCTCGGCTCTCGATAACGCCTGATTGTGTCGGGCGCCGGCCACGATCATCAGCTCTTTGCGACCACCGAGCGCGTCATACACGCGCTGCGAATGTTCGGGTCGCGTGGCGTCATCGTCCGCGCCGTGGATCAGCAGCACTGGTTGCCGCACTCGCCGTGCCGCCGCAACGATGTCGATGGCGGCGATATCAAAGCGTCCCCGCGTCCCCGCGATTGCAAACGCGCGCTCGATCATGCGGTCGCTCAACAGAAACGGCGCGCGCTCGCGCGCGACCGTCCGCAGATCGGAGAACACATCGACCCCCACAATCGCCGTGATGCGGTCGTCCTCCGCCGCGGCTTGCAGGGCGACGGCGGCCCCAAGCGACGCGCCTAACAGGACGACGGGGCCCGGTCGCACTGAGTCGATCACCCGTCGCAGATCCTGCTTCTCGAAATGCCCATAGGTGCACAGCTCGCCGGACGAATTGCCGTGCCCGCGGCTGTCGTACGCCACAACATCGAGACCCAGCTCGCGGTAGCGGCTGACGATTCCTGCGGCCGCGGCGCGATTATCCGCAATGCCGTGCAAGTAAATGAGCGTGCCGCGCGCCTCATCTGCCGGACAGCGCCAGCTGCTGAGCCGTACGCCGACACCGTCGAGGAACTCGTCGTGGCAACCGGATGGCGGGGCAACGGTGACGGCGCGACGAGAAGGATAAAGCAGTGCGCCGGCGGCGATTTGAGGCACCTGACTGTACACGCCGGTGCCTAGCAGCATCAGCAGAACGACGAGGCTCAACGGCAGCCACCACCGCCTCGGAAAGGCCGTTCGAACCGGGTCTCGCACCTGCTGGTTCTGACGCTACAATTCGAGGTCTTGTTCCCGCTTGTCCGAGGAGGTTCAGTGGTTCGACATGTAATTGCCGGCATTGTGTGCGTGACCAGTCTCATCGTTGCACCACCGCTTCTGGCGCAGGCGCCCACGCAACCGGCCGCTGCGACAGCTACTCCGACGACTCCGGTGGACTACAGCAAACCTGAAAACTGGTTGTGCCTGCCGGGTGGCAAAGACGCGTGCAACATCGACATGACCACGACCGTGATTGCTCCCGACGGCAAGATGACGCGGGAGACGTTTGCGGCAAATCCAAAGGCGCCCATCGATTGTTTTTACGTGTATCCCACCGTGTCGAATGATCAGGGCACGCACAGCGACATGACGGTCGGAGCGGAAGAGCAGAATGTCATTCGTCAACAGTTCGCGCGATTTGGATCGCAGTGCCGACAGTTCGCGCCGCTCTATCGGCAGGTCACGCTAAGCGGACTGCGCGCCGGCATGGCCGGGGGCGGACGACTCGTCCTCGACCGCGGTGTCGGTTATGACGATGTCCTGAGTGCGTGGAACCACTACTTGAAGACGCACAACAATGGACGCGGAGTCGTGTTGATTGGTCATTCCCAGGGCGCGATGGTACTGACTGCGCTTATTGCCAATGAGATCGACGGCAAGCCGATTCAGTCGCGGCTCGTCTCTGCGATTCTGCTCGGCACGAGCATTCCTGTACCCAAGGGTAAGGACGTTGGTGGCGCGTTCAAGAACATCCCACTCTGTCGATCGGCCGAGCAAACTGGCTGCTTGATCTCTTACGCATCGTTCCGATCGACGATTCCGCCGCCGGCCAATACATTGTTCGGACGAGTGGCAGGTGACGGCATGGAGTCGGCCTGCACCAATCCCGCGGCGCTTGGTGGCGGTAGTGGTCAGCTGCATGCTTACCTCACCGGGCAGGGATCGCTTATCGCGAGTGCCGCGCCGCAAAAACATCAATGGGTCACCGGTGGGGCGCCGCCGGTGGATACGCCCTTTGTGAGCGTTCCCGGTTTGTTGAGCGCGAAGTGCGCGACCAATGAGAACGGTACGTTCCTCGAAGTCACGGTGAACGCCGATGCGAACGATGCGCGCGCCGACGACATCCCCGGCGATCTCGGCGCCGCTGGTCGCGTGCAGGCGAATTGGGGATTGCATCTCGTGGATGTGAATGTCGCGATGGGCAACCTCGTCGAGATCGTCAGCAAACAATCACAGGCTTATCTGGCGAAGGCACGCAAATGACAACACGCACGATCATGATCGCTGGTGCCGCACTCCTGGTGTTCAGTGCGGGGGCTGAGGCGCAGACACCGGCACCCAAGAACGATTACAGCAAACCTGAAACGTGGCTGTGTCGCCCAGGCGCGCAGGACGCGTGTGCGGTCGATCAATCGGCCACGGTGATCACCGCCGAGGGCCGTCTCACGCGCGAAGACTTTAAGACCAACGCCAACGCGGCGATCGATTGCTTCTACGTGTATCCGACCGTGTCGCTGGACGCCACCGGCAATAGCGACATGAATGCGGGGCCGGAGGAACGGAACGTGATTCGCGCCCAATTCGCGCGCTTCGCATCGCAGTGCCGGCCTTTCGCGCCACTCTATCGCCAGTTCACGCTCACGGCGCTACGTGCGAATACTGCGGGCAAACCGATCACTGCGGATCGCGCGGTTGGGTATAACGACGTGCTCGATGCGTGGAATCACTATCTGAAGAACGACAACAATGGCCGCGGCGTCGTGCTGATCGGACACTCGCAGGGCGCCGGCGTCCTGACCCAACTGATTCGCAACGAGATTGAAGGTAAGCCTATTCAGTCCCGAATCATCTCGGCCTTACTGCTCGGCACCAATGTCGCCGTTCCGAAAGGCAAAGACGTCGGGGGCACGTTCAAGAGCATGCCGCTTTGTCGTTCAGCAGAGCAAACCGGTTGCGTGATCACTTACGTGACGTTTCGGTCGACGGTGCCTCCTCCAGCCGATTCGCGCTTTGGTCGCGTGCAAGGCGAAGGGATGGAGGCCGCTTGCACCAACCCCGCGGCGCTGTCTGGGGGCCGCGCCAATCTGCATGCCTATCTGAGTTCGGGCGCCAGTTCGATTGCCACCGCGTCGAGTCAGCCGATTCAGTGGGTGACCCCTGCAGAAGCCGTGAACACGCCCTTCGTCAGCGTGCCGGGCCTGCTCAGCGCCGAGTGCGTGTCAAACGACAAGGGGTCGTATCTCGAAGTCACCGTCAAGGGCGACCCGCACGATCCACGTGCGGACGACATCGCCGGTGACGTAATGGCAGCCGGTAAGCCCAACCCGAGTTGGGGGCTCCACTTGATCGATGTTCATGTCGCGATGGGCAATCTTGTCGATGTCGTCGGCAAGCAGGCGAAAGCCTACCTGGCGAGGACGAAAAGCCGGTAGCGCGTTCAGACGCCACCGAGATAGGTGCGTGCCTGGAGATCCGGACGCTCGCCGAGCGGCAGGACCATGGCGAAGTACGGCGGCAGGTGTCCCATCGTGCGGAGGTATTCCGACAGTTGCGCCTTGTGGTGAATCTCGTGCTCGAGGATGAACCACAACCACCCCCGAATCGATGCATCAATCGGCGCGAACCCGTGCCGCCGCGTCTCGTCGAGCGTGCTCGCGCGCATGTACGTCAGGTGTGCGTCGGTGCGCGCACGCACCTCGCCAAAGTGTTGCCGCAACAGTGCTTTGGGCGGCATCGGCTTTGGGAAGCGCAGCAACTCTAGATCCCATTCGCCATCGAAGATGCCACGGACAAAAAAATCCTCAGTGGAGATGATGTGGAACAGTTGCTGTCCGCAACTGAACGCCTGCCCGCGCGGCCGCCACGCCAGGTCGTCGTCCGAGAGGATGTCGAAATGTTGCAGCGTCACCGCCCGGTAACGACTGAGATGCTCACGGAGATCGTCGAGTTCGGCCATCAGCGCAAACGCTGCCACGTCAGTGTGCCCGTCGCGCGTCCTTCGCTATTCTTGATCGACAGCAGCAGCTGATCCCCATCGCTCTTGAACTCGTAGTAACGCACCAGATCGGTCTTCACCCAGTTGGGATTCGTCGATCCCTCGACGTGGTGCGTAACTTTGCTGGTCGCCGGATCGAGCGTGTAACGACCAAAGTAGGCGACATACCCGGAATACGCCGCGGCGCGTTCGGGTTCGGTCGACGGCGTGCTTAACGGCTTGCGTCCGACGCGCATCAGCTGCGCGGACATATTGCCGGCGGCGTCATACATGATGCGTCCGCTCTCGTATCCCGCATCGCGTGCCGTGCCTTTGGCATCGAAGTTCTCGAATTTGACGAGCCGGTAGTGGCCGACGATGCGTTTATGTGCGTCGGTGGCGGGTTGCGTTGCGGCAAAGGCAGCAACGGCGCCGCTGACACACACTGCCGACACAAAGAGGCTGATCCTGCTCATGGTTTCACCCATATATCACGACCCTGATAGGATTCGCCCATCCTCGCATCCGGTATTGGAGGGAAC
>WUUC01179636.1_pt1 | contig 12111 bp, 12 predicted proteins | sample 6278441 | NCBI WGS metagenome assembly WUUC01 (sample SAMN13675441, study PRJNA597444) | soil metagenome | isolation source: soil | place: USA: Washington | collected 2017-10 | reverse complement strand
TCAACTGCTATCTCGAGGAGATGACCGAGGCGATCCTCGACAACGGCGGCACGCTGGTCAGCTACATCGGCGACGGGATCATGGCGATCTGGGGCGCCCCCCTCGAGCAGGCCGACCACGCCGACCTTGCGTTAGCCGCCGCGCGCGAGATGGTCGACGCGCGGCTTCCACGCGTGAACGACTGGCTGCGCGAGAACGGCCACGCGCACGAGTTCCGCATCGGGGTCGGCCTGCACAGCGGCCCGCTGATCGCGGGCAACGTGGGCTCGATGCGGCACCTGCAGTACACGGCGATCGGCGACACGTGCAACGCGGCGTCGCGGATCGAGGGGCTGACCAAGGACGCGGGCTATCCGGTGCTCATATCCGAGGCGACGCGTGCGCTCCTGCAGGGCGACGCCGACGGCCTCGTGTTCGTCGACGAGGCGGACATCCGCGGACGCGTCTCGAAGATCCGCCTCTACGGCCTCGGCGCGGAGTCGTGACCGGCGCGCTCAGCGCCTGCGCAGCAGCACGGATCGGCCGGCGCGCACGGTGCGCGTGCGCCCCGTCCGCGAGTCCCTGACCTTGACGACGCCGCTGCGGACGGTGACGCGCGTCCCCGCGCAGCTGTCCTCGACGAGCCAGCGCGTGCCGACGACGGTCGCCGTGCCGTAGCGGCCGCGGGTGCGGAACTTGCCCTTGCCGCTTCCCCAGACACGGCGCTTGCGCGGTGGCTTGCGCGCGAACACCCGGGCCGCGCCCGCCGTGGGGCGGCACGGCGCCAGGCGCTCGAACAGGCGCAGCTCGGTGACCGGCGCGGCGGCGGCCTGGGCCGCCCTCGCTCCACGCGGCCGGCGCTGGCCGACTCGGAACATGCCGTCGTAGAAGATCGCCCGCTGGATGCCCCCGCGCAGGTCGCTCGCGGACCGCACGCGCACGACGCCGTCGCGCGCGTCGAGCCGCGAGCCGACGGGCACGATGCGCTTGCCGCGCAGGCGGGTGTAGCGGTTGGAGCCCGGCTCGGCGACGCGCACGATCCCGCTGACGTGGCCGACGCCGACCGTCTTGCCGGCCTCGGGCGTGGCCAGGGCGATCACGCGACCCAGGTCGGCCACGTACGTCACCCCGCCGGCTCCGCCGCGCGGCGAGCCGAGCGCCGCCCCGGCGCCGATGTCACGCGCCGCGGCGTCGAGGATCACTCGCCTGAAGTTGGGGTCGGCGCGCCAGCGCGCCACGGCGCGCCGCGGGGTGGCCTCGCTGCCGCTCCCGAAGCCGAACGCCTCGCCGATCGAGATGCGCACGTCGCCCGTGCCGTAGCCGGCCTGCGTGGCGCGCTCCTCCTGGTCGACCCCGCCGGGCGAGGTCGCCGACAGATAGCGGCGCTCGACCATGTCGGCGGCGTGCCGGGCGGCGCTCGTGCGCAGCGCGGCGTTCGGGGTCAGCGCCCGCAGGCCGGCGGCTGCCCGCTCGACCGCGATCAGGCACTCCGTCGCCGCCGCGAGCGCGGCGGTCCCCGCCTCGGGCCCGCTGTCGGCGTTCGGGCACTGGGCCTGCGCCCCTGCCCCGCCGCCCCCGGCGAGCACGAGCGCCGCGGCGCCCAGACCCACCGCGATCGACGTCCGTCCCAGCATGCCGGCCGACGCTACACGCCCTACCGGGTTGCGGACAATCGGGGCTGTCCCCTATTCGATCTCGGCGAGGTGCGCGACGTTCGCGGCATCGGCCTCGTCGTCGCTGGTCGCCGTCGCGAACCACGCGTCCAGGATCTCGACGAGCTCCGCCTCGCTCGTCGCGCGCAGGCTCAGCGCGAGCACGTTGGCGTCATTCCAGCGCCGCGCGCCCGCCGCCGTCGCGGAGTCGCCGCACAGCGCGGCGCGGATTCCCGCGACCTTGTTGGCGGCGATCGACGCGCCGGTCCCGGTCCAGCAGCACACGATCGCCTGATCCGCACTTCCGTCGGCGACGTCACGCGCCGCGGCCTCCGACGCCCACGCCCAGTCGTCCCGCCCGGCGTCGCTCAGCGCCCCGTGCAGGAGCGGCTCGTGGCCGCGGCGGCGCAGCTCCTGGACCACCGCGTCGGCGATGCCGGTGCGTTCGTCGGCGGCGACCGCGATCCGCATGTGCGCCAGTATCCCGCGCTTGGAGGTAGCCTGCGCCTCCGTGCACCAAGACCGTGCGGCTCACCTCGACGCGCATGTCGCGTCGACCACCCGCTCTTCGTCCTCGTCGGCATCTTCGACCGCAACGTGCTGCGCTATCGCTGGCCCGTGGTGAGCCGTCGGGTGGAACGCCTCGACCGAGCGCCGGGCCGGGTCAAGTGGCTGGGCCCGGCGTCGTTCTACATGCGCATCGTGCTTCGCAAAGCGGTCGATACACCGGGCTGATCCTGACCCCGCCGGAGCCACAACCCCCCGCGGGACCTCCGAACCCCCCGGTCCTCGACGCACCGGACCAGGCCGGCCCCGCGCGCCGGTTCTCCCTCGGGGGCCTGACGCTGCGACAGGTGGCCGCGCGCGGCACGATCGTCAACGCGGTGTTCCTCACCGCGTTGAGCGCGCTCGGGCTGGTCCGCGGGTTCGTGATCGCGCGCTTCCTCACGCAAGAGGACTACGGGCTCTGGGGCGTGCTCGTGATCTCGCTGGGCACGCTCCTGTGGCTCAAGCAGGTGGGCATCGGCGACAAGTACATCCAGCAGGACGAGCCCGACCAGGAGCTGGCCTTCCAGAAGGCATTCACCCTCGAGGCGATGTTCATGAGCGTGTTCATGCTCGTGGTCGCCGGGGCGGTACCGCTCGTGGCCGTCATCTACGGCCAACCGGACGTGATCGCACCGGGCTTCGTGATCGTGGCGATCCTGCCCGCCTTGGCGCTGCAGGCACCGCTGTGGGTCTACTACCGGCAGATGCGCTTCGTGCGCCAGCGGGTCCTGCAGGCGGTCGACCCGATCGTCGGCTTCGTCGTCGCGGTCGGCCTGGCTGCGGCCGGCGCGGGCTACTGGGCGATCGTCCTGGGCGTGCTCGCCGGCGCCTGGGCTGCGGCGATCGTCGCCGTGCTCGCGTCGCCGTATCGGCTGCGCTTCCGCTACGAGCGCGGCACGCTGCGCAGCTACGCCTCGTTCTCGTGGCCGCTCGTGGCCGCGAGCGGGAGCGGGCTCGTCGTCGCGCAGGCCTCGATCCTGGCCGGGGAGAAGCACCTCGGCCTCGCGGGCGCGGGCGCGATCGCGCTGGCCGCCACCGTCTCGCAGTTCACGGATCGCGTGGACCAGATCGTCACGGGGACGCTCTACCCCGCGATCTGCGCGGTCCGCGACCAGACCGCGCTCCTGCTCGAGTCGTTCGTCAAGTCCAACCGCCTGGCGCTGCTGTGGGCCTTCCCGTTCGGCATCGGCCTGGCGCTGTTCGCGCCCGACCTGGTCGAGTTCGGGATCGGCGACCGCTGGGAGCCCGCGGTGATCGTCATCCAGGCGTTTGGCGTCGGCGCAGCGGTGAACCACATCGGGTTCAACTGGGACGCCTACTTCCGTGCGCGTGGCGAGACCAAGCCGATCGCCGTCGTCGCCTGCGCCTCGGGGGTGGCCTTCCTCTGCACGGCGATCCCGCTTCTGATCGTCGACGGCCTGCGCGGCTTCGCCATCGGCGTCGCGGCGCAGACGGTCGTGGGGGTCAGCATGCGCGCGTTCTACCTCCGGCGGCTCTTCGAGGGCTTCGGGATCATCCGCCACGCGCTGCGCGCCATCGCGCCGACCGTCCCGGCAGCAGCGCTCGTGCTCGGCCTGCGGCTGGCGGAGTCCGGCGAGCGATCCGGGCTGCTGGCCGTGAGCGAGCTCGCGGGCTACGTCGTTGTCACCCTCGCCGCGACGCTCGCGTTCGAGCGTGCGCTGCTGCGGGAGGCGATCGGCTACCTGCGCGCACGGCCTGCATAATCCGACGCGGATGCCGGCCCAGCCAGCCACGACCGCCGACGCCCGCGCCGCGGTCGCGGCCAACGCGCTGTGGTACCACGTGATCGAGGTCGCGCCGGGCGTGGCGACCCCGGGATGGTTCGACCTGCGGCCGATCGTCGACAGGCTGCCCTGGCCGGACGTCGACGGCAAGCGGTGCCTGGACGTCGGCACGTACGACGGCTTCCTGGCGTTCGAGCTCGAGCGCCGCGGCGCGGCGGAGGTGGTCGCGACCGACATCCTCGACCACCGCCAGTGGGACTGGCCGGCGCACATGCGGGGCTGGGCGGGCGAGAAGCTCGCCGAGGTCGCCGGCGTCAAGGGCGAAGGGTTCCGGATCGCCAAGGAGCTGCTGGGGTCACGCGTCGAGCGCGTGGAATGCAGCGTCTACGACCTGTCCCCTGAGCGGCTCGGCAAGTTCGACGTCGTCGTGTGCGGCAGCCTCATGCTCCACCTGCGCGATCCATTGCGGGCGCTCGAGGCGATCCGCTCGGTCTGCGGTGAGCAGTTCCTGTCGGCAGAGCAGATCAGGCTCGGAACCTCGCTGCTGAACCCGCGGCGGGCGATGGTCGCCCTGGACGGGACGAGCGACCTGTGCCAATGGTGGATTCCTTCGGCGGCCGGCCACCGCCGGATGGTGGAGGCCGCCGGCTTCGAGATCGTGCGCCGGACGCGTCCTTACTCGATCCCGTACGGCGGCGCGCACGACCAGGCACGCTCGGCTCGGATGTTCGCCAAGCGCGTCCTCAGGCGCCTCGCCACCGGAAACGACGGCGTCCCCCATGCCGCCGTGCTGGCGACGCCACGCGTCTGACGTTCTCGGCGACGAACTCGCGCAGGTAGCCGTCGAGGCCCTCGGCGTCGGTGAAGATCCGCTCGGCGAACTCGAAGCCGCCTTCCCACCACAGCTGCTGGACGCGTTCCTCCGCCGACAGCCCTTGGGCGAACCCCTCGGGGAAGTGCGCCCGCGGGTCGCCGTGGACGACGTGGTGCTTGAACACGAACTCGATCGCGCCGGGGGTGATGTCCACGAGCCAGTGGTGATGTCCCCACCCGACCCAGGGCCCCTGCACGCCGTAGGCCTGCTCCTCGAGCCGTGAGGGAACCTCGACATAACCGGCTTTGGCGACCCGGACGAGCTCGCCGCAGACCCAGACCGGATCGCGCACGTCCTCGAGCGTGTGCGAGCACACGGCGAAGTCGAACTGGCCGTCGGCGAACGGCCAAGGGACGCGCTCGCACATGTCGCGCTGCACCCACGTCCGGGTGCTGAAGCGCTCCTCGCTGCTGCCGCGCTCATAGCCGTAGAGACCGCGGTCCTCGTAGGGCATCAGATCGAGCACCCAGTCCGCGCGGACGAACGGGCTGGCTCCGGCGCCGACGTCGAGGACGACGTGGTGGTCCTCGAGGCGGTCGAGGATGAGCTGCCTGCTGGCGTCGAGCACGAGGTGCGGCCGACCCTACCGGCCGTGCGATCCTTGGCGGCATGTCGGCCAGGTCATCGTTGCGCAGGCTCCTTCGCAGGCCCGCCGCCGGGACGCCTGACGCCAACCAGGACGCGGACTGGGTCGCCACGACCCCCGAGGACCGGGCGATCATCGAACGCAGCGCCCCGTATTCGATCGCCGGCGTGCCCCGGACGCAGGCGTTGATCGACGGCGTCCGCTATGCGGTGGCCCGCGACGTGCCCGGCGCGTTCGCCGAGTGCGGCGTCTGGCGCGGCGGCTCGGTCCTGGCGATGATCCTCACGCTGCAGGAGCTCGGCGTGACGGATCGCGACATCCACCTGTACGACACGTTCGAGGGGATGACCGAGCCGACCGAGCACGACACCTCTCCCGTAGAGCCTCCCGCGCTCGAGACCTGGAAGCGCGCACAGGACCGCGACGCGCGGCCCTGGTCGGAGTTCTTCCAGCCCGACGTCTTCAACGAGGAGGGGGTGCGCGAGCTCCTGCTGTCGACCGGCTACCCCGAGAGCCGGCTGCACCTCGTCCGTGGGCCGGTGGAAGCGACGCTGCCGGCGCAGGCACCGCAGCGCCTGGCGCTGCTGCGGCTGGACACCGACTGGTACGAGTCGACCCGCCACGAGCTCGTGCACCTGTACCCGCGCCTGTCGGCCGGGGGCGTCCTGATCGTGGACGACTACGGGCATTGGGAGGGGTGCCGACGCGCAGTCGACGAGTACTTCGCCGCCGGCGCGCCCCCCGTGCTGCTGACCCGGATCGACTACACCGGGCGGATCGCGATCAAGCACTGAGACTCGGCTTGCCGGCGGTCACGCCTTGCGGTCGAGGACCTGCCGATACAGCGCGGTGATCTCCGCCGCGACGCGCTCGGGCGCGTAGTCGCCGGCGCGCTCCCGGCCGGCCGCCCCCAGACGCTCGCGCAGCCCGGGATCGGACCCCAGGCGCCGCAGCCGCTCGGCGAGTGCGGGCACGTCGCCGGGCGCGTACAGCAGTCCGTTGCTCTCGTCGTCGACGATCTCGCTCGGCCCGCCCGCCGCCGACGCCACGACCGGGAGCCCCGCGGCCATCGCCTCCGCCACGACCTGGCCGAACGGCTCCGCGACGACCGAGGCATGCACCACGATGTCGAGCCGCGCCAGTTCGGCCTCAACGTCCTCGCGAAAGCCCCTGAACTCGGTGCGGTCCGCGATGTCGAGCTCCGCGGCCAACGCGCGCAGCCGCTGCTCGAATCCCTCCTCGCCGAAGAGCGGGGCGCCGACGACGACCGCGCGCTCCGAACCACCGGGAAAGGCCCGGGCGAACGCTCGCAGGAACACGTCCTGTCCCTTCCACGGCGCGATGCGGCCGATCATGCCGACGCGCAGCGGCCCCGTGCCCCCACGGCTGCGCTCGGCCACTGCGGGGATCACGTACGGGATCACGCGGTATCGCGAGCGCCCGCGCGCCGTCGGGCGCAGCGTGGCGAGCGTCGCCTCGGAGTTGGCGATCGCGGCCCTGGGCAGCGCGCGCACGAGCGCCCGCACGGCCGTCACCGCCAAGCGCGGCAGGTAGTCGGCCGCGATCCGGTCGTGGACGTGCCACACGGCCGGGACGCCGGCGAGCCGGGCCGCTATGCCGCCGTAGATCCCTGCCTTGAGCGAGTTGGTGTGGACGAGCTGGGGCCGCAACTCCCTGAGGCGACGCGCTACGAGCAGGCAGTACGCCGCGGTGTCGCGCGCAACCCGAAGCCCGACCCCCGCCGCATGCACGCGATCGCGGGACAGGCCGCGCGCCCCCTCCGGCATGGGCAGCACTTCGACGGTCGCACCGACCGCCTCCAGCTTGCGCTTCAGCGGCCCGTCCTCGGCCAGCAGGACGTGCGCGTCGACCGCGTCGCCGAGTGCCTCGAGCAGCCGGACGAGCGCCACCTCCCCACCGGACAGCCGGGCGACGTGGTCGATGTAGACCACGCGCGGGCGACCGTCCGCTCGATCGGGGCCCGTCACTGCCCGCCCGCCCCGAGCCGCGCGCGCCGCATCGCCCGCCGCACGACGTTGCCCGGCGTGCGGCCCTCGACCCGCACGCGCGGCCACGGTGTCGCGCGCCGGTGCTCAAAGTACAGCTCGCGCATGGCCGCGTTGCACATGAAGTGCCACGGCTTGTTCGCGCCCGGGCCCTCGAAATGGCGCAGCGCCGGGTTGCGACGCGCCTCCGCCAGGGCCTCGGCCCCGAACACGTCGACGCTCGACGCAAACGACAGGACGCTGTTCATCGCGTTCCAGCGCGGATGAAGCGCCAGGCGGTCGTGACCGAGCACTACGTTGAGGGCGTCCTGCTCGGGCCAGGAGAGCAGGTCGTGGTGTGCCTGCGCGTACTCGACCAGCGCGCGGGTGCATCCGTCGCGGCGCAGCCGGCCGAGGTTCATGAGCAGCACGCCGCTGTTGAAGTACTCGCCCGGGCCGGAGAGCCCGAGCTGCGCCGGGCGGTCGAGGTGGTCGCGCTGGAAGACGTTCGTCACGGCGGCGAGGTAGTGGTCCGCGAGATCGGTCTCCCACAGCGGCTCGATCGAGTCGACGGCGATGATGTCCACGTCCAGGTAGAGCAGCCTGTCCACCTCGGGGAGCAGCTCGGGCAGGAAGATGCGATACCAGTGGGAGGCCGGCAGGAAGTCGCCGCGCGTGCGCAGCCCGGCGACCATGTCCTCCGTCACGGCGAGGAACTCGATCGTCGCGCCGAGCCGCTCGACCATCGCGGTCAGGCGCGGCGGGACGTCGGGCGGCAGGTCGGCGCCCTGGAGGAAGTGGACGACCGTCCGGCGCTGCCCGCTGAGCTGGAGGACGGAATGCAGCATCGCCGCGGCGTGCGGGACGTAGTCCGCGCGCGCGGCGCAGGCGATGCGGACGGGCGTCATCCGGCCTCGGCGTATCTCGACGCGCCCGGCACGCCGGGACGCAGCCGGCGCCAGCGGCGCGTCAGCGCGTCGTCGACATGCGTGCGCAGGGCGAAGGTGTCCAGCCCCTCCTCCATCGTCTCGTAGCCGAAGCTCTCCAGCCGCCCCCGGCATCGCGCGCGCTCGTCCGTGGGCAAATGGTAGTGCTCGTAGACGACGAGCCGCGGCTGACGGGCCTCGAAGTCGATGCTGCGCAGGATCTCGTGGTCGTAGCCCTCCGTGTCGACGAGCAGGAGGTCCACCGCCCCGACTCCGTGCTTGGCCAGCAGCGACTCGAACGTCAGCGTCGGCACCTCCGTCGTGACCAGACGCCGCTCGATGTCGGGGATCTCGCGCGCGTGGCGGAGGACCGCGTCGCGCGAGAACGACCCGATCGCGTCGTACCACTGCGGCAGCCCCTCGCTTCCGGGGTCGGCGACACGCGGCAGGTGGAAGAAGGGCAGGCGGCCGTCCTGCCGGGCGATGGCGGCGTTCTCGAGGGCGATCCGCGGCATGTCGCCGTAGTTCGCGCGCAGTCGCTCGAACACGTACGGGACCGGCTCGACCATGATCCCCGACCACTGCCGGGCGCGGATGTGAGGGCGCAGGTGGTCGTGCTGCTCGCCGTCGTTGGAGCCGATCTCGACGAAGAACGCCTCCGGGTAGGCGTCCGCGAACGCCCGCAGCAGCTTCGGCCCCGCAAGCCGTCGCTGCACCTGGCGGTATCTCCAGCGCTGCCAGGTGCGCTTCACGGCTTGCGCGCCACCAGGGCGAAGACCAGCGCGTTCATGTCGCGGCTCTCACGGCGCTCGAACCGGTCGGCGATCGCGATGAGGCTCTGCATCGCGAGCGAGAACGGCCGCATCAGGAAGCGCGGCAGGCGCCAGAAGATCGAGTCGTGGACGAGCTGCAGCCCGCTCGCAGCAAGGCCCATGATCCCCTCGAACCGCACGACCTCGAGCCCGGCCTCCTCGACCGAGCGGCGCAGGCCCGCGCAGGTCCAGCGCCAGTAGTCGTCCGGATCGGGGTGGTAGACCATGATCCCGTGGGTCGACAGCAGGAGCCGGCCGCCGGGCTTGAGGACGCGCGCGCACTCCGCGAGGTAGACGCGCGGGTCGGCGACGTGCTCCAGCACCTGCGTGGAGAGCACGGCGTCGACGTGGTCGCCGGGCAACGGCACCGTCCCGTCGGCGTTCAGCTCCACCGTCGCCGCAGGATTCCCGGGCAGGTCGGCCGCGAGGTACTCGACGCCGGGCGCGAAGAAGCGGCGATAGGGCGCCTCGGCGCAGCCGTAGTCGAGCACGCGCCCTCCCTCGCGCGGCACGCCGAGCTCCGCGCTGAGCGCTTCCAGGCGCTCCGGGAGCACGCGAATGATGTAGGCCAGGCGATGCGAGCGCCTGAAAGTCCGCAGGTCCTCCGGCCGCTCCTCGAGGAAGCGCGTCGCCTCCTGCGTCGAGAACGTGCTCATCGCGGCGGCAAGTGTAGAGCGGGGCCCCCGGTCACAGGACCAGCGCGCGCGCCCGCACGGAGCCGCTGACGAGCGCGGCGAACGTGACGACGTCGGCCACGACCCCCACGGCCGCGGTCGCCGGAGCGTGCACGCGCCCCCACCACAGCGACTGGCGCGCCACCGTGACGCAGTACGGCAGCGCCGCGACCAGGGGCAGCGGCGTGCGCAGCGCCGCGCCGAGCGCGACCGCGGCGAGCGCCAGATCGAAGCTCGCCGTGCGCGCGTCGAGGAAGTACCGGCGGTAGAGGAACACCGTTCGCAGCTCCGGGCAGCGCGACGCGATGGCGGGGAAGTGGCCGCGCCGGAAGTGCTCGGCCACGAACGCGACCGCGCCGCGTGGAAAGACCGCGTGGTGGACCAGCGCCGACTCGCTGAACGCGGTGACGGCACCGGAACGGCGGGCGCGCCAGCCGAAGTCGACGTCCTCGCCGAGCGGTCTGCCGCCGTCCCGGGGGATCCACCCCCGAAAGCCACCCAGGCGCTCGAACAGCTCACGGCGCACGAAGAGGTTGGCGCTCTCGTAGAGGCCACGCTCCTCGCTGACCTCGAGCGTCCGGTCGAACGGCCCGCGGCGCACGTCGGGGCGCGGGCTGACAGCGCCTTGGACGAGGTCCGCGGCGTCGCACGCCCGCAGGCCCTCGGCGAGCCAGCGCGGCAAAGGCTCACAGTCGGCATCGGTGAACGCCAGGATCTCGGCCCGCGCGTGCGCCGCACCCAGGTTGCGGGCGCCCGCCGCTCCCACGCCACCCGCTGCGAGGACGGTCGCGCCGATCGGATGGGCGGACGCGATCGCGGCCGTGCCGTCCGCCGATCCGTCGTCCACGACGATGACCTCGAACCCGCCCGCCAGCTCCTGGCGCGAAAGGGCGTCGAGCGTCCGGCCGAGGGTCCCGGCGGCGTCATGGGCGGGGATCACGACCGAGACCAGCATGGGGACGCGACAGCGTAGCCGCTGGGGTCCGAGCGCCCGGCTGCCCCGTTGCGCTATCAATACGCGCCGATGCAGACCGCCCGCGAAAGCCTGCTGGAACGAGCCGCGCAGCGCGAGTGGTACCACACCATCGAGCTCGCGCCCGGCCATGTGACGCCCGGTCTCTTCGACCACCGGCCCTACGTCCATCACTACGACCTGCCCGAGCGGATGGACGGGATGCGGGTGCTCGAGATCGGAACCTGGGACGGCTTCTGGGCCTTCGAGATGGAGCGCCGCGGAGCGCAGGTGACGGCGCTCGACGTCGAGGACGAGAACGATCTCGACCAGCCCCCGCGCCGCGAGCGGCCGCGCTTCCCCGAGCCGCACGGCGAGGGGTTCTTCATCGCCAAGGAGATGCTCGACTCCAAGGTCGAGCGGATCGTCGGAAACGTCTACCGCGCGCTGCCGGAGGATCTCGGCCAGTTCGACGTCGTCTTCGCCGGGTCGATCCTGATCCACCTGCGCGACCAGTTCCTCGCGCTGGAGCGACTCGCGAACCTCACCAAGCCCGGCGGGATGCTCATCACCGCCGAGGAATGGGACCCGTGGAGCCAGCTCGTCCCGTTCCCCGTATCGCGCTACCGCGTGGACCGCGACCAGGCGGTCGTCTTCTGGCAGCCGAGCCTGCGCACGTGGAAGCGGATGATGTGGTCCGCCGGCTTCGACCAGATCGACGTCAAGGCACGCTTTCGCATGCGGTCGAGGGATCGTTGGTGGGTGCGCCACGCGGTCTTCCATTGCCGCAAAGACGGCTGACCGCCGCCGTGCCGCCACGCACCCCGGCGCTGCGCGCGTGGCGCCGCATCAGCGCCGGCATCGCGGCGGTGCCGATCCCCGACCGCGTCCGCAACAGCCCGCGCTTGCACCGCAACCTCTGGCCCGCGCGCGTCGCGCCGTACGTGTCTCCGTCGCGGTCGCTGATCGCCGCCGAGCTTCTGCGACGCGACTCCGTCCGCTGCTACCGGCTGCGCGACACCGGCCTGGTCATCCACCTCCGCCATCCCCACTGCGACATGTGGATGCTCGACGAGATCTTCCATCGCGGGGTGTACGGCATCCCCCAGGAGGTGCGCCGCGCGCTCGCGGACCTGGACCGGCCGCCGCGGATCCTCGATCTCGGAGCGCACGTCGGCCTGGCGGCCTTGTTTCTCGCGGGCGAGCTGCCGGGAGCCAGCGTCGTCAGCTTCGAGCCCGATCCCGGCAACCTCGCCGTGCTGCGGCGCACGATTACGGCCAACGCCGGCCGCGTGCGGTGGGAGCTGGTGGCGGCGGCCGCCGCTCCACGCGACGGCGTGGCGCGCTTCGTGAGCGATGCGCACCAGTCCTACGTGG
>WUUC01132037.1_pt1 | contig 12112 bp, 9 predicted proteins | sample 6278441 | NCBI WGS metagenome assembly WUUC01 (sample SAMN13675441, study PRJNA597444) | soil metagenome | isolation source: soil | place: USA: Washington | collected 2017-10 | reverse complement strand
TCCTCGCCAGGTGTAAACCGTTTTTCCGATCCTATTCAACAAAAGATCGCCGGCCTTCAGGACAGACGTAGTGCCGATAGTCTCGTGACATTTCTTTCAAGCGGAAATTCAACACATCGCCTGGAAGCAGCACTGGCATTAGCGTCTGTACAGGATTCGACAAGCGCTCCCATGCTGGGCAACTTATTGCTCGAGGACAAGGACGCCAATGTGCGCGCTACAGCCGCATTTGCTCTCGGACAAATCGGATCCATTGCCGCTACAAATGCATTGATACCTGCCATGGATGACAACGATTCAATTGTTCGGTACGAAGTACGGGTGGCGATGGGTAAAATCATCAAAGCACCTGACTTCCCGTCGCTGTTATCTAACAACTCATCCGATGTTTTTTCCACGCGGGGAATGGCCTGGGCGCTGTTTCATTTGGGAAGCAGGAAGCTTGCAGATTCCACTATTGTTGCGAAGGCTGTTTCACTTCTTGCCAGTCCGGATCGAGACACGCAACTCGGGACAGTCCATTTTTTTTCGCGTTCGGTGTATCCACCACAGGCAGCGGTTCAGCAAGCGCTGAGCAAAGCGGCCAGGTCTACGGATGGTGAGGTACGTATGGCCGCCGTGTTTGCGCTTCGCAAATTCATCAATGCTGAAGGTCTTGACGTCATCAAACAGGCAATTGATGATGCTGACTATCGTGTGCGCGTGAATGCTGTCAGGAGCTTACAAGGTTTCGAGTTAAATCGTGTGGCGGAGTCATACAGGAAGGCAATTCAGGACAAAACCGAAAGTGTAGTTGTGGCTGTAGCCGAAGCACTTCGTCAACGCAAGGGTTATACTGCCAACGATATCGCTGAACTCCTGGAGGCATGCAAAAATTGGCGGGCGAAGGCAGTGTTAACTGATGTGATGCTGTCGCTCGACCCGTCGAATGAGAGGATCAATACAGTGGATCTGAACATTGAAGATCCATATCACCTGGCCGCAATGTTAGATGCATTGGGCAGCGCACCGGCTGCATATCCTAAAATCGTTGAGAAGCTTTTTTCAGCTAATGAAAAAGTTGTGCAGTCGACAGCGGCAAGCGCGTTGGTAAAGATCAACCGGAGTCCAGCGTTTACGACCGCTATGCAGAAAGAATTCGCTGACATCTACCAGCGAGCAATTGCCGGAGGCGACCAGGGGGTGATCCTTTATGTGTGCGGTGCGTTGGCAGACTCCAGTTTAGGTTATAACAGCGTGATCACGAATATTGATTTTCTAAAGCAGGCCCGGAACAAGTTGTCTCTGCCGAAAGATTTTGAGACGGTGCTTCCTTTAGAGCGCGCAATTGCTTGGTTTGAAGGGAAACCCGCGCCTCAACCACCAGTGAATACTTACAATCATCCCATCGATTGGACATTAGCCAGCAGGATATCATCAGATCAAAAAATGTTGATCCGGACTTCGCGCGGAGACATTACCATCCGCTTATTCATCGACGAAGCTCCCGGATCGGTAGTGAACTTTGTAAAGTTGGCGGAATCAAAGTACTTCGATGGCAGATTCGTTCACCGCGTGGTGCCGACCTTCGTGATTCAAACGGGGTGCCATCGCGGCGATGGCTTTGGAAGCGAAGATTATTCCATCCGCTCCGAGTTTTCACGATGTCGTTACAAAACCGGAAGCGTAGGCATGGCTTCCGCCGGAAAGGATACCGAAGGAACTCAGTGGTTTATCACTCATTCACCTGCGCCACACCTCGATGGTAAATACACCATTTTCGCCGAAGTGGTCGATGGCCAGGCTTCAGTTGACGAGATTGAGGTCGGCGATCGCATCGTGTCTGCCTCACTTGTTAAGAATTGACTTACTTTTGTGCCCGTCATGACGACCTTTTACCAGGATCGCAAGGTGGGAATACTTGGAGGCGGGCAGCTCGGAAGAATGCTCATTCAATCCGGAATCGATCTCAACATCGACTTTGCTGTGCTGGACCCCGACCCCAACGCGCCATGTAGCAACCTCGCTCATTTCACGTGCGGGAAACTAACGGACTACAGTACGGTAATGGCGTTCGGCGAGCTGGCTGATGTGCTTACCATTGAAATCGAAAATGTAAACACGGCTGCGCTGAAAGATCTGGCTGCAAAAGGTAAGCGCGTATACCCGCAGCCGCATATCATCGAACTCATCCAGGACAAGCGTCTGCAAAAAAAGTTCTACAACGAAAACGATATCCCGACTGCCGCTTTTGTTCTCACCGAAAACAGGAAGGACGTTGAACACAACATTGCCTTCCTTCCCGCCGTCAACAAGTTGGGCCGCGAAGGGTACGATGGACGAGGCGTTCAAATTATCCGGACACAAGCAGAGTTATCGAAAGCTTTTGATGCTCCGGGGTTGCTGGAAAAACTTATCGATTTTGAGAAAGAACTGGCAATTATCGTCGCCCGAAATGAACAGGGCCATGTCAGCTGCTTTCCCGCGGTAGAAATGGTATTCCATCCTGAAGCAAACCTTGTCGAATACCTTTTATCGCCGGCGCAGATAGGAGAAGCGGTGAGAAAAAAAGCGGAGGCGGTGGCAATCAAGGTGATTACATCTCTTGAATTGGTGGGTATACTGGCCGTGGAGATGTTCCTTACAAAAGAAGGCGACATCCTTGTAAACGAAATCGCTCCCAGGCCACACAACAGCGGGCACCAAACGATCGAAGCAAACATGACATCGCAATACGAACAGCATCTGCGTGCCATCCTCGACCTGCCGTTGGGCGGTACCGAAGTGATCATGCCCAGCGCGATGGTTAACCTGTTGGGGGAAGAGGGTCATGCGGGTCCGGCGAAATACGAAGGCTTAAGGGAAGTGATGAGCTTGACGGGGACGCACGTGCACCTTTATGGAAAGAAACTCACAAAGGGTTTTAGAAAAATGGGGCATGTCACTATCCTTGATAAGGATATCAGTGAGTTGAAGAAGAAAATTGATTTTGTAAAACGAACCTTGCGCGTAACGGCATCATGAAAAAACCATTGGTGGGAATTATTATGGGTAGCCAATCCGACCTGAAGGTCATGAAGGAAGCTGCAGAATTTCTTGACGAATTGGGTATCCGGTTTGAGTTGACAATTGTGTCGGCTCACCGAACTCCAGGCCGGATGGTTGAATATGCAACCACCGCGAAGAAGCGGGGACTGAAAGTGATCATTGCCGGAGCAGGTGGTGCTGCCCATCTTCCTGGTATGGTAGCTTCCATGACAACCTTACCGGTGGTTGGCGTACCGGTGAAGTCGTCCAATTCCATCGACGGTTGGGATTCTGTGCTTTCGATATTACAAATGCCCGGCGGGGTGCCAGTAGCTACGGTGGCATTAAACGGCGCGAGGAACGCCGGAATTCTTGCCGGTCAGATCATCGCCACGTCGGATGAAAAGGTTGCAGAGAAGCTGGAAGCGTTCAAAGAAGGCCTTCGCAACAAGGTAGAGGCGGCCGCACTTGCCATTGGAAAAAAAGGCTGGAAAAACACTGAATAACGCATTTCTCCAATTTGTATTTTCGAAAAACACAGGTAACTTCTCCGCCAATTTTTAAGCCCCCCTAGATCCTGATGAAGCCCGCAGAAAAAGGCTGGTTAAAAGAGTATCTGGAATTCCGACAGGAGCTCCTGAAAAACCTTGCCGCAGAAAGTCGCAGAGCTTCGCATCCCGAGCACTCGCTTTACCGTGTTATCCAACCGATGGGCCTTATGTATGGCCAGTCGGTGACAGCGTTTAACCACCCGCAATCGGAACAATGGGACGAGCGGGACAGGATGAAGATCCTTCTGGCGGAAAGCCTTATCAGTAGCTCACTGTTGTTCTACGACAAACAGATCAAGAACCCGGATGAACTTTCAGTTGTCATTTTGAAAACGATTGAAAGCATCGGGAATTTTTATAACAACGTTTTTCCTGAGTTGGCCACCCCGACCAAAACATTGTTCGGAAGAAAAAAATCGCCACTGGAATTGGCTGAGCGGATTCTCGACAAACGCATTGAGCATACGAGCGAATACAGCAGCAACTTCTGGGTTCAGTTCTTTCACAATAGCTTACTATTTCTCGACATCTTTATTTTCGGTCAGTGGATACACACCAATGCCGACAGGATCGTTGCCGACTTCTTCAAGTATGAACGCGAAGAACTTCGGTTTTCTGTGGTGAAGATCATTGCTGCCGCCGCGCACGCCAACACGACTATCGAATTTGAAGAACGCCGCCTGCTTGAATTCTTTTTGCAAAGTGCAGGGCTTTCTGCTGATAGAAAGAAAGAAGCGTTCAAGATCTTTGAAGAGGGCGTTGAGATCGAAGGGATCAATCTGCCTACTAACAATTCGTGGATCCTGAAAAAATATTTCCTCGAAATGGCCATACTCACCGTTTGGGCTGACCGCCAGGTGGAGGAACGGGAAGAAGATTTCCTGAAACAATTGTGTGTATATCTCAGTTTCAGTGAAGACGACCTGGAGAACAGTATGATGGCGATCGAAGGGTTTGTTCTCGAGCATTGGGATCAATTGGGACAGTTGCAGAACAAGCACGACTTCACACAGATGAGCGAACGTTTCATGCAACGGTTAAGTAAGGTTGCAGACAACAACAAGAAACGATTACTTAAGGAAGCTCAGCAAAGCGACGACCTCATTGACTTATTGAACCAGGCGAAGATCAGGGAGCTGAATGACGCGGAAAAAGACCGCTTGAAAGAGCTCATCATTCTGCTGCTGCGTTCCATACCGACGTTTGTGATCATCTCACTTCCGCAAAAGTTTCTGACGCTGCCTATGTTGATGAAGATACTTCCAACTACATTCTTCGCAGAGGCGCTCGGAGCCCCCACCAGTAGCAACTAAGGGAAATTGTGGTAATCAGATTGGCGCCTTAGGCTCTTCTATTTCACCCTTGTTCTCTTTTTTAGGGATCAACACCGAGAACACAATGCTCAGCGTTAGCGTTAGGACGATGACGGTAAATGAAGCCTCAACCGGAATGTGCCACCAATCCGGAAACATTTTCGTGAACATCTCATAGATCATCTTCGCTCCTATAAAGAACAGGATGATGGATAGCCCCTTTTGTAAAAGATAAAATTTGTCGATGATCCCTGCAAGGAGGAAGAACATCGCCCTCAGACCGAGTACAGCAAAAATATTCGAAGTGTAAATCAGAAATGGATTCCTGGTGATCGCAAACGCGGCTGGGATTGAATCCACGGCAAAAATAAGGTCGGTGGTTTCGATCAACACAATTACCAGGAACAATGGGGTGAACTTCAATCTGGGTGTACGGACTACAAACTTTCCCCCATGATCGTCTGACGTCATTGGAAGGTATTTCTTACAAAGTCTCAGGATCGGGTTCTTTTCAGGATCGATCTTCTCGTCGCTATCCTCGAAATAGATCTTAACCCCGGAATAGATCAGGAACACACCGAAGACATACAGTATCCATTCAAACTGCTCGATGAGCACAGCACCAACAAAGATGAAGATACCACGGAACACAACTGCACCGAGAATACCCCAGAACAGTACGCTGTGGTAGTACTCCTCCTTCACTGAAAAATATTTCAGGATCAACAGGATGACGAAGATATTGTCAACCGAAAGGGCGTACTCCGTAAGATAGGCAGAGAAATATTCGAAGGCCGCCTCGGTTCCACCTTCATCGTAGAAGTAGATGAAACAACCAAAAACAGTGCTGACGAAGACCCAGAAAATAGATTGGTAAAGAGCAGACTTGGTTGTGATCTTTTTCTGACTGCGATGGAGAATGCCAAGATCAAGCACCAGGAATACGACGATGATCAATGTAAAAACGCCAAAAAGGATAGTCTCAGTGTGACTACCGCTTCCAAACAAAGAGAAAGATAACATTGCCTTTTTTTACGCGTTTTTACCTAAAAAAGAGGTGATTATCGACTCATTGTGAGACTGGTAATCACCTCTCGTTTTGGCCAAAGCTACAAATATAAACTAATCCCAAAAACTTACATGAGTACGTTTATACCCATAAGCAAGTACAGGATCTGAGGACAATAGAATCTCGTGACACCAAAAAGGCAGGTTAATTGTCCGTTGTCTGGAGTTGCAACCTTAGCAAATTACTGTAAACACCATTGTTCAGCGTATGAAGCTCCTGATGAGTTCCGGTTTCAACAACTTTTCCCGATTGGATAACCATGATCCTGTCCACTTTCCTGATCGTGCTCAATCGATGTGCGATCACGATTGTTGTTCGATTCTCCATCAATTTCTCCAGAGCTTCCTGCACTAACTGCTCTGAGGCTGCGTCGAGGGAACTGGTAGCTTCATCAAGTATAAGAATCGATGGGTCTTTGAGTATCGCCCTGGCAATAGCAACACGTTGCCGTTGACCACCGGAAAGTTTTACGCCCCTGTCGCCAACAACTGTGGCCAACTTTTCCGGAAAGCTCCCGATGAACTCCCACGCGTTTGCTTTGCGTGCAGCTTCAATGATCTCCGCTTCTGTTGCTCCCGGTTTTCCGTATGCAATGTTTTCACCAATTGTGCCACCAAACAGAATAACTTCCTGAGGAACAATACCAATATTACTTCGATAAGCGGATAAAGAAAAGGATTCGGCGTTCATGCCGTCTACGGTGATTGACCCTTCCTCCACTTTATACAAGCGCATCAGCAAACTAATGATTGTCGATTTACCCGCGCCACTCGGGCCGACCAGTGCTACTTTCTCGCCAGGACCGATCCGGAGTGACAAATGTTTCAATACTGTAACATCCGACCGCGTGGGATAAGAAAATGAAACATCGTTGAAAGAAATGTCGCCACGCAGTTTAAGCGGGCTTGGTTCATTCTTCTCATCATCCATATCCAGGATCTCTAAAACACGCTCGGATGCACCTATCAACTTCTGCAATTGTCCATAAAGATCGCCAAGTCCGTGTATGGAACCCCCGATGAACATCGTGTACATCACGAAAGTAAAAACATCGATGGGTGACATCTCACCACTTTGCACAAGCAACGCACCATACCATCCTACGGCAACAATTCCTCCAAACAACGTAACGATGGTAAACGAAAAGAATAACCCGCGATATTTTGCAGTGCGCAACGCAACGCGGATAACTTCTATCAATGATGTACGGTATCTATTTATTTCAAATGCTTCGTTTGTAAATGCCTTTACTGCCGAAACCGAATGAAGTGTTTCTTCTACCACGATGTTTGCATCTGCAAGCTGATCCTGCGTTTTCCGGGACATCTTCCGGATGTATTTTCCAAACACCATTGCCGCAACTACCAGCACCGGGAAAGTGAGTACCATAAAAATTGTAAGCTTCGGAGTTAACACGATCAGGATCGCAGTACCCACTGTAAGAACGATGATCTGCCGAAGTAATTCTGCCAACATATATGCAAACGCATCCTGAAGGGTTCCTACGTCAGACGTGATACGGCTGATCAGTTCACCAATACGGCGGCTATCGAAGAACGATTGTGGCAACCAAATGAGTTTGCTGTACACAGCGCCGCGCAGGTCGGCAAGTGCACGTTCCGTCACCTGCGAAAAGAAATATACACGTCCAAATGAAAAAGTTGCCTGGAACACGAGTATGCCTAATAAAGCACCAGCAACCTGGTTAATGGTCTTAAGATAGAAATCGGAACCACCTCCTGCGACTTCCAGCAACTTGCCGGCAAGAAACGGAAAAGACAATGCTGTCAGACTCGACAGTGCCAGCGACACCAGTCCAAGAATAAAATATCCGCGGTACGGCCAAACAAACCGAAACACACTCGCAAATTTTCTAAGTCCCGCTTTGGTGACGGGTATTTTTTTTACTTCTTCTTTTTTTTCTGCCATCACATCCTAGACGAAATCCCCTTATTTTTATTCTGTTACGGAAACCATCACTTTGCCGTCAAGCGAATACTGCACGCTATCTCCCACGACCATTTTCTGAACACCTGTTACCGTATACCGCATTAGAATTGGCTTTCCCTGGTAATCCCCGAATTCCAACTCCACCTGTCGCAACATATTGTAAAGGTTATTGTGTACGGAATAGGTGCCGCTTAGCCGCTGCAACCTGCCGCCGGAATAGGTAAGTGCGAGTTCAACTGATGATGGCAGGTCTCCCGAAGCATGAAACGTTTTCACGAATACGGAGTCCTGGTTGATATTTCGGATCTGATACAGGTCCCGATAGGCCGGTCGGTTGATGACGCCTAATTGGCGGAATGATTCCAATTCTGATTTCCATGTTTGGGAACCTGCCGCGAGTTGAACTGAATCACGTTGATCACCGACGCTCACTTGTTTGATTCCCGTGGCACGCGTCGATCCAAGCAGACTGATCTGTGCGTCGAGCAAACTATCCATGTCAAATAACATTTTCCCTCCCTGCTGAGTTTGGGGGTTACAGGCAATCAGGAATATGAACGGAACTACTAATAGGATACGCATTTTGAAATGTTCAATGTTAGTAGGGCTAAGTCAGAGCGTAGCCTTTTTACCAGGTACAAACGGAACAAGTATAACGCAGCAACGCGATTCAATCAATTAAAACAGTGCCGTTCATCTCTTTAGGAATCGGGATGCCCATCAAAGTGAGGATAGTCGGAGCGAGGTCGCCAAGTTTCCCGTTTTTCAACTTGCCTTTGTAGTTGTCGTCAACGAGGATGCAGGGAACCACATTCGTCGTGTGCGCTGTGTTAGGGCTGCCATCGTCATTCACCATCAGTTCAGCGTTACCGTGATCGGCGATGATAATCGTTGAATAGCCATTCCTCCTGGCTGCTTCAGTAACCATCGCATTACATTGATCTACAGTTTCGCATGCGGTTACTGCCGCCATCATCACACCTGTGTGCCCCACCATGTCGGGATTGGCAAAGTTCAGGCAAATGAAGTCTGCAGATTTTCTATCCAGCTCCGGTATGATCTTATCACGAATATCCGCGGCGCTCATTTCAGGCTTAAGGTCATAGGTGGCTACCTTTGGTGAAGGACAAAGAATTCTGCTCTCTCCAAAGAATGCCTCCTCGCGACCCCCTGAGAAAAAGAAAGTAACGTGTGGATACTTTTCGGTTTCCGCTATGCGGATCTGATTCCTTCCGGCTTTGGATACGATCTCACCAAGTGTGTTCGTGAGGTTGTCCTTGTCAAAGATCACACGAACACCTTTGAACGAGTCGTCGTAGTTGGTGAGCGTGAGATAATAGAGGTCCAATTTTTTCATGGCCTGCTCAGGAAAATCCTGCTGCGTGAGCGCCTGCGTGATCTGACGGCCACGATCGGTTCGGAAGTTAAAACACATTACGGCATCGCCAGGTTGAATGGTGGCTATGGGTTTGCCATTACCATCTATCGCCACAATCGGTTTAATGAACTCATCGGTGACACCTTCGTCGTAAGACGCCTTCATGTCTTTTAAAAGATCCGTGGATGGCTTGCCGATACCATTTACCATCAGGTCGTATGCCAACCGCACCCGTTCCCATCGCTTGTCGCGATCCATCGCGTAGTAACGTCCAACGATACCGGCGATTTTACCTGTTGTTTCATGAAGATGCTTTTGCAACGATGCGACATAGTCAAGACCACCTTTGGGATCAGTATCGCGCCCATCAGTAAACACATGGATAAAAAGATCTTTGATACCCTGTCGATAAGCGATCGAACAAATGCCTTTCAGATGTTCGAGATGTGAGTGAACACCACCGTCGGAAACGAGGCCGATCAGGTGAAGAGGTTTGCTATTTTTCTTTAAGTATTGAAACGCCTCCAACAGTGTTGGATTTTCATCAAGTTCTTTTTCCTCGATTGCTTTGTTGACCCGAACAAGGTCCTGGTATACTACCCTGCCCGCGCCAATATTCATGTGGCCCACTTCAGAGTTTCCCATCTGGCCCGGTGGTAATCCCACCGCAAGTCCGGATGCTTCCAGCTTACTATGTGGATACTTACCGTATAAAGAGTTGATATATGGTGTATTTGCATGGGCAATGGCCGATACCCTGGGATCGCTCCCAAGTCCCCAGCCATCGAGGATCATCAATAGTACTCGCTTATTCATGACAATTATTTTGGACTGCAAATATAGAACGTGTGTATCCCATTTGAGCCCAATTTCTTTTCAATTCGGGAACAAACGATGACACGAACAACAGGCTTAGCGTCCATTTTTTCGGGATTAGATTATGGCATACTTTTGGAAAGTATATAGCTGACTATGAGCAGATTTAAGGGTTTGGTTGCGTTTTTGGCTTGCTTTTACGCTTTCGGTGCTTTTGCGCAGGACATTTTTAGTCCTATGAAGGATGCGATCAAAACTGGTAATGCTAAGGAGGTGATCAAGTTCTTCAATACCTCCGTGGACATGAACCTCGACGGAGAAGCGAGCGTGTACAGCAAAACGCAGGCAGAGTTTGTGCTTCGCGACTTTTTCAAGAAATATCCTTCAACCGACTTTACCGTTGTGCATACAGGTTCATCCCGTGGCGGCCTTCAGTTTGCAATCGGTCGGTATGTCAGTAATGGTCAAAACTTCGACGTGGTGATCAGGGTAAAGGAAGTGTCCGGCAACAACCTTATTCACGAACTTAACTTTGTGAAGGAATAACTGTTGGTTGTCTTGCTCATGCAATTCCATAGCCGGCCATTGGATATACTTCCAAATCTAAAATTTCGAAATCTAAAATCTAAAATCTGAATTCCCGTCCCTCATATCTCACCGACCGGGCTATAACAGACTTCATCGCTATAGCTCTTCGCGAAGATATTGGGGAAGGGGATCACTCCACACTTGGCACCATACCAGCGTCGCAAAATTGCAGCGCACGCTTGTTGGTGAAAGACGATGGAATAATGGCCGGTATGCAAATGGCCGAACTCATTTTTGGGCAATACGATCCGCGGCTTACCATAGAGAAAAACAAGTCGGATGGGGATGAGATCCATCGTGGTGAAATCGGGTTCATTGTGCAAGGTCCTGCGCGATCGATCATCACCACCGAGCGCCTTGTTTTAAATTGTATGCAACGCATGAGCGGTATTGCAACCTATACAAGAACATTGCAAAAGCTGATTGAAGGTACGAAAGCACAACTTACGGACACGCGTAAAACAACTCCCAACTTTCGTCTGATGGAAAAATGGGCCGTGTCCATTGGTGGGGGCCGTAACCACAGGTACGCATTGTACGACATGGTCATGCTTAAGGATAATCATATCGACATGGCAGGAGGACTTGCTGCTGCAGTTGGAAGTGTTCGCCAGTATCTGTCAGATGTAAACCGGAAACTGGCCATCGAAGTCGAAACACGCACCATCGATGAAGTAAAGCAGGCCGTGGGCATTAACGGCATTGATGTGATCATGCTCGATAACATGCCGCCGGCCGAGATGAAGAAAGCGGTAGACATTATTGGAGGCCGGTGCAGGATCGAGGCCAGCGGCGGAATCACAGAAGCTACGATTCGGGAAGTAGCCCTTTGTGGCGTGGACTACATATCAGTGGGCGCGCTCACGCATTCTGTCAAGAGTTTGGATATGAGCCTAAAGGTTATTCTTTAGAATTGTAAGTAAAGCGTTAAAGGAAAGCCTGACGGTTATTTCTTGATCAATCCTTTAGTCTTCAGAATGCTCGTTACAAACTTCCTCTCATTATCTGTATTGAAGATCTTAAACGGCAGGTGAATCAGCTGTGCTTTATTGATGATAAGCAAGAAGTGGTCCTTTCCTACCTGCGCACGTTTGATCTGGTCCCATTTCATTGGCATGCCTTCACGCGCGTTGAGCTTCATAAGTATCTGTTGGCTGTTGATCTCGTATGAAAATCTCTCAAATAACATTTTTCCCTGATCCAATTGGGTAACTCCGTAAAATTGAATCCACCAGAATAAAAGGTAAAGCCCCGCGCCGATTGCAGCAGCAATAAACCACCAGATGCTTTGGATCCAGATGAACCCCAGACAAACGGCCAGAACGATCAGTGCCACCCACCATTGGTCCTTCAGTACATTGCGCAACGCCATTTTGATATACTCCTTCTTTTCAAGTCGGTAATTCTTTGTTCTGACGATCATAATGAGTTGGTCCGTAAT
>WUUC01092628.1_pt1 | contig 12112 bp, 6 predicted proteins | sample 6278441 | NCBI WGS metagenome assembly WUUC01 (sample SAMN13675441, study PRJNA597444) | soil metagenome | isolation source: soil | place: USA: Washington | collected 2017-10 | reverse complement strand
TGCCCGAGCCGACCCGTCCCGCCAGCATCAGACCTGTCAGCACCGGCCCTAACTCTTTGATCATCGATGCGCTGATCAAACGGCCGACGAAGTCACGCGCCCCGAACTGATCGAGCGTAATACCCGTGTTGAGGGCAAGCACGGCGCCGGTGAAGAAGCCGGTCAAAATCACGACCGTGAGTGAGCCGATGCCGATGGCCTCGAATTGCTCGACCACGTCGTGGCGGTAGAAAGGCCGCGAGACTGTGCCATGCACGGCGGCCAGGCACAGGCGGACATATTCCTGCACCTCGAGAACTGCACCTTTTAGCCAGTCGATGACGACGCTCAGAGGCTCGCCCTCCCGGCGGCAAGACCCAGTTCGCGCGTCTTGAGCGCTCGAAGCTTGTCACGCAGCGATGCCGCGCGTTCGAAATCGAGGTTAGCGGCGGCTGCACGCATGTCTTTCTGTAATTCAGCCATGTATGCGTCAAGCTCCGCCTGCGATCGAAACGTCGGGCCCTCGTCCTTCACCGCCGGCGTGCGCCCGTAGTCGCGCTCATACACACTCGACATCACTTCGTCTATCGACTTGATGATGCTTGTCGGCGTGATGCCGTGCTCTTCGTTATAGGCGCGCTGGCGCGCGCGTCGGCGCTCGGTCTCACTGAGCGCAACTTTCATCGATGCGGTGACCACGTCGGCGTACATGATGACGCGGCCGTTGACGTTGCGGGCAGCGCGCCCCGAGGTTTGGATCAGTGCGCCACCGGATCGTAAGAAACCTTCCTTGTCGGCATCCAGAATGGCGACCAGCGATACTTCCGGGAGGTCCAGACCCTCCCGCAGCAGGTTGATGCCCACCAGCACGTCGAAGACGCCGCGGCGAAGATCGCGCAGAATCTCAACGCGTTCAAGAGTATCGATATCCGAATGCAGGTAACGGACCTTCACACCGAGTTCCTGATAATACGTGGTGAGGTCCTCGGCCATGCGCTTGGTGAGAGTGGTCACCAGCACCCGCTCGCCGCGCGCGGCGCGATCCCGGATCTCGTGCAAGAGGTCGTCGACTTGCCCTTTGACCGGCCGCACCTCGATGGGCGGGTCCATCAGGCCCGTGGGACGAATCACCTGCTCGACAACGACGCCGTTCGCTTTATGAAGTTCGTAGGGACCTGGTGTCGCGGAGACATACACCAGCTGCGGCACCCGGGCTTCCCACTCTTCGAAATTCAACGGCCGATTATCGAGGGCCGACGGCAAGCGGAAGCCGTAATCAACCAGCACTTCCTTGCGTGACCGGTCACCGTGGTACATCCCCCGCACCTGTGGCACCGTCTGGTGACTTTCGTCCACGATCACCAGCGCGTCCGCCGGCAGGTAATCCAGGAGTGTAGGTGGCGGGTCGCCGGCGCGGCGCTGGGTAAGGTGGCGCGAGTAGTTCTCGATGCCATGGCAATAGCCGATCTCGCGAATCATCTCGAGATCGAACATCGTGCGCTGATGCAGTCGCTGCGCCTCGAGTAATTTCCCTTCGCGCTCGAGCTGGGAACGGCGCTCCGTCAGTTCCACTTTAATGGTCTCGACCGCCTCTTTCAGCCGGTCACGCGACGTGACAAAGTGCGATTTCGGATAAATGGCGACACGGTCGTGACGCTTGTACGCCTTACCGGTCAGCGGATCGATCGTGACAAGCTCATCGACTTCGTCGCCGAACAGGCCGATCCGTAACGCCGACTCCTCATACGACGGATAAACCTCGATGATGTCGCCGCGGACGCGAAACGTGCCCCGACCGAACTCGTGGTCGTTGCGCTCGTACTGGATTTCGACGAGCTTGCGCAGGATCTGGTCACGACCAATCCGTTGCCCGCGCTCGAGCGGCAGCAGCATGCCGTAGTAGGCCTCGGGAGATCCCAAGCCGTAAATGCAGGACACACTCGCGACGATGATGACATCCCGACGCTCGAAGAGCGATCGAGTCGCCGACAGCCGCATGCGATCGATCTCGTCGTTGATCGTCGATTCTTTCTCGATGTAGGTGTCGCTGGCCGGGACGTAGGCCTCGGGCTGGTAGTAGTCGTAATAGCTGACGAAATATTCGACGGAGTTCTGGGGAAAGAACCGCCGGAACTCCTGGAAGAGCTGAGCGGCGAGCGTCTTGTTATGCGCCATGACCAGCGTCGGCCGGTTCACGATTGCAATCACCTGCGCCATCGTGAACGTCTTGCCCGAGCCGGTGACACCTAACAGCACCTGATGTTTGTCGCCGCGGTTCAGCCCATCCACCAGTTCGGGGACTGCATGGATCTGATCGCCGCAAAGCTCGAAGTCAGAGACGAGTTGGAAGCGATCGTAGACGGACGGCATTGGCAGGACGAATTAATAATCGTACCACGCTTCCCCGTTCAAACCGCCTCGGCGCCGGCGTCGCGCCACCTTCTCACTTCGACGGTATTGCTCTTGCTCAGAGATGCCTGTCGCTCCGGACGCAGGTGCGCCAGGAGTGTGGGGACAAAGCCGGACGAAGGATAAATACGCATGTATCACCACGTTAAGAAATTGATGTACACGGTGCGGATCGATGTGCCTGATCCGCGATTCGGCAACATGTTGCTCGAGCAGTTCGGGGGCGCCAACGGCGAGCTGGCGGCCGCGATGCAATACTCCATTCAAGGGCTGAACTGCGACGATCCTGAGCGCAAGGATCTGTTGATGGACATCGGCACCGAAGAGTTGAGCCACCTCGAGGTCGTCGGGGCTCTCGCGCGCCTGCACCTCAAGCCGATGAAATTCAAACGCGAAGAGGCTGAAGCCGACCCGCTGATCGCGATCGCGGGTGGTGGAGGCGTCAATCTCTTCAACTCGATGGGCAACCCGTGGACGGCCGACTACTTGAAGATCACCGGTGAGCTCGACGTTGACCTGCGCAGCAACATCGCGGCTGAAGCCCGCGCCAAGATCGTCTACGAACGGCTGATGAACTTCACCACCGATGCCGGCACCAAGGACGCGCTGCAATTCCTGATGACGCGCGAAATTACGCACATGAAGGCATTCACAGCGGCGCTCGAGAGCATGGGCAAGCCGCGTTTCCAGATCGGACACATTCCGCCTACGCCAGGCCTCGTCGACCAATTCTTCAATGACTCGACCGGACGCGGCGAGGACGGTGAAGTCGATGCACGCGGGCCGTGGAATCAAGGTGAGGCGTGGCAATTTGTCGAAGCACCCGCATTCGAAGAGATGCGTCAGAGTGCTGGGGCCGAACAGGGCGACGACATGGACACGCGCACCACGAGCACGACGGACGACCCCGAAGTGTTGCAGGAGTTGCTCGTCGATCAATTGCGCGACTTGTTGTCGGCTGAGACGCAGGTAAGCAAAGCGCTGCCGCAGATGATCAAGCAGGCGCAGACACCTGGTCTGCAATTGTGTTTCGAAGAGCATCTCGAGGAAACCCGCGAGCAGATCGAGCGCCTCAAGCAATCGATGGAATTGCTTGATGTCGCGGCCAAGGCGAAGCCGTGCAAAGGCATGGCTGGCCTCATCGAAGAGGGCGAAGAAGTCATGGCCGAGGGCGAGGAGAAGGAGCCGACGGCCGCCGACCTTGCACTCATCGCCGCGGCGCAGAAGGTCGAACACTACGAAATCTCGTCGTACAAGACGGCCCGAACGCTGGCCGGCCAGATCGGCCGACCGGACGTCGCGCTGTTGATGAACACCTCGCTCGGTGAAGAAGAAACCGCCGAGAGCTTGTTGACACAGATTGCGCGGGAGTTGATGTCGGAATCACGAACGGGCATCAGCAAGGACGACGAACTGACGGATGCGGAAACCGGGTCGGCAAAACGCGCGAAGCCGAAGGTCTCGAAGGAAGCCAAACGTCCGGCCCGCAGCCGAACTTCGTCTTAATATGCGATGTAGAGAGCAGGTAGCCATCGGGTTGCCTGCTCTCTCCTTTTAATTGCTACTCGTCGCTCTCGGCGTCGATTTCGCGCTCGGCTTGCAGCCAGTCGGCCAAGTCTTGTCCATGCTGGCCACCGCGTTTTTGGTAAATTTCGTGCGCGCGCTTGGCGATGCGGTCGAGTCTGGGTTCCTTCTTCGAATTCGGTAAATCGTTCGGGGGAGTCTTGGTCGTAGTCATAGGCCTACTGCCACCATAACACCTCGTGGTTACGGTGTCTGCACCGTCCGGGACCCGCGAATGTTCGTTAACGCATCGATCGCCGTCACCAATTGAGCTACGTCAACGGGTTTACCGACGTGTAGATCGTAGCCGGCAGCGAGCGCGGCCGATGCTTCATCAGGGCGCACATGCGCTGACACGGCGATGGCGGGAATTTGCGCGGTTGCGGGATTCTCTCTCATCTGCCGGACCAGATCGCGACCGTCCATCGACGGCATGGTGAGATCGCTGATGAGGACGGTGATGCCGCCCTCCTGCAAGATCCTCAGTGCTGCCGCCCCGCTAGGCGCCACCGAAACGTCGGCGCCTGCTTGTCGCAGCAGCAGGCTGAGAAATTCGCGGCTGTCCTGCTCATCATCGACGACGAGTGCATGCTGGCCCACCAGGCTTGGCAACGAGTGCTGCGCCAGCTCTGGGAATTCGCGCTCAGATTGGGGCGCGTCGTCGCCAAACTGTTCGCCGGGCCGCGCGGTACGACGCGGCAAGATAGTGGTGAATGTCGTGCCTTGATCGGGCCCCGCACTTTCGGCATGCACGGTTCCTCCGTGCAACTCCACGAGGTGCCGCACGATCGCCATGCCAAGGCCAAGGCCGCCGTGCCGGCGGTTTGCCGAACCATCGGCTTGGGTGAAGCGGTCAAAGATGTACGGCAAAAACTGGGGCGAAATTCCGATGCCGGTGTCGGTCACCGTCAGGACCAGTTCGTCCTCTCGCTGCTCGAGCGCAACTGAGACACGCCCGCCTTTGGGCGTGAACTTCACCGCGTTCGACAACAGGTTCCAGCACACCTGTTGAATGCGATCGCGATCGATCACCACAGGCTCTAACACCGGAATTGACCGCTCGATTGTGATCCCCTTGGCATGTGCGGCGGGTACGACCGCGTCAATCGCCGCGGATACGACTTCGTGGAGCGGGGCCGGGACCATACGGAGTCGAAGCTTGCCCCCGATGATGCGCGAGACATCGAGGATGTCTTCGATGATTTGCGACTGCGCTACGGCGTTGTTCTTGATGACCGTGACCGCCCGTTCGGCCATGTTGGGGTCGTCGCTTGGCAGCGACAACAAGTGGGTCCACCCGAGGATAGCGTTGAGGGGCGTTCGCAATTCATGCGAGAGGGTGGCCAGGAACTCGTCCTTCAAGCGGTTGACCTGCTCCGCATGGGCACGAAGCTCGCGCTCCACCTCGTTGGCCGCCGCAAGTTCCGCCGTCCGCTCGCGTACGCGCTCTTCCAGTTCGTCATGCGCGCGCTGTAACGCTGCGGCCTGCCGTTTGAGCGCCTCGCGCTTCTCATATAGCTCGACGAACACCGCGACCTTCGACTTGAGAACATCCGGTGCAAATGGCTTGGTCATGTAGTCAACGGCGCCGACCGAGTAGCCGCGGAACACATGCCCTTCGCTGCGATAATTGGCGGTGAGGAAGATGATCGGCGTATGACGTGAGCGCTCACGCTCGCGTAAAAGAGTGGCGGTCTCAAACCCGTCCATGTCGGGCATGGCGACGTCGAGCAGAATGACGGCGAAGTCCCCTTTCAATGCCGCGCGCAGAGCCGCCCGTCCGGAATTCGCGCGCACGAGCTCATAGTTGGGGTCGGTGAGCACGGCTTCGAGTGCCAGGAGGTTCTCTTCGTGATCGTCAACGATCAGAATGCGCGCGCGCGGGATCTCTGCCGTCATACCCGCGCCCCCTCGCAGAGCGCGATGAGATAGTCGCCAATGCGCGCCAGCGGCAGCACCGCCGCCACTGGTGTTGCCGCCAGCGCCGCGGACGGCATCGTCGCCGATTCCGCGGAGGCGGGATCCTCGACCACCGCGGCGCCGCCGCGGTCTTTGATGGCGCGCAGACCGTCGGCTCCATCCGCACTGGCGCCCGTCAGCACCACTCCAATCGTGGCATCGCGATAGACGTGCGCGGCTGATTCAAACAGCACATCGATCGACGGACGCGCCGACCGCACCGGCGGATCTGTCGACAGTGCTATCGTGCCGCCCTCTTCGACCAGCAAGTGGTAATCGGGCGGTGCCAGATAGCAATGTCCTGGTTGAAGCGGCATCTTATCTTCCGCGTCCACGATGCGAAGGCGGCTGCGCTCCGCCAGCAACATCGCGAGTTGTCCATCCCCGCCGCTGCCGCGGTGTTGTACGACCGCAATCGGCACGGGGAATGCACTTGGAAAATGTGCCAGTAGTCTGCTCAATGCGTTAAGGCCGCCCAAGGACGTGCCGATGACGATTAATTGGGGGGGCGTCATCTGGTCATCCAATCCGTTTGTATAGCTTCTGACCCTCGGCTAGTTGTTCATAGAGTTGTTCAAATCGCGTGAGACGTAAAGATTCCCCGGCGCCAAGTCCCAGCAGCCCGAAGTTGCCGAGGCTGGCGTGGAGCAGACTGAGCGCATGGTCCTGCAGTGGACGCGTGAAGTAGATCATCACGTTCCGACACAAGACGACGTTGAACTCGTTGAAGGGCCCGTCGGAGACGAGGTTGTGTTGAGAGAACACAATGTTGTCTCGTAACGACGGCCGCAGAATCGCGTACTCGTAACGTGCCGTGTAGTAATCCGAAAAACTCTTGCTGCCGCCGGCTTGAATGTAGTTTTGCGTGTAGCGCTGCATCAGGTCCGCCGGATAGATGCCTTCACGTGCCTGTCGCAGCGCTGCGTCGTTAATGTCGGTGGCGTAAATCAGACTGCGTTCGTAAAGGCCTTCTTCCTGCAGCAGGATGGCGAGTGAGTACGCTTCCTCGCCGAGCGACGCACCCGCCTGCCAAATGCGAATGAACGGATAGGTGCGAAGGATTGGTACTGCAATCGCGCGAAACGTCCGGAAGAACGCCGGATCGCGGAACATCGCGCTGACGTTCACCGAGATGCCCTGTACGCACCGGTCCCAGGCTGCTGCGTCATGCAGCACGCGGTCTTGTAAGGCGCTGATCGTCGGCACTGCCTCGGCGCGCATCACCCCACGGAGTCGCCGGCGCAACGAACTGCGCGCATATCCGCGAAAGTCGTAGCCATAGCGACGGAATACGCCTTCGAGGAACAGCTCGAGCTCGAGGGCTTCGAGATCCTCGCCTGGCGCCGGTGCCGCGTGGTGATTTACCGTGACACCCATACGCGCATCAGCGACAGCAATTGATCGGTGTCAACGGGCTTGGTCACATAATCCGACGCACCCGCCTCAATACACTTTTCACGGTCGCCCTTCATGGCCTTGGCGGTCAACGCAATAATCGGCAGCTGCCTGAACTCGCGCAGTTCGCGGATACGGCGCATCGCTTCGTAGCCGTCCATCTCGGGCATCATCACGTCCATCAGCACGACATCGACGCTCGGCGTCTCCTGCAACAAGCGAATGCCATCGCGGCCATTCTCGGCATACACGACGTTGACCTCATGGCGCTCGAGCACGCTGGTGAGGGCAAAAATATTGCGGATGTCGTCGTCCACGATGAGCGCCGTCGTGCCGGCGAGCGAGGTATCCACCTGATGCAGCTGTTCGAGCATGCGGCGCTTCTCGGCGGGCAGATTGCTCTCTACACGGTGGAGGAAGAGGGCGGTTTCGTCGAGCAGTCGATCCGGAGATTTCACGTCCTTCACGATGATCGTTTCGGCCAGGCGACGGAGTTCGGTTTCCTGTTTCTTGGTGAGCTCCTTGCCGGTATAGACAATGACCGGGATCTGCGAGAGCCGAGGGTCCCCCTTCATGCGCTCTAACAGCTCAAACCCAGTCATATCCTTCAACCCTAAATCCAGCACCAAACAATCAAACTCTTCGTTCGCGAGCCGTTCCAGCGCTTCGGTTCCGCTGGCGACCGCGGTGGTTCTCACGTCGCCATTGCCAATCAGCTCGACAATGGCTCCGCGCTCGGTGTCGTCATCTTCTACGACAAGCAAATTGCGAACCTTCCGATCGACGAAGCCGCGAATTGACGCAAACGCCTCGTCTAACGCTTCGCGCTCCACCGGTTTGGAGAGGTACGCCATCGCCCCAAGACGCATCCCGCGGTGAGCGTCATCACTCATGGAAATGATGTGAACCGGGATGTGACGCGTGTGAGGGTCGTGCTTCAACCGGTCGAGCACCGACCACCCGTCCATCCCGGGCAGGTCGATATCGAGCGTGATCGCATCAGGTTGATAGTGTCGAGCCATCGCCAGCCCAACGTCGCCGCGGACTGCAGCGAGGCACTTGAAGCCCTTGTACTTGGCGCGATCCATCAGGATCCGCATAAAGGGCACATCGTTTTCAATAATCAGCACGACCTTATCGGTGTCCGTGAGGTTCTCGCGGTCGTCGTCAACTTCGGCCTCGGCAATCAGCGACTCATCGACAACCGGCGGCCGCGGGGCGGCAATGCGATCGGCCGGCGAGGACGATGGAACTGCCGCCGGCCGCGGGGCCATGTAATTGACCGGCAGGTAGAGCGTGAAAATGCTGCCGATCCCAAGCTCGCTCTGCAGCTTGATTTCGCCGCCCAGTAATCGGGCAATCTCACGGCTAATCGATAAGCCAAGGCCGGTGCCGCCGTATTTGCGGCTCGTCGTCCCGTCAGCCTGCTGGAAGGCCTCGAAGATGATCCGATGTTTCTCGGGCGAGATGCCGATGCCGGTATCGGCAACGCGGAACGCGACCACCTGACGAGATACGGTCAACTGTGGATGGTCCGGAGTCCAGCCGCTCGTTGCCAGCTCCGCCTTCAGCGAGACGGTGCCCTGTTCGGTGAACTTGATGGCATTTGACAGCAGATTCTTCAGCACTTGCTGCAGGCGTTTCGGGTCTGTCTGAATCGCGTTCGGGAGACTCGGGTCGAGCTCCGTTTTGAACGTCAATCCCTTCGCCGCGGCCACCTCCTGGAAATTGCGCTCGACGTATTCCTGGAGATCGGTAAAGACGATGGGCTGCACATCGACGTCCATCGTGCCCGACTCGATTTTCGCGAGGTCAAGGATTTCGTTGATCAACTCGAGCAAATCCGAACCCGACGAGTGAATGGTTCGCGCGAATTCAACCTGCTTCTCCGTAAGATGGCCGCCTTCGTTGCTCGCTAGCAGCTTCGACAAGATCAGCAAACTGTTGAGCGGTGTGCGCAACTCGTGCGACATGTTCGCGAGGAACTCGGACTTGTACTTCGAGGTCAGCGACAGTTGCTCGGCCTTCTCTTCGAGCGCCATGCGCGCGTGTTCGATCTGCTTGTTCTTCTGTTCCACCTCGACGTTCTGTCGAACGAGCAGTTCTGCCTTTTCTTCGAGTTCTTCGTTGGTCTGTTGCAACTCTTCCTGTTGCTGTTTGAGGCGCTCTTCCGATGCCTGCAGTGTGCGCGCCTGCTGTTCGAGCTGGGCGTTGGTTTCGGTGAGTTCCTCCTGCCGCGTCTGCAGTTCCTGCGCGAGCGTTTGCGATTGCTTGAGCAGTTCCTCGGTGCGCATCGTCGCCGTGATTGTGTTGAGCACGATGCCAATGCTCTCGGTGAGCTGACTGAGAAAGGTGAGTTGGCCTTCGCTGAATTTGTTGAAGGAGGCGAGCTCGACGACCGCCTTCACGTCGCCCTCGAACAGGATGGGCAATACGACAATGTTGGCGGGCTTGGCTTCGCCCAGGCCTGAGCTGATTTGCACGTAATCGGCCGGGACGTTATGGACCAGAATGGGCTCGCGCTCGAGGGCGGCTTGACCCACGAGCCCCTCGCCCGGGCCGAAGCGATTCGATAAGTTCTTCCGCTCGGTGTAGGCGTAGCTCGCAAGCAACCGCATATCCGGTTGCCCGTTGTTGGATTCGTTCAAATAGAACACGCCGTGTTGCATGCTGACGAGTGGCGCCAGCTCGGAGAGGATGGTGCGCGCCACGGTAATGAGATCGCGCTGACCTTGCAGCACGCGCGAGAAATTGGCGAGGTTGGTCTTGAGCCAATCCTGCGCCTGGTTCTTCTCCGTCGTTTCGCGCAGGTTGCCGATCATCTCGTTGATGTTGTCTTTGAGTGCCGCGACCTCGCCCGCCGCTTCAACGGAGATCGATCGCGAGAGGTCGCCCTTGGTAACCGCTGTGGAGACTTCGGCAATGGCGCGCACCTGGGAGGTGAGATTAGCGGCGAGCCGATTGACGTTATCGGTGAGGTCGCGCCATGTGCCGGCAGCGCCCGGAACGTTGGCCTGACCACCTAATTTGCCTTCAATGCCAACTTCGCGAGCCACGGTCGTAACCTGCTCGGAGAAAGTGGCCAGCGTGTCGATCATGCCGTTGATGGTTTCGGCAAGTTCCTCGATCTCGCCTTTGGCTTCGAGCACCAACTTGCGCTTCAGGTTGCCGTTGGCGACCTCAGTAACGACCTTGGCAATGCCGCGTACCTGATTGGTCAGGTTCTCGGCCATGAAGTTGACGTTGTCGGTGAGGTCCTTCCATGTTCCGCCAATGCCTTCGACCTTGGCTTGTCCCCCGAGCTTGCCTTCCGAGCCCACCTCACGCGCAACGCGTGTTACTTCGGAGGCAAAGGTGCGGAGCTGATCGACCATCGTGTTGACCGTGTTTTTCAGTTCGAGGATTTCGCCGCGCACGTCAACGGTGATCTTCTTGGTAAGGTCGCCGCTCGCCACGGCGGTGGTGACCGCCGCAATGTTGCGCACCTGGTCGGTGAGATTCGCGGCCATGAAATTGACGCTGTCGGTCAGGTCCTTCCACGTGCCCGCGACGCCGCGAACCTGGGCTTGGCCCCCCAACTTGCCTTCGGTGCCGACTTCGCGGGCGACGCGAGTCACTTCCGATGCAAAGGCGTTGAGCTGATCGACCATCGTGTTGACGGTGTTTTTCAGCTCGAGGATTTCGCCGCGAACATCCACCGTCACCTTCTTCGACAAATCGCCATTCGCAACCGCGGTCGTCACCTCCGCGATATTGCGCACCTGCGAGGTGAGATTGCTTGCCATGAAGTTGACGTTGTCGGTGAGGTCTTTCCACGTGCCCGCGACATCCTTGACTTCTGCCTGGCCGCCCAATTTGCCTTCGGTGCCAACTTCACGCGCCACGCGCGTCACTTCGGATGCGAACGATCCGAGCTGGTCGACCATCGTGTTGATGGTATTTTTCAACTCGAGAATTTCACCGCGCACATCAACGGTGATTTTTTTCGACAGATCGCCATTTGCCACGGCGGTGGTGACTTCGGCAATGTTTCGCACCTGGCCGGTAAGGTTGCCAGCCATGGCGTTGACGTTATCGGTCAGGTCCTTCCACGTTCCAGCAACGCCGCGGACGTCAGCCTGGCCGCCAAGCTTGCCTTCGCTGCCGACTTCGCGCGCGACGCGCGATACTTCCGACGCAAAGGACCCGAGCTGGTCGACCATGCGGTTGACGACTTCTTTGATTTGCAGGATCTCGCCGCGGACTTCGACGGTAATCTTCTGCGTCAAGTCGCCGCTCGCAATCGCGGTCGCAACCCGCGAGACGTCGCGGAGTTGCACCGTGAGATTGCCGGCGAGCTGATTGACGTTATCGGTCAGATCCTTCCAGGTACCGGCGACGCCTTTCACTTCGGCCTGGCCGCCAAGCTTGCCCTCGGTGCCCACTTCGCGCGCGACGCGCGACACTTCCGAGGCGAAGGCGTTGAGCTGATCGACCATCACGTTGATCGTGTTTTTCAGTTCGAGGATCTCGCCCCGAACATCGACGGTGATCTTCTTTGACAGGTCGCCGTTTGCCACCGCGGTAGTGACCTCAGCGATGTTGCGGACCTGCGCCGTGAGATTGCTGGCCATGAAGTTGACGCTGTCGGTGAGGTCCTTCCATGTACCGCCGACGCCAGGCACGACCGCCTGGCCGCCCAGGTTGCCTTCGGTGCCCACCTCGCGCGCAACGCGGGTCACTTCGGAGGCGAATGAACTGAGCTGATCGACCATCGTGTTGATGGTGTTCTTCAGCTCGAGGATCTCGCCGCGCACATCGACGGTGA
>WUUC01091015.1_pt1 | contig 12112 bp, 10 predicted proteins | sample 6278441 | NCBI WGS metagenome assembly WUUC01 (sample SAMN13675441, study PRJNA597444) | soil metagenome | isolation source: soil | place: USA: Washington | collected 2017-10 | reverse complement strand
GTCTTTTTCCCGGTCTTCGGGCAGGAAAGGTTCGCGGAACATGAGGTTGAGGTGGACGGGGCCGCCGGGGGCGCGGCGGGCGCGGTAGACGGCTTGATCCACGGTCGTCAGGACCATTGCAGGGTCTATGGCTGCATCCGGAGCGGGCAGATCGAAGCGCCACCGGACGTAGTCGCCGAAGATGTTGGGCTGGTCGATGGTCTGGTTCGCCCCGGTCTGGCGGAGCTCCGGAGGCCGGTCGGCGGTCAAGAGGATCATGGGCACGCCGTCGGTCGCGGCCTCGACGACGGCGGGGAGGCCGTTGGCGACCGCCGTACCGGAGGTCGTGATCCAGGCCGCAGGACGTCCCGCGGCGCGCGCGTAGCCCAGAGCCGCAAACGCTGTGCCGCGCTCGTCGAAGTGGATGAGGTTATGGGCTCTCTCGTTCGCGGCGAGCGCCGCGACGAGGGGGGTCGAGCGCGAGCCTGATGCGACGCAGAAAAAGTCCACGCCGCTTCTCGCCAGCTCCTCGACGATGAGGGTGGCCCAGAGGAGGTTAGCGCGCGGCGTGTCGCCCGGGGTCAAACCCGAACATCCCGGTGAAGTCGCCGATCTTCTGTTCGATCTCCGCCCACTCGCCCTCGGGCACGGATCCCTCGACGATCCCCGCCCCCGAGAACAGCGCGAGCCTGTTCCCCCGCACGAGCCCGGACCGGATGCCGACGGCGAACTCGGCTCCATCCGCCCCGATCCAGCCGACCGGACCGGCGTACCACCCCCGATCGAACGGCTCTGACGTCCGGATGTCCTCCAGCGCCTCTCCTCTCGGGTACCCGCCGACGGCCGGCGTGGGGTGCAGCGCCCGGAGCAACTCGGCCTCCGTCACACCCTCGCGGAGCGTCCCTCTGACCTTCGAGACGAGGTGTCGTCTGCTCGCCAGCTTCATCTCCGAGACGCCACCCTCGACCTCGAGCTCGTCGCAAAGCGGCCCGAGCGCCTCCTCGATGCCGACGCGGACGTAGTCGTGCTCGGCCTTGTCCTTCTCGCTCCGGAGCAGATCGTCGCGCAGCTCGGCGTCGTCCGCCTCCGACGCGCCGCGGGGCCGGGTTCCCGCCACGGCCTCGCTCTCTATGGCGCGCCCCTCGCGGCGGAAGAGCCGCTCGGGGGAGGCGCCCACGAACGCCACCCCGTCCTCCGGCTCGACGTAGAAGTGGAAGCAGCCCGGCGTTGCCGCCTTCAAGCTTTCGGCGAGCAGAGCAGCGTCCACCCTCTCCGTGAACGCGAGCTCCGTACGGCGGGCGAGCACTACCTTGCCCAGGCGTCCCTCCGAGAAGGCCGAGAGCGCCCGCTCCACGTTGCGTCTCCACCCTCGCTCGTCGGGGTCATCGCTCCTGGAGACCGGCACCGGCAGGGCGGTTCCGGAGGTGTCGCGCGGGAACGAGAGGTGCTCGATCTGGCCCAGGATCTCCGCGTGCCGCTCCGCGTCGCGCGGGAGCACCAGATTGCAGACCAGCGTCGCCTCTCCGTCCCCGGAGTGCAGCTCGAAGCGCGGCAGGACGAAGCGATACGCGCCGAACGCCGCCCACTCCGTGTCCGGTGCGCGCAGAGGGTCGAAGCGGAGCCCTCCGTAGTAGCGCGCCTGGGGGTCGCCGGATGTCAGGAGTGGTGCGAGACGCTTGCTCAGCGCATCCGCGCCTTCCAGAGTGTCGCTCTCTTGCAGATCCGCCATCCCGACGGCTGCGACCTCGTGTTCACCTTCGCGCCCGGACCAGTAAAGCTTTGGGAAGAGCGACTGATCCCGCAACCACCGGAACGAGCCCACCGGTTCCACGGGCACCGCGAGACGCACCACCCGCCCGGTCGGGTCCGATACTACCCCGGCCTCCAGGAGCGCCCGGCTCACCCGGTCTACCAGAAGCCACCGGGTGATCCCATCCCTCGAACGGAGATCCCGCGCGAGCCCTGTGCGTTCTCTGCTCAGCAAAGGTCGTGCCGCCTCTTCATCTCAAAGCGTAGTGTAGCAAGGCGCACCGCGCGGTTAAGCGGCTTCGCTCACAATCCCTCTACCCGTATAGCCTCGGGTAGAGCTCCCGGTAACGGGCGTAGGCTGCCTCGTAGGCCGCGGTTGCGTCGCCAGGCTGCACTACTCGATCGGGGTCCGGCGCGAGCGCGAGGGTGTCTTCCGCCGTCCGGTAGACGCCGGAGGCGACGCCGGCCAGGAGCGCCGCGCCGCGGGCGGACGCCACGGCGGCCATCGCGCCGGGGAGCAACCGCAGCGGACGGCCCAGCACGTCCGCGAGGAGCCGTTGCCAGGATTCGTCGGCGGCGCCACCACCGGCGAGCCTCAGCTCCGGCACCGGGGTTCCCGCCTCCTCCAGCGCCTCGAGCCCCTCGCGCAGCGCGAACGCGACGCCTTCGAGGGCGGCGCGCAGGAGGTGGCCGCGGCCGTGCTCCAGGCCGAGCCCGGCCCACGCCCCCCGGGCGTCGGGGTCGAAGCGCGGCGTTCGCTCCCCGCTGAGATACGGCAGGAAGACGACGCCGCCGGCGCCGGGCGGCACGGCGAAGGCCTCCTCGTAAACCTCCTCCCAGGAGACGCCCAGAGTTTTGCGGGCCCACTCGAGGGCGAGGCCGGCGTTCTGGATGGCCGCCATCGAGTACCAGAGGTCCGGCGCGGCGGCGCGGTAGAGGTGGGTACGCCCGTATGGATCTGGCACAGGACTACTTCTCGGGGTCACGATCTGGCCGCCGGTCCCGACGGTGAGCTGGACGAGTCCTGGCCTCAAGAGCCCGCAGCCGAGCATCGCGGCTGCGGTATCCGCCGCCCCCGCCGCGACCGGCAACCCGGCCCGCAACCCGAGGCGCCCGGCCGCTTCTTTCGTCAACGTCCCGGCGAGATCGGCGGAGGCGACGAGCGGGGCGAGCAGTCCGGGGCGCAGGCCCAGAGCCTCGACGACCGGATAATCCCAGCCATCGGACTGGAGATCGTAGAGCAGTGTGGCCGAGGCATCCGAGGGCTCGGCGGCAACCTCTCCGGTGAGGCGCAGCCGGAGCCAGTCCTTGGCCTGGAACGCCCACCGGGCGGACGCGTACGCCCCGGGCTCGTGGTCGCGAAGCCACAGGAGGCTCGGCCCGGCCATGCCCACGGCGGGCGGGTTGGCGAGCCGTCTTTTGGCGTCTTCGGCAAGTCTCCGGTAGGCGGCGAGCTGCTCGACGGAGCGGGCGTCGGCCCAGAGGATGGCAGGCCGCAGCGGACGCCCGCGCTCGTCGGCGAGGACGGCGCCGTGCATCTGGCCCGAGAGCCCGACCGCGGCAACCTGTGCGCCGTGAGATCCAACGGCAACTCTCGCAGCCTCGGCGGCGGCGTTCCACCAGTCCTCCGGGGAGGACTCAGCCCATCCCGGGTGCGGCGCCCGGACGGGGTAGGAGGCCGAGCCTTCGCCGAGAGCGCCACCGTCTTCGCCGAGGAGCAGGGCCTTGGCGGAGCTGGTGCCGAGATCCAGACCCAGCAACACGCGAGACCCCCTCTCGCCTAACCGGTACGATCAGAGGGCCGGAGCCCTCTACGGTTGTGGGGGTGCCGCTGGAGCCTTCTGCCCGAGAGATCTCTTTCTAGCCTTTTCAGACAGTTTCTGGAATAAGAGTTCTCGGAAGGTCGCGGCACCTTAGCCACCGAGCTTGTCGTCTAGGTGCGCTTTCCGCCAGCCCTTCTGGAAGTACAAACGCAAGATGGTGAACTCGACCGTACCACCGGCCTGGTACTTCCGATCCACCTTGTCTTGCAGGTCCTCCAGACCCTGCACCCGGTCCCGATTCACTTCGATAATGATATCGCCGGCCCGTAACCCGATATCATCCGCCGCGCACTTTACGGCGAGGTTTGATACGCCGCGCCCGAATTTCCTCTTCCGCCATGCGCTCACCTCCCGTACGTATGTGCGGGAGTTACTCTACCCCACCCGAACACCAGCTTCGCCCTCCCCAAAGAGGGGAAGCGTACCCTAGGAGCGGGCAGAGATCCTTCGCAGCTCCGGCCTTTTTCTAGCTATCCACAGCAAAAATAGTCCATTTGAGTGATACGCTCCGCCTCGTTCGGGTGTATGCTGCGCTTGTTACATACAACGGGGCGGGGCAAGTCCCTGCGCTCCTAGAGGAAGGAAACCACTAACCGAGGGCGCAGAGTCGCTTGCTCGAGAGCAAGCCTCAACTGCTTACGAGAAACCCACCAAGCGAGGCCAGCGAAGACGAGTGCCCCAGCTCCGACTCCTACGCTCGCCCACCCTAACCAGTTCATCCCCCGAACACACCCTCCTCCACCAGGGGTGCTGTGTGCTCACCTGAGCGCCTTAAGCGGGAGGGGGATGAAATCCTCGATGACTTCGAACATGCTCCCTTTGGAGAAAGGCATTAAGTTCCTCGTCATCGTCTATCCTAGGTAGTGGTTCTTTGTTGTCGGCGTACCATTTCTTGCGCCGGTCAATCAGGTCTTCGTAAAGGGGGTCTAGATAGACCCAACGATCGGGATGATGCTGCTGCACGTCATCAATTTCAGCCCTACACATATCATAATAGGCTATGATCCAGGGACCAAGCTTCTGTCGTACCACTTCCCGGTCTATCGCGTTGCTCGCTTCTTCGTCGGTCAAGTATCCAATCCAATCGAAATAGTTGAATAGATCGATTAGATCCGAAGGGAGCCCGTACCAACGGTTGCTCGGGTCAGTGCGGTAAGGACTAATATCGTAGTCGCAGTGTATGGGCACATCCCTTTTTTCGGCCAGGAATCTGACAGCACCATGCCTGATGCGCAGGGCTCTATCGCTGTTGAATCGGTTGTCCAGCTGCAGCGTCAAATTAGCGCTATTAACAGCTGTTGATGTGGATATCTCGGTACGGGCAAAGCGCGCGGTTATGGCAGCGGCAAGCCAGAGAAAAGCAGTAAAAAGCGCTAGCGCCCCGGTAGCAAACATTACACCTACATCGACGTGTTCGCTGGGGGGCTTGGTATATATCCGCCAGCCCAGTACCACCACAGCTGCCATGAGTATGAGCCCTACTGCTATGGAAAATCGGAATTCCCATTCGAATATCTGGTTCTTCCACTTTCTGCTCAGAGGAAACATCAAAGGTCCTTTCGCGCATTAGTTGCCTACTCGCACCCATGCTAGCGGGCACGATGAATTGGGGATGAATTCTTGATGAATACTGTCTACCGGGCCGCCTATTTCTACCCGCGGCTAGGGGGACCGGCCGCTTCGGGGATTTTGGGAGTTTGGGGAGACAGTAACGCGCGCGATGTCCGAAAATGTCCGCTTCTTAGGAGACCCCGCGACGACCGCCGACCTTGATCACCGGGGTATTTTCAGGCTCCAGCTTCCTACTGCACCGCAAGCACTTCGTCTCTGTCTGATGCTCGCGCAATTCTGCTTCGGTTATATCCTCGCCGTTCCAGCTCGCAGAGCGAAACGAGCCCGAAATGGCGTCTCCGACGATAATCAGCGTCCCCACAAACGCGGGCAGCCTCCGTCGTCCCCGCCTAGCCCAGCACCAGCTGCACCTCGGGAGCTTTACCGGTCAGCAGAGCACTAAACCTGAGCTCGGCGGTTCTGTATTCTGAATATGACACGCTCACACCCCGACCCTCTCCGTGGGAATCTTCTAACCTGCCTCTGTGCTACGTCTCCTCTATCTTCTGGAGCTCGCCCCGGACGAGGAGGCGGTTCGTGTAGTCCGGCAGGGTGCAGGTCTGCAGGGTGACCACGTTCTTGCCATCTATGGGTCTAAGCACTGCGAGGTTCGTAGGGGTGGCGACGAACTTCCTGAAGACCTTGTAAGTGTACTTCCTGCCCTCGGAGTCGGTTATGTAGAACTCGTCGCCCTCCTCGACCTCGTTGAGGTCCCAGAAGGCCAGGTAGCTGTTGGTGTTCTCGTAGCCGAGGCGGTGACCGGCGATGTACACGTTGGCCTCCTTCTCCCATGGGAAGCCCGTGTTCTTGAGGTGGACGCCGGCGTAATCGTGGAACAGCGTCTCGTCGGTACCGATTCCGGTGGGTATCTCGTCGTCCTTGATCCGCTCCATCTGGGGGACCGTGAGCTTGAACATGTCCTTCGACGGAGGATCGACGGCGGGCACCCCTTCGGACTCCTGCGAACCCTGCTCGGGCGCGACCGGCTTGTCCGGTGTCTCCTGAGGGGCTTGCTCCTTATCTCCCTGGCTGCCCTGATCTCCCCCGGACTGTCCCAAGAAGTTGCAGGCGGTCAGCACGACCACCGTCGTTAGCGCCGCAAAGATCAGTATCAGGTTCCTCAAGCGCATCTCATCACCTCTCGTCGTTTCCACCGGACGCTAAGATCCCGACCCTACCACTACAGCATACCGACCAAAAATAACAAGATGGTTACATTTTGATCAAAGGTTCGCTACACCATCTCGCCGCGAAAACTCTCGCACCGCGGTCATGCTGCCTATCAGGGTTCTATCCAATCTACCGCAGCATATATATTAGGATTTGTGCCCCCGGGTGTAAAGCCCCTCGCCGCTCGGGTTGCGTCTGGCGCGTTGTTTTTCTCGAATCCTTCCGGCGCTCCGAACGTATAATTAGCCAGCCCGGTCTGCTGCAAGGAGGAAGGATGGTCGCGAGGTTCCTGCTCACGGTGCTGTTTCTCCTGGCGGCGGTCCTCGTGCCAACCGCGGCGGCGCAGGATCGGGATACGGTCTTCGACGAGGCCGGGGTGCTCAGCCCGGCCGACGAGCGGGAGGTGCAGTCGGCCTTCGACCAGGTGGGCGCCGAGTCAGGAGACCCACTCTACGCCTTCCTTGTCTCGGACACGAACGTCGAGGGCGCGGAGCGGCAGGAGCTCTTACTGGACCAGGCCAAAGAGGCCGGCGCCCCGCCGGATGCGGGTGTGATCCTGGTGGCCCCGGAGGACGAGTGGGGTCTCGTCAGGGTGGCCGGGGGCTCGGATCAGGAAGTCTACGACGCCATGGTCCCGCACTTCAGCGACGGGGACTTCGCCGGAGGGCTCCTCGCCGGGGCCGCCGAGATCCAGGACAACCTCAGCGTCCTGCCGGAGTTGCTCACGGCCGGCGGCGTGCTCGGCGCGGTGGCGCTACTGGCCGGAGGGGTGTTCTTCCTGCGGAACCGGCGCCGCAAGGAAAGGGAGCTCGAGGAGCAGCGCCAGGTCGCCGAAAGGGAGTTCGCCGAGCTCACGGAGCGGATGGACGAGTTCGGCGAGAGGGAGCGGCTCGTCGCCGGCTACCTGGAGGCACAGAGGCCGCTGCTGGACCAGAGGTGCGAAGAAGAGGTGGAGGCCAGGATCCAGGACTCCAGGAGCGCCGGCTTCGGCAGGGAGTTCAGCGAGGCCGCATCCTACCTCACCTCCGACCCGAAGGTGGCCCGCGAGAGGATCGAGCACGGCCGGAGGCTCCTCGAAGGCGCGCTCGAAGGGCTCTCCGAAGCCGAGTCCAGCATGGACCACTACCGCGCCGCCGACGAAGCCCTCGAAGGGAGTCTACGCGCGGCCACGGAGGAGATAGCCGCGGCGGAGATCGCCGAGAGGTCGGCCCTCGAGGCCGGCGTCGCCGTGGAGCCGCTGGACCTGCGCCCGGAGTACGACCGGCTCGCCAGAGAGACGGCGGACCGTGCCGCCCGCCGGGACGAGTTCGATCCCCGCGAAGCCCTCGCCGCCACAGACACGCTCATCGAGCGCGCCCGGGAGCGCCAGGCGGCGCTGGAGGCCGAGGTCTCCGCCCGCTCCACCCTCCCGGAGGAGCGCTCCTCCACCGAGGATGCACTCCTCCGAGCACGGGAGACCCTCGAAGAGTACGGCCGGGTCTACGCGACGGAGCAGAACCGGTGGGGACCCGCCGCGCTCGAAGAGGCACCCGCCCCTGAAGAGCTCTCCACGGATCTGCGGCGCGCGGCGAGCTCGATAGAACGCGCCGGAACGGTGGAGGCCGCCGGGCGCTTCGTCGAAGCTCGCTCCCTGCTGGAAGAGGCCACAGAGACGGCCCGGGCGGTCATGCGGGCCCCTGGCGGGCTCAAGGCCGCCGCGGCGGAGGCCGACCGCCGCAGGCGCGAGGGGGAGAAGAAGCTCAAGGAACTCGAGGCCCGTCTGGAGCAGGCAAAAGCCAACAGGCACCGGATGAGCCCGCGCCAGCGCCGCCAGCTCCGGGACTACGAACAACGGCTCGATTACGCCCGCGGCGGCTTCTTCGGGGCCGACTGGCTCACCGCCCTACTGGTCTTCGAGGCCCTGGACCACGACTACATGTACATGGGAGACCCGGCCTCCTTCGCGCCGGGCGACTGGGGCGGTGGCGATTGGGGCGACTTCGGCGGTGGAGACTTCGGTGGCGGAGGCGATTTCGGCGGCGGAGGCTTCTGAGCCTGCAACAGGAGCCTCCAGTCGTAACCGGTACAGCGTTTTGACTGTCCAATAAAATAAGCGTAATAGCGTATACATCTGGCGGCGAAGGGGTATATAGTAAGTGTGGGCGTGGAAGGAGCAATTCATGCAAGAAAACTTCGTCAGGTCGGAGCCCCTATCGAGCATCGTGGTGGGGCGCGAGAGCGAGGAGATGTGTCTTCTCGCCAAATTCTTTAACGGGTTCGCCAACTCGACCCGGCTCTCGATACTCTTGCTCCTGGCGCAGCGGGGCGAGACGAAGGTCGGGGAGCTTGTCAAGGAGCTGGGGGCTCCGCAGCCCCGGGTCTCGGACCATCTACGCTGCCTGTCCTGGTGCGGTTACGTGGAGGTGCGGCGCGAAGGCCGCAACGCGTACTACTCCGTGGCCGACGAACGGGTCCTGGAGGTGATCAAGCTCGGAGAGTCGCTGCTCCGGGACAACCTCGAGCACGTCGCGGCCTGCGACGACACGGAGGAGAGCTGCTAGGGACCGTTCGCTGGTCTCTTCAGACCGCCGCCTCGTAGCCCCCTCGATCCTCGATGCGAACCATCCAGGCCGCCACGTTCGGGTGCTCGCCGAGGGAGACCTCTCCCCTCTTCTCGAGCTCGCGCAGCCTAACGAAGTTGCCGGCGTGGGCTATGTCGGCCAGAGAGAACTCATCGGCGAGGTAGTCGCGACCTTTCAGCCGCTCTTCCAGTTTCCCCAGCGCCGTCCTCAACCTCTCTGATGCCTCGGAGATCTGCTCCTCGGAGTAGCCCCTTTCGCGCCCCACGCTCGTCACGAAGACCGCAGGGAAGAAGTCTGTGTCGGCGAAAGCCATCCAGATGCGGGCGTGCGCCCGCCGCCTGGGATCCTCCGGCATCAACTTCGGCTCATCCGTCACCTCGTCGAGATACTGGTTGACGACGTTCGACTCGTAGAGCGAGTCCCCGTCCACGACGATCACCGGTACCTTGCCGGTGGGGCTCACCGCGAGGAACTCCTCACTCTTGTTCGCGAGATCCACCTCGTAGGTCTCGAAGTCTATTCCTTTCTCGTGCAGGACCATCCTGGTCCGCCGGGCGTAGGGACACCTCTGCGTGTTGTAGAGCTTGATGTTCATCGCTTGCCTCCCGGCTTCGCTGCCACTCGGGGCGATGGTAACATACGGTTTGGCGCATCTATCAGCCTACGGCCCTCCGGCGGGCGGCCCCGAGCTTCTCCCGCCACCCATCTCCCCAGCGCGACTCGGCGGCGCGAACGGTCCGCTCCTCGGAGAGCTCCCCGGAGACGAGGGTTCTTTCGTAGCCGTTCAGATAGCCGAGTCGCGCGTCGCGCAGGGCGTAGGGTGCTATCCAGGCGGGCAGGTCGAGCCCGCGCCACATCCCCACCATCTCCGCCGCCGTGCGGAACCTGGCCTCCTTCGCGTCCTCCCGCCCGAGCCCCTCCCCCGCCTCCCGGCAGGCACCGCGCAGCTCGTCGGGGGCGAACCTCTTACTGGAGACGTGACGCGTCAGTTCCTCGGGGAGCGTGTATCTACCGGCCAACCTCACTCCTTTCGAGGGTGAGGCTAGCACGATCGGAGGCGAGCCGCCGTTCTCGCCGGGTGGAGGAGACCCGAAATGTTTACGCGACTCGGGGCGAGGGAATGCCTGACAGAAGCATCATCCCGTACAAAAACGAGCGATCAGAGGTGTTCGAAGGATGGCGCAGGATCTCAGAGACACGATAGCTTCTGTGGCGGACCATGCGGGACCCCTGTTCTCGGCGTACGTGAGAGCGTGAACGCCGCCATCCCAGAGAACCAGGAGCGGGCGTACCTCGTCCGGCTGAGGGACGCCATGGACGATCTGGGCGTGCCGGAGGGGCTGCAGAGGCGTGTCCGGGAGTACGTCGAGGCCGAGAGACACCCCCGGGCCCGCACGCTCGTGCTCTTCGCGGCGGAGGACGGGCTCTTCGAGGTCTACCGGCTGCACGTCGATGTGCCGGAGTCGTTCCGGTGGGGCGACCCCTACGTGGCCCCTGTGACGCTCATCATGGACGAGTACGAGCCGTACGGGGCGGCGGTGCTGGACGCCGAGAAGTTCCGCTACTTCGTGGTCTCGCCGCTGGTGAGCTTCCGCGAAGGCGAGGAGGTCAAGGCCAACGGCTTCCGGGAGCTGGACGTCCACCCCAGCCAGCCGTATCCCAGGGGCGGGAGGGACTTCGAGCCGGCGAGCCGTCGGACGGAGGCCCACGTCCGCCAGTTCTACAACGAGCTCGGGAAGCTCACCCGGGACGTAACCTTCCGGGAGGGGGTGCGGCGCCTCATCCTGGCCGGCCCCAGAGAGAGGACCGCGGAGTTCCGCAAGCGGCTCCCCAACGAGCTCAAGGACCGTGTGGTCGCCGAGGAGCACGTCGACCTCGGGGCTCCGGAGGGCGAGCTCCTGGATCGCCTCGAGGCCATCCGGGAGCGTGCCGAGCACGAGCGGGAGAGGGAACTCCTTGACGAGATCCGGGAGCGCGGCGTGAGCGGCCTCGACGAGACCATCGCGGCCCTGCAGGAGGAGAACCGCGTCTACCACCTAGCGGCCCTGTGGGAGCTGGAGGGTGGGATCCGCTGGTGCGACAACGACCAGCTCGCCATACGGGACATAACCGCGGAAGAATGTCCCTTCTGCGGCCGGAAGACCCGCATACGGCCTCTCACCGACGTCCTCGTGGACCTGGCCACCGCTCGCGGCGCCCGCCTCGACTTAATGCTCGGCGAGAACGAGAACACCGACACCCTGCGCGACGAGTTCGGGGGCATCGCGGGCCTCACCCGCTTCTAGCTCTCGCCACCATTCGAGTAGTAAGGAGAGTTTGCTCCTCTCGGGTGGTAGTGCAGCTCTCACGGCTCGGCGCCCCACCCGAAGAAACGGTGGACCCGGATCAAACTAAAAATAAATACACAATTCTCAAAAAAGAAGTGCCGATTTACTGGTGTTGTGGTATGCAAATTGGTAGGATATCCCGCATGGGCGAGAGATCGCGCATCATGAGGGGCAAACGCCGGACGAGGCTTTACGCTCTCGTCGCTGCTGCGTGTCTGGCATTCTTCGGCGTCCTCTTCCTCGGGGTCAACGTTTTCGGGGCGGGCGACGGACTGCTGGGAAGGATAACCGCCCCCGCCACGACTTCGGATCGGGATCCCACCAGCGACTTCGCGGCCGACGAGCTGCAGCGTGCGGCGGAGCAGGAAGCGAACTTCCTGGCTCGCGCCCGGCAAGCGGCCGCCGAGCGAGCGGCGAAGGAAGAGGTCAAGAAGGAAACGCCGGAGCAGCGCCCGGACGAGGGAACCGCCCAGCCTGCTATCCCCTCGGACACCACCATGTATCTGACCATCCCCAAGCTCGAGCTCTACGACATCCCGGTGCTGGAGGGTAGATCGGAGGCGGTTCTGTCGCAGGGCGTCGGCCACCTGCCCGGCACCGGCTTCCCGTGGATAGTGGGCTCCAACACCTACATAGCGGGTCATCGCCTCGGCTACCCGGGCACGGTAAGCGACCACGTCTTCTGGGGGCTGCCTTCCCTGGCGATGGGGGACGAGGTCATCCTGGAAGACTCTCTCGGACAGACCTACACCTACCAGGTCAGCGAGATACTCGAGGTCTCGCCAAACGACGCCTCGGTGACGACACCCACAGGAAGCGATGTGGTCTCGCTGCAGACGTGCATCGAGAACTACGGTGATTACTGGACCCCCGGCCCCAACTGGTACGTCCG
>WUUC01220359.1_pt1 | contig 12114 bp, 5 predicted proteins | sample 6278441 | NCBI WGS metagenome assembly WUUC01 (sample SAMN13675441, study PRJNA597444) | soil metagenome | isolation source: soil | place: USA: Washington | collected 2017-10 | reverse complement strand
TGGACGACGCGATCGCGACCGGTGAGCGGCTTCTCGGGATGTTCGCGGACGCGCCCGAGCCCGCGATCCGCGAGCAGGTCGCAAGGGGAACCTACAACCTCGCCCTCGACCAGGCGCAGGCCGAGCGGCTGGACGACGCGATCGCGACCGGTGAGCGGCTTCTCGGGATGTTCGGCGGGGCGCCCGAGCCCGTCATCCGGGAGCAGGTCGACCGTATCCGACCCCTCCTTATTGACTGGAGGGAAGTGCTAGGAAGCGATGCAAACTAGGCTGGCGGGCCGACCTGCTACACGGACGTCGGCCAGCTGGTCAATTCCTGCAACCAGTTCGTAAACGAATCCCGCGGAGCCGCGGAGGACACGGCCTCCCGCCTCGCGGAATGCCATGTGCGTCGGGAGGCTGTCTCTTTCAGTTAGGCGTTCTGTGTGGCCGCGCGGCCGCGGTCGCCCTCCACCGCGGCGTCTCCGCCGTCGGCGGAGCACCGGCGGCTGCGCGAGAGACGATGACGGCGAGGGCCTGCTGTTTACCGGCTGGGCCGGCTAGCAGCGCTCTGCTCGCTCCCGGATACCGGCAAGCATGACCGTCTGCGTCACCTAGTCGAGATGAGCAGGTCGAGGGCCATCCCGGAAGGCTATCGGCCCGGCAGGCGAAGCGGCTTCCAGTCATCGCGGGGCGGAGGCGCCGTTCGTGGCTACCGCCGTCGTGAGGCGGGACGTCGCACGCCGGCACCCGTCAGAGGTGCGGCCTACGGTGTACCGGCCGACGATCCCGGCGGTGGCGTAGTCTCCGATCGCCGGAGAAGGATCAGGCCGGTGCCTGGACCAATCCCGACCCGATGTCCGATCTGGTCAGACCCTGGATCGGAATCGCGCTACCGGTCACCGTCGCGGCGAGGGCCGTGATGTCGAGACCGCCGTCGAGCACCATCTTCTCGGCCCACAGCGCAGCAACACCCGCGACATGCGGCGTCGCCATACTCGTACCGTTGAACGACACGAGCCCGCCGCCCGCCTTCGCGGATGTGATGTCGACGCCCGGACCGACCGCCTTCGGGCCGGTGTTGGAGAACGGGGCAACGGTGAAGCTCGCCCGGGTCTTCCCGATCGCGCCAACCGAGACGACGCCAGCCGCCACGGCGGGCGGTGAGACATCGATCGTGTACGGCTTCGCGATCGTCCGCTTGCTCTCGTTGCCGGACGCGGCCACGACGATGGCCGAACTCCCAAACGCCGCGGATGCTGTCAGGAAGGCCACAACGGCCTCGAACAATCGAATGTTGTCGAGGTAGGCCTCGAGTGCCCTCGAAGTAGCCGCCTGTACTGGGACTCCTGCCGCAGTCCAGTCCTTGACAGCGCCCGGAAAGTCGATCCCGATCGACATGGAGACGATCTGAGCTTGAGACTTGACCGCGGCGAGGATGCCGTCGACGAGCGCCTGAGACGACCCGCCGGTCCCTCCGAGCACCTTGCCGACGTAGAGCTCGGTCACGCCTCGCGCCACACCGATCCGGGTGCCGCCGACATCACGACCGACGATGGTTCCCGCGCAGTGGGTGCCGTGGCCGTGCCCGTCGCCGTTGCCCTCACCGGTGAAGTCTTCCTGCTCGATGGTGATGCCCGCGAACGCTTCATGATTGGCATCGATGCCGGTGTCGAGGACCGCCACCTTGATGCCGGCTCCGGTGAAGCTGCTGATGTCGGCCCTCGTCGCCTCGATGCCCCAAGCGACGGCGGCAGGTTTCGCGCCGGCAGTGTTAGTCGGCTTGATCAACCTCGTCCGTATCGGTTCGGCCGCGAATAGGCCGGGCTGCTCGCGCGCCTCCCTAGCCTCCGCCGGCGAGAGGTTCTCGACCTTCACCTTCGGCGGTGCGGGCGGCAAGGCGACGCCCCCGCGCGGCCCGAACCCCGCGCCGGCACCGGGCTTGGGGAGTTCGGGAAGCTCGACCAACATGTGCGGGCGTGCGTCCATCGTCGGAAGCCTCCTCTGATCGCTCGCTGCGGTTGGATGACTGGGGCCCTGACTCGCTAGCAGTCCTGGAACGCGATCCGCCCGTCGCCGATGTCGAAGGCACACAATGAACAGGCTGCGCGGATTGGATGAGGGAGCGTCCGGGCCTCGGCGCCGACCAGCGACGCGATCCGTGCTGCCTGGTCGCCTCGCGTGTCGTGCGCGTCGTACATGAGTCGCACCCGTACAGGTCGACCGAGGGCCGATGCCAGGAGCTGCAGGAGATGCTCGGCGCTGAGGTAGATGACACCGAGGAGGATCTCCTCCTGCGCAGCGTCGAGCGCGGCCTCACCAACCGGTAGTTGCAGTCCGGCGACACCGCTGCGGTCGCTTCAAGTGGCGCGAGGATCGGCGCAACGTTCAGCTCGAGGATCCGGTCGGCGTCGAACCCGAGCGCGCCGAATTGCGCAAGCTCCCAGACGGCGCCATCGCGCACGGCGATCACGACTGACACGTCGGCCCCTCGTCCCGAATCGCTCTGGGGATCGAGTCCACTAGTATGCGCGGCGATCGCGATGCGAGTCAATGAGCACTGTGCCGATCGTGGTGGGCCGGGGGCGTTCAGCGCGCCGTATCGCCGATCGAGGTCACATCGCGGTTGACGGAAGTTGCGAGCGCGCTGCCGTCGGAGCACACTGGAGCGGTCTTCCGCGACTGAGCCGTATAGGCGGAGTTGGGGGCGTTGGGGGCGCATGAAGACGCTCTGCATCCGGGTGGATGAGAAGGGGAACGGGGCTGCGGCGTCGTACCCGGTGTCGCTGTTGTTCCACGACGGCAAGGGCTGGAAGGTCGTCGGCAAGCGCGGCGCCATCCCCATCGATCTCGGCGCAGACCCGCCGGCCGACCCCAGCGGCACGCCCTTCGACTGCGATCGCATCCGAGCGTTCATCCTCGCGCAGCCGTCGCACGCGAAGTACACAGAGATCGGCGCCTACCTGCTGCGGGTCCTCGAGTCGAGCGGGATCGGCGACTCCTGGAGGACGCTCAAAGCCAAGCACCGCGCGACGAAGCCTGGCGATCCGGGCCTCCGAACCATGATCGACGTCCGGCCCGATACGCTCCGTAGCCTGCCGTGGGAGCTCCTCACCGACGGTCACGTTCGCCCATTCCTCGATCGCGAGAACCCGTTTCTCCGGGGGGCGGTCGATGGCGATGTCGCGGAGGAGCTGCCGCCTCTCCGTCTCCTGGTGGTCGTCGGGAACGCCGCCGAGATGGAGGAGGAGACCGTGGGAATCCTGGCGGCCGTGTCTTCGTTCCGTGGCCGTCTCGAGTGCCAGCTCCTCTCGGAACCGACCCCGCAGGAGCTGACGAGCGCCGTCGACGCATGGCGCCCACACATCTTCCACTTCAGCGGGCACGCCGATCGTACTGCGAACGCCGACGGGTTGCTCGTGATCGGCTCTCAGCCCGGGGCGAAGTGGCAGCTGACGTCTGCGGACATCGCGGTTCAGTTCCACAACCGCGGTGGACGCTTGGCGGTGCTCAACGCATGTCGCACCGACGCCGGCCCCGCCGCGACCTCGCTCGACGACGTGCGGGCGGCGACCTGGAGCGTCGCCGACGCGTTCCGAGCGGCCGGGTTCCTGGCGGTGATCGGGATGCAGGCGGACGTGACCGGCGAGGCGGCCGGTCGTTTCGGGCAGGACCTCTATACGGAACTGGCGATGAGCACGCCACTCGATCTCGCCGTCGCACGCGCCCGCGTTGGGATGTACAGCCTCAAGGGACGTGTTGACGTGCGCGACTGGGCGCTGCCCACCCTCACGGTGTCGGCGAGGCCCGACCGGATCCTGGCGGTCCGGGCGTGTCAGCCGCCGTCGACACAGCCGGCCAATCTGGATGCCAGCGACGAATTCAAGAAGATGGGCGTGTTCGTCGACCGCGATGAGCCGCGTGTAAGAACGTGGGTCGGGCTCGACCCCGAAGGATTCGCCGACCACGCGCCCCGTGGGCTCGTGGTCGTCCGAGGTCCGAAGGGCATCGGCAAGTCCTGGCTGATCTACCACGCACTCCGGACGTGTGCAGTCCGCGGACGGAGCGTTCGCCTTACGTCGCTCGGTGCCAGCGAAACCCGGGTGGATTTCGTCGACCTGCTGCGGTGGATTAAGAACGGCAACCCGCTGGGCTCGAAGCTCCAGGCGCCGCTTCCCCAGGAGCCGTTCTCGGCGTTCCACCATGCGCTCGGGCAGGTCGCCCAGGGCATCCAGTACACCGCGTACGAGGAAGCTGACGGGGTCGTCGCGGAGCCGGCTGCGGTGCCGTTCGATCGCGACCTGGGGCTCGTCGAAGAGCGGGCACGCATCCTCTTCGACCGATTCCTGGAAGGGCTCAAGGCCGTTGCCAAAGAGCAGCCGCTGATTCTCGCCATCGATCAGACCGAGAAGATCGACGAAAGCGACTTCAGGGACTTCGTCGTGCCGCACCTGCTCAAAGCCTGCGCCGACGATGTGGATCCTCGCGTCCGCGTGATCGTCGCGGCCTCGACCGAATCGATGCCGGACAAGGAGATTCGGAGCCAGCAGGCGGATGCCGCCGCCGAGAAAATCGACCTCGACAGGCTGCCGAAGGCTCGGTTCGCGACCTTGTTCACGCAGTACATGCTCGCGAACTCGATCCCGTGGGCGACCGCCAAGGAGAAGCGCGATCACATCGTCGGGCTGGTCAGCGCCGACTCGTGGCCACCGAGCAACCTCGAGATCTACTACAACGCGGTGAAGGCCGGAATGCTCTGATGACGCTCGCGCTCGAGGAGATCGTCCGGCGGCTCGAGAGCGGGGAGAATCCCGAGTCCGTAATTCACACCGCGCGACCGGCCGCCGAATCGAAGGCGCTTCAACGATGCGCGGTGCTTCGGGTCATCGACCGTGATGTCGCCGCGACGTACCTCCTTGCAGGCGATAAGGAGGACGCACCCCTCTCGTTCGACGAGCTCCTCGAACGTGGTCTGCTGGAGCCCACCAGCACCGAGGGTCGCTTCCGTCTCCAGCCGGACGTTCGGAGTCAGGCGTTCCGCAACTGGTGGGCGGGGAGGAAGGATGCGTATCAAAAGGGAGAGATCCCGCGCGAGCTCCGGGAACTCAGTTCAACGCTCGCCACCCACTACGGGCATCTGGATCGCGGCAAGGACCGCTTCTACCACCTCGTCCTCGCCGATCCAGCCCAGGCGCTCCGGGCGTTCGAGGAGCTCTACGACGAGGCCGATGGACGGTTCGACCTGGCAGCCTGCCAGGACCTGATAGACGCACTGGCCGACCCGGATCGTTCCCCGTTGCTTTCGATCCCGCTGAAGAACGCACTCCAAGACAGGCGTGCCTATCTACGTGCCAGGTCGGATGCCTCGATCGACTACTACCGGACGGCCCGCTTCCTCGAACCCACTGGAATGCGTCAGCAGTTCGAGCGCCTGCTTCTGGGCACCGACGGGCGGGTGCTCGAGCTCCACGCTCGCGGCGGCATGGGCAAAACCATGCGCCTCCGGTGGCTCGTCGCCCGTCACTGCATCCCGGAGCGGATCCCATGCGTTCGCATCGACTTCGATGTGTTCGACCCGGTAAACGCCTCGCTATTCCCGTGGCTCGTGATGCTCGAGCTTGCGGAGCTCCTGAACAGCCAGGTTTCTGCAGCGCCCTTCGTCGACCTGGCGGCCTCGTACGGGGCGTTTCGACCCCTGCTTCGCCGGGACACCGTCGGGACGACGGAGAGCGCGTCCAAGCTGCTCGACGATCCGACGACGCGGACGGCAACCGGAGCGAATGTCGTCGCCCGGTTCACGGCCACGCTGCGGGAGAGCTTCGACAAACCGGTGGTCGTGATCTTCGACACGCTGGAAGAGCTCGTCACGCGACCCGCCGCCGACCTCAGCGGGTTCGTCCAGGCATTCCAGCAGCTCCACCACGACGTACCGCAGCTGCGCCTCGTGTTCGCCGGCCGGAACGACCTCACGTCCAAGGTCAACACCTTCAAGAGCGGATTCGGCAAGGCGGCGAGCATCGAGCTCGTCGAGTTCACTGACGACGAGGCCAGGAGGTACCTCACCGAGATCGAGGGTGTCGACCGACTCGACGTTGTCGAGGTGGCCATCCGTAAGTCCAGCGGCGTCCCGCTCTCGCTGGCGCTGTTCGCCGAGGCGATTCGTGAGCGCCCGGACCTCACCGCGGAGGACCTCGACGACTACGTCGACCCGAAGCTCGTCTGGCTGATCGAGCGGGTCCTCGCGAAAATCCCCGAAAAGCCTGTTCGCTGGCTGGTCCGCTACGGTGTGGTACCACGCCGACTGACCTTGGACTTCGCGCAGCATGTGATGCAGACGCATCTGGGTCGCGGGATGCCGAAGCCGTCGCGGTTCGACGACCCAACGCACGATGCCGTCTCGCCGATGAAGCGGGGCCAGCAGCTGCGCCTGTTCGAGCACGGCCAGCCCGGGGACATCGCGGCGCTCTGGTCGACGCTTCGTCAGTACGCGAGTCGATCGTCGTGGGTCACCGAGGAGCCGCCCGATCAGGCGCTAGTATTCCACGAGAACGTCCGCGAGCCGATGCGACGGGTGCTTCGCCGGCACCGCGCGGTCTACCGCGCGCTCCACACAGATGCCGCCGCGTACTTCGAGCGGCGGGCAGCAACCGAACCGGATCAGTGGGCGCGCTTGATGCGCGAGGCGGTCTATCACTGGTTCCTTGCGATGGGTCCGAGCGCCGGGACGATCTGGGAAGGACTCCTGCAGCGCGCCTCCATCGAAGGACGCGAGAACGGCCGTCGTGATTTGGCGCTCGCGGTGCTCGACCCGGAGTTCGTCGACGAGCAGGGGTTGCCGGCGGTGGTAGACGGCAAGCGGACGATCTTCCGCCAGACGCTCGTCAAGGCGAACTTCGAGGTGGCCCGGGCGGCGATCGCGGATGCGAAGGCAAGTGGCGGTGGCGCGAGCCATCCCGAGTGGAGCCGAGCGCGGAAGCACTTCGACCGGGCGGTGGGGCTCCAAGGACGGAGCCGGATCATCCCGGTCGCGCAGCTGCGGCTCGCTGAAGCGGAACTCCTCGCCGCGCGCGGAGAGTTCGCGGCCGCCCAGTCACGACTCAGGAGCGCGCTGGCCCGGGTTCGGGATCCGCGGTCCAAGCTCGAAATCCAGCTTGCGCTCGCCGACGTCGAGGCGGCGACCCAGAGCGACGCCTCGGGCGACACGCTTTCCCGAGCGCTGCGAGATCTCCGCGGCGGGGTCAAGGGGATCGCGGCTGCTGTGGTGGATCATGGACGCCTGGCGCTCCTGCGGCGCCTGGCGATCGAGCATCAGAAGCACGACCGGATCGCGTTGGCAATCCAGGCCGTAGATGAGGCGATCCGTATCGCTCGGAAGCGCGCAGATGACGACATCGACGCACTCCGATTGACGCGGGTCGCGCTACTGACGGCGGCGGGCGAACCGAACCGCGCGATCGCCGAGGTCCCTTCGTTCACCAGCACGATCCCGCCACTGCCGGTCCATTCCGGGATCCTGGCGGTCTATGCGCGTGCGGAGTTGGCCGCTTGGCGGCCGCATTTGGCGATCGACGCGACCAGATGGGCGCCTGACCCCGGGACACGAGTGGAGTCCGGCGAGGGCGCGGCGCCCACGGCCGATGCGCTCGAGGTCCGTGCCTTGGCATATGCAGCGTTGCTGCGGCCTCAGTCGGACGTGGCGGCAGCCTTCGAGCATGCCGCCGCCGCGATGACGGCGGCCGGCAGCGTGGACGGAGCGATCCGGTGCCACCTCGCCTCCGGAACGTACGCACTCCGTGAGATCGGCGACCTCCAGCATGCCCGGTCGCAGTTCGAGTTGGCGGAGTCCCTGGCGCCTCCCGAGTTCAGCGACCAGTGGGTAGCTCTCCAGCTGCGATGGGCCGAGTACTTCGACCGCGTCGGCGATGGAGCCACGGCGGCGACACGAGTAGACACCGTCCTCGAGCTCCTGGCCAAGCGATCCGGAGCGCCGCCCCGGTACGTCGCGGCCGCGGCGTTCGAGGGCCTGGCGAGGATCAACACGCCGGATCCCGCACGCTACGTCGAGACGCTGATCCAGGCGCTCCGGATGATCTCGCCGCCCTTTGCGCGTCTCACGGTCCTCGACCGCCTTGACCGCGTCCCGACGCTGGCTGGCCTCGTTCCAGCGACGTTGCTTGGTCGCCTGAAGGCCGTGGCAGGACCGGAGGAGCGTCCGGCAGCGGCGCGCAGACCCACCGGACCCGACGCCTATCTCGCCAAGTTTGCGACGCTTGAACTCCAGCGGATGCTGGGCGGTGCCGATCGCGACGTGGTCGAGTCGCTCGACCGGCTTGCTGACCAGCTCGTCCGCGGCGGCACGACCCTGCTTGGTCGTCGGTGGCTGCGACTGGCCTTTGGCGTCCCTCCGCCGTCACCCAGCGCTACCAACGCGGTGCTCGCGTCGATTCAAGTCGGCATGAGCAGTGAGCCGGGTATCGTCGCATCGGCACTCGTGTCTGCGATCGAGCAGGCGGCGGAAGGCTCGAACCCGAACATCGGTAGCGTCGGCGAGTACGTCGCGCACGCCGAGCCGCTCCTGGAGTCCCCTGCCCCGTCGCAGTGGACTGCACGTCTCCACCTTGCGCTCGGTCATCATGCACGGTCCCGGGGCGACCTGATCGAGTTCGAGCGGCGTCTTCGCCTGGCGTTGACCGTGTACGAACGTTTCGGTGACCGCACGATGGCCGAGCGCATCCGGTCGGATCTCGAGTACGGAACGTTCGGTGGTCGCGAGACAGACACGGAGCTCGCGGTTCGGCTCGAGCTGCGAGACGGCAGGCTCACGGTCGAGTTACCGGCGTCTCACCAGGATGCCCCGTTCGGCGGTGCGATCGAGTCGACGCCGCTCGCCCAAGCACTTGCCGCGACCACAGCGCAGCCAATCAACGAGCAGATCATCAGGCGACTGGCCGGTGATCCAATCGGCTTCGGTCGAGAACTGGGCGAGTTGCTGGGGCTCGATCGCATCGCTGCCCGAGCGGCCGGAGCGCCGTCTCCGACGGACGTCCGGATCGAAGCCATCCAGCGGGAGTGCTTCGCCGTCCCGTGGGAGCTGGCACGCGTGCCGACCGGCGGCGATCCGGCGCCCATCGCCATGCTTAAAGCGCTCGGCGACGTCTATCGCTCCGTGCCCGCACCGGAGCGTGCCTCCAGCGAGGAGGTGCGCTTCCTGCAATCGGGCCTCAACCGATTGATGAACGCGTCACTCGCTGAGGACGGCTTCCTCGGTGCGCAGACGGAGCGCGTGCTCCGCGAGTACCAGCAGCAACATGACCTGCCGCCCCATGGCCGCTATACCGGCCCAACCAAAGGCGCCATCAAGGCCGATCTCCAGCGGATCGGGCTCCAAGGGGCGCCGGTCGTGGTGATCGCGCGGCCGAGTCGGGACCGCCAGCAGATGGTGCAGCGCGGATCTCTCGGCCGGGAGGGCATTGACGTCGCGGAGGTGTATTCGAGCAGGGGCTGCGAGGTCCATGTCCTCGAGGACCCGTCGCCGGGTGAGCTCTCGAAGAAGCTGTTCGATCTCGTTGAGCGGAGACGGTTCCCATCGATCTGCCACCTGGCGGGCGCGTTGGTCGAGACGCGGGGAGCCTGGCTGTTGGACCTCGGGAACGAGAGCTACGGTGCGTCAGCGACGTCCGGCGGCGCGGTCCTGTCCGCGCGCGAGCTCGACTCGGTGCTCCGCACGATCCCCGACACGGAGATGAACCCGATCCTGATCCTCGAGCCCGCTGCGCCTCCCGGCCCGTCGGACGTCGCGCGACACCTCTGGGTCCGGAACGGATTCGCGGGCGAGGTGTTCGTCGCCGGAAGCGCACCGGCTGTCGTCGGGGTCGGCCTGGTGTCGTACGCGACCGCCGAAGTGATGTTCGGGCTCCTGGACCCGCTGCTTGCGGGCACGACGCTCGGCGAGGCGTGCCGGAATGCACGGCGTCAACGGAGCGGGGGCTGGGCCCTCGACGACGACATCGCCATCCCCGCCATTGCCCTGTTCGCTCACAGCCCAACCATCGGGCTCGTGCCGGCCGACGCGACCGCCGTATGACCCAGGAGGAGCTCGACGCGAGGCGGATCGAGCTCCAGCAGAAGCTGTCGAGCGTCGACGGCGAGTTCGCGCGCTGGCATGACGACTCGGCCCAGGGGAAGCTGCTCCGCAAGCATCACTTTCAGGTCCGCCGGATCACGGACGTGCTCTCGGGGGCCATCGGCAAGATCCGATCGGACCTCGACGCCCTGCAGCCCGCCGGGACTGACCTCGACCAACGGCTCCAGAAGATCCACCTCGCCATCCTCGAGGTCCACCGGATCTGGGAGTACTTCCGCTCGAAGCTCATCTTTCGGTATGTTGAGTGGTTCGCCAGCTACCTCGAAGCCGCCGATGAGTTCGCGTGGGCGTGTTACAAGCCGGCCCGCGATCATGCGGCCGTGCCGGAGAAGATGAAGGAGCCACCGCTCGTGTACTTCAACGGCGGCGCCAGTCCATTGACGATGGTCCGCGGGAGTCAGTACCAGCTCGAGCCGTCGGTGGACGGAACGATCAGCGCCGATCGGCTGGCTCCGGTCCTCGAGTCGCTGCCGATTCCGGTTATCGGTGTGCCGTGGTATCAGGTGCGGTACGTCCCGGAGCTGGGCGTGATCGCCCACGAGGTGGGTCATGCGGTGGAGCACGATCTCGGGCTCACGAAGCGGATCGCCGAACTGATCTCGGATGCGGCCGTGCCGCCAGCGAGGCCATCACGAGTCCCGGCGTGGCGGAAGTGGGCAGCCGAGATCTTCGCCGACATCTACGGCGTCCTGTCCATCGGTCCCGCGTTCGTAAGCACCATGGCCTCGTTCCTCGACGGCGATCCGCAACAGCTCGCCGCGGAGGGAAGGGGCGTGCAGCCCGTCGCCGTCGGGGCCTACCCACCGGCGTCCCTCCGGGTTCGCATCGGCATCACCGTTGTGGAGTTCCTGGGTCTCGCCGATCAGGCGGTCACGCTCCGGGAACGCTGGGTGACTCGGCATGCGACGCACGCGATGACCGCGTACGAACCGGATATGGACCCAATTGTCCGCGCGATGGTCGACGGCCCATATCCGGAGCTGTCCACGAGCGGATCGCTCCGCGCGATGCTCGACTTCGGGCCGCAGCGGCAGGCAACAGTGGCCGACACCGGCAAGCAACTACTCAACGGGATCGACCCCACGACGTCCGATGTCCGGGAGTTGGTAGCTGCCGGCAGGGTCGCCTTCGATCTGAGCCCCGCGACGTTCGCGGCCCAAGGTCCGGACGGACGGGACGGCAACGAGCGACTCCTCGTAGCGATCCTGGCCCGACGGAACGAAGACGTTCGCGGCGAGGCCGGGCGGCTGGGTGATCCCCGCGACACCGATCGCCAGCTCGGCGAGGGCGTGCTGGACGATCTCTACCGGGCGCATGAGGAGGACGCGACGGACGGGCCGCCAGACTAGCGCCCCCACCGCACGCTCGAGCCGTGAGGCGAGCGCGCGCAGATGGTTCCGCTCGGGTGCGTAGCACCCCGGCGACGCCGCGGATGTTCACCGCGACTCGCTCGCTGCTGGGGACGCGCTCAGCAAGGCCGGCGACGACGACGCGGGAGCACAAGCCCTGCTCCACCTGCGCACGCGGCGAGCAGGACGACCACTGGCCGGCGTCGCCGGTCCACGTTCGGAGTTCTACGCTCAGCGTTGTGGCCACCGATTCGTTCTGGCGACAGCCGCCGAGTACACCTTCACACCATGAGCCGCCGCTCTACCTGAGCACAACCGCTATAACCGAGGCTCGCGCCCGTAGCACAGCGGATGGTGCGTCGGCCTCCGGAGCCGAAGGTCCCAGGTTCTCGCGCTGTCTTCAACACAGCAGGTCTTCCCGTAGGCGACGATCGCGTTTGGCGCCAGCTGGCTGCTGAAAGCCACCATCGACCGCAATCCGCCGGCGACGCGGCTGAAAGGCTGGGCCCCTCCTGGCTGGTCGCCCTAGCAGACGACGCTCTGGCCAGCGGACCAACCCAGCAAGGCAGCGAGGTCAACGGGTTCCGCGAACGGCAAATCGGACCTTCAACGGGTTGATTCCGTACGGGAGCGGGCGGTCCT
>WUUC01047732.1_pt1 | contig 12115 bp, 13 predicted proteins | sample 6278441 | NCBI WGS metagenome assembly WUUC01 (sample SAMN13675441, study PRJNA597444) | soil metagenome | isolation source: soil | place: USA: Washington | collected 2017-10 | reverse complement strand
TGTCCAGCCGCCAGCCCAGGCGCTGGTAGAAGTCCTTGGCGCGGTCGACGTCGGCGACCGGCAACGTCGTCACCTCGAACCTCATCGGGACGGCCGTGAGACCGGTCGGCTCCGTCTCACGGTCAACGCTCGTCTGCGAACTGCTCATTCGGACCTCCTCGGGTTCCGACGCGATGGGATTTCCCAGACTCCGCCCCGCTCCGCTGCCCTTGCGCCCGTGGTTGTCACTGGTATTGGTCCCCCCCACCCGGGCTTTCACCCACATCAGGGCCGAGTCGGTGCACACTGCCAGCTGGGTGTTCCCGGGCATCCGCGATGTCGAGTTCGAACGAACGGGGAGGTTGCGATGAGCGAGCATCCGAGCGAGCCCTCGAGTCCGCAACGACGAGACGACCGGGTCAGCTCACAGCCGCCGCGCCAGGCACCCAACCAGCCGTGGCGGACCGAGGGGCTTCCCGCGCCGAGGGGCCGGGCAACGGCAGGGACACGAATCGGCCCCCGCGCAACCGCTGGATAGGGCCGGTGCTCGCGCTTCTCGGGTAGCTGGTGGTTTTCGGGCTGTTGACCTGGCAGGACGAATCCGATGCGGCTGTGATGGTGCCCTATACCGAGTTCACCGCCCAGATTCAGGCCAACAACGTCGCTGAGATCTTCACCCGTGGCGACACGATCGAGGGGACGCTGCGCGCGGCCCGCCCGGTGCCCGGTCAATCAGGGCCCACCTACCAACACTTCACCACCGAACGGCCCACCTTCGCCCAGGACGACCTGCTCACCCAGCTCCAGAAGACCGGCGCAGTCGTTCGTGCGACGCCGCTGGTTCAACAGCGCGGCATGCTGTCGAACCTGCTGCTCTCCTTCGGACCGCTGCTGCTGCTCGTCGCGTTCTACTGGTGGTTGTTCCGGCGCCAGCGGCAGCTGGTCGGTGGCGGGCTACTCGGCGGTGGCGGTAGCAGGCGAAAGCCGATCGACCCCGAAACCGTGCGGGTCACCTTCGCCGACGTCGCCGGCATCGACGAGGTCAAGGCCGAGATCAGCGACGTTGTCGACTTCCTCCGCGACCCGGGCAAGTATCGACGCCTCGGCGCCCGCGCCCCCAAGGGCGTGCTGCTGGCGGGCGCCCCCGGCACCGGCAAGACCCTGCTCGCCCGAGCGACCGCGGGCGAGGCCGGGGTGCCGTTCTTCTCCGCCAGCGCCTCGGAGTTCATCGAGATGATCGTCGGAGTCGGCGCCCAGCGCGTGCGCGAGCTGTTCGGGGAGGCCCGCAAGGTCGCACCCGCGATCGTGTTCATCGACGAGATCGACACCATCGGGCGCTCCCGCAGCGGAGCCCTGTCGGTCGGCGGGCACGACGAGCGCGAGCAGACGCTCAATCAGATCCTCACCGAGATGGACGGCTTCTCCGGGGCCGAAGGCGTGATCGTGCTGGCCGCCACCAACCGGGCCGACGTGCTCGACCCGGCTCTGCTGCGACCCGGCCGGTTCGACCGGACGATCACGGTGAACCCGCCCGACCAGAGGGGCCGGTACGAGATCCTCAAGGTGCACACCCGCCCCGTGCCGCTGGCTCCCGATGTCGACCTCGAACAGATCGCGCGCACCACCCCAGGCATGACCGGCGCGGACCTGGCCAACCTGGCAAACCAGGCCGCGCTGACCGCGGCCCGCCGCGGCGCGGACACCGTTACCGAGCACGATTTCAGCGACGCATTGGAGAAGATCCAGCTCGGCGCAGAACGCGATGTGGTGGTGCCCGCCGAAGAGCGTCGCCGTACCGCCTATCACGAGGCAGGCCACGCGCTCCTCGGCATGATCCAGCCCGGGGCCGACCCCGTACGCAAGGTTTCGATCATTCCACGCGGACGGGCGTTGGGGGTCACCCTGTCCACCCCGGAGACCGACCGCTACGGCTACGACGTGACCTAACTGCGGGGACGCATCATCGGAGCGCTCGGCGGGATGGCCGCCGAGCAGGAGGTGTTCGGCGTGGTGACCACCGGCGCCGAGAGCGACCTGGAGACCAGCACCCGCATCGCCAGGTCGATGGCGGGTCGGTGGGGCATGTCCGAGCGGATCGGGCCGGTCTCCGTGCTGCCGCGCGATGGCGAGCCCCGCACCGCCGGGGTCTCCGACGGGATGCTCGACGCCGTCGACGAGGAAGTGCGCCGCATCAGCGACGAGTGCTATGCCGAAGCACGTCGACTGCTGCGGGACAACCGCGACCGACTCGATCGCATGGTCGAACGCCTGCTCGAGCACGAGACGCTGGACGAGCGGGAAGTGTACGACGCCGCGAGCATCCCGCGGCCCACCGCCGAACCGGTGACGGTGTAGAGCCTGGCGCCGAGGTGTGTTCCTGACTGGAAGTGGGGGTGTTCCGTCAACTCGGGCGAACTGCGGGGCGCACGACGGGCGCCTCGACGTCGTCATAGACCCGGACCGCGGTCAGCCGTCCGTCCGGGCCCCGTTCGTACACCCCGATTCCCGCCCGCGGCGCCAGATCGTGGCTGCCCCAACGCACGCAGTTGTACTCCAGGGCGCAGCGCACGCCGTCGTCGGTCACGGCGCAGCGCTGCAGGCCGATGCCGCCGCACAGCAGAACCGCCTTTCATGTGAACGCCGGAGGAGTCATCGGAAGGTCACGCCGGAAACGTCGATGGCGACCGAGACGGAGTCCAGGAGCGGGTAGCCATCGGGACTGCGGACGTAGACCCGGCGACGCGTCGGCACCATGATCCCGTCGAACACGCGGTACCGCGACGGGTAGTGCACCGCCGGGTCGGCGCCCAAGACGTCGACGGTGTCGTCCAGGCGCCGCAGCAGCCCGGCGCTGTCGAAGTAGTAGGTCTGCTGCCGGGAGGGCGCCGCGATGGTCTCCGGATAGGTCACCGACAGGGTGCGCCACACCTGCCCGTTCTCCCGCCAGGGCCAGGTCTCCTCGGTGACGAAGTCGCCACGGGCGAACAGGAACGGGGCGACGAAGTAGTTCCAGCTGGCCTCGCTGGCGACGTAGGCCACCTGGAACTCGTCCCAGGGCGACTGGCGGGACGCCCCGATGAAGGCGGCCGCTGGGGCACGCGCTCGGTGACCAGGACGCCCTCGGCCGTCTCGATGGTCTGGCGATCGGGCTCCCACGTGGCACGGCGGCCCGGCTGGGGGAACGGGCTGATCGTCAGGCTCTGGTTCCGCGTGTGCCCTTCCAACACGACCCCGTCCAGCATGCCCTGCTTGCCCTTGAGCGTCCAGATCGCCCCGGTGATCGCGGCCGCCGCACGGAACCGGGAGGTCTGCTGCCAGCGCGCCCAGCCACCATGCCCGTCGATGGCCAGTCTTAAAAGGTCATCCACGAGGTCTGCCTCTTGGCCCGGGCTGCGTCGGCGACCGGTTTCACCACGACTTCGACCACGTAGTCCACGACCTGGCTCCGCCCTACCGCCGGTCACCCGCGTCGGTGGTATCGACACAGGCGTTGCCCTCTACGGTCGCGCCGGTCACGGTCGGTCGCGCCCGTGGAACACCCTGGCGGTAGCCGGGCCGGCCACTGGTCCCCCACTCAACCGGGCCCAGCACGGGTTCACCCGGAGGCGGACAGCGCTCGGCGCAACTCGCGACGGGAGCCGACGCCGAGTTTGCCGAACACCTTGTGCAGATGCCATTCGATGGTGCGCGCGCTGAGGAACAGTTGGGCGCCGATCTCCGCGTTGGTCCGCCCGTCCCCGGCGAGCCGGGCGATGGCGGCCTCCTGCGCCGTAAGCCTGTTCGGGGTCCCGACCGTGCGCTTACGCACCGTCTCCCCCGTGGCCAGCAGCTCGCGCCGGGTTCGCTCGGCGAACGCCCCCATGCCTATCGCGTTCAGCATCTCGTGCGCGGCCCGCAGCTGGGTGCGGGCATCCGTCCGGCGGTTCTCTCGGCGCAGCCATTCGCCGTAGAGCAGATGAGCGCGGGCGAGCTCCGGCCGGAGCCGGGTGCGACCGAGCCGGTCGATGGCTTCGCGATAATGGCTCTCCGCGGCCTCCGGGGCGCTCAGCAGTGCGCGTGAGCGCGCCTCGATGGCCAGTCCGAAGTCGGTCCCGCCGGCTCGTGTGGTTTCCGCCAACCGCGACAGTGCATCTCCGGCAACGTGCGAGCTTCCGCTGCGTACGGCGGCTTCGATCAGCTCAGGCAGCGCCCACATCGAGACGTACAGCCCGGGGTTGTCCTCGCTGGCTCGGCTAGCCGCCGCCACTGCCTCCCCGTAGCAGCCGAGGCCGTTGTACAGGATCGCAGCTACCCAATGCGCATAGGTCACCGCGATTCCCTGTCCTTCAACCGTGGCCCCGGCGATCGTGGCCTCGATCAACGAGACGGCCTCGGCTTCGTTGCCGCGAAGAGAGGCGAGCATCATCGCGGCGTACGGGGCAGCGCGACTCCCGGTGGCCTCGCACACGGCATCGGCCTCCGCGATCAGCGAAGCCGCCGCGGCGAACTCCCCGCTCCACGCGGCGTTCGTGCCGAGCGCACCCAGGTCGATCGGCAGTTGGTCGAGGGCACCAGCCTCACGGGCAAGCCGAACCTGCCGTACGAGCAACGCGCGCCACGTGTCGTCGTCCCACACAGCACTGGCGGCTGCCTGCGCCATCCAGCCCCACTGGAGTCCCTGTCACGGCGATGTCTGCATCGGCGAAGGCGCTCGCTGCTTGCCGTAGCGTCGCTGCCGCCACCGTCGCTCCGTCGGTGACCAACAGCGCAAGGCTGTTCAAGACCAGGTCCACGGGGCGTGGCGGGTGTCCCAGTGGCGGCAGGGCCCGTACGGCGCGGGAGACCTCCAGCAGATCGCTGGTTCCCGCCAGCCGCCCGGCGAACAGCGCCGCCATCCACGCGCTCAGGTACGTCTCACGCGCGAGTTCGAGGTTGAGCGACTCGAGCCGCCTGGCCGCCGTGAGCAGCAGCGGCGGAGCGTTGCTGCCCAACCCCAGGGCGAAGACGATCTGCCGCGCAGCAGGTCCACCTGAGCGCGCTGCAGTTCATCCATCGGCCCGACCTCTGCCGTGACGAGCAGCTCGAGTGCTTTCGCGAACGCGCCAGCGTGCATGGTCGCCTGCGCCGCCGCCAACGTGCGATCCGCATAACGTGCCGGATCGGCCGTCAGGAGGACCGCACGCTCCAGGAACGCCGCGGCCGCGGCCAGCCCGCCACGGGCCTGGGCCCGGCTGGCCGAATGTTCCAGCTCGATGGCGACGTCTTCGTCCGGCCCGGCCGCGGCGTGGGCCCGGTGCCAGGCGCGGCGATCAGGATCCGCCGCGGGATCGGTGACCTCCGCCAGCGCGCCGTGCACCTCGTGCCTTTCCTGGACCGAGGCCGACCGGTACACCGCCGATCGGATCAGCGGATGCCGGAACCGCACCTGAACGCCGAACTCCACCAGGTCCGCCTCCACCGCCGGCACCGCCGCGTGGACCGGGATGCCTAACCGCTGGGCCGCCCGCCGCAAAAGCACCGGATCACCCGACGGATCGGCCGCCGCCAGCTGGAGCAGCCGCCGGGCCTGGACCGGCAGGATGTCCAGCTGTCGCTGGAAGCCGTCCTCGATCCGGCCCGACAGTGGCGCCGCGTCGGGGAGGCCGAATCCGCCGGCCAGCTCGGTCGGCGTCAACGCCCTCGGCAGCTCCAGCAGCGCCAACGGATTGCCATGCGTCTCGGCCACGATCAGATCGCGGACCCGAGGGTCGAGCGGCCCGGCCAGCACGGAGTCCAGCAGTGCCCGCGCATGGTCTTCCTGGAGCCCCTCGACCTTGAGCTCTGGCAACCCGGCCAGCTCCTCGCCGGGAACCCGGGCAGCGAATACCAGGCCGACCGGATCTGCGGCCAGCCGCCGCGCCACGAAACCCAGCGCCTGCGCCGACGCGTGGTCGAGCCACTGCTCGTCGTCGATGACGCAGATCAGCGGCCGATCCCCGGCTACCTCGGACAAGAGACTCAGCACAGCCAGCCCCACGAGGAACCGGTCCGGCGGCGGGCCGACGCTGACGCCGAACGTGGTCCGCAGCGCATCGTGCTGCGGCTGTGGCAGCCGGTCGAAGTGATCAAACAGAGGTTCGCAGAGCTGGTGCAGCCCGGCGAAGGCCAGCTCCATCTCCGACTGCACGCCCACCGTACGGGCCACCCGACACCCCTGGCCCGGTCGACCAGATAGTCCAGCAGCACGGTCTTGCCTACGCCGGCGTCGCCGCGCACCACCAGCGTCCGGCTCTCACCTGCCCTAACCGCCGCGATAAGGCGGTCGAGCACGTCGCGTTCGCGACGCCGGTCCGTGAGCCCGGTCGCGCGCCTTCAAAGCCGGAAATCCGCCGCCATCCGACCGGTACTATGCCGCTCCGACGCGGTCCGCGGCGGCGACAGCATCCGGGACACGGTGCGGCAGCCCAGTCAGGACGGCCCGGTCATCGGACGCGGCGCCAGCGCTCACAAGGCCTCCCCGCTGGTTCGACCACGCGCCCGAGGAGGCCAAGACCGGCCACGAGCGGCTCTGTGGCACCCGGGTCGGTTCTGCGGCTCAAACCGACAGCCAGGAGCGTGCCAGGCCGACGACCAGGCCGCTAGTGCTTCGCCCTGTGAGTTCCTCGGAGGTCCCGCCCAGGCGGTGGGGTGCATGGCCTGCTTGTGGACCCTTGACGATCAGAGGAAGCCGGCACCGATAAGTGCGGCCGGGTCCTGTTCGGGGTGTTCCCGTACGCCGTACAGCGCGCTGGCACCGGCCCAGAGCACTGTCCGGCCCGGGTAGTTCGGGTACCGCTCGATCTTCGCTTTGAAGAAGTCGACGGCGGTCTTCTCGGTCAGCAGGAGTTCATCCGCGTCGTCCAGGTACTGCCGGGTCTCCGCGATTTTCCGCTCGGCATCGTCATCGAGCGCCTTGTTCAGGTGACCGGCGACGATGTGCCGGGGCCGCAGGGCCTCGACCTTGTCGATCGCCTCTCGCCAGGGCCCGAAGCCACCGACGAGCATGCCTTCCGCGAGGAACATGTGAGCGCCGTTGTAGATCACATCGCCGGCGACGACGAGCCCGAGATCCGGGACGTGCAGAACGCTGGTATCGCTGGTGTCGCTGTGGCCGACCTCGACGATCACGAGATCGTGTCCTTCGAGCGTGAGGCGGTTGCCCGGGACCGTCACCGCGGTGACCGGCGACGGCGCGATCCCGGGGTACACCTTGTCCCAGACAAACGGACGCGATGCGACGTTGGCGTGCATCTGCGTGATCGTTCCCGGGGTGGCGACGACACGGGCCCCCAACCGTTCGGCCAATAGTCCAGCGGCGAACCAGTGATCGCCGTGGCCGTGGGTGATGACGATGTCAGTAACCTTCCGACCCTTTTCGGCGACCCAGTCGCCGAGCGCCTGCGCTTGATCGGTCGTCATCCCGGGATCCGTCAGCACCGCGTTCTCCCGGCCGTAGATCAAGGTGCTGGCCTGGGGAGAGAACAACTTCGGCTCTCCGTTCGGAAGGAAACCATTGTCCTGCGGCGGCGGGTCGTTGACGAAGACGTCGTAGGTGAGGGTCTCGGTGGATTTCATGCTGGGGCTTATCCCTTCTCGTGAGCTGTGGCACAGGCTCCAGGCTCAGGCCGTCGTTCGGGCCCGTGTATTCCCCTGGTGAACTCCCTGGTCCTGCGAGCCGGCCACCTCGGTGGGCTCCAGCCACATCGCGATGGTCTCTCACCCGGAAGCTGTGGTAGAGCAGTTACGAGGTGCAGGAGTGTCCATGAGCGGTGGGAGTATCTGATGCGTTTCACGCGGGGATTCCACAGGAGAGCCGGCCTGGACGCGGACTCGGCGCGCGTCCCACCCGGGCAGTACGTCACCGACGATTTCCCCGTGCTCTCCGCCGGGCCAACGCCGCACCCCCGGCTCGCGGACTGGACCTTCACGCTCCGAGGGATGCTCGACAGGCCGATCTCCTGGACGTGGGACGAGCTGCGGGCGCTGCCACACGACACGGTGACGGTCGACATTCACTGCGTGACGAAATGGTCGAAGCTCGGAACATCCTGGACCGGCGTCTCGCTCGACACGCTGCTCGACGGAGTCGAGACGGCGGCGGACTATGCCCTCGCCTTCAGCGACGGCGGCTACACGACCAACATCCCGCTGGAGGACCTCACAGGCGGAAAGGCCTGGATCGCGTACGAGTACGACGGTGAGCCGCTCGAGCCGGTACACGGCGGGCCCGCCCGGCTGCTGGTACCGCACCTCTACTTCTGGAAGAGCGCCAAGTGGGTGCGCGGCATCGAGTTCAGCGACGACGATGTGCCCGGCTTCTGGGAGCAGTACGGGTATCACAACTACGGAGACCCATGGAAAGAACAGCGGTACGCCGGCGACTGACCTGGCAGACCGGCACCGTCGAGGGGCTTGTCACGGAGACACCGCGGACGCGGAGCATTTCCCTCGACGTGCCGGACTGGTCCAGGCACCGCGCCGGGCAGCATGTCGACGTACGCCTGACGGCCGAAGATGGCTACCAGGCCCAACGCAGCTACTCGATCGGCTCGGCGCCCGAGGACGACCACCTCGTGCTCACCGTCGAGCGACTCCACAACGGGGAGGTCTCACCCTTCCTCGTCGATGAGCTCCGCACCGGCGACGAGCTGGAGCTGCGCGGTCCGGTCGGCGGCTACTTCGTCTGGGAGGCGGCGCGCGGCGGCCCCCTGCTCCTCGTCGCCGGCGGGTCCGGGGTGGTGCCGTTTCGCGCGATGATCCGTCACCATCGCGCGAGCGGAAGCGCCGTGCCGGTACGGCTGCTGTACTCAGCCCGCTCGCTTCACGACGTGGTCTACCGCGACGAGCTGACCCGCATCGCCGGGAACGGCGAGATCGACGTCCGCCTCACACTTACCCGCGAGCAACCGCAAGGGTGGCGCGGGTACGGTCGCCGGATCGACCAGGAACTCCTCGCCGAAGTCGCGTGGCCACCGACCGACGGCCCGCTCATGTACGTGTGCGGTCCAACGGATTTCGTCGAGACCGCCGCGAGCATGCTGGTCGGACTTGGGCACGACCCGGGTCGAATCCGGCTCGAACGCTTCGGCGGGACGGGAGGTTCGTCATGACACGCCTCGACGGCAACGCAATCGCGGGCGAGCTCTTCGACGTCTTCGGAGAGGAAATGACGACGGCGACGGGTACCTGCTCGGGCTGCGGGTCCATGCGTCCGCTCGGTGAACTCGCGGTCTACATGCAGGCACCAGGTGTGGTCGCCCGGTGCAACAGCTGCGAGAACGTGATGATCGTGATCGTCGAGATCCGCGGAGTTCGATGCGTCGACCTTCAGGGCATCGCCGCGGTCAAGAAGGCCTGAGCGCAGACACCAGGAAGAGTGAACGGTCATTCCGCGCGTCTTCGCCAGCCTGCCGTGCCCGGGTGGCCGAGGGTGGCCAGGATCTGCCCCGACAGTGCGCCGAGGGTGTGAAGTTGGTCTGGAGTGAGGGAGTCGAGCACCAGTCGGCGGACGGTCTCGACGTGCCCGGGCGCAGTGGCCAGGATCTTCTTGTACCCAGCGTCGGTGAGGGTGGCGTCAGTGATCCGGGCGTTGTCCGGGCATGGGCTGCGCCGGACCCACCCCCGTCGCTCCAGACTGGACACCGCGTGGGACAGCCGGGAAGGCGAGCCGTTGGCCAGCACCGCGAGCTCGCTCATCGGCAGTGTGCGCCCCGGAGCCTCGGACAGCCCAGCCATCGCCGTGTAGCCGAACAGGCTCAGGTCGGCGTCCCGTTGTAACTGTGTATCGAGGGCGCTGAGCAACGCCATCAACATCGCGCTGAACGGGATCCAGGCATCCAGCTCAGCGTCATCTAGCCACCGGGGCTCATGCTCCGGGCTCGGCGTTGCGTCCTTATCCACACCACCATGGTAAGGCCTTGACTTGAAACTTCAAGTGAGCATACTGTGGGCACACTTGAAACTTCAAGTTAGGAGGAAACATGTCAGTGAAGATCGGGATCATCCTCGGAAGCACCCGCCCGGGCCGCAAGGGCGAGGCGGTCGCCAAGTGGGTCTACGAGAGCGCCCGCCAGCGCGACGACGCCGACTTCGAGCTCGTCGACCTCGCCGAGTACAACCTGCCGCACCTGGACGAACCCTTGCCGCCCTCGCTGGGCCAGTACGCCCATGACCACACCAAGGCGTGGGCCAGCAAGATCGCGGAGTTCGATGGGTACCTGTTCGTCACCCCGGAGTACAACCACTCCACCTCCGGCGTGCTGAAGAACGCCATCGACTTCCTCTACGCCGAGTGGAACAACAAAGCTGCCGGGTTCGTCAGCTACGGCGCAGTTGGCGGCACCCGGGCCGTGGAGCACCTGCGGCTGATCATGTCGGAGCTCCAGGTGGCCACAGTCCGCGCCCAGGTCGCCCTGTCGCTGTTCACCGACTTCGAGAACTTCTCCATCTTCCGCCCGGGCGAACGCCAAGTCCGGGCGCTGCAGGCCACGCTCGACCAGTTGATCAGCTGGACCCGCGCGCTGCGATCGGTCCGTGAACCACACGCCGCCGCCGTTTGACGCCCATCCATGACACAACCCAAGGAGATGGCAATGAAAAGGAGATCGCAATGAACCTGGCGCACGAACCCGGCTCAGAGCGGGCGCCACAGCACGCCCGACGCAGGTTCCCGCGACGCGCCCTCATCGGCGCCGCGGCTGCCCCCGCGCCGCCCCCCGCGCCGTGATCCACAGCGGGAAACTGTCGCCCCCACAACCAAAATCCGCTGTGGATCACCGCCGCAGTTTGCCACTCCGAGTGATCCACAGCGGGAAACTGTCGCCCCCACAACCAAAATCCACTGTGGATCACCGCCCGCGACGCCCGACACAAGTTCCCGCGACGCGCCCTCGCCGGCGCCGCGGCTGCTCTTGCCCTCAGTACCGTCGCCGATGATCTTCACGCCGACGCCGATGATCGAGCCCTCACCGACGACGACGTGGCCGGCGAGCGAGGCGACGATCGCGACGGCAGCGCCCCTCCACCACGTCAGGGGCCACGCTGACAGGGCCTCCGAGATGAGGCAGACTGTGGCGATGAGCGCGACTGCGCTCGGAGCGTTTTTGCGTGCGCGACGCGAGCAGCTGCGCCCGGAGGACGTGGGCCTGGCGTGGAGCGGACGCCGCCGGGTCGCTGGGCTGCGTCGTGAGGAGCTCGCGATGCTTGCCGGGGTAAGTGCGGACTATTATCTGCGGCTGGAGCAGGGTCGCGATATCCGGCCGTCCGTTCAGGTGGTCGATGCGCTCGCATACGCGCTGCAGCTCGACGAGGATGCCACCGCGCACCTGCATGCCCTGGCGAGCCGGGGCACGGAAGGCCCGCGCGGCACGGCGCCCGAGCGCGCGGCGGCGCACGTTGAGCGTCTGATAGCCACCTGGTCTCACACGCCGGCGTTCATTCACGACCGGTATATGGACGTGCTCGCGACCAACGCGCTCATCACGGCGGTGACCTCGATTATGCACCCTGGGGCCAACCTGATCCGAGCGACGTTCCTGGAGTCCGAGATCCGGCAGCGCCTGCACGACTGGGACAGGGTCGCGGCAATTAACGTCGCGCGGCTTCGATCCATGGTCGGCACCGACCTCGACAGCCCGCGGTTGGTGGAGCTGGTCGATGAGGTGTCCGCAAGCAGTCCGGAGTTCCGCGAGCTATGGGCGCGCCACGACATCGTGGTCAGCGAACCGCGCGACTACCTATTCGACCATCCGGTGGTCGGGCGGCTCGAGCTCCATCCGGCCCTGTTCGCTGTCGTCGGCGTGGAGGGTCAGTTCCTAGTCGCTCACTGCGCCGAGCCTGGCAGCGGGTCGGCGCGGGCCCTTGATCGTCTTGCCGCGTTGGTGGCCGGCGAAGGCTGACCCTGCGGGTCCTAGGAATACCAGAGCACTGGCTGCATCAGGCGGATGGGTGCACGCTCGGCCGGTGCGCGTCTTGGAGTCACTCCTCGTCGGGTTGACCACGTCGGTGAACGGCGACGCTGTCGAGTTGCGCGTGGCCGGCCAGGAGACGTTGCTCGACGTCCTGCGCGACCGGCTCGGGCTCACCGGCACCAAGAAGGGTTGCGACCAGGGCGCTTGCGGTGCGTGCACGGTGCTGGTGG
>WUUC01088926.1_pt1 | contig 12116 bp, 11 predicted proteins | sample 6278441 | NCBI WGS metagenome assembly WUUC01 (sample SAMN13675441, study PRJNA597444) | soil metagenome | isolation source: soil | place: USA: Washington | collected 2017-10 | reverse complement strand
GCGCAGCAACTCGATGCGTTCGAGCGTGTCGATGTCGCTGTGCAGGTAGCGGCATTTGACGCCGATCTCGCCGTAATACTCTGCCAAGTCCTCCGACATACGTTTGGTCAGCGTGGTGACGAGCACGCGCTCGCCGCGCGCCACGCGCAGGCGGATTTCTCCCAGCAGATGATCCACCTGGTTGCCCACAGGGTGCACGTGGATCACGGGATCCGTCAGGCCGGTTGGCCGGATCACCTGCTCGATGAAGACGCCCTGGGCCTGCCCGAGCTCCCAGTCCCCGGGCGTGGCGCTCACGTAGATGGCTTGCTTGATGTGCGTCTCGAATTCCTCGAACTTGAGCGGGCGATTGTCGAGCGCGCTGGGCAAGCGGAAGCCGTGCTCGACCAATGTCTCTTTGCGCGAGCGGTCGCCGCGGTACATGGCGCCCACCTGCGGTACGGTCTGGTGAGACTCGTCGAGCACCAGCAGGAAGTCTTCCGGGAAGTAGTCGATCAAAGTGGGCGGTGGCTCGCCCGGCTGGCGACCCGAAAAGTGGCGCGAGTAGTTCTCGATACCGTGGCAGAAGCCCATCTGTTCCAGCATCTCCAGGTCGTAGAGCGTGCGCTGCTCGAGGCGCTGCTTCTCCAGCAGCTTGTTTTCGGCGGAGAGCTCCGCGAGGCGTTGGTCCAGGGCGCCGCGGATTTGCGCGATGGCGATGCGTCGCTGCTCGAGCGGCGTCACGAAATGGGAGCCGGGATAGATGCCGTAGCGCTCGAGCTCGTTCAGCACCTTGCCGCGCATTGGATCGATCTCGCTGATGCGCTCGATCTCGTCACCCCAGAACTCGACGCGCAGCGCGCGCTCGTGTTCGTACGCGGGAAAGACCTCCACCACGTCGCCGCGTACGCGAAAGGTACCGCGATGGAAGTCGATGTCGTTGCGCTCGTACTGGATGTCGATCAGCTGGCGCAGGAACACGTCACGGCGCCGGGACTCGCCGCGCTCGAGCTCGATCAGCATGCCTTGATACCACTCGGCCGAGCCGATGCCGTAGATGCAGGAGACGCTGGCGACGATGATCACGTCGCGGCGCGAGAGCAGGCTGCGCGTTGCGCTGTGGCGCATGCGATCGATCTGCTCGTTGACGATGGCGTCTTTGTCGATGAAGGTGTCTGTGGTCGGGATGTAGGCTTCGGGCTGGTAGTAGTCGTAGTAACTGACGAAGTACTCCACGGCATTGTTCGGGAACAGGTCCTTCATTTCGCTGTACAGCTGCGCGCTCAGCGTCTTGTTGGGCGCCATGATCAAGGTGGGCTTTTGCACCCGCTCGATCACATTGGCGATGGAGAAGGTCTTGCCGCTACCAGTGATGCCCAGCAGCACTTGGTGCTGCTCGCCTTGTTCGATGCCGCGCACCAGGGCCTCGATGGCGGCGGGCTGATCGCCAGCGGGCGCGAACTTGGAGACGAGCTCGAAGCGCTTCGACATTCGGGCAAAGCTGCCACGCGCAAACCACACGCTCAATCGGCGGCGTGGACCGCCTCGCGCTGCACGTCCCTCAGCCGTAGACGGCGAGGCGTGCGAAGAGCAGCGTCACCACGGCGGTGAACATCAACGCGTCGATGCGATCGATGAGACCGCCGTGGCCCGGCACGATCCAGCCGCTGTCTTTGCTGCCCGTGCTGCGCTTGATCAGCGACTCGACCAGGTCGCCGCAAACGCCGGCGGGGCCGGAGACCAGCGCCAGCGCTAGGCCCGTGCCGAAGGAGAGGTCCGGCAGGTACCAGAAATGCGCCAAGCCCACGCCGATCAGACCGCCTGTCATGGCCCCGACGGCGCCCTCCCAGGTCTTGTTGGGGGAGATGTTCGGCGACAGCTTGCTACCGCCGAAGACCTTGCCGCCCAAGAAGCGACCGGCGAAGTAGCCCGCCGTATCGGCGAACCAGGCGAGCATCATCGACAGAATCACCCACGCCCCGCCGTGAGGAAGTGTGTGCAGTTGTGCCAGCGCCGAGAGCGAACCCGCGAGATAAAGCGGACCGGCCACGAGCCAGGCCATGCGCGTCCCGGCGCTTTCCGTGGGCAGGGGGCGCGACAGCGCCGCGAGCAGCGAGCCGAGCACCCACGCGATGAGCGCGAGCGGCGCCAGCGGTGAGAGCTGGCTCGTTGTCATCGCGAAGTAGAGGCCGGCGCCCGCGACCAGCGTCGACGCGATGGCGAAGATCCGGAGGCGGGGCGCGTCGGGCAGGGTCATCCCGAACAGCTCGTGAGCGGCCACGGTCAGGGCGGGGCCGAGCACGAACGTGGGCCAGACCCACTTGGGGCCTATCAGCAGAGCCCAAAGAATGAAGGGCACGGCCACGCCGGCGGTCATGAAGCGCAGCGTGAGATTGGAGCGCTGGGGCTTGTCGGCGGTGGTCATGTGCAAGGCGGGGGAACCCGTTTCGCCACTGGCGGTTGGCACGCAGGATAACGCGTCTCGCGGTCAGCGGGTGCTGACCTTGGCCACCTGTTCCTGGCTCGCGCTAGCGTCCGGTCCCTGCACGTTGTCTGCCAGACCGAAGCGCCGGTTGCGCTGCTGAAACGCGTAGATGGCGTCATACAGGTCCGCGGGCGCGAATTCGGGCCAGAGCTTGGAGCTGAAATAAAGCTCGGCGTAAGCACCGGCCCAGATCAGAAAGTTGCTGATGCGATATTCGCCGCCCGTGCGGATCATCAGATCCACGGGACCGGTGTCCAGCGAGGGCAGGGCGCGACTCAGCGCGTGTTCGTCCAGCTGGTCGAGCGACAGCTCTCCGAGCAGCACTCTGCGCATCAGGCCGCGCGCGGCGTCGACAATCTCTTCACGGCCGCCGTAGGAGAGACACAGCGTGAGCGTCATGCCGGTATTGTGCGACGTGACATCGCTCAACTCGGCGACCAGCCGCTGGATGTGGTGCGGCAGCCTGGTCAAGCGCCCGATCGCGCGGAAGCGAATGCTGTTCTCGAGCAGCGAATCGCGCTCTGTAGTCATGTATTCGGCCAGCAGGCTCATCAAGGAGCCGATCTCCTGCTCGGGTCGCGCCCAGTTCTGGGCGCTGAATGCGTACACGGTCAGTGCTTTGATACCCAGGCGGCGGCTCGCCGTCACGATCTCGCGCACGGAGCGGGCACCCTGGCGGTGGCCTTCGGATCGCGGCAAGCCGCGGTCCTTTGCCCAGCGGCCATTGCCATCCATGATGATCGCGATGTGATGCGGCAGTCTTTTAAGCTCGACAAGCGACACGGCTGACGCCGGTTACCATGCCGGGGTGCCCCTCAGCAAGCGGGTTGCAGGCCTACGGCGATCCAATGGAGATTGAAAAGAAGCCGCCGACTGGTTACGAGTGCAACGGAAGACGGGGGCAAGGTCGATGTCGGAGCGTGATCTGTACGCGGACCTGGGGCTGAAGAAGGGCGCCACCAAAGAGGAAATCAAGAGGGCGTACCGGAAGCTCGCCCGGGAGCTGCATCCGGACCGCAATCCAGGCAATCCCAAGGCGGAGGAGCGCTTCAAACGTGTGGCGTTCGCCAACGATGTGCTCGGGGACGAGCGTAAGCGTGCTCTCTATGACGAGTTTGGCGAGGTGGGCCTGCGTGAAGGCTTCGACCCGGGTGCGTTCCGCCAGGCGCGCTCGCGTGGCCGTGCGGGCGCCGGCCCGCAGGGTTTCGGGTTCGAAGAGATCTTTTCGCAGGGACCGCAAGCGCGCGGGCGCCGCAGCGGCTTCGGCAGCACGCTGGAGGACCTGTTCGGAGGCGGGATCGACGAGCTGTTCGGTCGTACAGGTGGGCCAGGCGGCTTCCAGGGGCGAGTGGCGCAGCCCGGCATGGCGGGGAAAGCGCCAGACCAGGAGAGCGAGATTGAAGTGAGCTTCACAGACGCGCTGGCCGGAACGGAGAAGGAGCTCACAATTCGCGAGGGGCAGGCCGAGCGCAACATCCGCGTGAGGATTCCGGCGGGCGTCAGCGACGGCGGCAAGGTCCGTCTGCGAGGGCAGGGCGGCCAAACTCCGGGTCTGGAGCCCGGTGATCTAGTACTGACGATCCGGGTCGGCGAGCACCCGCTGTATCGGCGCGAGGACGACGATTTGCATCTGACGCTGCCGATCACCGTAGGCGAAGCGTGGAAGGGCGCATCGATCAAGGTCCCGACACCACAAGGCGAAGTATCCCTGAAGATACCGGCACGCGTGCAAAGTGGCGGCAAACTCCGGCTGAAGGGGAAGGGAGTCCCCAAGCGCGACGGCGGCAGAGGCGATCTGATCGTGCACGTGCAGATCAGGCTGCCCACCGGCCACGACCACGCGAAGATCGAACGCGCCGTGGAGGAGCTCGAGACCGAGTACACGGAAGACGTGAGAGCGGCGCTGAAGACCTAGAACGGAGAGCCGCGCGCGCGATCGCGTCGCTCCGGGAGGCAGCGGGTCTTGGGCGGGAGACCTCTCTTCGAGGCCGGACCGGCTGCAACTGCAGGCGTAGTTGGTAAAGTGGTCGGCGCTCTAGTGTCCGCAGACCTCCCCCAGGCGATGGCGTGGCACGGTCTCCTCGCCGGCCTCGACGGCGAACGCGAACAGCGCGACCGCCACGGTCACGGTCGCGTCCGCGCGCCCCATTCGAGCGCCTATGTGCGCGTCCAGCAGCGAGCGCTGAGCACCGAGTGCTGAGCACCGAGTGCTGAGCACCCAGCGACCAAAGCCGCCAACGCTTGGCGCCGCACATCGAGCGCCGAAGCACCGAGCACCGAGCGCCCAGCACCAGGTGGCAAGACACCGACGCTCGGCGCCCCGCACATCGAGCGCTGAGCACCTAGCCTGAGCAGCGCGCACCGGGCGCCAAGGCCGCCAACGTTCGGCGCCGCGCATCGCGCGCCGAAGCACCGAGCACCTGAGCACCGCTGGCAGCACGACGCCACGGGCGCTTGGATCGCTTGTCGCGGGCTGGCGCGGGCCTGTCCAAAGGCATACATTTCGCCGCCCGTGTCGCTGACTCGTACTGCGGAAGCTGCGCTCGCCGTTCTCGAAGCTGAAGGACTGCTTCGCCAGCCCAGAGAAGTGGACGGCCCGCAGCGGCCTCGCATGGTCGTCGATGGCCGCCAGGTCCTCTGCATGTGCTCCAACAACTACTTGGGCCTGGCGAGCCATCCCATGTTGGCAGCCGCGGCGCGTGAAGGTCTCGAGCTCGAGGGTCTCGGTGCGGTGGGCTCGCGGCAGATCTCGGGCAACATGGCCGGTCACCGTCTTGCGGAGGCCGCGCTAGCCGAGTTCGTGGGGCAGCCGTCCGCAGCGCTCTTCGCGACTGGATACATGGCGAACCTTGGCGTCCTCCAGGCTCTGGCCACGGCCGAGGACGTCATCTTCAGCGATGAACTCAACCATGCGAGTCTGATCGACGGTGCCCGCCTGAGCCGAGCGCGGATCGTCATCTATAGGCACCTCGATCTGCAGGACCTCGAAGCCAAGCTGCACGAGCTTCGGCCGCGCGGTCGCACCGCGCTGATCGTCAGTGAGTCGCTCTTCTCCATGGACGGCGATCAGGCGGCTCTCCCTGAGCTGCGCCGGCTTGCGGACCGCTTCGAGACAGGCCTGGTTCTGGACGAGGCTCACGCGCTGGGCGTGTTTGGCCCGCGCGGTTCCGGGCTCGCGAGCGCGATCGGCGTCACGCCCGATGTGACGCTCGGCACATTGGGCAAAGCGTTGGGAACGCAGGGCGCGTTTGCGGCGGCCGCCGGGCCGGTTGTCGATCTCGTGCGCAATCGCGCTCGCAGCTTCGTCTTCTCCACGGCGCCCTCCCCCGCTGTTACTCACGCGGCACGTACAGCGCTGCGGCTCACGGCGGCAGCCGATGCTCCGCGCGCCAACCTTCGTCGCAACTGGGGGCGGCTCCGGGCGGGCCTCGCTGAACTCGGCTATCAGGTTCTACCGGGAGATAGCGCCATCATCCCAGTCATGGTGGGCGAGGCCGAGCCCACCATGGCGCTGTCTCGAACGCTGTTCGAACGCGGCGTGTTCGTGCACGGCGTGCGCCCTCCCACGGTCCCACGAGGGCGCGGGCGCCTGCGACTCATTCCCATGGCTACGCATACGGATTCGGACATTTCCGAGACGCTGGCGGCTTTCGCGGAGGCACTTCCATGAAGGGGCTGTTTATCTCAGGGGCATCAACAGGCGTCGGCAAGACTTTTGTCACCCGCTCGCTGGCGGCCGCGCTCACCTCTCAGGGCCGTCGCGTGGCTGCCATCAAGCCCGTGGAGACCGGAATCAGCGATCCCGAGAACTCGGACGCGGTAGCGCTGGCGCGCGCATGCGGGCGACCCGAGGTTGCCCAAGAGCCCGGCTTCTACCGCGGTAGACTCGCCGTTTCTCCTTATGCAGCCACGCTCGAAGGTGAGCCGCCTCCTGCGCCGGTCCGAACATTGGTGGATGCGGTGCACCGGGCAGCGCGCGGCGCCGAGTTGACGCTTATCGAGGGTGCTGGCGGCCTGCTCGTGCCACTCGACCGGCACGTCACCATGGCCGAGTTGGCCGCAGCTTTGGGCCTGCCCGTCCTGTTGGTCGCTCCCAACTCGTTGGGGGCACTGTCCTCGGTGCTCTGCGCGGCCGAATCGGCGCGCGAGCGCAGCTTGGAAATCCGAGCCGTAGTGCTGGTTGATCCCGAGGAGCCAGGTGACGATCCCAGCGTGCACACCAACGCCCGCATTTTGGACGAGCGCCTCGGCACGCCGGTGTTCGAGTTCCCCCGCACGCAGAACAGCGACGAAGCACTCGCGAACGCGGCCATTACTAGCGGGCTGCTGGCCGCGTTGCTCGACGCGCGTTGAACCTCTTCCGGCGCTGCTCGGCAGTCCTTCGGGGGAGGCTTAGGTCCTGGTCTTCCCGGGTTGTCGCGCCGGTCGACGTTCAGCTTTTTGCACCGAGTCCGGCGCCGGTTTAGTCGCCGGTTGGGTCGTCTGCCGGACTGCGCTCGGCTCTTCCTGTTCGGCCCTGTCAGGCGTGCAGAGGCTGCCGTTCGCGGTGCAGGGCGGTTCCGCGAGTGCGACGGGCCGGCTGATATTCCGGCGAATGCTTGCCTACTGTCCCAGCCGGAGGGATTTGTGCTGAGCACGGGATAGGCACGAGCCAGTCAGCGCTGGCGCGGAGCGCAAACTCCGGTCTGCGGACGTCACCGGTCGGGACGCGACCGTCGAGCTCTTCGCCTTGGCAACGGGACCGCGGCCGCCCGCCGTAGCGAAGCCGGGTAGCGCGATGTGTCGTCCTGGCCCCCGCGTACGCCAACCCGTTCCGAATGGCAGGCGACGTCGGCTTTGCGAGGCGTTTGCGAAGCTTCTCGGTGCAGGCCCCATCGGGAGCTCGCGAGCGAGCATGCCCGCCGGAAGAGAGCGGCCATACGCCTACTGTCGCAGCGAGATCGCTGCCCTGTTCACGATATGGACGGAAAGGGAGGGACGCAGCGCTTCGAATCGCGGGTCGAGCGTTTCACGTGAAACAGTTCGCGCTGCGAATCTTGGACGGGAAGCCGAAGCCGCTAGTGTTTCACGTGAAACAAATACTGGGTCTCGCGGCGTACTTCCGGTATCCCGCTCAGCGTCGTTTGCCAGCGTCCGACCACGGTCTCATGCGTTCGTCCTGCCCTGCCGCGGTTTCGCTCGTGCCGTCGCATCGCGCGATATCGGAGACTCTCGCGGAGAAGGGCGGTCATCAGGGAACGCTCTCGGCCAACTTCCATCCCGACAGTCGCGCAAGGCATTCTGCTCGTTGCGTTTCACGTGAAACAGCTCAAAAGCGCACGCCTGGCCGTGCGCAGGCCCCTCGAACGTGCCGCCGTGGCCGCTGCTCCGGCGGTTACTGCAACTCTCTTGTTTCACGTGAAACAGGAGGCTGAGCGGTCCGACACTCGCCTTGCTTGCGAGACCCCGCGCCTCAAGTACCTTGCGCTGCAGCATGGCTACCCGCGTGATCAACTTCAACGCTGGCCCCACCGGCCTTCCCCTGCTTGCTCTCGAGCGCGCCCGCGCAGAGCTCCTCGACTTCGAGGGCACGGGCATGTCGATCATGGAGCACAGCCACCGTGGCAAAGACTACGAGCGCGTCCACCAGCAGGCCATCTCGTTGCTCAGCGAGCTGTTGGCCATTCCCGCCGAGTACCAGGTACTCTTTCTCCAGGGAGGCGCGAGCATGCAGTTTGCTCTCCTGCCCATCAACTTCCTACCTGCGAACGGCGGCGCCGACTACCTGCTGACAGGAGTGTGGGCGCGCAAGGCCTACGCCGAGGCCAAGCTGATCGGCAACGTTCGCGTGGCCGCCAACGTGGAGGATGCTCGTGGCGTGTGCACCCGTGTCCCGGGACAAGCCGAGCTGCAACTCGATCCCCGCGCCGCATATCTCCACTTCTGCAGCAACAACACCATCATGGGCACCCAGTTCCACACCTATCCGGACTCCGGTGGCGTGCCGCTGTTTGCCGACATGTCGAGTGACATCCTGTGGCGGCCCATGGACCTGTCGCGCTTCGATCTGGTCTACGCCGGCGCCCAAAAAAATGTCGGGCCGTCGGGGGTGACGATCGTGATCGCCAAGAAGAGCCTGATCGAGTCCGGTCGCGAGGACATCCCCAAGATCTTTCGGTACAAGGAGCACGCGAAGGAGAATTCGCTGCTCAACACCGTGCCCACATTCTCGGTGTACATGGTGCGCAACGTGCTCGAGGTGGTGAAGTCCGAGGGCGGCCTGCCGGCTATGGAGAAGCGCAACCGGCAGAAAGCAGCTTTGCTCTACGAGCTCATCGACGAGCAGCCCGACTTTTTTCGCACTCAGGTCGAGACCGACAGCCGCTCCGTCATGAATCCCGTGTTTCACCTGCCCAACGAGAGTCTCGACGCGAAGCTGGTCGCCGAGGCGCGAGAGGCCGGCTTCGTGGGGATCAAAGGCCACCGTCTGGTGGGCGGGATCCGCGTTTCTATCTACAACGCCGTCACGGTCGAGCAGGTGGCGCAGTTCGTCGATTGGGCACGGCGTTTTGCTCGCGCCCACGCCTGAACGGCTGCCATTCCGCCGCATCAGGAATGCGCTAGGATGCGTGCGTGAAGCTCCCGTGCTTGCGTCGCCTCCCGTGCTTGCGTCGCCTGGTCTGCTCCGGCGTGTTGCCCTGCCTGTTTGCCTGCAGCACGCCCATTTCTCCCTTCCCCCAACTGGAAGACGAAGAGCCGTATGACTCCGGCCCCGAAGACGCCGGTCGCAGTGACGGAGGCTCCCGGGACGCCGCCGGCGGCGAAGCGGGCGCGGAAGCTGGCGTGGACATCTTTGATTGCGAGGTGTACGGCACAGCGGCCGCCTGCCCCGGGGCGCTTCCCGCGAACAACGCCGCTTGCGACCCGGGCGCCAATAACGGCCGCTGTTTCTACCCTGGCCAGCCAGAAGGGCAGCTGCGGATCGCCCAGTGCGAACCCAGGGCGTCAGGCCGCGGCACGTGGAGGCTGGTTTCCGCGCGCTGCACGTATCGTTGCGCGACGGAGCTCCCCCAGACCGGGAACTTGTTCTCCCTCTTGACGGGCACGTGCTCTTCTCGACCCGTGTTCGATTGCCACGGTAGCCAAGCCCGCACGAGTCAGGAGGGCGTCGATCAGTTCCTGCGCGACATCGTCCGGGGCTGCGGCTTCCCCGCGACGTACCAGCTGGGCGTCACCTTCAACTCGCAGGGTTGTGCAAACTGGCTCCACTACCAGCTCGGGCGCGAACTGACGGACACGCAGAAGCAGTGCCTTGCGGACCGCCTAGAAGGGACACGCGTCGGCTGCTCTGCGGGATGCGCATTGAATCCTTCGATGGCTCCCTGACTCATTCGCAAAACCGCTGCTCTGCCCTACCCAGCCCACGTCTCTCGCCCTACAACGAGGGTAGCCATGGGCGACCAGCGCGAGCGCATTTACAAATACGAGCAAGAGATCGCGCGACTCGACGAGCTGTACATTCAGCTCGAGGGTTTGTGGCGTTACGTGCCGCGCTACGGCCTGCTCGCCTTGCTGGCGCCGCCGGTTTGGTACTTCGCTGGCGTCGGCTGGGCCATCACGGAGCTGCTCGTCACCGCGGCGCTGGTGGCCACGCAGGCGTACCTGATCGGCGTGCGCAAGAACGAAAATCGCTGGAACCGCGCGCTGGTGGCACAGGACCTGGACAAGCTGCGCGAGGAGTCCATGCCGCCCGGCTCAGCTCTCTAGAGCACTACCAGAGTGCGAGCTGCTTTGTCGGCCTCATGAACGTGTTCTGCTGCTCGGCTTCCCCGATCCGCGTCTCGTTGAGCCCGAGCCGCTTGCATTGGGTCTCGAAGAGCTGCTCGATCATCGACCAGCGCTCGCCCGTGCCCTGCATCCGTTTGCCGAAGCGCGGGTCGTACAGGGGCCCGCCGCGAACTTCGCGCAGCGCGCGCGAGATCTTCTCCACGCGTTCCGGGTGCAGGCCGGCCGCGGCGCGTTCGAAGAATACGTCCTTCACCTCGGCGGCGAGCCGCAGCAAGGTCATGAAGGCGTGCCGCGCGCCGGCTGCACGCGCCCGCGCCAGCAGCTCAGGAATGTCGCTCTCGTTGAGTCCCGGGATGATTGGCGCCAACGCCACACCGCAGTCGACGCCAGCTTCTGTCAGCTGGCGTAAGGTCTCGAAGCGCCGTTCGATCGGCGACGCGAATGGCTCCATCACCTTGCGCACCTGTTCGTCGAGGAAGGGAATCGTTAGAAACACGCGTACCGAGGTTGTGCGTGCCAGCTCGCCCAGGAGCGCAACGTCGCGCTGGACGACCCCCCCCTTGGTGATGATCGCGACTGGATTTCGATGCTCGAGGCAGACCTCGAGGCACTGCCGCGTGAGCCGGTAGCTCGCCTCGAGCGGCTGGTAGCAGTCGGTGTTGCCGGAGAAGACCAAGGTCTCGCCTTGCCAGCTTGCTCTCGCGAACGTCTTGCGCAGCAGCGCGGGCGCGTTGACCTTGACCATCAGCTTGCGCTCGAAATCGGTGCCGGCGCCAAAGCCTAGGTACTGATGGGTGGGCCGAGCGTAGCAGTAGGCACAGCCGTGATAGCAGCCCTGATAGGGATTCAGGCTGTAGGTGAACGGGATGTCGGGGCTCTCGTTTTTGCTCAGGATGGAGCGCGCCTCGATCTCGCGAATCTCGAGCGCGACCTCCGGGGGCGGCCCCAGCCACTCCACGTGAGCTTCGTGCCACGGATTGGGCGGATTTGAGATCGGGCGACGCATGCCGCCAAGTTTGAGACGATACTGGTCATTTGTACAGTCCAAGACGGCTGTTCAACTTGCCACGACGACAGGGGAGGAGCCGTGCGAACATCAGCAAGACGCTCACCATGCGCGCACTCGCCACAATCCCCAGACTGTCCGCGCATCACCTGTTCGGCCATTTGCCGGCCATGCGCACCGACATGCTCGCGGTGCAAATGCGTGCGCTACGCGAGGCGGGCGACATCGCTCGCATGCGCATCGGCGTGGCGGACGCGGTGATGGTCTCGTCGCCAGCGTTTGCCCAGGAGGTGCTCGTCGAGCGGACGGAGGACTACGAAAAGAGCGCGGCGCTGACCGTATTCATCCGGCCAATCATCGGGGACGGCATTCTTTCGAGCCACGGCTCGCGCCACAAGCGGCGCCGCGCGATCGTGGCACCGGCGTTCCAGGCCAACCGCATCGCGCGCTACGCGGAGACGATCGTAAGCCAAACCGATCGCCTGCTCGCCGAGCTCGCGCCCGGTCAGCGGGTCGACATCGGGCATGAGATGATGCGACTGACGCTGGAGATCGTCGGTGCCACGCTGTTCAACGCCAAGGTGTCCGACGACGTGCACGCGGTCGGCGACGCCGTTACCAAGGGTTCCGAGGCAGTGACCGAGATGCTGCGCTCGGTTGTCTTTCTCCCGCCTTCGCGCCTGACGCCCACTGGGCGCAAGCTGCTTCGCGCTGGCGCCGATCTCGACCGCATCGTGTATCGCATCATCCGTGAGCGGCGCGCGAGCGCAGAGGACCCCGGCGACGTGCTCTCCATGCTGCTCGCCGCGCGCGACGCGGAGACGGGCTTGGGGCTGACCGACGTCGAGCTGCGCGACGAGGTCATGACGCTGTTTCTGG
>WUUC01020090.1_pt1 | contig 12117 bp, 14 predicted proteins | sample 6278441 | NCBI WGS metagenome assembly WUUC01 (sample SAMN13675441, study PRJNA597444) | soil metagenome | isolation source: soil | place: USA: Washington | collected 2017-10 | reverse complement strand
GGCGCGGGCCGTTTCATGGATGTTCGCCTGCAGGAAGATTGCTTCGGCAGACGCTCCGCGCTCGGCAAAGACGTCGCGAAATTCTCTTCCGGTGGCTTCTTCCGACTAGATACGATACCCAGCCGCAACCGCATCGTCGTAAAACATCCGGACCGTTTCCAGGGAATAGTCATTCAGGTCCTTCCCGACGAGCGCCAGCTTCTTGAGAACATCGTTCGTGACCGTTATCACGTGGCATCCGATCGAATCCGCCTGAAAGATATTCAGGAGCTCACGAGGACTCGCCCATATGAGCTCGGCCCTTCTCATATCCTTCATCAGTTCGACAGCCGCAGCCATGATCGGCAGCGGGTCCCGGCCGGTGTCGGCAATGCGCCCGGCAAAGACGGACACGAAGCTCGGCACGTCGGCGTTCAGGTTCTCCAACACGTCGCGCACCTGTGTCAGAGTCATGAGCGCTGTCACGTTGAGCTTCACCTTGCGCTGAGACAGCCTTCGCAGCAGGTCATAAGCAGGCTCTCGTTTGGTGTTCGTGACGGGAATCTTTACGAAGACATTTTCTCCCCAACCTGCAATTTTCATAGCCTGTTGCTCCATCTCCTCGAAATCATCGGAGAAGACTTCGAACGAGATGGGCTTATCCGAGATTTCCTTGAGCACGTCCCTGGCAAATGTCTCGTACTTCGTGATCCCCGCTTTGCGCATCAACGTTGGATTGGTGGTGAGCCCCCGGATGAAGGGCTTCGCAGCCATTTCCATCATGCCTGCTTTGTCTGCGCCATCGGCGAAGATTTTTACGTTTAATTGCGCGATCGCTTTCATAATCCCGCCGTGTGCCATCGATTCACATTCTTGTAAGTCTGGTATGCATTCTGAGCATGCATCTATAACGGCGCACCTTCCCATTTGTTCGACATGACCTGAAGACGTGGATCCGCAACCAGCAAATGCCAGATTACCGCTTGGAAAGACTCCGTGTGAGGGGTAACGGCGTCGCGATTGACGGTCGGGATGATGACGCACGCATCGGCCACGGTCGCCGTATACCCGCCGTCCCGCCCGAGAACGCCTATTACTTTGGCGCCGACTTGCTTTGCAAGCCGCACGGCCCGCACGATATTCGGACTGATATTACGGCTCAAGTCTCCTCCACCCACCGAGAATACAAACAACATATCTTTCTCACTGAGACGACTGACTCGCAGCCATCCATCGTACGTCGTCTCCCAGCCTTCATCATTGGTTCGCGCAGTGAGTTCAGAGACATTATCGCTCGGAGAGTACGCCTCTATGCCGGCGATTTTTCTGAAGTCGCACACGGCGTGACCCGCATGACCGGCGCCGCCGCCGGCGCCGATAAGAAACAGACGTCCACCCGACTCGCGCAACTGCACCAGGAGTTGGGTCATGCGATCGACGGCCTGCACGTCGATTTCATCGATAATGCGCTTTGCCTCCTGTAGATGTCGCCGGGCAAAGAGATCTGTTGCGTCGTTCATCGTTCTAGTCTCTCCGTTAAAAGGGCAGCCAAAACACAGTCGGCTATTCGAGATCGATCGCCGTCTCGAGCACTGTGGCGTCGACCGGCGTAAAGTATTTCTCGCAGTAGCGTATCGCCGGCTGCGCTTCCGACGCGAGGGTTTGCCGATCTGCCTGCATGTCGGAATTCACTTGCCGCACGAAATCATGGGGTGTCTCCGCGAAACATCGCCAAGTCGCGAGTTCATGCAGCGGGTCGATCGACATCTCACCTCTCTTCGATACATAAACCGCGCGCAGGCCCGCCAGCACTGCGTGGACCGCCGCGCTGCTGCCGCGATAAAGCGCCCAACGGCAGCGCACAAAATCCTCCGCAATCGAAGCCGCCGAAAGCTCCACGTTCCCGGGCAGTGAGTTCAAACGTGGATCACGGGCAGCGATGGAAGAAAAAGGCAATACCGGGTGCATGCGAAGCACAAAATGAACCTCCGGCGCCAGCGTCGCGCACGCCAGCGCAAAGTCGAATAGAATAATGCATTCATTGGTAAGCCCCTCTGGGATAACCAGGCACGTCGGCGGGCCATCGAGAGGCCGCGCCTGAGCCACGGACATGCGTCTATGCGTTCCCAAAACCCCGACCGGAATCCCGCTCAAACCTGCTGCGCTTGCAAGCTGATCACGAGTGACTGGCCCCGCAGTCAGGATTAGATCCGGGTCGAATTGGAATCCCAGGCGGCGCTTCACGGCATGCTGCTGCGGAAACAAAATCGTGTGATGGTAGCCGATACAGCGCACCCCCGGGAGAACTCCGCGTGCTGCTGCGAAGGCAAGGCGCTCCCACGCATGACCTTCATAAGTTATGACTATCGCCTTCGGTCTGATTTGCTTCACAAGCTCGGCGATCTGTTGTCTGATCCGCAGATTGGAGGCAGAAATCATAGAGCGTGCGTGAAAAGAAGCGCACAGCAAAGCGCGACGCCGAAAGCCCGGCATTGCGGCTCTCGCCTCCGATATCAATCTTCGAGATTCACGGCGCAGGTGACGCTCAAGAGCGCGCTCACCAGCCAAGCCAACGGTTTTGGCGAGCAGTATGCGCGGAGTCCCGGCTAGCAACCACTTCGACGACAACGAACGGGGGGATCGCGTCGATTGGTTGAGCAGCGCTACGATGCAGTTTTTTCCCCGCGACTCCAAATAAGCTGGCAATTCACCGAAGTAGAAATCGCTCGCCGACGCGGCTTGCGCTTCATTCAAAAAATGCGAAACGAATAGAACGTCTGCGCTTTTCGGCAGTGTATCCCCGCAAAACCATCGGCCACCGTCTCGGATTGTCCGTATACGGTGCAACACCTTTCCCGCGATACGCCGCAGCCGGGTCTGCCACGTGGGCGGTTTGTCCTGGAATAGCTCTGCGTACTGCGTCAGGTTGTAAGGGTGTTCGCTGAGCACATGCAACCAACTGATCCCGACTCGCTCAATGCTCGATCCCTGTGCCAGCAGGATCTCATCACACACTTGGGTGAGTTTTCGGTAATCATCCTCGGTCATACGACCCGCTCATCCGATCCGATGTCGCCGGCGAGGTAGCGAAGTCCGTTTCGGATGGATTCCAGTTCCATCGCGGCCCGCGTCTCGACATTGAACGTGGCCGAGTGCGGCGTCAGGATGACTTGCTCGAAGTCGCACAGAGGGCCTTTGTAGGGTTCTTCGGCGAATACGTCCAGGCCGGCGCCAGCAAGGTGTCCCGAGCGCAGTGCCTCCACTAGAGCTGTTTCGTCGACCATTTCGCCTCGGGCTAGATTGACCAGGATAGCCCCGGGCTTCATGAGTCTCAGCTCTGGAGCCCCCACCAGGAAGCCCTGCTCTCCCGTTGTCGAAGCGTGTATGGAAATGATATCCGCTTCCCGCAGCAGCTTCTCGCGAGAGACCAGGTGAACACCCAGGCTTTGAGCGCGCGCAGGAGCGAGCAGTGGATCGAATGCCAGAACTCGCGCATTGAAAGCCCGACAAAGCTCGGCTACGCGTTGGCCGATGCGTCCTAAGCCGATCAAGCCCACGGTGCGGGCTCCCAACAGATGAGCTGTCGTTCGTTCCCAGCGGCGAGCCTGCATGAGATTCGCTTGGGGTCGAAGATTGCGGCTCAAGGCAAGAAACATCGCCAGCGCCAATTCGGCCACTGCTGCGGTCGGCACATCGGGTGTGTTCACCACGGTGATTCCGCGTTCCCGTGCTGCCCCCAGATCGATGTTATCGACCCCAACGCCGCACCGTGAAATGCAGCGCAGGGCGGGTAGCTGCGCCAATGTCGCCGAAGAATAAGGTTCGACACCGGCCACGATCACGGCGGCTTCGACACCATCGCGCAGGAGCTCCGCGGTCGTGATGCGCTTTGCTGTCGTATGTATGCGGTAGGGATGACCCGAGCCCTCCAGCAGCTCGCGAGGATACGGATCATGTTCGGCAAAGCTGGACAAGGCCACAAAAATCGAGTCGTTTTTCACGGCAATCGGTCTCTTAGAAAGTCGGCTACCCCGGTCAGGTCGCGAAACGTAAGAGGCACCGGCGAATCGAAGGCGAGGCCGCTGTCGCGCGCCACAAAATGCACACCTATTGCGAGCGCTGCGCGTTGGTCACCTGCAGAATCCCCGACGAGCAAAGCCTCGTTCGCAGCGCATCGTTCACGTCTCAGCACGTCACGCACGGCCTCCGGCTTGGTCCACGGAGGACAACCATAGAGCTCCCGGAACCATGCGCGCAGGCCCCGTTGGTCGACGATGCGCTGAAGCTCCTCCGCGGGAGTTACCGAAGCAAGGTAAAGCGGAACGCGCGGGCCCACTTCAGACAGGAACCGCTGCGCGCCCGCCACCATCGGTACCCTTGTCATCCGCTCGAGCACGCGGTGTGAGAAATCGGTCGCGAGCTCTGCCCGAAGTGCCTCATCGCCGGGCCGGCCGAGGCGCGTCAGGAGATAATCGAACTTCGCGTAGCGCGACAGCGAAACGTTCGCATGATGGTAGGTCATCATCGCTTCGCGGTGTTCAGGGAATCGCCCGAACACGCCGCGAAACGCCTCGGTTTTTACGTCGTTCGACTCGAGGATCACACCGTCGAAATCGAGCACGAGCGCGCGCAGCAGCCCGCGCTCCATCCTAGCGACTTCGACCGTGTGTTGCAGCCCGCAGCGCGCGTGCACTGTCTCCGAGAAAGAGAATGTCGGTCCCCAGCGCGATAAACCGGTAACCGTCGGTGATTGCCTGCGCGCAATCTTTAGCCGCCCGGTCCGGATGCACGAGGTGTATGCCGGGAACTAGCCCGTGAGCCAGCGTCGCCTCGAGCACACGTTTCTTGGCCGCGATCGAAAGTGGATGGTCGAGCTGTCCCGGTATGCCGAGCGACATCGAAAGATCATAGGGTCCGATGAACGTGCCGTCGATTCCGGGCACCGAAAGAATTTGATCGATGTTCTCTACCGCGTCCTTGTGCTCGATGATCACGATCACCAGCGTGTCATCGTTCGCGTGGCGCACGTATTCGTCAAAGTGCTCGCCATAGCCTTGCGCCCGCGCAAGACCGATCCCGCGAAAGCCCAGCGGCGGATACTTCGTCATCTTCACGGCGAGCTCGGCGTCGGCCCTGGTATTGACCATCGGCACCAGTACGCCCGCCGCGCCCGAGTCGAGTACGGCCTTGGCCTGTATCGGATCGTTCCACGCGAGCCGTACCAGCGGCACCACGCCGCGCTGCTCGATGGCTATGATGAGGCGCAGGACTTCGGAGACATCGATCGCAGTGTGCTCGGTTTCGACAACGACCCACTCATATCCTGCCATGGCGAGGATCTCGGCGATGGACGGGTGTGCCATCGACATCCAGGTTCCGAGGGACGGCTCTCCGCGGCGGAGTCTTTCCTTGATAGCGCGAGCAAGCATCTAGGGACTCCGGCGCGCAACGAGCCGCGCAAACGATGTGAGACGGCGAGTCTGGAGGAATTCGACGAGATTTTCACGGCCCTCGGCGTCCGTGCGCTCCACCAGGGCGCGAACGATTCGGGGCCACGGATGGTCCGGCCGGGCAGCGAGCGCCTGCCGCACGGTCTCGACATCGAACATACCCGGAGTACTCAGCTCCAGCATTTCCCACCCCGGTGCCGCGAACAAACGCATGAGTCCGTCCACTGTGGGCAGATTCAGCTTGTCGGGCGGAAATATCGAGGGCGAATCCTGCCACAAGGTCTGCACTTCGAAACCGCTTGCGACAGGGAAGGTCGCGAACAGGACGCCAGCCGGAGTGAGGAGCCGCTCCAGTGCACGGACAAGCGCTTGTGGATCCGCAGCGCGGTCCATCACGTCGACTGCTACCACGACATCGCTCGTGCCCAGGCCATGCAGCTCCTGAGTGCTCGATGGGCGTACTTCCAAGCGTGCCGTGCTCGCCCCTTCGAGATCGGCCGTCACACCGGCGGCGACGAGCTCCGTCAGGCCCGGCGCGCCCTGCGCAATCGCATTCAGGAGCGTACGACCGTGCTGCGAAACGTCCACGAGACGTCGTGCCTGCGGCGTGTATTCCGCGATGCCGTCGAGCACCCAGTCGGCACGCGGCCGAACGATCTTCTCCTGCCGAGCCGCTGCGCTGACCGGCAGCAGTCGTTCCCGCCAGAAGCGGGACGGCTCCGACTCCCGATACCAGTCGCGCAGCGCCGCTTCGCCGGGCCGCTTCGGAGCGTATAGCGTGCCGCAATCCGTACATTCAACGTAAGCGATTCCAAGCCGCTCGAACGCGTTGTAAAACGTTCCAGTCTTACATGCAGGGCACGACAGGCTTATCCAATCTGCACGGTTCTTCCAGCGCGCAGCGATTTCAGTTGCCACCAGGCGCCGCCAGTGCGCGACCTCCGTCGCCGGCTTGATTTCGAGCTCGGCAATTTCCTGGACGGATACGACGGTCTTCACTCGGACTTCACTCCTGTGCGTGCCATCGCCGCGGGCGGCGTGCGATAGACGTGCTCCACAATTTCCATGACCCTCAGGGCATCGAGGGACGTGCCGCGTTCTACGGGTTTGGCGTCCCTGATGCATTCGACGAAATGCGCAACCTCGATGTCCCAGGAAGGGTCTACGTCGTAGTACGTTGTTTCCTCTCGAGGATTGCCGAGCGCTGCACGCTGCCCCGGCGCAGCACGCCTGCCGACGACCAGGGTTTCCCGGCCGTAACTGCCGGTCTTCGACAGCAGTCCGCTGATCACTGCGTAGCCTTTTTCGCAACCGATTTCGAGCCGGAACGTGTGCTTCCACGAAGTGGCGGAGGAATGTAGTTGCGCCAGTTGGCCGCCCGCTGTGCGCAGAAGAATGGTGGCGTTATCTTCGACCGGGATATCGAATGCAGCGATGCTGCGCATTCCCACGACCTCGGTAAAGTCGCCTACGAAGAGGCGGAACAAATCGAGCATGTGTATGCCCTGATCCAGCAGGATGCCGCCCCCGCCTACTGCCGGATCGTTGCGCCATGAACGATGATAGTTGTATCCGCCGTCTTTTCCATACACGCCGCGCAGCGTGAGGATCTCGCCGAGAGAACCGGAGTCGATGAGTGCTTTTGCGTCCGTGATTCCCGGATGATGGCGATGATTGAAACCGAATAGGAGAGTAGCTGTCGGGTTGGCTTCTTCGGCTCCGCGGATACGCTGAATATCGGCCAGGCTACGGCCAGGCGGCTTCTCGCAGAAGACGTGCCGACCCCGCCGCAGGGCGTAAACGGCTGCGTCGGGAATGACGTTATTCGGCGTGCAAACAAACACCGCGTCGAGCTCGGAGTCTACGAGCGCGTCCCAGGTCGGGTATACGGGCACCCCGAGAGCGCCCACCTCTTGCGGGCGGGCGGGATCGCAAATCGCCGACAGCTCCAGGTCAGGATGATCGATGATGTTGCGGAGTCGAATCTGACCCATGTATCCGTAGCCGATGATGCCTGCGCGGATAGGTCGCGTCATGCCTGGGTTCCTGTCGAGCGCGTCTGCTCGAACAGCGCACGTTGGCCGTCGTCGTTCCGGAGCACGGCCTCGACGAGCGGAACATCTGTGGGCCTGTCCACACCCACTGTGACGTACTCCGTTACGACACCCGCGATGCGGAAACCATGCTCGAGCACGCGCAGCATGTCCACCGACTCCGCGCGCTCGAGCGCTGTCTCGGGCAGTTTGCTGAACCGGTGTAGAAAGCTCGTGCGGAACGCCATAATGCCCGTCTGCCGATAAACGGGGACGGCAACTCGCTCGCGGAAATGCGGCACCGCCGCGCGCGTAAGATGCATGAGCTCACCGCGCAGATTGCACACCGCTTTTACGATGTTCGGATTGTCATAGTCCGCGTCCGACTCCAGCGGAGAGAGGAGATTCACGCAGTCCAGTGTGCTGTCCTCCAGCAATGGCTGCGTGACGCTCATTACCGCTTCAGGAATGAGCAGAGGCTCGTCACCCTGCACCATGGCGACGATGTCGCCAGGCAAATTTTCCATTGCCTCCTGGACGCGATCCGTGCAGCGCTCGTGGCTGTCCCTGGTCATGATCGCGCGGCCGCCGGCTCGCTCGACTGCAGCCTTGATGCTTTCATCGCACGTCGCGACGACGACGTGATCGACTCGCGCCAACAGCGTCCGGCGCCGCACGTGCTCGATCATCGCAAGCCCGAGGATGGGCGCCAGCGGCTTACCGGGATAGCGTGAAGACGCCATCCGCGCGGGAATCACCGCAGTAACGACCGGACGCAGCGAAGCGGATTCGCTCACTGAGGCAGCACTCCGCAATCCACGTTTATGCACTGTCCGGTGATGGCGCTCGCTGACGTCGAGGCGAGAAAAAGACACGCTTGGGCCACTTGCTCCTCTGTGGGGAGCGCTCGCAGCGCCGCCTGCGAGCGCGCAAATTCCGCCAAGTACGCCGGAATGTCGCCGCCGCCTGCAGGCGAGTGCGGATCGGCAAGAGCTTCTTCCAATCCCGATGTGCGCAGGTACACCGGACACACCGCGTTCACGCGTACACCCCTGGGACCCAGTTCTTTGGCGAGCGCCTGGGTGATCCCATTGACGCCGAACTTCGACGCGCAATACACGCTGTTGTTTGCGCTGCCGCGTTTACCCGCCAGGCTCGAAATATTGATTATTGCACCGCCTCGCGCCATGCGTGCCGCTGCGGCCTGGCACGCAAAGAGCACGCCTTTCAAATTCGTGCCGATCATCTCGTCCCAGAAGTTCTCGTCGATGTCAGGCAGCGCACGCCATGCCGAATAGCCCGCATTGTTGACGAGCACGTCGATCCTGTCGGTCCATTCGATCGCCTCCGCGACGGCGGCCTTTATGGAAGCCGGTTGCCGAACATCCGTGGCCACAAAGCGCGCGTCCGGGCCAAGCTCCCGGACAAGTCCGGTATCGCTGCGCGCTGCGATCAGAACGCGGTCGCCGGCCGAATGAAAAGAGCGACTGATGGCGGCGCCCAGCCCGCGCGAGCCGCCGGTGATGATCGTCGTGCGCTTGGACATTCGCCCGGCCTAGATCGTCATCGCGGAGAAACCGCCGTCTACCGGGATTTCGGCGCCGGTCACAAAGCTGGCCGCGTCCGAGAACAGCCAGAGTACCGCCCCGACCAGCTCCGCCGGAGCACCATAACGGCGCATCGCGGTATGGGACAGAATCGCATTCTGCCGCTCTGCGTCGATGAAATGCGTTTTGGACCATTCGGTCGGAAAAAATCCAGGGCGCAAAGCGTTGACGCGGACTCCGCGGGTGCCCCACTCCCGGGCGAGATTCTGGGTAAGGTTCTTCACCCCTGCTTTCGCTACCGAGTACGTGAAGGCCTTCGACAGCGGCGGCCCGGCGGATGCCGAGCTGATGTTGACGATCGAACCGGATTTCTGCTCGACCAGGTGCCGTCCCAGCACCTGGCAACCCAAAAAGGTGCCCGTCAGCTGCACGGCGAGTATGTCATTCCATTCCTCGAGACGAATATCGAAAAACGGCGTGGGTGCATTGATGCCCGCCCCGTTGAGAACACAGTCGAGGCGTCCGAATGCCGCGAGCGTTTCGGCGAGCGCGGCCTCGAACGCGGATCGCTCGCGCACGTCCAGGCGGCACGCGATCGCCGCGCCTCCCGCGGCCGTGATCTCATGTGCAGTGCGTTGCGCATGTTCGAGCTGGGAATCGCAGCAAACGACTTTCACGCCAACGCGCCCGAGCGCGCGGGACATCTCGCCGACGAGGTGTCCGCCGGCACCGGTCAGCAATGCGACTTTCCCATCGAGACCGAACAGAGACGAAATATTGTTTGTCATGACCATCGTTCAGCTGAGGTAAAACGCGTGATGTTCTTAGATATAGCACGTGGATCGAAAGCGTTCCTGCAGGCCGGGTCAACGAGGCGGGCGGCCCCCTACTGCACACGTTCTCGCAACGACAGGTTCGCACTTGTAGAATAGCACTCGCGGCGATCACGTTTACAAGTGATAAATAGGCTAAGTTCATCCCGGCTATGCGCTCGACCGCCTCTCATCTTATACATTGATACGCGTAAAGTTCAGTTGCGGCTGGCCGCAAGTGGAAAGGTTTTAACGGCAGCGGCCCTGGTGATGTCGCGTAACGGAATCGGAGTTCTTAAACGATGAAAGCCCAACAAAATACGAGTTCGCGTATTGTCGAGGCAGACGCTGCGGATGTGCGCGTAATCGTTCTGACGGCTAAGGTCGATGGGCTCAGCGTCCGGCTCGCGGCGGCATCCGCTCACCTGGCCAAATGACATCAAGTACTTTAAGCTTCAAAATCGCTGTTCACCGCATAGCCTGCAGCATCGTCCGCAGCATTGTTCGCGCAGCTTGTAGGCCGATACCAGACCGATTGGCAGTCATGGTGCATGAAAGCACCGACCGCGTGCGAAGTCTGGACTACGCAAACAAATCGATTTTACTGCACGTCGAGTCGGACGTCGAATTGCGCGTACGGCTTCACTCGGTCGCAAAAGAACCCGATATGCTCCCATGGCTCCAGACAGCGCTTGGACCGGGGGACGTTTTCTACGACATCGGGGCGAACATCGGAGCGTACACCCTGCTCGCGGCAGCGGTTCATGACGGCACCGTCGATGTCGTCGCCTTCGAACCGAGTGCGACCAACTATGCACAGCTCTGCCGTAATCTGGCACTCAATCAATTTGGAAGCCGAATCATGCCGCTGCCGGTCGCACTGGCGGACACGTGCGGCTTTGTCCGGTTTGGCTACAGCGATCTCACTGCCGGTGCTGCGCTCCACACGGTCGGCAATATGGCGCAACGCCCGAACACACCGTACGTCCAGCAAGTGATGGGCATGGCCCTGGACGATGTGGTCAGCGCGTACTGTTTGCCCGAGCCGAACGCGATAAAAATTGATGTTGATGGCGCCGAGGCACCGCTGATACGCGGAGCCAAAAAGACGTTACGCGCTGCCGGCCTGCGCTCCGTGTTGATCGAACTCGATGAGGGTTCGGATGAATTCCCGCAGGTGCATGCGGACCTGCTCGCCGCCGGCTTCCGCGTCGCTCGAAAGCATCACATCCTTGGTCGTTTTTATAATTTTGTCTTCGAGCGTTCATGACCGATTGGGCTGAAAGGGCTGCGAATGTACTGCCTCGACCTCTTGCCTTGCTCGACATAGGCGCGAGAGATGGTGTGCAGCATCCTTGGGATACTCTCGGTGCGCTAATTTGCTCTCTTTTGGTCGAGCCGGACCCGGACGAAGTGCAAAGGCTCCGAGCAACCCTTCGTAACGAATCGAGTGAGAGCCGCGTGCTTCCACACGCGCTATGGCGCCAGGAAGAAACGATCACACTGTATTTGACCAAATCGCGCGGGTGTTCTTCGGTGTACCGGCCTAATCGCGCCTTTCTCGACCAGTTTCCGGAATCTGATCGTTTCGATATCGAACGTGAGATTCCCATGCAGGCGGTCACTGTGGACAGCCTGGTCACGAGCGGAGTAATGGCCACGGTGGACTTCGCGAAAATCGATGTTCAAGGCGCCGAATTGGACATTCTCACGGGTGGCCGTAACCACTTCGCGAGTCAGCTGATAGGCCTCGAGGTGGAAGTAGAATTCTGCCCGATGTATGAAGGCCAGGCGCTTTTCGGACATGTCGAAACATTCGTCCGGGAGGCCTTGGGCCTAGAACTGTGGGACATCCGGAAAACATATTGGAAGCATAAGGCAGGCGTGCCTTATGGAGGCACCAAAGGACGGCTTGTTTTCGGCGACGCGCTTTTTCTGCGGCCGATCCAAGGCGCTACCCACTGGCTCGAGGCGCTCGGCACACCTGCGGCGCAGGAGAAGATCACAATGCTTGCGGTTGCCGCGCTGGCGTACGGTTACGCGGACTACGTCAACGCATTTCTGCAGGATCCGGAGATCCAACGGTTTCTCGATCGGCCACTGCGGGCAGCCCTTGAAACCACAGCACGTTCAGTCGATGCAGGCTACCGTCCGCTGCGACATGGCAGCGGTCGCCTCTACGTGGCTCTGGATTCCTTGGCGCGCGCGGTCAAACCTGACCACGGTGGATGGGCGACTGTTGGGCAGTCGCTTGGCTCGCGCCGGCGCGGCCCCTTTTGGCTGTAGGGCTGCAGAT
>WUUC01150507.1_pt1 | contig 12120 bp, 8 predicted proteins | sample 6278441 | NCBI WGS metagenome assembly WUUC01 (sample SAMN13675441, study PRJNA597444) | soil metagenome | isolation source: soil | place: USA: Washington | collected 2017-10 | reverse complement strand
GGGCGAGCGCCTCGACGTCCAGCGGCTGCGCGTACTCCCGGTCGATCCGGTCGCGCACGCGGCGCAGCAGGGCGAGGTCACGCAGGTGCTGGGCGGTGGCGGGTCTGCTCACCTGCGAGATCGTGCCACATCGCGGCGGCCGGGTGGGTGGACCCGGTACCCGCTCGCCCGCGCCCCGGGAGGCCCGCGCGCCCGTCCCGGCCCGGCGGCGAGCCGCCGTGGGCGCGGCGGTCACCGCAGCCGCAGGGCCAGCAGGGCGATGTCGTCCTCGGCGTCGCGGCCGAAGCGGGCCAGCAGGTCGTCGCAGAGCACGTCCAGCTCGGTGTCGGCGGTGACCGCCGACAGCAGCGCGTCCATGCCCTCGCCGATGGGGCGGGTCCTGGTCTCGATCAGCCCGTCGGTGACCAGGAGCACGAGGTCGTCCCGCGCCAGGGTCACCTCGGTGGCCGCGGGCCGCGGCCAGCCGACGCCGAGCAGCGGGCCGCGCACGTCCAGGTAGCGCTTGCCGTCCGCGTTCGCGATCAGGGGCGGGATGTGCCCGGCGTTGGCGACCTGCGCCCGGCCCGTCGTCTGGTCCACGACCATCAGGCACACGGTGGTCAGGTCCTGGGGGTGGAAGCGCCGCAGCATCGCGTCCAGCCGGTCGAGGATCGCCACCGGACCGTGCCCTTCGACCGCGTAGGCGCGCAGCGCGTGGCGCACCTCACCCATGACGGTGGCCGCGGCGAGGGAGTGCCCGGTGACGTCGCCGATGGCCACGAGCAGCCTGCGGTCCAGCTCCGCGACCTCGTAGAAGTCGCCGCCGATCTCCGCGTTGGCGGAGGCCGGGACGTAGCGGGCGGCCATCGCGACGGCCGGGTTGGCGGGCAGGGACCTCGGCAGGAGGCTCCGCTGCAGCGTCAGGGCGAGCGTGTGCTCCTGGCTCAGCGCGCGCAGGTTCTCGCACGCCAGCGCCGTCGCCTGCGCGAGCTGCAGGAGGACGTCGCGGTCCTGTTCGGACGCGACGGCCGCGGAGGGGACGACGACGCGCAGGGGCGTGCGCGAGGGCTTGGCCCGGACCGTGACCGCCGTCGTCGTGCCGCCGGTGACCATCTCCGGGTCCAGGTCGTCGCTCGGCCCGCCGAGGTCCGCGGGCTCCGAGCGCAGGGACGCCTCCGGGGTGCGCACGTCCACCGTCGCCGCGCGCACCCAGCCCGGGTCCGGTGCCATGGTCGACACGGTCGCCGCGCCCGCGAACAGGGCCGCGGCGCCCGTGGCCGCGGTCGTGAGCACGTCGTCGACGCCGGCCGCCGAGTTCACCGCGAGAGTGAGCTCGGTGAGCCGGGTCAGTCGCCGGGCGAGCCGCTCCGCCTCCGCGCGGGCGCGGTGGTAGCGCACCGCCGCCTCCAGCGTCGCGACCAGCTCCCGGGGGTCGACTGGTTCCACCAGGTAGGCGTCGGCGCCCCGGGTCAGCCCCTGTTCCTTGTCCTCGACCTCGACGGCGGTCGCCGACACGTGGATCACGGGCAGGGCGGCGGTCCGCGGGTCGCCCTTGATGCGCTCGCAGACCTCGAAGCCGGTCATGTCAGGGAGGTTCACGTCGAGCAGCACGGCGTCGAAGGACTCCTTCTCGACCGTGGACAGCGCGTCCTCGCCGGTGCCCACCTCGGTCACCGAGTAGCCGCTGCGGCGCAGCCAGCTGCCGATCAGGTAGCGGGTGGCCTCGGCGTCGTCGACGATCAGCACGCGCCCTCGCTCGTCGGTCACGGGTCCACCCTCCTCGGCAGCACCACCAGGGCCTCGCTGACGGCGAGTGCGATGGTGTCGATCGACATGTTCGTCTTGGTGAGCAGCGCGGCGCCGAGGGCCGTCAGGTCGAGCCCGTCCGGCACGGCCGAGGTGGCCACCACGACGGGGATGTCGCGCAGGCCGGGCTTCTCCCGCAGCACACCGAGCACCTCGCGGCCGTTCATGCCGGGCATCTGCAGGTCGAGGAACACCAGGCCGGGCTTGTCGGCCGTGATCGCGTCGAGTGCCGACCGGCCGTCGCCCGCGTGCCGGACGGTGCCGGTGTACTCGGCGAGCAGCGTGGCGAGGCGCTCGCGGAAGTCCTCGTCGTCGTCGACGACCAGGACCGAGTCGAAGTGCCGGACCGCCGCGTCGTGGACGGGCAGGCGCAGGGTCACCGCGGTGCCCCGCCCGAGCTCGCTCCGCAGCACCATCTCCCCGCCGAGGATGGCCGCCAGCCTGCGGGCGTAGGGCAGCCCGAGGCCCGTGCCGGTCGTCTTGGTCTGCAGCCTGTTGCGGACCTGGTGGAACTCCTCGAACACCTTCTCGACCTGGTCGGGCGGGATCCCGATGCCGGTGTCGGTGACGGTGAACGTCGTGTGGCGGCCGTCGGTCGCCACGTCGAGGCGGACCTCGCCCCGTTCGGTGAACTTCAGCGCGTTGGACAGCAGGTTCCGCAGGATCCGCACGAGCATGGTCTCGTCGGTCCACAGCGGCGGCAGCTCCACGCGCTCGTCGATGACCAGCCGCACGTCGGGGGAGGTGACGGTGGACCGGAGCGCGCCCCGCAGCTGCAGGAACACGCCGGTGAGGTCGACGGGGGCGAGCTGGGGGACGAGCCGCCCGGACTCCGCCTTGGCCGTGTCGAGCAGCTCGTTGACCAGCGCGAGCAGGGTGTTGCCGGAGGCGTTGATCAGGTCGACCTGCCTGCGCTGCTCGTCGGTCAGCGGGTCGGAGTCCGGCGCGGCCAGCAGGCGGGCGAGCCCGATCACGGAGTTCAGCGGGCCGCGCAGCTCGTGGCTGATGTTCGACCAGAACCGCGTCTTCGCCTCGCTGGCCTCCTTGAGCTGGGTCGACTTCTCGTTCAGCTCGGCGTAGAGGGCGACCACCCCGCGGTTGGTCTCCTCCAGCTCCTCGGACAGCTCGGTGTAGAGCGCGACCACGCCGCGGTTGGTCTCCTCGAGCTCGTCGTTGAGCCGGACGAGCTCGCTGCGCTTGCTCTCCACGTTCTCGAGCGCCTCGAGCAGCTCCTGGTTCTGGGCGCGGAGCTCCTCGAGCGGGCTGACCACGGCGTGCGCGGCGATGTCGGTGCGCAGCTTCGCGGCGAACTCGGGGCCGAGGGCGGGCAGGGTCAGCGGTCTCGCCTTCACCATGGTGACCAGTGAGCTCCCGTCGCTGTGCGACCCGTACACGTCGTCCATCAGCCTGCTCGCCGTCACCCAGCCCGCGGACAGCACGGACCGCGGCGGGTCGCCGTGCCACGAGAACTCGGTCACCAGCGCCGCGGCGGGCGGGGAGGTCAGCGAGAACGTCACGGTCACGGAGAGGGACCGCCGGACGAAGTCGCGGCCGACGTCGCTCAGCGCCGCCGCGACCCGCATCTGGTCCTGGCCGTCGAGGCCGATCGCCTGTGCGATGTCCCTGCCGCGCTGGCGGACGACGAACACGTCGGGCTCCGAGGCGCAGATCACCTGCAGCAGCTGGTCCCCGTGCCGCCCGGGCTTCACGGGACCGGTGCCCTGCCGACGAGGACGCCCGCGTCGTCCCTGCGGATGCCTGCGTCGCGCAGCAGCGTGGCGGCGACGACCAGCGGGCTCGCGGTGAACTGCCGCGCCCGGCCCTCCGCGGACCACCGCTCGGTGAGCCCGTCGGAGTGCAGGACCACGGTCGCCCCCGGGGGAAGCGCGTAGTCGTACCCGCGGATCGTCCGCGCCTGGTAGCCGGCGATGCCCGGCACGGACACCATGCCGCGCTTCTGGTCGCCGGAGATCACGCTGGCCGCGATGTTGCCCACCCCGGAGAACCGCACCGTGCCGGCCGCCGGGTCGAGCTCGGCCACGGCGACGGCGCCCCCGCGGGTGCCCTTGATGCGGCGGTGGATGTGGCCGACGACGTCCTCGGCCTGGCCGGGGACGTGCTCGCAGAACGCGCGCACCGCGGCCCGCGAGGCCGTGGCGGCGAGCGGGCCGTGACCGGAACCGTCGCACATCATCAGCAGCACCCGTCCGTCGGCACGCCGCACAGCGTAGGCGTCCCCGCAGGAATCCTCGCCGTCGATGGCCCTGGTGATGCCCGCGGCCACCTCGTCGCCCAGCTCGGTGAGCGGGTGCCGGGACGGGTGGAACCGCGCCGCGAGCACGGTGCCCGCCCCCACCTCGGAACCGATGTCCAGCGCGTCCGCCAGCCGTGCCACCGCGCCGAGCCCGACACCCAGCGTTCCCGCCGAGGACCGGCCGTCCCGCAGCGCCTCGGCCACGTCGGCGATGCCGGGGCCGCGGTCCACGGCCACGACCTCCACCGCCGCCTGCGTCACGGCACGCACCGACCGGACCACGAGCAGGCCCTCGCGCGCGTGCTTGTACAGGTTGGTGCCCAGTTCGGTGACCGCCAGCTCGATCTCGGCGACCCGCACCTCGCCGAACTCGAACCGGCGGGCCAGCGCACCCGCCACGCGGCGGGCCCGTCCCGGCGCCGACGGGTCCTCGACCGGGATCCACGCCACGTCCTCGACGACCGGCAGGCAGCTGGTGTCCATCACCGGGTCCACTTCACCACGCTGACGTGCGTGCCGCGTCCCACCTCGGTGTCCAGCTCGAACTCGTCGACGAGCCTGCGGGCGCCGCTCAGCCCGAGACCGAGGCCCTTGCCGCTGCTCCAGCCGTCCGCCAGCGCGAGGGTGGTGTCCGGGATGCCCGGCCCGTCGTCGTGGAAGGACGCCTTCACCCCCGACCGGCGGCCGTCCTGGAGGACCTCGATGCGGGCGACGCCACCGCCGCCGTAGACGAGGGTGTTGCGGGCGAGCTCACTCGTCGCCGTCACCAGCTTGGTCTGGTCGACGAGCGAGAGCTTGACCTGCTGGGCCAGTGAGCGGACGAGCTGGCGGACCCGGACCACGTCCGCGTCCGTGACGATGGGCACCTCGCTCGGGCCCCCGGTCACGGCGCCTCCACGACGGACTCGGCGACGTCGTCGGACTCCTCGCCGCCGGCCGCCGGTCCCCTCCTTCGCACGTGCAGCTCGCGGAGGATCTTCATGCCGCGGTCGAGGTCGAGGGCGGTGCGGACGTCGCCGAGGTCGAGCCCGAGCTCGACCAGGGTGATGGCGACGGCGGGCTGCATGCCGACCACCACGGTGTCGGCGTCGAACAGCTTGGAGATGGACGCGATGGTCGCGAACATCCGCCCGATGAACGAGTCGACGATCTCCACCGCGGAGATGTCGATGGCCACGCCGTGCGCACCGGTCGCGCTGAGCTTCTCGGCGAGGTCCTCCTGGAGGGCGATGGCGCCCTGGTCCTGCAGGTCGACCTGGATGGAGACGAGCAGGAGGTCGCCGATCCGCAGGATCGGAACGCGCTCCATCAGTGCTTCCCGTCCCGTCTGCGAGCGAGGTCGATCCCGGCGCGGCCCAGCGCGTGGCGCAGCGCGTCGGCGAGGGATGCCTTGGTGGTGATGTCACCGAACTCGATGCCCAGCCCGACGATGGTCTGGGCGATCTGCGGCCGGATGCCGGAGATCACGCACTGGGCGCCCATGAGCCGGGCCGCGGCGACCGTCTTCAGCAGGTGCTGCGCCACCTGCGTGTCCACCGCGAGCACCCCGGTGATGTCGATGATGGCGTGCTCGGAGTTGGTCTCCACCAGCGCCTCGAGCAGCTTCTCCATCACCACCTGGGTGCGCGCGGAGTCCAGGGTGCCGATGAGGGGCACCGCGAGGACGCCCTCCCACAGCTTCACGACCGGGGTCGTCAGCTCCAGCAGCTGCTCGGCCTGCTCCTTGATGATCTCCTCGCGCGCGGCCGAGTAGGACTCGAAGGTCCACAGGCCCAGCGAGTCCATCAGCGAGGAGAACGCCAGCAGCCGCCGGAACAGCTCCGGGTCGTCGTCCTCCGCCGTGAGCTCCGACACCGCGCGCTTGAGCGCGAACACGCTCGAGGCCGTCTCCGACGGGCTGAAACCCTGCCGCGCGCGGTTGCGCGACAGCTCCGCGAGCAGTGCCCTGACCTCGGTGAACCTCTCCCGCTCCAGGTCGTCGGCACTCGCGTCCGCGACGGGCACCAGTACCGCGAACAGTTCCCGGCAGTCCCGCTCCAGCTCACGCGTGGTCAACCGGCCACGCACCGTCGCACCCGCGAGCTCGACCCAGCGCGCGACCAGGCGGTCCTCATGGGTCCGCAGCACATCCGTCAAGCGCGGGGCCGTCGCTTCGACATCCACCCACAGCCTCCTCATTCGGCAGTTGCGGGTGACCATAGCCGGTCGCGCCGACCTCGACGGGCATGGCCACCTACCCCCGGCTACCAGGCGGTTCGCCGCCGCTCCCGGAGGCGCGGCCGATCGGAGGAACCACGTCGGGGACCCCGCCGGCTGTCTGTTCAACCGGCGGGGCCTGACCACGAAGACACCCGCCAACCGCGCGGACCCCGAGGTGGTCGGGCACCCTGTACCCCACTCCCCGTTCGCTACACCCTGTGATGGCGGACGGGTCCGGCGGACCCGGTCAGGTCACCGCTGTGCACGAGGTACTCGGCGACCTGCACCAGTTTGGTGTTCGTGTGCTGGCTGGCGCGGGTCAGCAGGACGAACGCCTGGTCGCCGCTGATCTTGTGGCGTTCCATCAGGATGCCCTTGGCCTGGCCGATCAGGTCGCGGGTGTCCAGGGCGCGGGACAGCCCGGCGATCTTCTGGGCGTCGGCCATCGCGACCGCGGCGTGCGCGGCGAACAGGAGGCCCACCTGTTCCGACTCGTCGGTGAAGGCGTGCGTCCGGGGGGAGTACAGGTTGAGCGCGCCCAGGTCGTCGCCGGTGACGTAGAGCTGGAACGACAGCATGCTGTGCACGCCGAGCTCGACGGCGCGGGAGGCGAACCGCGGCCACCGCCGTTCCCGGCCCATGTCCGGCAGCGGGACGGTGCGCTTCTCGTACAGCGCGTCCATGCACGGTCCCTGCGAGAAGTCGATCTGCGCCTGGTCGACCCGCCGCACCAGCTCGTCGGAGCCGGCGATCGTGCGCATCGACGCGTGGGCCCGGACCACCGACAGGCCCGCGTACCGCGTGCCGGGCACCGTGTCGACCGCCGTGTCGACGATGCCCTGCAGCGTGTCCTCGACGCCGTCCTGGTGCTGCAGGTACCGCGCCAGGTCACCCAGCCGCCTGCCGAGCTCGTCCAGCTCGTGTCGGCGCCGCCCGGTGTCCTCGTCGATCTCCATGCCCTGCATCCCCGTCCTGGAGGGCCGCCACGACTGGAGCGGGTTCGTCCCGCATGGTAGTGCCGATTCCCGTTCGCCGGGGTGTCTCGCCTGGCGTACCGTGGAGGGCGGACGCCGGCGATGCCGGCTGCCGCGTTGAACACGCAGCGCATTCTCGATTCAGGCACCCGGGTCGAAGCCGTGGGCCGGAGAAACAGGCGCGTATGTGTACTCACCAGCCCATCGGGAGAACCGGCCGCCCGGCCACCACCACCGGCGGGCAACGGTGACCGCCGTGCCCGTGCCCGGCGGAGCCGACCGCGAGGCGACGGCCCGGCAGCTCCTGGCGGCGGTGCGGCTGCGGGCGGAGCTGGGGTACCGCGCGGGGATCGTGCGGGTGTGGCAGTCCTCGGATCCCGAACGGGCCCGCCACGACCTCGCCGCCGGGCACGGCGCGGTCCGGCGGGGCGCGTCGGCCAGGCGGACGATCGCGGTCGTGGACGCCGCGGCCGACAGCCGCGCCGACCCCGACATGATGTGGGACTGACCACCCTGTCCGGAACGGCCGGGACACCCGTCCCGGACGGGGCGGCGGCGGTCAGGCCCGGAGCGTCGAGTCGAGGTGCGCGGCCAGTTCCGCCGGGGACGGGTGCGCCCACACCTCGGCCGGTGTCAGCACGATGTCCAGGTCGACCTGCAACCTCCGGGTCAGCGCCACCGCGAGCAGCGAGTCGAGGCCTAGGTCGGTGAACTTCGCGTGCGCGGGCACGAGGGAGGGCCGGGTGCCCAGCAGGGTCGCCAGGGTGTGGACGACCGCCTCCTGCACCAGCCGCTCCCGCGCGGGTCCCGGCTCCTCCGCGTGCACGCGGAACGCCGGTGCGGCGCCGGACGCGGCCGGTCCGCTGTCCAGCTCGGCGAGCAGCGGGTTCTCCGCCGCGTGCGGGAAGGCGTGGAAGACCGCGTCGGGCTGGTAGTCGAAGACCCCGGTGTGCACGCGCCCGTGCCGCAGGAGGGCCGCCAGCGCGGTGAACCCCTCGGCGGTGCCGATGGTGTCGAACCCGCGTGCGGCGAGGTGGGTCGCCCGCCCCGCCTCGCCCCAGGCGCCCCAGGCCACGGACAGCGTGGGGCGTCCCCCGTCGGTGCGCCACCGGGCGAAGGCGTCCATCCAGGAGTTGGCCGCGGCGTAGTTCGCCTGCCCCGCGTTGCCCAGCATCGCGGTCATGGACGAGAACGCGACCAGCCAGTCCAGGTCGTGGTCGCGGGTGGCCTCGTGCAGGTGCACGAGCCCGGTCACCTTGGGGTGCCACACGCGGTCGAGCCGGTCCGCGGTGAGACCGGCGAGGGGGGTGTCGTCGAGCACCACGGCGGTGTGCAGGACCCCGCGCAGCTCCTCGCCCGCCGCGGCGACGAGGCGCCGCGCCGTGTCCGGGTCGGTGATGTCCCCCCTGACCACCTCCACCGCGCACCCGGTGGCCGCCGCCGCGCGCAGGACGTCGGCGGCCTCGGGGGCCGGCTCGCCGCGGCCGCCGAGGACGACCCGCCCGGCGCCTGCCTCGGCCAGCCAGCGGGCCGCGGCCAGCCCCAGCCCGCGGGTGCCGCCGGTGACGACGTAGGCGCCGCCGGGCCGCACGGCGTGCTCCCGGGCGGGCGCGTGGACGCGGAGGCGGTGCCCGGCGGGCGGGAACGCGAGCACGATCCGACCTATGTGGTCACCGGAGGCGAGCCGCCGGAACCCCTCGGCCGCCTCGGGCAGGGGCACGGTGGCGCGGGGCAGCAGGGGCAGGCGGCCCGCCTCCAGCTCGGCGGCGACCCTGAGCATCGCCGCCCGGAACACGGCGGGCTGCTCGGCGGCGGTGAGCACGAGGTCCAGCGCGGCGTAGGTGATGCCGTGCCGGAAGGCGCCGAGGTCGACGCGCGCGCCGTCGAACAGGTCGCGCTTGCCGATCTCGACGAAGCGCCCGGTGGGGGCGAGCAGCTCCAGGGACGCCCGCATCGCCGCACCCGTCAGGGAGTTGAGCACCACGTCGACGCCGCGTCCGCCCGTCGCCGCGCGCACCTGCCCGGCGAAGTCCAGGGTCCGGGAGTCGAAGACGTGCTCGACGCCCAGCTCGCGCAGGTGGCGGCGCTTGGCCTCGGTGCCCGCCGTGCCGATGACGGTGGCGCCCAGCAGCCGGGCCACCGCGACCGCGGCCAGCCCGGTGCCGCCCGCGGCCGAGTGCACCAGCACGGTCTCCCCGGCGCGGAGCCGCGCGAGGTCGTGCAGCGCGTGCCAGGCGGTGAGGTAGGTCAGCACCGACGCGGTGACGTCGACCGTCGCGAGGCCGTCCGGCACGCGCACCGCCCGCGCGGCCGCCGCCAGGCAGTGCGACGCCATCGTCCCGGTCCCCTCGGGCACCACGCTGACGACGCGGTCACCGGCGCGCAGGTCCCGGACCCCGTCGCCCGCGGCGAGCACCACGCCGCCGACGTCGGAGCCCAGCCGGGGCAGCGAACCGTCGTCGGTGGGGTAGATGCCGAGCGCGATCAGGACGTCCCGGAAGTGGACGGTCGCGGCCTCGGCGCGCACGAGCACCTGCCCCGGGCCCGGCGCGGGCAGCGGCCCGTCCAGGGCGACCAGCCGGATCCCGTCGAGACCACCGTCCGGGTCGGCCTCCAGGACGTACTCGTCCTCGCCCGCCACCAGGTCCCGCTCACCGGCGGTGCGCGGCGGCCGGTGCGGCAGCGGGGCGCGCGTCATCCTCGCCACGTACCGCTGTCCCGACCGCCAGGCCACCTCCGTCTCCGGTGACCCCGCGGTCAGCTCGGCGGCGAGGTCGGCGACCGCGGACCCGGCGCCGAGGTCCCCGGCACCGGTGTCACCGCCGGTGCCGTCGGTGTCGATCCACGTCACCGCCGAGCCGGGCTGTTCGATCGACGCCACGCGGAGCAGCCCGCGCAGGGCGTGGACCCCCGGCGACACCGGGTCGCCGTCCAGCACCGCCCGGGCGCCACCGCTGACCAGCCAGACCCGGGGCGGTGACGTCCGGTGCGCGTGTTCCCGCAGCAGCGACGCGAACCGCGTGACCCGGTCGAGGTCGTCGAGGCCGCCCGTGGCGCACCAGACGACGTCGGCGTCCCCCTCGCCGGGGGCGTCCGCCCGGACCTCGGCACGGCCGCCGAGGACCGTCAGGGCCGCGGCGAGCCGCCGCGCCACGCCGTCGCGGTCGCCCGGCTCCTCGACCAGCACCCAGTCGCCGGGACCGGTCGGCCCGGCGGGCAGCGGCGCGGGCTGCCAGGTGATCTCGAACAACCGGGAGTTCAGCAGTGCCGGGCCGCCGGCCGCGGTGGTGTTCCGGACCAGGTCGACGCCCTCCAGCGCGCCGAGCCACCGCCCCGCCTCGTCGTGGAGGTCGGCGCGCCCCGTCGCGGTGCCCGCGCCGGTGCGGTGCACCTCGGGCCGGACCCACGCGATGCGGCCCGGCTCCCGGGGGAGCACGACCTCGGCGATGCGGGCGGGGAGCCACGGCTCAGCCACCGTGTCACCGGGCGTGTCACCGGGCGTGTCACCGGGCGTGTCACCGGGCGTGTCACCGGGCGTGTCACCGGGCGAGTCGCCGCCGGAGCCGCCGGCGGGCCCGTCGTCGCGCAGCAGGAGGGCGGCGATCGACAGCACGCAGCCGTCGAACAGCACCGGGTGCACCTTCGGCGCCCCCGTGCGGATCGCCGCCTCCTCGGGGACGAGCAGCCGGGTGACACCGCCGTCGGCGACGGCGGAGATGGAGTGGAACGCCGGGCCGGTGTCGAGGCCGAGCCCGCGGAACCCCGCGTACAGGTCCTCCGGGCTCCGGGTGGCCGCGGGCACCGGCAGGGCGGCACCGGTGTCGGCCGCCTCCTCGCAGCGGGTGGCCGTCGCGGCGGCGATGCGGTCCCACCCGCCGCCGCTGTGCTGGACGATCTCCACGTCGACCCGCAGGCCGGCCCGGGTCGCCGTGACGTGCAGCGGCACCGACCCGGTCAGCGGCAGCATCCGTTCGAAGCGCACGTCGGTCAGGCAGACCTCGTCGGGCGCGCAGTCCAGCACCTCGGTGGCCGCGGCGAGGACCAGCTCGACGTGGGCGGCGCCGGGCACGAGCGGCGTGCCCCGCAGCGTGTGCTCCCGCAGCCACCCGACGCGGTCGGCGCCGAGGTCGGCGTGCCAGACGTGGCGGGTGCGCTCCTCGGCGTCCGGGTCGGGGACTGCCGAGCGCTCGCCCAGCCACATGTGGGCCGCCGAGCCGCGGGACCCGCGCACCTGTTCCTGCCAGTACCGGGACCGGTCGAACGCCGTGGGCGGCAGCGCGGTGGGCAGCCCGCCGCCGTTGACGCGGTCGAGGTCCACGGGCACGCCCGCCACGTGCAGCGCCGCGGCGGCGTGGCACATCGCGCCGAGGCCGTCCTGGTCGCGCTGCAGGGACGGCACGGTCGTCACCGGGATCCGCAGCGTTGCCGCGGTGTCCGCCACCGCCTGCGTCAGCAGCGGGTGCGGGGACACCTCCAGGAACAGCCGGTGCCCGTCCTCCACCAGCGCCCTGCTCGCCAGGTCGAACCGGACCGGGGCGCGCAGGTTCCGCGCCCAGTAGCCGCTGTCGAAGGTGAACGGCTCCCGCGGGTCGCCCGCGGTGGAGTAGAACGGCACCTGGGGTCGCGCTCCCGAGAGCCAGGAGGTCCGCGCCACGATGTCGCCGAGGATCGGGTCGACCTGGGGCGAGTGCGCCGCGACCACCACTGCGATCCGCTTGCAGAACACGCCCCGGCCCTGCCACGCCCGCGCCAGCTCGTCCACGACCTCCGCGTCGCCCGCCACCACGGTCGACGCGGGGGCGGTCACCACGGCCACCGACGCGCCCGGGACGTCCGCGATCTCGCTCTCGACCTGGTCCACGGGGAGCGCGACGGCGACCATGCGGCCGCCGGCCACCCGCTGGAGCA
>WUUC01195637.1_pt1 | contig 12121 bp, 11 predicted proteins | sample 6278441 | NCBI WGS metagenome assembly WUUC01 (sample SAMN13675441, study PRJNA597444) | soil metagenome | isolation source: soil | place: USA: Washington | collected 2017-10 | reverse complement strand
GGTAGTCCTGGTCACTCAATAGAGGCGGAATTCACTGATTTACCTCATAAACGTGGAATTGTTTCAATGACTAGGGCGGCTGATCCGAATAGCGCGGGCTCTCAATTCTTTATTGTTCTTAATGACTCAAAGTTTCTGGACAATCAGTATACTGTTTTGGGTCGAGTAACTGACGGTATGGATGTTTTGGATAAGATTGCTTCTATGAATACATTTGAGAATGACCAGCCGGAACAGGCTCGAATAAATTCAGTAAGGATCGAAGAAAACTAGAGCTGCTATTTACTTGAGTGTCTTATGTAGATTGCAAATTGTATTCGCGCGGACGTACCGTTTTATCTAACGTTAGTTCAGCTATTGATGTCTCATTAGTGCCATAAGAGGATAACTCAGGTACTTCTTTTATTACAGGCCGGACAACCTTTGGATGTGTCATATTCTATCCCATGTATTGAACAAGATAACCACTTAATGCTAGCTAAATTTTTTCTTCTGTTCGATGTCTTTGTCTTCAGGCCTTTCACTTATGTATTTTACTCATAGCTAATATAAAAATTCGAGGGTCGATCAAGTGTGTGAGTCCAACTTGATCAATATTGCCATCCTTCAGCTTCGTACCTAGCGATGTCTTGTTGTGTGAAAGACCAACCAAGCTTTTTAGAAGAAGTGAAGTTTTCAAATCAAATTAAGCTTTAAAATTGAAAAGATGCCGCCTCTGTTAAGTGATTTAGCTAGTATACTATCTTAAATTGGGGTCATCTTATCTATTAAGCGAGCGCTAGTAATTTGTCCATTTTTCTCGATAACAACAAAATCAACTGTGTACTGAATCCCTTCAAGAAGAAATGTAACCTGAACATCCCAAGAATCATGTCTATCTTCCGTTGGGAGTCCTCCACCTACAACCGACTGATCGGATATAAATGGGAGTATTTCTCTAACTTTCAGGTCTTGAAAATCGTGGCCATATAGGTTTTCTATAGCTTTTCTTGCAGCCGCCTCAACCTCGCTTCTTGTCTTGACCTGTTTCATATTACTGAATTCATTCTCCTTATCTATAAAACTGTCGCTATCACTTTTGATATATCAAAATAGATTGTGTAGCCGTGACAATGAAATTTTATCAGGCTTTTTCACATTTGCCGAACGGCCGCGGCAGTGATGTAAGGGTTCTTTCGGATTCAGTGGACGGTATTGTTATCGTCAGGGGGTTTCTTGTCAAGATGGCAAGGAATGTTTGCTCACTTAAATCTGTCCCAGCGCGATTAAAATATTAACCTGAATATTGCCATATGCTGTAGCTTGGAACAACTGCAGCGAATTTTTGGAGACGAGTTTAGACGAAATCAAGGTAAGCAGGCCCGTAGATATAATCTCCTTGCCGCCAGGCTTATTGCCGACATCGTGAAAAGCTTTCTAGGGCCACGAGGAATGGCTAAAATGTTTGTTGATGTTTTGGGAGAAACTACGATAACAAAGGATGGGGCGACCTTTCTGCGCAAAATAGATGTGGAACATCCCGCAGCGAAGGTTATGATTGAGGCATCTAATGCTGTTGACAATGTCGTAGGCGACGGTACAACCTCTGTAATGGTCCTTACGGGGGGGCTAGTAAAAAAGGCCGACGAATTATTGGTCACTGGAATCGCCCCAACAGTCATCGCCGAAGGATATTCTCATGCCTTAGGAATTTCGTTAGATTTTTTGAAGACGCTATCTCAGAAAACCAGCAATTCCAATCGCCAAATATTGACCAACATAGCGAAAACGTGTCTGAACTCGAAGCTCATACCCCTATCCGGAATGCCCGATAGCGTAGCTAATATCGTGGTTGATGCAATTGTCACGATATCAGATTTTCAGAATAGTAGTGCGGAAATTGATAATATAAAAATAGAAGAAAAGACTGGAAACCCTTCTGATACCAGTCTAGTTCGCGGCATTGTTATTGATAAAACTATAGATAGTTCTGCTATGCCTAGAGCTATTAGGAACGCAAAAATACTCCTAATTGATGTGGAACTAGAAAATAAGCTAACGAGGAGCGATGCCGAAGTTCGAGTTGATTCCCATCGAGACTTTCAGTCTTTTCTTCTTGGTATGTCTGATAAGCTCAAGCATATGATTCAAAGAATAATTGAATCAGGAGCAAACGTCGTTATTTCTAGAAAGGGGATTAGTTTGTTAGCTCAGAGTATAATGGCCCAATCAAATATCATTTCCCTAAAAAGAGTCAAAGAAAATGATTTGCTTTGGATTGAAAAAGCAACTGGTGCCAAGATAACAAATGACTTGAATATTAATTCTATAAGCTCATGTTTAGGTTACGCAGGAAACGTACACGAATCCCTTGTAGGAGATGACAAGATGGTATTCATTGAGGGATGTATCAATCCTAAAGCCGTAACAATACTGCTGCGGTCAAGCTCCAAAACAATACTAGACGAGTTTCATCGTTCTGTGTTAGATTCGATCCTCGTACTACAAAACTACATAGTAAAACCCCTTATTGTGTATGGAGGAGGCTCACTCGAAGCTATTATTGCAAACAGGATAAGGAAAATTGCAGATGCAACTAAGGGGAGACAACAACTTGTGCTGGAAAAATTTGCAGTAGCATTGGAAGAAATACCATTGACAATTGCTAGAAATGCAGGAATGGACGAATTGAACACAATTACGGAATTGAGAGCCAAGCTATCTAAACAAACTGATGCGAAGCTAGGATGGTATGGAATAAATGCAATAGAAAGAAGAGTGGACGATATGCGCTCCAAGATGGTCATAGAACCTACAGTTGTAAAGGAGCAGGTCTTGAAAACCGCGGTGGAAGTTACTTCTCTCTTAATTAGGGTCGACGATGTTTTGATAAAGAAGCAAGTGTTGAATAACCACACTCACTCAGATGGCACTACACATTCACATTCCGGAGGCAATAAAAAGCATGATCACTTCGACAGGCTGGGCAAGCAGCAGCGCCCAATGCATCATTATTACTAGATAACTATTTTGCAAAATTGTGTCTACATTAATACAAGCATTTGCTTTTAATTACGCTTCAGTTCTAGAAAGTTGGAAACTTCATGCAAAATAATAGTGGACATTATTTCAGTACTATCGTGGATTTAAACCTCTGCTGCAATGCAGAGATCCATTGATATATCTGCAAATTGTTTACTAATAGTACGAGGATGCTTAGCTTAATTCATAACGCATGATCTTAATAGGCTCTTTGATCGTTATGACGTATTGACTTGCTTCATCTAATTTTACATGAAAAACGATGCTTCTGAGCGATTCAGGGACTCCAACCATTACGTTTTGGGGTAACAAAATTTTTTTTGCTTCTCCTTCGATACGATCAATAGGGTTTTGAGCACGCACCTGGGAGACTACATAATTGCAAAATAATGCCAGACACTCGTTAAAATTTATTCTTAGTCCCATCACAAGCTTTTCTTTAATCATATTTACTGAAGGAACAAATATTCTCTCATAAGATTCATCTGGATATTCGAAAACCTGAAAATAGGGAAAGGTATCCCATTCCCCAGTCGCCATTGCCCTTACACGGATCAACTCTACCTTTTTGGGGGACTAGCTTTTGGGGCCTTTCCGAAGTCATACGTATGTCCTGTACCTCTGTAAAATTTCGGTCTGACAGGATTCCCATCGATTTGACCTTTCTTTGTCAAGGAGAGACCAGCCAATAGTTCTACAATTAATCGATTTGCAAGACCAGAGGTAATACCTCCGTTATACGAATTTTGATCGCTCACATCATAGTTAGGGGCAACTTCCACCAAATCAAAAGCGAACTTATCTGGGTCAAACGATGTGGAGAGCAAACGCATAAGTCTCATACCTTCACGCGACGTAAGACCATTGGGTTCTGGTTCGCCTGTCCCCGGAGCAAAGGCTGGATCAAAAGTGTCTATATCCCAGCTAATATAAACGGCATCAACGCTATCGTTAGCTCTATCAGCAGCTTCTTTTGCTATCTGGTCAATTCCTAGCTCCTCGACGTCTAGCATGGTAAACCACTGAAAGTCCTGATCAGCCATCCATTTGTAAAGGTCGGGACCAGGCCAGTAGCCTCGGGGGCCAATTAGAGTATAGTTCTTTCCTTTGAGGCAACCCAATTCCATTATTCGCCGGATGTGTGCACCATGATCATACTTGAAGCCACAGAGGCCCTGCGGAGCACAGTCAGCGTGTGTATCAATATGTATCATTCCAATGTTTTTGTATTTCTTAGCAAACGCCCTAACATTCGCAAAGGTAATAGAGTGATCACCTCCCAGCATGACAGGGATACCGTCTATATCTAGCACTTCCTTTACCTTGTTAGTCATTCTAGTGTGAGATTCAATGACGTCGCCGGGTGAGACAACTACATCGCCATAATCAACTGTTTTAAACACTCCAAAGGGATCGACGCCGGTTTCTATGTTAAAATGTTCATAAGGAGGTGAAGGTACCGTTGACGCGGCTCTGATTGCCCGGGGGCCATATCTTGCGCCAGGTCTGATTGTGGTCCCGAAGTCAAATGGTTCACCAATGATGGCAACATCTGGTCTTACTTTCTTTAATTCTTGTAGTGTTCTTATCCATGGTAGCTTCAAAAATGTAGGAATTCCTACGAATATCGGTTCATCGTTTCCCCTGTAGGAGTCTCCATAAAATTCCATTCCCATCTTTAATTCATCCTTGGATAGAAATACCAATTTCTTAAATATTACTAAGTATATTACGTCTCGAAGATAACAAACCGACTCGTCAATCTATTCGTAATTTACAAACAGCTTTTGATGTTTACCATGTTATCACTTGCCAAGCAATGCAGCATATACAAACGGGAGTAAGGTTGATGCTTCCCCATGTATTGTCGTTTGCTTTGCTTTAGTGGTTACTTTTCCCCACGAAATGGCCTCCCTAACAGGGGCGCCACTTAAACTACCATCCCATTCTGAGGCCGTAGTCATATAAACTGCATAATCTAGCCCCCCTCTGAATTGATTCCACCAAAGTAAATGATGTTTAGAAATACCTCCCCCTATCATGAAGCCACCTGTTTTCCTTGCTTCGTAAGTGAGATCGGATAATTTTGTCTCATCGGCAAGAATATCTAACTTAAATTCCTTATGCTGTTGCTGAAAAAACCATATTTGGCTTCCTACAGCTCCATCGACTATTCCTGGCACTATGACTGGGATACTATTTTTGTAAGCCCAGTAAAGGAATGAGGATTCATCCAGATTTTTTCCTAGATGATTCGTAATTCCAAATGTACCTAAGCTTTCCACTTTATTGAATCGAATTTGAGCCAAACATCCTTTGACTTTTTCTTCGATTAGAGGTCCATAATTTTTCATGGGTACAAGTATATTTCCCAGTCGATGGATTCCCTCTTTCAAAAGTGCGTAATCATCCATCCTGAAATCCCCAGAATAGTAGTTTGCATAGGTTCTAGCAATATCGTGATCTAAAGCTCCGCAGGTTGTAATTACACAATCAAACATTTTTCTCTTTAGCATATCTCTAATGATCCCTCTTAACCCCGTGGAGATTATGGAACCAACAAATGATAGAAACCTCGTGCATTTCCGATCATTTATCATTGTCCTTAGGATATCAACTCCTTCGTAAAGATTTCTTGATTCAAACCCTCCAGAAACATTCATATTTGAAATTATTAGGTCTGTATTTTTCGAATCTATGGCGTAATCGGAAACTCTTTTAGTTAGATATTTTTTTTTCTTACCCTTTACAACTTTGTATTGACGCCGAACTTTTTTTCCAGCCCGCCTCATGTTACCGAGGGACATATAGGACGGTTTCTCAATTTCATATAAAAACGTCATCCTTCCTTAGATGTATAGGATAATTTGAACTGAGAGGACCACTGTTGCCACGGCACCAGTAATAATCATGAATGGAAAACCGACTTTGAACCACCTGTTGAATCCAATTGGATAGCCTTGCTTTTCACTCATCCCCACTGAAACCACGCCCGCACTAGAACCGATTAATGTCCCATTTCCCCCAAAATCCGCACCTAACGCAAGTGCCCACCATAAAGGACTCACACTAAATTCTCCAAAAGCGGCCATAATGTTAGGATCGGAATTGAGGGATTGAATCAATGGAATCATAGTTGCAGTGAGTGGGATATTATCTATAAAAGCGCTGGCTATCGCGGCTAGCCATATTATCATCAAAAATGTAAGCCAAGGATTTCCCCCCGTAGCGTTTAATGCTATAGAAGACAGTACTTCAATTAGCCCGGCATGCTCCGCTGCGCCTACTATGATAAACAAACCGGTAAAGAAGATTAGGGTAGTCCAGTCGACTTCATGCATAACCTTTTCGGGATTAGCTCTCGTAATTGCAAGCAAGACAGCTGCACTGCCCAGTGCGATAATTGAGACTTCGAGATGAAGAGATCCATGAAATCCAAACATAACAATAACCCCAAGCAGAACCAGTACGGATTTCTTTAGAATTTTCTTATCCTTTAGGAATTTATTCTCGTCTTCAGACATAACCTGTTCTAAATTGCTCACTGCAGCCCTCAGGTCATTTCTAAAGAACAACTTGAACAGCAGAAGCGAGACACCAAAAGCAACGGCTACGGTCGGCCCCATATGAACCAAGAAGGTGTTGAAGTCGATATTAGCGGCTGATCCGATCATAATATTTGGCGGATCACCTACGAGCGTCGCCGTACCTCCTATGTTTGAAGCAAGGGCCTGAGCAATAATAAATGGAATAGGGGAAATTCTGAATGTTCTAAATACTGATACTGTTACTGGTATCATCAACAAGATTGTAGTGACATTGTCGATGAACATAGACACGACTGCAGTAAAGGTACATAGAATAAGCATTAGCCTCCAAAGGTTTCCTCCACTCATCTTGGTGGCTTTTATGCCTACCCATTGGAAGACTCCGGATTCCGAAAGAATGGCAACTATTATCATCATTCCCAACAAGAGGCCGATAGTATTGAAATCAATAACATCTATTACGAAGTCAAAACTTGCGGGTGCCTCTATAGACCCCAGTATTAACATGCACGAAACTATTACTATTGCTCCGAGGAGAGCAATCGATGTTCTGTGAAGAAGTTCAAAAGACAAAATTACATATACAGAAACAAGAACCAGCGCAGACACAGATAGAGCCGGAGAGATCTCTTTTCCCATCAGAAGCGGTACGGCAAAGATTATGATCGCAAAGATTGCGATTAGTGAAAAAGCTGCTTGACTTTTACCTAATCGATTAATTTTCAAAATCGCTTCCAAAAGTAGCCAGAGATAGATACAGTGGCTACTATAAAAAAAATTCTGAAAATCCCTGAAGTCACTTGTCTTCATCTTGACCATTTGTGAAAATATTCTGTTACTGATATTCAACTAAAGATTCCCTGTTTCCTGAAAGAGAACTTATTAATGAAAATTACCTTATTGTTTTCAGAGATAATACGTAACTTACATTTTTCAACCTAAACCTTAAATATTTACTGGGAATTATCTCTGTGATGGCAGGTCTAGACGGTTATGGAATAGCCGTTATAGCTTTTTTGGCAGCTAGCTTAGTCGTTGGAATACTAACTTCTAAACTCGTGAAGAGGAGCAGCAAACGATATATGGTCGCTGGAAGAAGTCTACCACTATTCTTTGTAGGAACGATGCTAGCGGCTCAGGCTATCGATGGAAACTCGTCGTTGGGTAATGCTTCGCTTGTTTATCAATTTGGCTTTTGGGCAGGCGCAGCCATACCGATTGGTCTAGGTATCTGCCTAATTCTAACAGGTACAGTTTATGGAAAAATATTGAACAGAATGTCCATGTTAACTCTACCTGATTTCTACTATAGACGATTTGGAAACGCGGCAGAAGGAATCTCGGGCATCTTGATGATGATAAGTTTTATTGTTCTCGTGGCAGGCAATTTTGCTGCATCAGGATTCATTTTGTCGACCGTATTAGGCATAGATTTCCTGTGGGCCATGCTTATTGCTGCGATTATAGTCTTGATTTACACATATGCGGGAGGACTTTTCTCTTCCGCTTACACTGATATCTTTCAAATTTATCTTGCTATAGGTTCTTTCTGGGCTGCCTTTATCTTTTTTGCAGCTGGTCTCTCTGGAGTAGACTTTGGTACCATCCTTGGAAACGCCCCACCGGAGTATCTGGACCTTTCTGGTTTGTTTGATATTGGTAATGGGGCCTTGATAAACTGGGCTGGGATATTGGCTCTAGCACTTGGAGATATAGTCGCTCTCGACTTTATGGAAAGAGTATTTGCGGCCAAGGACCCGAAGACAGCACAAAGAGGTGCATTAATGGGAGGAGGACTTACACTTTCAACCGTACTTCCGACTAGCATGATAGGAATAATTGCCCTTTTCTTCCTGCCTAACATCGAGGATCCATTCACCGTATTTCCTGAACTTGCCATTAATCACATGCCGTTTGCCATTGGCGTCGCGATGCTTATGGGAGTGCTGGGGGCCTCCATGTCTACTGCAAACGGTGGACTGCTTGCTATATCGAGTGTCATGTCGCGCAACATAGTACAAAGGGATATTCTTAAGCGAGTACTTAAGAGACCCGGGCTTGACGATAGAAAGCTATTGATGACTACTCGCATATTCACAATACCCATGATGGTGGCCGCCTTTATCTTAGCATATCTGATTCCTCAACCTGGAGTTTATCTTATTTTGGCATTTGATATTGTATTTGCGGGGGCATGGGCACCTCTAACTCTAGGATTATTTTGGAAAAAGGCCAATATGCCTGCCGCTCTTGCTTCACTTATTGTCGGTTCAGGATTAAGGCTGGCTTTGTTTTTCATAATACCTGTGGAGTATGCTGGTCTGGATACTATGATTCCACCTGTCGTATCCTTTGTGCTCTTCATAGTAGTAGCCCTTGCAACCCAGAAGAAATATCCAGGAAGACCTGGTATCATAGCCTACGTACCACCTGAGGAAGATATTGTTAGAGGAGAGGATCTGAAGGGTTACGTCGATCCTAGTGGAACAAAATTTCAATAGTTGGTCAAAGCGTGTGCCGAGCAATTGGTACTCTACAATTGGACTAAAGCCTGCTATTCTGACTAAACTTCAAAGGGCGACTGACGAATGTTATCCAGGGATGTTCATTCCTAGTACTCTTATAATTATGATGAATGAAATTAAGCGCGGCTGTTATCCTGTTGGATTGCATAACGTGAGACCTGATTTTTCTGGCCAATACATATCACTACCGATAAGATCGGACGTGAAGTCTTGGCTTTAGAAAAACTACGTAGAGCTGCGAGAAGAATATAACAAGAAATATGGGAACTAATTGTTTTACCGGGTTTACTCGCGTGCTTATCTTAAAAGTGCTTGAATCAAAGGCCGGAATGCAAAATAATTTTCTCAATCTTAGAGAATCTAATTTTGTATGGCTAATTGACAATCATATAAAAAGAGGGCACCAATAACCCATCAATTGACTGCTAAGACTTTTGCACAATTTGCAGATGTGTTTCTTAAGGAGATCCTAGAAAAAAAGGGATGCAGCAAAGAAAATTTTATGAGTATAGCTGGAGCGGATAGGTCTACCCACGTGCAAATCTAATTGTGAACTCAGGCTTTCGATTGATGTATTATAGAATATGATGACTAGAATGAATAATGATTAGATTAATCAATTGCGTAAATATTTTCGCACCCAAACTCGCAAATAATACTTACTTTTGGTAGAATGCTTAATCCAATTATGCAGAAAACACTGTATCAATCAACTATTGGAAGCTCGTTGAAAATACTTCTTGTAATTTCATAGGTCTTTAGTCACATATTTATTATGAACGAACATTACTCACTAGGGTGACGACCTCCATTGTAATTAAAAAAATACTTGTCCCCATCGATGGGTCTGACTTGTCATTCAAAGCCGCGGCGTATGCAATTCACCTTGCAAAAGTTGATAACGCCAAGGTAACCGCTCTAAATGTAATAGAAGATATTAAACAGGGAGGTGCGATCGGTTTGCAAGCAAAATATGGAAATGTTTCTATAGTGGAAGCTTTTAAAAAGGCTCGCAGAGACTCCGCGCAACAATGGCTGACCAAGATAGAGCGCGAGGCAAAAAGTCAAGGAGTGCCATTCCAAGGAAATATCATAGATGATAAAAATACTTCTTCTGAAGCAGGGGTAATAACTGAATATGCCCAAAGGAACGACTTTGATCTTCTCGTAATTGGATCAAAAGGCAGGTCCAAATTAAAAAGACTGATAACAGGCGGAGTTTCCAATGCTGTCGTCAATAGTGCCAAAATCCCAGTTCTTGTAGTAAGATGACAAAAGGAATACGAAGCATTAGACAAGGTTTATGAAGTGTCCAGCGGGACGGTTCATCGTGTAATACCAGTCGCAAACTATCTTAGTTGGGGGTCCTGGATGTTTGTGTTAGAAACGCTAAGAAAGCATAAAGATAATCTAAATCCATTAGATGCACGATTGGAAAATACTATGAAAAAGTTAGAAAAAGAAAGAAAACTTGCATTGTTCCATCAAAGTGGTATAAATGAAATAGTATAATAAAATGACAGCATTTTTATCAACAAACTTTTTTTATTACCCAATGGCAAGCAATTCTATCTACTTTTTCATGCTCTCTTTTTATCCATTTTATATGAATTTTTATCAACAATAGAATAGAAGTATTTCAATGAATCAGAAACATCAACCTTTACTTTCTAGTAAGTAAGGCAATATCACAACAACCCCTTCTCGGCAGTCCTAGTTCTCCCTCTTCAGAATGCATTTATCAACACCCCATTGATATTGTCAGGAGGAGCCTTTTATCTTTGACATATGGTTTTAATTTCATATCAAAATGAATATGTACCACTGTTATCATAATAGCCTATTTTCCACACCGAACCGAAAAGAACCACTTGGACCCCTTCATTATATTTTACCAAATAAAGTATTTTACAACTATATCGATAATGACTCGGGTATCAGATTTACAAGGGATTCTCAAAATTATATAAATACAAAAATGACTGCGCCATTAGCTTTGTTTCACAATATGCTTCAAAGCTCTTCATTTTTCAACTATCATAAGAATACTCACATTTTGATCTGTATCGCGGCATAGGAGGATGCACTTTATTGTTAAATAGTACAGCTTCTAGTAATTGCCGTGGCCGCTACTGCTAATACTATACCAGATTAGAAAGCTTCTGGAGACAGGTTTGATGTATACTAATGCAACATCCATTAGGCTTACTGCAGAAAAACATTCGAGGTTTAATTGCAAGTTACTACTTGAATTTCTCATCATGAGTAACATATTCATAGACGTTTCGATTGACAGGAATAAAATATAAAAAAACAAGAAGTCACCAATTATTGAAAAAGAAATCATGTTTAACTGGGAATAGCTTTTGTAGTGTGGTTCGAATGGGACAAAGAATGCGCGTGACGCATTACATCTTGCTAAGTTAGCCAGAAGTGTTGATGACGTATAGAAGACGGCTAGGACGATAATGAAATACAAACCAAAGATTCTCAATCCGCCGCTAATTACCTGTACTGATTAATAGTCGGCTGGTATAGAAATTCGGGGAAAGTACTAAATAGTGTTGTTAACCAGTCTATTTGTTTACGTAATTGCCAAATGACGTTCTTTGTATTTACATTATCTACTCTACTCTATGAGGAATTCCTTACTAGCTCTTTCGAGTTCATTGCTTGCCTTTTGTAATAAATCTAATTCAATAGTAGGTGGAGTTTCGATGATTACATTTAGGTTCTTATCATAAGCGAAATCAGAATAAAAGACTGAGAGTCTCGCTCTGGTATTGGCTAATAGTCCTATGATGGCGTCACTCCACACGACATCACTAGGCACAACATCTCCTTCACTTAATACTAAACACGCGTCATATTTGTTTGCTTGAAAGTAGTCAAACGCAGCTTTGAATTTCTTGGTATGGCTTAGAAATTCCTTTTCATATACAACTCTCCGCATGCCTCTTAATGCATTCGCATTCTTCAACAAGAGTAATTTTCCAAACTCTTCTACAGCATAAATGTAGATTCCTG
>WUUC01070441.1_pt1 | contig 12121 bp, 6 predicted proteins | sample 6278441 | NCBI WGS metagenome assembly WUUC01 (sample SAMN13675441, study PRJNA597444) | soil metagenome | isolation source: soil | place: USA: Washington | collected 2017-10 | reverse complement strand
CTTCCAAGCCGGTGCCAGTCTGGTTCCTCGTGAAGCGTACGCGGATCGACAAGCTCATCGAGCAGTATCGGATGCGCGATGAGATAGTCCGCAACCCAGGGACTCGCAGCGAGCAAGCGCGCAACGTTCGCGGCCGCCTGGGGAAATTCGGTCAGGAACGCAAGATACGCTTCTCGCCGGCTGATCGTTTCGACGAGTTTGAGAAGACGCGCGAACGTCTCATCCGGGTTGTCGAATTCGGCGGCGAGTTTGATGAGCCGCGGCAGCAGCCGCTCGACCCTGTCGCGACTCCTTTGCGGCGTTTCGGTATAGCGGCGGCTGCGCCGCAGTTCGCTTAAGCGCCGCGCAGTTTCGTCCGCGGCGCGATATCCCATCCGTGCAAGCCGCGCTCCTGCTTCGTCTGCCCGCACGTCTCTCGCGAGGGCATCGTCAACCGCCTCCTCGGAACGGACAAAAACCTGCTCGAAGTGCTGGATGACCGTTCGCCGTCTTTTTTCGAGGTCTTCTGCAAAGTCATCGTATCGGTCAAATCCCATCGCCCGCGCGATGATGTCCTGGTCGCGTGCTTCCCGCGGCAGCGACTGCGTCTGCTTATCGTCGAGATACTGCAGCCGGTGCTCCAGATTGCGAAGATAGCGGTAGCACGAGATCAACTCGTCCGCGGCAGACTGTGGAAGAAGCTTCCGCAGCGGGAGCTGACCCAGCACCTGCAGCGTGGAGCGCGCGCGCAAAGCGGCGTCGCGGCCTCCTCTCACGAGCTGAAACACCTGTGCGATGAATTCGATTTCGCGGATACCTCCGGCGCCGACTTTGATGTTGTCTCGGCGGGCTTTTGCTTCGGCGCGGATTTGCGAGTGCAACTCGCGCATCGATCCGATTGCTGAGAAGTCGAGGTGCCGCCGGTAAACAAAAGGGTGAACGAGCTGCAGGAGCGGCGCTTCGGCGCCGCCGGCTATCACGCGCGCCTTGATCCACGCATAACGTTCCCATTCACGGCCCTGCGTGATGAGGTAGTCTTCGAGCATCGGCAGCGAATAGACGAGGGCGCCTGATTCGCCGTGCGGCCGCAGCCGGTTGTCGACTCGAAACACGAAACCTTCTCCCGTTATTTTCGACAAAGCAGCGATCACATGCTTCGCCACGAGCGTGAAGTACTCATGATTGCTGATGCAGCGCGGACCCGAAGTTTCCCCTTCTTCGGGATAGAGAAAAACGAGATCGACGTCGGAAGAGACATTGAGCTCGCTTCCTCCAAGCTTGCCCATCCCGACAACGAGAAGGCGCTGACTCTTCCTGCTCTCTTCGCCGATTGCGGCGCCGTATTGCGCACTCAGCAGCGTTTCGGCGTGCTCGAGCGCAAGCTCTATCGCGGATTCCGCCAGGCATGTCGCGCCTTGCAGGACTTCGTCCAGGTCCGCGAGACCTGCGAGATCGCGAGTGAGCAGGCGCAGCATGACCTGTTGCCTCGCATTACGCAGCGCGGCGAAGAATTCATCGCCGGCAGACGCTGATCGTGCGGTGGAGACGAGCCTGCGGATCTCTTCCCGGCTCACGGGGGAAGCAAGCGACCTGCGGACCGCTGTTGCCCAGTCGGGATGCGCGCCTAGCATTGCGCTCGCGTAGCGGCTCAGCGACAGCGCTCGAGCGAAGCGCGAACTCTGAGTGAGTTGCGCAGAGGTTTGCGATGATTCCACGATAGAATACTGCGCGGCCAGACGCGCATTGCAAAACGCGCATTTTATTGCCGCGTTTTTCCAAGGTACAAAGGAACCTATCTCATCAATCCGCACATGATGCGTTGCGGCCAGAAAAGGCCGAATGACGTGAAAATGAGCAAGGCCAGCCTTCGGCTGATCTTTGGCCGAAGCCTGGCCAAAGATCAGCCTTCGCTGTTTTTGCGTGCGTCGAGGCGCAGCCAATATTCGCATATTGGCAAGGCGAGCAACGCAGCATTCGACTTTTCTGGCCGCAACCCGTGGTTCGATACGCGCCGATGGCGCTACTCACCACGAACGGCATGACAAACCGCTCGTCCCGAGTAGGCGCCTGGCGCCGTATCGAGGGATCCTTGTTTGGGCGACCAAACGGCCTCGCTCGACGCCTAGCCCTTTGACCAAATCCGCTCCGTCGCGGCGCGAAGATGAGCAAAGACCAGGCTTCGGCTGCTCTTCGGCCGAGGGCGGGCCAAAGATCAGGCTTCGCTGTGTTTGCGTGCGCGGGTTGATGAGATAGGTTCCCAGGGTCAACGCGAGCCAGCGAGCCCCGTTCCAATCGTTATGAAAAATCTTTTGAACCGGACACACCGCATTCTTGTTGCCGCGACGATTGCGCTTGCCGTGGTGCTCGCCCTCGCCGTCGTCGCCTTGCGTTACTGGTTCATTCCTAACGCCGAAGAATACCGGCCGCGCATCGCGCAGGCGGCATCCGCAGCACTCGGGCAGGAGGTACAGATCGGAACCATCGCGATGGACTGGCGCGGGCCGCGTCTACACCTGGTGTTGCACGACGTGGCCGTTCTCGGCGCGGACTCGCAAGCTGCGTTGCGTTTTGCGAAAGTCGAAACGACGCTCGCGTGGTTGTCGTTATTATCGGGCGAAGTCCGTCTGTATGCGTTGACGCTCGATGGCCCGCAGTTGACCGTTGTTCGAGACGCCAATGGAAAAATTCGTGTCGCCGGCATGGACCAGGAGGGCGACGGTGGCTTCGCCGACTGGCTGCTCGCGCAGCGTGAAGTCGTCGTTCGCGATGCCATAGTCTTGTGGCACGACGTTTCGAGGGGGCCGCCGCTTAAGTTGGAAAGGGTCGATCTCGTACTTACGAATTCGGGTAGCCGCCATCGTCTTGCACTGCTGGCGTCGCCGCCGCCGATGGTGGCAGCGCGCATCGATTTCCGCGCCGACGTGGAGGGCCGCTCGTCTCGCGACATCGCGGACTGGCGCGGCGATTTATATTTGCAGACCGATTCCGCCGATGTCGCTCAATTGCGCTCTTGGATCGACGTTCCGGAGCAATTGACAGGAGGCGTTGCGGCGGTTCATGCGTGGGCAAGCTTCCGCGATCGGAGATTTTCGGAAGTAACAGCCGATCTCGCGCTTTCGAAAGTGAAAGCGCAACTCGCTGAAGATCTCCCGGAAGCCGCGCTTCAAGGCGCAAGTGGCCGCGTGGTGTGGAAGGCGATTGACGGCGGTTTCCGGATCGACGCCGACAACTTTGCGCTTAGCCTCAACGACTCTACAAAGCCTGCGCAGCTTTCGATCAAGTACGTATCAGCGACCGCGAACTCGCCGGCGCAGGGCGAAATGAAAGTGGACGAGCTCGATATCGCGCAGACGCTGCAGTTCGGCAACAACCTTGCCTTGTCGAGGCCCGAGGAACTCGAGAACTCGCAGCTTGCTGGGAAGTTGAGCGACGTTGCATTCAAATGGCGAGGAGAATTGAACGCGCCGACTGTTTATCACGGCGCGTTCGCTTTCTCGAACGTTTCGCTTGCGGCTCAAGCAAAGCTCCCGGGAGCAAAAAATCTGTCAGGTAGCATGAGCCTGAACGAAGACGGCGGAGAACTCAGACTGGATTCACTCGCGACGACGCTCGAGCTGCCCCTGGTTTTTCGTGAGCCGCTGCAGTTCGATCGATTACTTGCCGACGTCGCATGGGCGCGGACCGCCGGACCGCTGGAGCTTACCTTCAGAAAGATCGAGCTTGCCAACGCTCATCTCGAAGGGACTGCGAGCGGTATGTTCCGTGCCGAGCAAGAAGGCCGCGGCTATGCCGACTTCGGTGGCCGCCTCGCCCGCGCGGACGCCCGCGCGGTATGGCGCTACATTCCTCTCAAAATCGGAGCAGCGACTCGCGAATGGCTGCAGGAGGCGCTCGTCGCGGGTCATTCCGACGACGTGGCGTTCCGTCTCAAGGGAGACCTTGATAATTTCCCTTTCGGCCAGAGCGGCGATGAGATTTTCGAAGTGACCGCGAAGGCGAAGAACGGCGTGCTCAAATATGTGGACGATTGGCCTCCGCTCGAGAACGTCAACGCCGACCTCACGTTTCGCGGCAGGAGCATGGAAGCGACCGTGGAGAACGCAACTTTGTTCGGCGCGAAAATTCCCACCGTGCGGGCTGAAATTCCCGATCTCGTCATCGACGACGAGCTGCTACAAATGTCGGGCGAAGCGCAGGCGGCGACGTCGCGTTTTCTGGCGTTCGTCGAGAAGACCCCGGTTGCCCAGATGATCGATCGCTTCACGCACGGCATGAGCGGCGAAGGCGACGGTTCGCTGCACATCAAGATCGAGATGCCTCTCAGGCATCGGGAGGATACGAAGATCGAGGGCGCATATACCTTCCACGACAATACGCTCAGCACACCGGATCTGCCGGAGCTGTCGGCGATCAACGGGCGATTGAAATTTACCGAATCTTCAGCGACGCTCGAGCCGACTGCCGCGGTTTTGCTCGGCGGGCCTATCAACATAGCCGCGACAGCAAAAGAGGGCGCAGGAATTTCGATCAACGCAAGCGGCCGCGCGGATATCGAGGCGTTGAAGACGGCCTTTTCGCATTCGGTGCTTGGCGATGTCCGCGGGACCACCGATTGGCGAGGCTCGCTCGACTTGCGCAACAAGCTTGCGAACTTTACCGTCGAATCGGATCTTGTAGGGATCACGAGCGAGCTGCCCGCGCCTTTCAAAAAAAATCCGGGCGAAACGGCGCACATTCGAATCGAACGGACTCAGCCCGCGCTCAACCGCGACCACATTGCGGTGACGTACGGAACGACTGCAGCACTGCGCGCGCAGCGGGTTCTCGACCGCAACGAGATCGAACGTGCCGCGCTCACGTTTGGTGGCCCCGCGGTGTTGCCGGAAAGGAAAAGCGTAGTGGTGAGCGGGAAACTCGCGAGCGTCAATCTCGACGAGTGGAATCGCCTGTTCCAATCCGGTGGCAATCAAACGCTTCCGGATCGTACCGATGTCGATCTCCGGCTCGGGACGATGCATATCGGCGGTCGGGACTTCAATGGTCTGCACATCGCCGGAACGCGCCAGTCGCAGAATTGGACCGGCACGGTAAATGGACAAGGAATCGCTGGAGCGCTTTACTGGAAAGCGGGAACGCCGAAGGGAAGTTTTACTGCCCGCTTTAGCGAGCTCCTTGTCCCCGAGACGCCGGATGCATCGAAGCAGAAAAGCACGCTAACTTCCGACCAGATGCCAGCGGTCGATGTCATCGCCGAGAGCTTTACGATCAATGGCAAGCGCTTCGGAAGGCTGGAACTGATCGGCGTTCCGGATAACGAAGATTGGCGCATCGACAAACTCAACTTGAGCAATCCGGACGGCACACTACAGTCGGCCGGCGTCTGGAAATCCGCTCCCGAGCGCACCGATCTCAAAGTCGACCTTCAGGTGAGCGACATCGGAGGCTACCTCGCGCGTTATGACTATCCGGAAGGAGTAAAGAACGGACAGGCTGAAATCAAAGGCGACCTTTCGTGGCCCGGGTCGCCGATGGATTTCGAATTCTCCAAGCTCGACGGGGAGTTGATTCTGGTCGCCAAGAAGGGGCGCTTCGCCAAGCTCCGTCCGGGCCTTGGCAAACTCTTGGGTCTCGTCAGCCTGCAGGCTTTACCGAGGAGAATCAAGCTCGACTTCAGGGATATTTTCAGCGAAGGTTTCGAGTTCGATACGATCGCCGGCGAGCTCAAGATCGACAGCGGCGTGATGAGCACCGATGACTTCATGGTGCGGGGAACCGCGGGCCGAGTGCTCATGAAGGGAGACGTGGATCTCGAAGATGAAACGCAGACGCTCGCGGTGAAAGTGACGCCGACTCTCGGAGACACAGTGGCGATCGCAGCCGCGATCGCGAATCCTATCGCCGGAGTCGCGACGTATATTGCGTCGAAGGTGCTCAAGGATCCGCTCGACCAGTTTCTCAGCTACGAGTACTCGGTACGCGGTAGCTGGGAAGAGCCCGTCGTGGCGAAGATCTCCCGAGCGCCCGAAGCGCCCAACCCACTTAACCAATGAAGAGCAACGATCAAAACTTTCGTGTCGCCGGAATTCAGATGACTTCCGGTCCAAAAACGGCTGCAAACCTGAACGAAGCTCGCCGGCTCATCGAGATGGCGGTCGCCGAAGGAGCGGAGCTCGTCCTTTTACCCGAGTACTTCGCGATCATGGGATTGAAAGACGAGGACAAGGTCTCGGTCCGCGAGAAGGAGGGCGACGGCCCGATCCAGCGATTCCTCTCCGAGACTGCGAAAAAACACGGCATCTGGCTCGTCGGCGGTTCGGTACCTTTGATGAGCTCGACCCCGGAAAAAGTGCGAAACAGCTGCCTGCTGTACGATTCCGACGGCAAGCTCGCGGCGCGCTACGACAAGATACATCTTTTCGGCCTGCAGCTCGGAAACGAACGATTTCTCGAGAGCAAGACGATCGAGGCCGGCCACGAAGTCGTCGTCGCGGAAACGCCATTCGGCCGAATCGGTCTATCCGTCTGCTACGACCTGAGGTTCCCCGAGCTGTATCGCGCGATGAAAAACGTCGACGTTATTCTGGTCCCTGCCGCATTCACCGAGACCACCGGCCGCGCGCATTGGGAGACGCTGATACGGGCGCGGGCAATCGAGAATCTCGCGTACGTGATCGCCGCGGCGCAAGGCGGGTACCACGTGAACCAGCGGGAGACGCACGGCAACAGTATGATTGTCGATCCGTGGGGAGTGGTGCTCGACCGGCTGCCGCGAGGTTCCGGAATCGTGGTCGCGAACATCAGCCCCGGATATCAGGCCAGCTTGAGAAAAAGCCTTCCCGCATTGACGCATAGAATTTTGCATCGATGCTAGGAGCCGCGATCGAGGGTTCAGAATTCACAATAAACCCGGTATCCTGAATCGTGAAACCTGAAAACTGAATCCTGAATGCTGACCGACAATCTTTAACATGACGACAGACACCGCACTTTTCGATACCGCCAAAAAATCGCTTCTTGCGCCTTACGCCCTCGGCACGAGCGAGCTGCAAAAAGTCTTCGGGCAAATCCTCACGCGCCGCGTGGATTACGCCGACTTGTATTTTCAATACACGCGCGCGGAAGGCTGGAGCCTAGAAGAAGGGCAGGTGAAATCGGGCAGCTTTCACATCGATCAGGGAGTCGGCGTGCGTGCCGTAGCGGGCGACAAGACCGCGTTCGCGTACTCCGACGACATCAGCTTGCCGGCGCTGACGCGCGCCGCGGAAACGACGCGCCTGATCGCAAGCCAGGGTGCAAGCCGCAGCGTGCAAGTCGTCACGCAAAATAACTTGCCGCGCCTCTACAACGCCGAAGATCCGCTCGCGAGCCTCGACGATCGCGAAAAAATCGCGATCCTCAACAAGCTCGAGGGGTTTGCGCGAGCGCTCGATCCTCGGGTCACGCAGGTGATTGCGCATCTGGGCGGTGAGTACGAAGTTGTATTGATCGCACGATCGGATGGCTCGCTCGCTGCCGATGTGCGACCGCTCGTGCGACTGTCGGTGCAGGTCATCGCAGAAGAGAACGGGCGCCGCGAGCAGGGAAATTCAGGCGGCGGCGGAAGATTTGGTTATCGGTATTACGACGACGAAATTCTTCAGCAGTACGCAAAGCATGCGGTCGACATGGCGCTCACGAATCTACGCGCGAAAGCTGCGCCGGCGGGAACGACGACCGTCGTTCTCGGCGCCGGCTGGCCAGGAATCCTGTTGCACGAAGCGATCGGCCATGGCCTCGAGGGCGATTTCAACCGCAAAGGTAGCTCAGCTTTTTCCGACCGCATCGGTGAGCGCGTTGCCGCTGAGGGAGTCACCGTCGTGGACGATGGAACGCTGCCGCAGCGGCGCGGGTCGCTCAACATCGACGACGAAGGCAATCCGACGCAATGCACGACGCTGATCGAGAATGGCGTGCTCAACGGCTACATCCAGGACTCGCTCAACGCGCGGCTGATGGGAATGCCGGTGACAGGCAACGGGCGGCGCGAATCGTTCGCGCATATCCCGATGCCGCGGATGACCAATACCTACATGTTGAACGGCGACAAGGATCCGCTGGAAATCATCGCGTCGGTGAAAAAAGGAGTGTACGCGGTCAACTTCGGAGGCGGCCAGGTCGACATCGTGAGCGGAAAATTCGTTTTCTCGGCGGCGGAGGCGTACATGATCGAAAAAGGAAAAGTGACGCATCCGATCAAAGGCGCGACGCTGATCGGAAATGGACCCGACGTTCTGACCAAAGTCGCGATGATCGGAAACGATCTCAAGCTCGATCCGGGAATTGGTACGTGCGGCAAGGACGGGCAAAGCGTTCCGGTCGGAGTCGGACAGCCGACGCTGCGGATCGACGGATTGACAGTGGGAGGAACGGCTTGAAAGTTACTAGTCGCTAGAAGCTTGAGTCGCTAGTAGAACGGCTTGAAAGTTACTAGTCGCTAGAAGTTTGAGTCGCTAGTAGATAAGCAAACAACAATTAGACTCACTAGCCACTGGCCACTAGCCACTCACGTCTTCGGAATAAACTTCAACGCCACCCCGTTATTGCACCATCGCTGCCCGGTCGGCGCTGGCCCGTCGTTGAACACATGCCCCTGATGTCCGCCGCAGCGAACGCAGTGGTATTCGGTTCGCGGCCACACAAGCTTGTAATCGGTCTTGGTCGCGACGTGACTCGGAATGCTCGTGAAGAAGCTTGGCCACCCCGTTCCGCTGTCAAATTTCATTTCTGAAGTAAACAACGGCAGCCCGCATCCGGCGCACGAGTAGACGCCTGAACGCTTTTCATCGTTGAGCGGGCTCGTGAACGGCCGCTCGGTGCCTTCCTTGCGCAGCACAACGAACGATTCCGGGGGTAACTCCTTTTTCCATTCTTCTTCGCTTTTCTTGACGGGCTGCAACGAAGTCGCTGTGTCGAGATCTCCGGAGTAGAGCGACTTCCAATTGTTCTGCAGAGCTGTCACGTTCTTGTCTCCTTTAGGCATGGCCTTATCTTCGGTTTTCGCAAGCGTCGTTGCTTCGCGGCACGCCGCGAATGTTAACCCCGCAAGACCAAGCAGAAATGTACGGCGTTTCATGGTTGCATAGCCTCAGCAAAATTTATCTCGTATCTATCGCGCATCGATAAAGAATCTAACTCGCCTTGCCCCAGAGCTGCTCCAGTCTGCGGTCCCGCCCGCACGTGGTGCGGTAGTACTTGTAGCGGATCGGGTTCTTTTGATAGTAATCCTGATGGTATTCCTCGGCGGCATAGAACTCGGTCGCTGGAACGATCGTCGTCGCGATCGGCTGCTTAAACGGCTTCGATTTTTCGAGTGCAGCTTTCGAAGCTTCGGCGAGCCGTTTCTGCTCTTCGTCGTGATAAAAAATCGCGCTGCGATACTGGCTTCCCTTGTCGCAAAATTGCCCGCTCGCGTCGGCTGGATCGATATTGCGCCAGAACACTTCGAGCAGCTTTTCGTAATCCACTTTCTTCGGGTCGTAGACGACCTGCACGACTTCAGCGTGCCCGGTGCCGCCCGCCGAGACTTGCTCGTAAGTGGGGTTCCTTGTTTTACCGCCAATGTAGCCGGAGGTTGTCGAGACGACTCCTTCAAGCTTGTCGTAAGGCGGTTCCATGCACCAGAAACAGCCGCCGGCGAACGTCGCCTTCGCCGACTCCTGTGCAGAAGCCGGTGCAGCGAGGGCAAACACCAATAGCAGGACGTACTTCACTTGCGCCTCCTCGAGTGGAATGGATGCTAAAGACCCCGCTCAGCGCGCAAAGTTGCGCTCCAAACTACGTCCGAACGACCTCGGGTCTAGCTTCGGTATACGGCTCTGCTGGACTCTTGGATGGCGGCTGCGCGGCCGGTAGAGCGTACGGTTCGACACCGCTTTGCGAAAGACTCTGGGTCACGCGACGCAGCAATTCCCGCCGCACGTTTGCCTGCTCGGAGGGAAGCACCTTGGCGCGCGCGCGCACCATGATCGCGTTGTCGGTGAAGCCTTCCACTCCCGCAATCTCCAGCTCTTCGAGAATCTTCGTCCCGAAAACGGGGTCTGCGCGGAGCTCGTGCCCGATCTTCCGAATCAGCGAAAACACTTCGTCCATATCTTCGCGGTATGCGACGCGAATATCGACGACTGCGTACGAGTAGACGCGGCTCTTGTTCGTCACCGAAGTAATCGTACCGTTTGGAACGTAGTGAACGTTTCCGTCATAGTCGCGCATCCGGATATACCGCAGCGTGACCTCTTCGACGCATCCCGACTTGCCTGCGACTTCGACGATGTCGCCCTGTCGCACCTGATTTTCGAGCAGTAGGAAGAATCCGGTGAAGAAGTCCTTGACGAGACTTTGCGCGCCGAAGCCGACCGCGAGTCCGACAACTCCCGCGGCGGCGAGAATCGGCGCGATCGAAATTCCGATCTCGGAGAGCACGAGCATAATCGTCACGATTGTCAGCACGACTGAGACGATGTAGCGGAACACGCGTGCAAGCGTTCCGACGCGCTTCAAGCTCTCGGCATCGCTCGTTTTCTTGAGCATGTGCGCCTGAAGGACACCGATCGCTTTGCGCGCGACCTTGTACAGGACCCACGCGAGGACGAGGATGACGAAGATGTGGATCGCGGGCTGGATGACGCTTGCCCACAGCTTGTGCTCGAAAATCGTGATCTCGTTGAAGAGGTTCATGTAACTATTGTAACGGGGGAACCTCTGCATTAGTCCCGCATGGCCGCGACGGCGGCTTGGCGGGATGGATGGCGCGACGCGAGGAGCGCGGTTTGGTCATTCCAAACAAGCGACGAGTAACAATGCCAGGCGCCCGCCCAAGCCCCGTCCCTAAGGGTTGCGACGACAATGGGCCGTCTACGTCGCCAAGCGTCTGAAGCTGTAGAACGACTACTATCCTCAGCCGCTCGTCTAGTAGCCAACCCATTCTCGTCGAAACGCGGTTCATGTGCGACTAATGCAGAGGTTCCCTAGTCGAAAGACAGCGTGTAGAAAAGATCGAGCGCGGTGTCGCTTCCGGCTCGGGTTTCGAGCGACCACCGCGGAGAAAGCGCGTAGCGCAGCTTTGCGATGTTCGACGCACCCGTCAAGCCGCGCTCGAAAGTGAGGTACACCCGCGACGACAACCGCTTTCCCAATGTGAGCACGCTGCCTTCGAGCCCGGAACCCGTGATGCCGACTTCGTCGAGGCCGGTTGCCTGCGCAACTCGCTGCTGCAGGCTTACCGACTGACCTCGCGCGAGCAGAGCTCCCGCTGCGGCCTGCACGAGCGCTAGATCGTTCTTGTTGCCGCCGGACAGCCCGCGTCCCAGCACCAACCACGAGACCTTCTCGGTATCGGGAACGACCGGGTCGGAAATGAGAGTGAGCCGCGGATTGAGCGCTGTGCCGGTGATCGCAACTCCCGCTTCGACCGGTTGATTCTTGCGCATCGCGACGATGTCGAGCCCCGGATTGTCGATCGGCCCGGAAAAATTGACGATGCCGCGCTCGATTTCGAGCCGCTGCCCGTAAGCCGCGTAAGTGCCCTTGGTGACTTTGATCGTTCCCTTCGCGGTGGGCGGCGGAGTGCCGTCGACATTCAAGTGGATGAGCCCCGCGAGCTTTGCATCGAGTCCCTTGCCCGCGACGATGAAGTCGTCGCCGAGATCGAACTCGAGCGCGACGTGGACCGCTGAAACATCGTTCGCGGCTTTCGGCTTTTCGCGCCCGTCGACGACAACCACGTCGCGCCCGAGCGTGGGAGTATTGTCGTCGGGCAACTCGATGAGCGCGCGGTCTGCTTTCACCTTGGCGCTTGCGACGAGCTTCTTCTCTCGCAAAGCAATGTCGCCGTCTCCGGTCAGCACGAGCGAACGGTCAGGGCGCGACAATGCCATGAGTTTCTCCGCGCGAACGCGGATCTTTACCGCGTCGAGCGCTGCGTCTCCATCTGCGGACAGCGTGCCTTCTCCACCGCGCATCGTGAATTGCTCGATGATGAGGCTGCGATCGTTGAGCTCGGCGCGCAGCACCCCATCCTTGAGATCAACGCCGGAATCGAGATGCTGAACGCGGAGCTGATCGCCAGCTATCGTCCCGGAGAGACCGGGGTTTTCGAAGTTCCCTT
>WUUC01083157.1_pt1 | contig 12122 bp, 11 predicted proteins | sample 6278441 | NCBI WGS metagenome assembly WUUC01 (sample SAMN13675441, study PRJNA597444) | soil metagenome | isolation source: soil | place: USA: Washington | collected 2017-10 | reverse complement strand
CTTGATGTCATACTGCCTTGAGCTGTTTTACGACTGGTTGACGCGATTTTCGAAATACACGAAACCCACAAATACACTTAATTTCAGGAAGTCGGGATAATTCTTCTATAGAAACCACCGTACCACATCGCATGCATTCATAGGTAACACTCCCGAAAGACTGTGAATCTGCCATAACTCTTGTAGTAATTATCCAAATTTATTCCTTTTTGGATTGGATAGTGGACTTATTGAAACAACTGAGGTAACTTCTGCACCTAACCAGGCAAACATCCCAACGAAGGGCTTTTGCTATTAAAGCATAACGCGTCCCAATGGTAGAACCAAGATAGCTATTTTTCATTCTGCCGATTACTTGAATATTACTTCCCCTACCTGGCAGATATTTTCAATCAAAGTATCGACTAAGAAATTAAGATGTCCCTTACTACGCAAAGAATCCTAATGCCTTCGAAAAATGAATTGTTTTGGAGTTCTTGTTCTGAAGTTGAGGAATTGCATTAACATTCATAGGAAATGAGTTAAAAGATTAACACTGAAATATATGGCAGCCCCATTACCAAATGTTACTATCTTGCCAATATGGCCCTCAGATAACAGGTTATTTGGTCGTTCGATTGACTTATTGATAGCATTTTTTCAATATCATTAACTGTATCAATATCAATCATTAATCTATTGAGATATAAGACTCTAGTATTAACATTGTTTTTAATTCCTGCTAGGACATGCTTAGGGTAACTATTTTCGTCATATGATGTGCGAATTATGTTACAAGGTTTTCTGAGCAGCACGTTTGAGCCATCAAATTTGTATGATGGACACAATATTACGCAATTGTCATTGTCTGGCACTGTTTTGCACATGATATCTATATCCTCTGGAAATATGAGCGGTAGGTCTATTGGTAAAACGAGTGATGCATCAGCTCTAGCCGAAATACAAAATTCATCGGCTAAGCTAACTGCGGAATTGACACCAGCTTCCTTGAATTCTTCCAAAAATGTAACTCCATACTTGCGAGCTACCATTCTGATCCTACTATCGGTTGAGACAAGCAAAATCTCTTGAATGCTAGATACCTTTTTTAGGGTGCAAATTGTCCTCTCGAGTAACATTCCAGATAACCTTATTCTCTCGTATGTACTGAGAAGCGACCCGAATCTGGATTTTGCATTTTCAAAACTTTTTACGGGTACTATGGCAAATATTTTCAAATATTCAGACCCGTGATATACGACGAGAGTCTCTTCTCATCAGAACTATTCTTCATAGTAATGTCAGTTTGAAATACATTCATATCTAAATAGCCTATTTTAGAAGATAAAGGCGAATCACGTAAATCTATCACAAAATTCCCGACAATATCTGAATAAAAATTTGCAACCCCCAACGCCGAATTCACCAATTTCATTGCTTTCATATAATTAATCGCAGGTCCGCTGATCGCTTGTTCGCCAATCAGTGGAGAAATTGCAAGAACCTTGTTGCGGAGTATTTTTAATTGCTCTTTAATTTCCTTTACCATTAATATGGGATTTATACTAGTTATTGGGTTGGCAGGAGCAAGTACTACCATGTCTGAATTTTTCAATGATTCAATAAGTTCCGGATTTACGGTTGCATCCTCTGCTCCATTGTATTGTATGGATGTTACTCTTGGAATCCCTTGATGCTTTACCCAGAATTCCTGTATATGCATAGGTCCTTGTTCTGTTATTATAATGGTCTCTAAGTTACTATCTGTCGCAGGGTATATCTTTTCAAAGACTGAATATTTTTTTCTCATCCAGTCGGTAATTTCAGTAAGAGTTCTACCCTTTCTTCTTAATGATGTTCTAAGTAAATGTGTTGCAAGGTCCCTGTCCCCCAACTTGAACCATATCTCCTCGCCTATCTTTGCCATTTGAGCAAGACATGAAAATGTATCTCCTCTTATTCCCCAGCCTCTTTCGGAGAGTATTCCTGCTAATCCATACAACACAGTGTCGATATCAGGACAAACGTACAGTCCGTGTAACCAAATGTTATCGCCTACATTTGAAACAATTCTAATTTCTGCGCCTTCGGGCCCTGACGCAAATCCCCTAATTATTTTGATTGAACCAGTTCCACCTGCTAGGACTGTTATCAAGGATGCATATGGAAATATTAGTTGGTCAATCTATAATTTGCGGCGATATTTCCAGTGCCAGTTCTTGCATAAAATATAAATGGCAAAACTTTTTCAAATTCACAGAAATTCACAAACTGGTTATAGGTAGCATACTTCGAATGGAAAATCGCGATTGATTTCTGTTGGTCCGGATATGCATTGCTGCTTGTCTAAGCTTCTAATTCAGATAAAGATTATAAACAGGGGATATGATGTTTCCATTGTGTACCTGGGTATTATTTTCTTGATTGCCTTTTTAGCATTAAGTTTCTCTTCTGGATTTTTCATTCAGGTATTAGCTGTTCAGATGACGACTTCAATGGTCCCGTCTACGGACAAGGCCGATGCTCTAACGACGGCAGTTAGATTTATCACTATAAATTATGAACCCAATAGCCCGTTGGCACAACAATTTAATGGTAAGGATGAGAGGATTGTATTTTCGCTCAACTCCACTGACCCGGGTATGCCAGAGCTGATTGATACAATAAATGCAGATATTCGAACACAAAAAGGAAGTCCCGTTAAGATAGAAAACGCAACACTTGACTACACAGGTTCCATCAATGGCTCTCCAGATAAGGTCCAGCTTTCGTACAAAATTGTCATTGAAGGGATACTTTCAAGCATCGTTTTGGATAGTACTGAGCAGGGAAGTGTTGTAGATCTGGATTGGAGGAGTGTAAATGTCGACGAGCCCCTCCCAGTAATTGCCCCACAATATGGTAACATGAGCGTAAACTATCCTATAGGTTTGCTTGAGGTAACCTATCCAGGGGTAGCTCAAGGGCTAGCAGATTCAGAAGCTGCAGCTTTAATGGAAGAACCTCTATTCAATTTCATAGATCTGGGAATACCCATGGAACGGTGGCATTTTCTTTTTGATCCGACCGGAAGTCAGGCAGGTGCTGCTGGGTCTGGCTTTGAAGAGGTTGGGGGAGCAAGAGTGGTCTCGATATATTCCCTAGGAGAAAGCAGTTTCAGGGAAGGCACGTTTAGCGAAAGGGTAACTCAGGCTTCTGCTAGCTTAAATGGAACTCAGGCTGAAGTCGAATCTTCTACTCCGCCTCCTAGTGGTCAGATACAGATCGCAGGATTTTCACGAATAGAAAAGTCAGGAGACAATGAGTTGGCATTTATCACCGCTGAAGCACCGGAGGGGACAGTTACCGCTACTGGCGGTTTTCCAATTCAGGTGCTGCTGATCCTTGGAGGTATGATGGGTGCGGTTGCTGTTTTTGTACTTTTGAAGACAAGGAAATGAGAACAAATTTCCCTATTTTGCTTTATTCGTTCCATTTCCTTGACTGCTTGTTGTTTTGTTTAGCGAGGGGTCAGCACAACAAGGAAAGATGTTACAGATAACAATTTCAAACACATCCAATAGGGCTGTGCTAAATACCATAGAGATCAAAAAGAATAATAAAGCGCTACTGATTGTCTTGGCTCCTTAAGTACATTCCTAAATCAAGTAACGTATAGACTGTCACTTCACCTTTCTTGAAAAGGTTTTTTCCTGAAAAACGTGTTTGACCTACTCCTATCGACTCCCGATTTTGATTCAAAATAATTACTTTTTTATTTTCGCATAAATCTTTAGAAACCTCAAGAACTGAATCTCCCAAAATATCTCTTCCATACAAGACCAATCCCTCCGCTATCTCGTTTACCAAGACATATGGGAAATTTCTACCAAACTTGGCAATTACCTCGGCTCCCGGTAAGGAGGGTGTGAATTTCTTGTTACGCAGCTCTCCTATTGCTAAGCCTACGTGTTTAGGATGTACTACCCGTATATCGAGAATGCATTTTGAAGCTTTAGTGGTGATTAGTACATGCTTACTCCTATCTATGCGATCATCATTCATCATTATTACCTGTGACTCCATAAATTCAAATATTCCCCACATGTCAAATGACCTTCTTAATTGGGTCATTTCTTTTCTGGTTGCGCATCTGAATCTGAACATATTGAAAACAGGATTCAACTCTTCTTCCGTAGTCTAGCTATATAGAATCCTATCGAATTATGAATATGAGGATAAAACCTGACAGTCCATTTTAATTTCTCGTGGAAAACCATTTCACCGAATCTCGTCAAACCATTGATGCCAAACGGCAACGGCTCAACTTCCAAGTTGAACCTGCCAAGCATTGAGTCCACGACTAGTTCGTTCTCTTCAGGAGCAAAGGAGCATGTGGAATACAATATTATTCCACCAGGCTTCAAAACTAGCAAAGCTGCTTCAAATAATTTTTTTTGAATTTGTGAATATTTAGCAATACCATCTGGGTTTTTACCGGATCTTCTCGAGATATCATTCCAGATCATACCCTCACCGCTACAGGGCGCGTCGAGAAGGATACGTTCGAAACGGATACTCAAGTTAGGGCAGTTGATAGCATCCATCTGATAGATAGACGTATTCATGACTCCGCATCTGGCGATATTAAATGATAACGATCTTATTCTACTAGGGCTGGCCTCCGCCGCTATGATAGAGCCCGTATTACGCATTTTTTGAGCCATTAGCGTGGTCTTGCCTCCGGGAGCGGAGGTCATATCTAAGACCCATTGATTTGGTTGTATATCAAGGGCTTCTACGGCCATACATGATGTAATATCTTGGATGTAATAGTATCCAAGTAAATATTCTCTGGTTGCTCCTATGGAGATATGGGCATTGCTAGCGTTTACCTCAAAAACGTCGGTTAACAGAGTCGTCCTTAGTTCGAACCCTTTTGGCGTGAGCCGAGCTATCAGCTCTTTGCTCGTGATTTTCAATGTATTGGTCCTGATATACTTCGGAACTGGCTCTAGCATCTTTTCTATCAGATTCTCCGTGTTTGGAACGAAGTGCATGAATCTATTTAGTATCCATTCGTCATAGCCGTATTTTTCAGCGAGATAAAGAGATCTTTGTGTGGGAACGAATGTTAATGTTTTCAAGCTCGCAGCCTTTTTCTTTATCATGAAGTCCTCTCCTTCTTTAATGATTAGATTCCTGTTTCTACAACCCCGTGCATACCAAGTAAACAATAATCAGTTCAATCGGTCTAAATAAAGTTCAGTGATAGTTTAACATCTCCTAACTTCCCTGGCCAATCAATAGTTGATTCAAAATTCACTCTAATTATTGGCCTTGGGATGATTCCTGGATTATATATGGCAGTATAAAGTCATTATTCTTTACTGCCTTCCAAGCATCATTTTTTGTACTTGTGTCCTAGCAGTAACCCTCCTTCTGTTTTAGGCGGGATTTCGCTGAGCAGCCAACCTGAGCAAGTGCAGGACCTTTGTGCTCGATTTGGCCTTGCTCCACTCGGGTCGGCATTTTCATTTCAGTATCAGTTGATTTTCAGGCCATCTAGGCCATCATTACGTATTTATCCTGACTGAATATTTTTCTGTTCCGTAGCCAGCCGTCTCCGACTAATCATCGCTGATTCGAGTGCCTGCGCTGAGGGAGGAGTTTCCTCTCTTTCGAGTGACCCGCTCACTAGCTCGCAAGTACAGATTTAGGTAAGAAATATTGTCTAATAAAGGTGTCCAAAATACTCTCGCTCAGTTTCCACAATCGATTTTAAGCTATCGGCATTAAGATAATCATGCAACAAATCATTGTTCAACTTCAAGAATGTAGGTCCCCACTTGAATTTGTTTAATAGCTCGGTAGCTCTGTCCTTATGACCTAGTATAAATAGAGAGCCAGCAAGGGCCTCCACACTCGAAAGCTTTCCTATCTTGGCATAATTTGTGGGGTTCGCTGCGAGCATTGCAGGTAACCGCCTATGTTTTCCGTGTCTTAAACCTCTGTATCGTGTAAAAACGTATCCTGCTCTTTCCCACGAACAATCAATAGCGCATATCGAATTGCAAAATATACAACTCTGTCGGGATAATGTTTCGCTAGAAAGGGGATCTAGCAGGACCGTATTATGACCAATGTACCGAACTTGTTCCGCCAAACCAAACCTAACGAGTTTAGCGGCAGTACACTTATTGGGATCATCTTGCCCAAACATGTACACACATACTTTCATGGGTGTATCTATGAACTTGAATGTATAGAAAGGTGATAATAATGTTATAGCGCAAGTGTATTCAACAACAAGTTTACTACACGCTCCAGTACAAAGTTATAAGCGAAACCAATGAATGTCGTGATTAAACATTGCAGAATTGTAGTTTAAACCAAGAAGGCGCTAGAGGCCATTCCTTCAATTGCTTCAAAGTAAGAATCAACATCCATCTCTGTTACCTTTCCTTGATCGACATTTATGATATATATCATATGTAAGTGGCTGTTAAGAATTTCACCAAAGCTAATTGGTGGATTACGATAATATCTATCGCATAATTCTTTAACCTCTTTCATGTCCTCCTTGGCTCGGTCTCTTGGAGGCCGACTAAATATTTTCGGAATTGGAAGTATACTCACCGGAGTCGTTGCAAGAACGAACTGATTTGCAAATTTGCTATACCTTGCCATTTTACTTGCTACCCGCGCTGAATAATAGGATAGGGGATCCAAAGCGTGCTCAGGGGGAATAAATCCTGTCTCTATTTCCACTATAGCCTCCCCCTCACCTTTCGTGGCATAAAGATCGCAAATTAGAATTTCATTTAGCTGCCTTTCGACATCCACAGCATATCCGTACTTTATCAGATGCCTAGCACATACAAGTTCCATTGCAGAATGATTAATTTTTACGATATTCCTCTTGTACAGCTCTATCAAGCGAAACTTCACAAAATCCATCCTCTTGATAATCTCACCAGATCCTCCTTCTGTCATTTTGTCTGACAAATTGGTTACGTCAGCAGTAAAGCGCTCTAAATCCAATTATTGCTAAAACTAATTGCTAGTTCACTTAAATATAAATTCGCCCCGATAGAGCAACCTTAAAAATCTAGCCTGATAAACATCTTTTGGAAAATGACGACCATAAATACAATTACTATACTCGGTTCGGGAGTTATGGGACACGGTATTGCTCAGGTGGCCTCAACTGCCGGCTACAATATTGTACTCCGTGACATAGAGCAAACTCTTCTGGAAAACGCAATGAATAAGATCAAATGGTCACTTGGCAAACTGGTAGAAAAGCAAAAGATTTCTCAGGATGATGCAAATTCGGTCTATGGTAGAATAACCCCCGTAGTTGATTTGAAGAAGGCCCTTCAGGATTCTGACCTTCTGGTAGAGGCCGTGCCAGAAGACTTGGAGCTAAAAAAGAAAGTCTATGCTGAAGTGGAGAAATATGTTGAGGATAAAACCTTATACGCTTCAAATACCAGTACCCTGCCAATAGGTGAGTTGGCTTCCCTAACTAGCCGACCTTCTCGCTTTATAGGACTCCATTTTTTTAACCCACCTCAACTAATGCCTCTTGTAGAAGTAATTCCAAGCCGTTTTACCGATAACGACACAGTTAGCATAACTTTAGATTTAATCAAGAAGATAGGCAAGGATCCTGTCCTCTGTAAGAAGGATGTTGTCGGTTTCATTGTCAATAGAATATTTATCCCATTGGTTCATGAAGCAGCATATTGTCTTGAAAGAGATAACGCAAAAATGACGCAAATAGATTCTGCGGTAAAATTCAAGATGGCTGCTCCGATGGGCATTTTTGAACTCGCTGATTACACAGGCCTCGACGTCATTCATAAGGCAAGTAATGAAATGGCATCCAGAGATAAAAGGGTCATTAACCCTAATCCACTTATAGAAAGACTCTTTAGTGAAAAAAAATTTGGACAAAAGTCTGGAACAGGATTTTACGACTATAGTGGAGAGGACAAATACGGGCGAATAAAATTGAGCGAAACGGAGGCAGAGCAATATGACCCTATAACACTTGTCGCAATTGTTGCTAACAACGCCGCATGGCTACTTTCAAATGGCGTATGCGATAGAAATGACCTTGATAAGGCTCTTAGACTAGGCATGGGTTTTAAAAAATCCCCGTTTACCTTGGCGGAGGAATTTGGGCTAAAGAGAGTAGTGTCAACGCTAGAGAACCTATCAAACAAATATGGTGAATTTTATGAACCTGATATTTTGCTCAAAAAGATGTCACTCGGATAGCCGATACCTTTAGATCAAAGCCTGCTTCTCAACTCCGGAACCACGTTAGGTCACGATTCATGAAAGGAGAGTATCCACCCAGTCTAGACTGTGCATTTCCAAATATCAAAAGATACTGCAAAGAATTTGATATATCAGATCGAGATATGGCCAGAGGCAAAAAGTCTCTGAAAAGAGGATAACGACAACAATAATAATATGGCAGATGGATTTTCGTCATATGGATCATCGGGTCAAGGATATATCGCTTGCAGAGCTTGGGAAAAAAAAGATCGACTGGGCAGAGGCCCATATGCCTGTTCTTATTTCATTAAGAAAAAAATACGAGGACTCTCAACCACTTAAAGGACAAAGGGTGGCGGGGTGTTTGCATGTTACAAAAGAAACAGGAGTGCTAGTTAGAACTCTTAGGGCGGTGGGAGCAGAATTATCGTGGTGCGCATGTAATCCATTAAGTACGCAAGATGACGTTGCGGCTTCCATAGCTAGGGATGAGAGAATCTCCGTCTTTGCCGTTCGGGGAGCCTCAACTGAGCAATATTATCAAGACATTCATTCCGCAATGAGTATTAGGCCGAGCATAACGATCGATGACGGTGCAGACTTAACCGTAGAAATGCACAAAGAAATTGATGGTCTTGCCAGCACAGTTAGGGGCGGCACTGAGGAAACCACTACAGGTGTTGCCCGGTTGAGGGCTATGGAAAGATCTAAAAAATTAAAATATCCAATTATAGCCGTGAATGATGCAGAGACTAAACATGATTTCGACAATTATTATGGGACAGGTCAATCTGCTTTAGATGGCATTATTAGGGCAACAAATGTTCTAGTGAGCGGAAAAAATCTTGTAGTAGCAGGTTATGGCCACGTGGGAAAAGGGATAGCAAAGAGAGGCTCAGGATTTGGTGCTAATGTCATAGTAACCGAAGTGGATCCGATAGCAGCGCTTAAGGCAAAACTAGACGGCTATTCTGTCTCCACCATGGTTGACGCTGCTACTACAGGTGACATATTTGTAACCACAACTGGATGTAAAGATGTAGTAAATGAGGAACATGTAAAAAGAATGAAAAACGGGGCTATACTAGCTAACGCAGGACATTTCAATGTTGAAATATCGATGGATGCGATTGACCGCAGCTCGGTGAGTAAGAAAAATATCAATGAGCACACTACACAATACGAATTGAGTAACGGTAACAAGATTTATCTGATAGGAGAGGGTAGGCTAGTCAACCTAGCTGCCGCCGAAGGACATCCTTCTGAAGTTATGGATATGAGCTTCGCAAATCAATTTATGTCAGTTCTGAAACTAGCTCAAACCAGATCAAAATTGGAACCAATTGTCTATGATATAGAAAAGTCTCAAGACCAGGAAATTGCTTTCGCCAAGTTGACGTCTATGGGAGTGAAAATAGACAAGTTAACAAGTGAACAGAAAAATTACATACAAGGGTATATCGAAGGGACCTAACAAGAAAGTAAGCACTTTTTTAGTACGTGTCATAAAAAATTATTAATGTTGTGTGTGCAAAGTTCGTATTGCACATGATGTGTGTAAAGAAGGTATAAAAGAGGAGAAAAATTGTTTCTAAAGGCTTTGGATGGGTGGTCTAGCATGGTTATGATACCTGTCTCACACACAGGTGGCCGAGAGTTCAAATCTCTCCCCATCCATTTTTGTTTTGTAGCTCCCAATTTCAGATGCTATCCAGCATTATTTATGATACTTAAGGTGACCACCCTTTTTTCATTTATTATCACTGGGTGGTTTGATATTACGTCAGGATCAACATTGTAAAAGCTACCGCAGCCGCGATGGCAAGAAAAATCTTTGTGAGATTCATAGACCTATCCAGGGATTGTGAATAATCATCGAATTGCCCTTTTCCCATCAGTTTGACATTAGATTCTACAGACAACAACTTATAGGAACATCGTTTGATTTCCGCAAATGACTCAGCTGCCAATTGTCTGTAGTGCCCTGCTATTTCCTTCCTGCTAGTAATGCTCCCCAGTGAATAGTATCCATGTCGTGTTCTTTTGCCTGACGTTGAATGGGTATCAGAGGTGCAGATTTCAATCATGTTAAATCCGTGGGATTTCAGATCAGATATAACAGCAGCTCGAACTTGGTTTTCCATATTATTTGAATCTGCCCATCCTATGGCATACTTCTTATTCATCACTTCTAAGGCTATAACACCTAACCCCCCCTGACCTAAATCCTCTTTTTCCTGTACGTGAAAATTATCTTCTGCAATACATTTATCGTCCTTCCCACTGAAACGATATTTAGCTGCGAATCCCACCCCAAATCGATATTGTACAGAAACCTTGATCTTGTCAAGAGCTTCCCTTGCGCATAAGATCAAGTCATGCTTATCATCTGCTGACAACGGTCCTCCCATAGCGTTATGACTGTCGATAGCAAGGATCTTTGAAAATCCCAATTTGCTTGCGTAATCTTGAAGATTTGAAGCAACTTCAGGAGGGATATCCTCCATCCCTTGTGACCTAGTAGAGAGTATGATTAGACATACTCTTCCAAATGCAATGGCTGTAACTATGAAGTCACCTTCTTGGATCTGGATAGGCTCTGTGCAAGTAGACCCCATGTCGAATACAAAAGGTGTGGAGAAAGAATTGAGATATTTTGTTAGTTCATTTTTTGAAGGTATATTAAATGAATGGTCAGATGCGCTATGAACTACAAGTGCTCGTGTTGAGAAAATTCTCAACAACTCATAAGGCAAATTGCTTCCTCCAATTGGTTTGAATGGTCCAGGATGAACACCTGGTATCACAAGAGAAATCTCTACTTGATTCGAAGTATTAGTATAAAACTTTATTATATAGCTTGTTACATTTTTTACTTCTGCTCTGGCTTCTACTATCTCTTCCATCCTATCTCCCTTTTGCTCCGTCCAAGCGGACAAGAAGGCTTGGAGTAGATTGAAAGTGCTTAAAACATGTGGTCGACCAGCCTTATCGGCCAGGATAGACCATATTACAGCCCAAATAACAAAAAAGCTACTAATAATAAGAGCATGTGAGTATTTAAGAACAATATCGTAGAACCCCGAAGGAGTAAGCAAGATAACTAAAAACAAGACAGGTCCAATAAAAGAAACACAGACGGCTCTGACCAGTCCTGCACCAATGACAGATGTGAAAATACTAACCCTGAACCCCACTACAATTAACATGCCTTCTAAAAGATAGATATCGGAGTCGCTCTTGTAGCCAAATAAGGAATCAAAGGCAATTCCAACCGCAAGGACAATCAGCCAAAGCAGGTTTCCAAATGCCGCTACATGATACATTTTGGAAATCTTGTTTGTGGGTGCTCCGAGTAAGGATAGATAATCTAAAAAACTCAGAGCGAGTATTGCTATTATACCATAAATTAGGGATACAACATAATTTTTTACCATCCCATTTAATCCGTACAAAAAAGATAAAGTGACAATAAGTGCCGCCGAAGCTATCGAAATAGAAACGGATATCTTGTATGAAGATGGATTTAGTCGGGTGATCGTCCATCTTTTGTGGATATTAGATACACTGTCCGGCCGAGAACTAACCATTAGCCGGTCTCAGCAAACTTAGACTGGGAATATTATTCTTATTAGAAGGGAAACACCAATCACGGCTCCTGTTATTCCAAGTACGATTTCCGGTCTAACTTTAAATCCTTTTGTTTCATCCTCGAAGAATCTTAAGAGTCCTGCACTAGATGCTGGTAGAGGAGCATTTTTCTTTTTGCTCATTGTCTATTCAATTATCTTGTTGGCGTATTAAATACATTACGGGACTAAATAATTATGGAAGGTTGTTTGGCAATATTTAGTATCGGTTTCGAAAAGCTA
>WUUC01239519.1_pt1 | contig 12123 bp, 9 predicted proteins | sample 6278441 | NCBI WGS metagenome assembly WUUC01 (sample SAMN13675441, study PRJNA597444) | soil metagenome | isolation source: soil | place: USA: Washington | collected 2017-10 | reverse complement strand
CCATGGTACTGCACAACAATGCGGGAGAGTAGGTAGCTGCCATATTTATTAAAAAAGCCTTTCAGATTTAATTCTGAGAGGCTTTTTTGTTTTTAATTAGAGAAAATTTCCATGATTTCGTTCTTCTTTCTTCTCGATACCGGCACTTGTACATCATTGCTTAGCCAATGTTGTCCTTTCTTATCAACTTTCTTTACATCTGCTTTAATGACGAGATAAGATTGTGTACCCGTATAAACTGGTGATCAGTCAAAATGTCTTCATACTCCCTGATCGTTTTCGACACTAATAAGGCTTTTGATGATTAAACAAGAATTTGGTATAGTTATTCTGCCTTCAAGACAAATAATTTTTTAATTCAAACAGAAATACGCCTTCTTTTATTGAAATGGCGAGCTTAAAAAACTCGGCCCTGTTTTTTTGCTGCAGGTTATTAATTAGGTTATCTACCAGTTGCTTTGTTGTATATGAGTCTATATATCCCTTATTGTCCTTGCTGCAATGCCTTTATGGAAAACCATCAGGTATATCCGCAAGGAAAAGCGCATCAGGCAGAAAGGGATAAGCTCTTCAGGGGTAGTAACGCATATTCATACTACAGCAATGCGACGTGGTCCTACGGTAGATCAGGTGCATCGAATACACCAGCGTCATTCACGGGCATTCTCATAAAAGCAGTATAACCGCTAAGGACGAAAAATTTAAGCACGGTGAAAGTGTGCCGCTTATGTATTTGCCCGAGGAACCATCTAAAATTGTAGTTGATGGCGGACAAGGATACTGGCCGATGTTGATATTCTCTATCTTGAATTTTATGTTTGTTCTTTTCGCTGTTTACAAAATAGCTGAGATGGTTGAGTCGGGTAATATTTAATAGGAATATGGAAATAATGGCAATGGTAATGAGTAAAAACCGAATAAGGGGGTAAAAAAAATATTTTTAATCTGTACCGGTCCTGCGGGATATGTCATCAACTAGCCATCTATCATTACATTTGTTCCCATGCGAATTATATTTTTATTCTTCCTTTTTATTTTATTTATTCAAGCCAGCAATTCCCCTGATTATATAAAAAAAATCCAGATCAATGGAACTGCACAGGGCACTACGTATCACATTACGTATTATGCAAGCGATAGCATTGTGACAAAGAACCAAATTGACAGTATTCTCAATAAAATAGACAGTTCGCTTTCTTTATACAAACCGTATTCTCTTATCAACCAGTTCAATAATTCTAAACGTGGATTGATAGTGGATGAACATTTTATTAAAGTCGTAGAAAAAGCACAGAAAATTTATAAACGCACGAACGGGCTATTTGATATCACGATCTACCCGCTGACAGAAGCATGGGGTTTTGGACCAACAAAGCCGCCTGCTGTACCAAGTCTGCAAACTGTTAAACAAATATTGTCCTGTGTTGATTCACGGTTGCTTTATTGGAAGGGAAAGAAATTAATGAAGAAAAAGCCATGCGTGCAGCTGGATGTCAATGGCATAGCACAGGGATACAGCGTAGATGTAGTAGCCGGTTTTTTTGAAGAAAATAATATCAAGAACTACCTAATTGAATTGGGAGGCGAAATAAAAATAAAGGGAAAAAAGCCAGCCAGCGAAAAGATGTCCGTCGGTATTGAGACACCTGTCGGGGATGCTGATTTTTCGTTCATTGAAAAAGTCGTTTATCTCGATAAAGGTGCGATTACTACTTCAGGTAATTATCGACGCTATTATGAAAGCGAAGGAAAATACATCTCTCATTTATTAGATCCAAGGACGGGCTATTCGTTACAAAACGAACTTATCAGTGTAACTGTATACGCAAAAGATGCGATAACGGCTGATGGCTATGATAATGCAATCATGGCAATGGGCCTGGAGAAGGGGTTAGCCTTCGTTGAGAAGAATAAAAAGCTTGCGGCACATTTTATATACCGCAAAATGGATGGGACGGTTGGAGACACAATGAGCAGACGTTTCAAAGGCCTTCTGCTACCCTAGTGCCATCTAACCGATGCCGGTAATGAAGGTTAGTTATTATCTTTTGTTTTAGAAGCGGTATTCACGACCTTTGCCGACCTTTAAACTATGACCAAAAAAGAGAGACTGATTGTATTGCTATTGGCGGCGCTGAATTTTACTCATATACTGGATTTCATGATCATGATGCCCTTGGGTAACTACCTGATGCCACAGTTTGATATCAGTCCAAAGCAGTTCAGTTTTTTGGTTAGCGCCTATTCTATCAGTGCCGCCGTATCCGGCTTTGTAGCCGCTTTTGTCGTTGATCGTTTCGATAGAAAAAAAGTATTGGTATTATGTTACATTGGATTTCTTATTGGCACTGTAGCCTGTGGATTTGCCGCGACTTATAACTTATTGTTTGCCTCAAGAATCCTGGCCGGAATATTTGGCGGTATTATAGGGGCGCAGGTTTTTTCGATCATCGCGGATATTTTCCCTTATGAAAGAAGAGGTGTAGCGATGGGCTCCGTGATGAGTGCTTTTGCCGTAGCTTCTATCTTAGGGGTCCCTTTTTCACTTTACCTAACAAATATGTTCCAGGATGATTGGCATATTCCTTTTTTGTTAGTAGGTGGAGTGGGGGTTGTGCTTGTTCCGTTAATAATAAAATATATTCCCGCTATGAACAGTCATATCGTGGAAGCTGATAAAAAAGAGCGACCATGGGTTATACTACGGAATGTGCTGCATACACCTGCGCAACGTTCGGCATTAATTTTTTCTTGCCTCCTGATGATGGGCCATTTTCTTATCATTCCTTTTATCAATCCCTATCTTGAATTTAATAAAGGATTCTCTAAAGATCTTACGCCCATGATCTATCTGGTGGGTGGAATTGCTTCGCTAATTGCTGCTATCTTCCTGGGACGTATCGCAGACAAAAAAGGCAAGTTGCCTGTTTTTTCTATATCTGTATTTTTTTCTCTTTTTATGGTGGTCCTAATTACGAGTATGCCGACAGTTCCTTTTGCAGTTGTCCTTGTTTTTTTTGCTATATGGTTTGTCTTCGCTACTGGCCGCGCCGTTACCGCACAGGCAATGATCAGCGAAGTAGTTAAGCCTGAGCAACGGGGAAGTTTTATGAGTTTTAATGGTAGTGTTCAGCAATTAGGTACCAGTATTGCTTCCATTGTTGCGGGGCTGGTGGTAGTAAAGGACAATGCCGGGAAAATACAGCATTACGAATGGCTTGGTTATTTAAGCATAATAGTTTTAACTGCCAGCCTGCTTTTGGGGCGCTATTTGTTTTCCGGAATGGATAAAAAGGCTTCCGTATTACCACAAAGTAATATAAGCAAGTAAAACTTCGTTGCATAAAAATACCCCGCATTGTATATTTAACCTTCTCCGGAGAATCGATTTATTTGTATAATTGGAATGTAATGAATCTTCAACCTTTATTACTTGCGTTGGTAATGGTACTCTTGTTTAGCTGTAAATCAAAAACAGCCTTTGATTACAGCCAGCAAATTGTAACAATGGAAACAGAACTGGCCGCGGACATCGCCATCTCTGACAAGAAAGTAAGCGATTATATTGATGCGGAACAAAACGACAGCGCCGCCATCATTACAAAACGGATGGAAGATCTTGCAGTGAAAACATTGGAAGAGGTAAAAAAACTGGACGCACCGAAAGTTAATGAAGGTGAAAATTTTAAGAAAGCCGCTGTCCGCTACTTTACCTACCTGAATACCATCTACACATCCTTTCATAAATTTACGTCGGCTACAACCGCGAAAGCGAAAGAGTCAGAGCGGCTAAAACTTGCAAAAATAGTGAATGATAAAGAAGAAGCAACGAAGGCACTGCAGGTTGCCCAGCAGAAATTTGCCACCGCGAATAATTTTAGAATCGGGAAAGTGAGCAAGGCCGATAACGACAATTGAGAAGTCATTTGGCAGTAGCTTACAATTCCTAATCTCGTGTCACTTTACAACTCTATAAACGGGATACCGCATATTAACTGGCTCGAAATAGGTAGAATTTTGAAATACAAAATTCAGTTGATCCCTTCCACTTTTAGCAAAAGCCGTGTCCGTGGCCCGTTTCTGTTCCAGTTTGCTTTTGAGATCGGCGTTGGCTTTTAAGTAGTCTGCGGCGATATCCTCAAATGAGTAAGGTGAGTATCCTTCTTTTTGCCCGAGTATTGCATCAAAAAAGTTCCAGGCAAAGTAGGAATCCTGCGCCTGCGGCTCAAGTGTTTCAACCAGGAAATGGTTACCCACCTGGTTCATCGGTATGTAATAGTCACCCTTACGGAAATTCGTTGGCTGTGTGCTGCTGCTGATCTTTACGTCACTGTTAGGATGATGCATTTCATATTGCCGGCCAGATGCTTTATAATCCTCGATACGGTACACTTCGACTTCAATGATCGTATCTCTTTTAAGTTTTATCATTGTTACCTTGTTCAGCGTTAACAAATCGATGACATTCCACCACCCCTGGGGAATGATATATCCCGTTGGTTTTTGAATGAAAGATTGTGCCTCGTAATGATTATAAAAAGGAATTTGCACTTCAAAAGGTTTGCTGCGATCATAATACAATCGCGGATGACCAGAAACTTCGCTTGGTTTATATCCCGCGGTATATCCTTTATAGGTAAGCATAGTGAACTTCGATTTATCTAATTTCCAGGTAATAGGAAACCGGGCTTGTGTTTTTACAGCTTGCTTAGCCTGTTCTCTTGTTTGCCTGATCACATCACTATGCTTGCTGGTAAAATCGATAAAACATTGCATCAATGCATAGGTAGCTTTTACCCGCTGATTATAGGGCTTCAACATATGCGTTTCGGGCACAAAAGCAAACGTGTTCCAAAGAGAAGCATAACCGCTTCCATAACGGGGACTATCCCAGTATTCGGGCCAGCCTTTATCGGGCGTATCTCCGTATACATTTACATAGGGAATGAGATCATATTTTTTTTCTTTCATCAATACATACAAACCTGGTTCAAACTGCTTGTTCAAAAACTCGCCCATGGCACCGCCTAATTTATTATGCTGTGATGTGAGCAATGTCATCACATGCTGGTAATCCGCACCGTTGCTTACATGATTATCGACAAATACATCAGGATCTGCGAGATGAAATATTTCAGTGAAAGCTCGTGCGTCTTTTGAATCACACTTAATAAAATCGCGATTGAGATCAAGATTTTGCGAGTTGCCCCGAAATCCTTTTTCAACAGGACCGTTCTGGTCAATCCGGTAGTTGACACTACGATTGAGACAGCCGCCAATATTATAAACAGGGATAATCGCAAGAACAATGTTATCAGGGATCTTATATTTATTTGCAACAATATCTCTTACTAATAGCATGCTGGCATCGATGCCATCAGGTTCGCCCGGATGGATGCCGTTGTTGATAAGCAAAATTCTTTTATTGTTTTTACGAATATTTGAAAAATTATGATCGCCGTTGTTTGACACAAGAATAAGATGAAGAGGATAACCTGCGTCCGTCATACCCATCGTGAGCATTTTTACTTTTCCGGATTGAGCGTCCAGTTTTTGCCACCAGGCTATGATCTCTGAATAAACGGGACTTTCTTTTCCTCCCGATGTTTCAAATTTAGTTAGCAGCGACTGGCTGAAAGAGGAAATGGCAATGACAAATGAAAAGAGCAAAAAAATTTTCTTCATGTTGGCGGTATATGAGGTGCAAGTAACAATATTACTTAAAATAAAAAAGGCATCCCGTTTTGAGATGCCTTTCAAATTATTTATTAAAAAAATTACTTTGCTGTAGCAACAGTTACTTTCTTTGTCAATTTGCTTTTCAGGTTGGCTGCTTTATTTTTGTGAATAATGCCACGTTTAGCCAATTTGTCAATCATGCTGGCAACCAAAGGAAGTTTTTCGCCTGCCTCCTTTCCTGTTACTACTTTCAGGTCGCGGATAGCATTACGGGTAGTTTTTCCGTAGTATTTATTCCTGTCGCGGCGTTTAGCGGCCTGACGTACATCTTTTTTTGTTGCTTTGTGATTAGCCATTCCTATCAAATTTTAAGGAGGGCAAAGGTAAGGCAGGGTGCTTTACTTACCAAATAATATAGTATTTATTCAAAAAAAGATGATCCATGACAGAACCCCGAAGAGTGCGACGCAACAGCCGACGACCAAAGCACCGAAAGCTGGCGCTAAAAATATATCTATGGTGATACCACTACCGGATTATCAGTTTTTTAAGCGATATTTGTGACCCTTAAAACTAGTCACTTCAAAGTTGTTTTTAAATGAAGGATTTTTCATATATCACAAGTTCTTCCCCGGCGTTTATTGAAAATATGTACCTGGAATTTATAAAGGATCCTAACAGTGTCGACCCGGATATGAAGAAATTTTTTGAAGGTTTCGATTTTGCTGTTGGAAATGGCACCCCGGCAACCAATGGTACGGCTCCAAAAGTTGAAACAGTAGAAGCTGTAGCAAATTTAAACAGCAGCCTTGGATGGAGAAAAGAACTGGGTGCGTACCGGATGATTCTTGGCTATAGAAATAAAGGACACCTTATCGCTAAAACCAATCCTATTCGTCCGAGAAAAGACCGCGATGCCAACCTCACCCTTTCTTTTTTTGGCTTGGAGGATACCGATCTCGATAAAACATTCCAGGTTGGAGAGCGCATTGGGCTTGGACCAACTGCACTAAAAAACATATGGGCCCATCTAGAAAAAGTATATGCTACTCACGTAGGACTCGAATTCAAATACATCAGTAACCAGGAAAAAGTCAACTGGCTTGCTGTTGAAATGGAAAGGAATTTTACGGATCCGGTGCCGCTGGAAAAGAAAAAACGCATCCTGGAAAAACTAAACCAAGGTGTGATGTTCGAAAAATTTTTACATACAAAATATGTTGGTCAAAAGCGGTTTTCACTGGAAGGCGGCGAAACAACGATTGCCGCATTAGATGCCATTATTAACACTGCTGCAGATAATGACGTTCAGGAAGTAGTGATTGGTATGGCACATCGCGGCCGTTTGAATGTGCTCGCTAATATCATGGGCAAAACCTATGAACAGATCTTCAGCGAGTTTGAGGGCACCGGCAAAGTTGACCAAACTATGGGCAGCGGTGATGTAAAGTATCATATGGGATTTGGTAGTGAAGTGAAAACGATTTCTGACAAAACCGTGCACCTGAAACTAATGCCCAATCCATCACATCTTGAAGCTGTGGACCCGGTGGTAATTGGTTTTGCAAGAGCAAAGGCTGATGTGTTGTATAAAAGCGAGTACGATAAAATATTACCAATCCTTATTCATGGCGACGCGTCAGTAGCGGGGCAAGGGATTGTGTATGAGGTTTTACAGATGAGTAATCTTGATGGCTACAATGTCGGTGGCACGATTCATTTTGTGATAAACAACCAGATAGGATTTACGACTGATTTTGATGAGGCAAGGAGTTCAGACTATTGTACTTCGCTGGCCGCGGCTATACAAGCTCCTGTATTTCATGTGAATGGTGACGATCCCGAGGCTGTGTTAAAATGTGCTGAGATCGCTACCCGTTACCGCCAGGAATTTAACAGCGATGTTTTTGTCGATATGGTTTGTTACCGAAGGCACGGGCATAATGAAGGTGATGACCCGAAATTTACACAACCTCATTTGTATGCATTGATCGACAAACACCCGAATCCGCGTGAGGTGTATATAAAATATTTGCTGGAAAATGGCGAGGAGGATGCACAGGAACTCGCCAAAGAGATGGAGAAAAAATTCTGGGGGGATTTGCAGGAACGCCTTGATGAAGTGAAGCAAAAGCCATTGCCTTATCACTACCAGCAACCGGAAATTTGGTGGAAGAATTTGAGAAAAGCCACAGATGAGGATTTTGACAGATCACCAATTACAGGGATCACTTCAGAAAACTTTAAAAAAATATTTGATGCCATGATGAAATGGCCTGAGAGTTTCAAGCCATTGCGTAAAGTTGAAAAGATTCTCCAGGATAAAGTAAAATTGTTTGAATCTGAAGGAAAGATAGATTGGGCCACCGGCGAATTGTTGGCTTATGGTAGTTTGTTGCTCGAAGGAAAGGATGTGAGAATGAGCGGGCAGGATATACGTCGTGGTACTTTCTCTCATCGGCATGCAGTACTTCGCGATGAAAATACAGATGAAGCTTATAACCGCCTCGACAGGATCGAAGGCGCCTCCGGAAAATACAGGATTTTTAATTCGCTATTGAGCGAATATGGCGTATTGGGATTTGAATATGGTTATAGCATGGCCAATCCTAACGCATTGGTAGTTTGGGAAGCACAATTTGGAGATTTTGCAAACGGGGCACAGTTGATCATTGATCAGTTTATTGCAGCCGGCGAGCAAAAATGGAACCGGATGAACGGGGTTACGCTTCTCTTGCCGCATGGTTACGAAGGCCAGGGACCTGAGCATAGCAGTGCAAGGATGGAACGGTTTCTGCAAATGTCTGCTGAATTAAATATGGTAGCGGTTAACATCACAACCTCAGTTAACTTCTTTCATGCATTGAGGAGACAGGCGACCTGGCCGTTCCGTAAACCCTTGATCGTTTTTTCACCGAAAGCTAATCTTCGTCATCAGGGTAGCTACTCAGCCACTGAAGAATTTTTGACTGGTGGGTTCAAAGAAATTATCGACGATTCATTCGCGGACACAAGGGCTGTAAAAAAAGTGGTGTTCTGCAGCGGCAAGATCTATTTTGATCTTGCGGAACGCCAGCAAAGAGAAGACAGGAAAGATATTGCGATCATTCGTCTTGAACAATTGTATCCTCTGCCGTTAAAACAACTGGATGAGCTGTATAAAAAATATAATCGCGCCACCTGGTTTTGGGTGCAGGAAGAACCGTTGAATATGGGTGCCGCGTCATATCTTCAAATGAATTTGAAGAGTATTAATTACGGTGTAATAAGCAGGCAGCCGAGTGCATCAACAGCAACTGGCTTTGCCAGAGTGCATAAACAGGAACAGGAAGAAATTATTGAGACAGCATTTTCCATATAAGGAGTAACCCGTAGCGAAAAACCAATACTACAAATAAGAAATAGTTTTTATGATTGATATAAAAGTACCAACGGTCGGAGAGTCCATTAGTGAAGTAACCCTTTTAAAATGGACAAAAAAAGATGGTGACTATGTGGAAAGGGACGAAGTAGTTGCAGAATTAGAAAGTGAGAAAGCGACATTTGAAGTAAATGCAGAAAAATCCGGTATATTAAAAACAGCCGCGCAAGAAGGAGATACTTTAAAAATTGGTGACCTGTTAGCCAGTATCGATGATTCAGTTGCAAAACCGGAAGGCGGAAAATCATCGGCCGCGAGCCAGAAGCAAGAAACCCCGGCTACGAATGGACAGGAAAAGAAAGAAGAAAAAGCAACTCCTGTAGCAGCAGCGCAGGAAACAAAATCTCAGGATGAGGTTAAAGCGACACCCGTCGCTTCCGCTATCATTGCCGACAAAAAGGTTGACCCCAAAACGGTTACTCCTTCCGGTTTCCTGGGAAAGATATTAAAAGATGATGTGCTGGCTGCGTTATCTAATCCTGGCAAGAAATCTGTTGCTGGTGCAGAATTATTTAGCCGGAATGTACGCAACGAAAAAATGACCAACTTGAGAAAAACAATTTCAAGAAGGTTGGTAGAAGCAAAGAATACTACGGCGATGCTCACCACTTTCAATGAAGTGGACATGACCAATATCATGGGCATTCGCACCAAATACAAAGAAAAGTTTAAAGAAGTACACGGTGTTGGTTTAGGCTTTATGAGCTTTTTTGCAAAGGCATGCGCCGTAGCTTTAGCGGAATGGCCATCTGTGAATGCATATATCGACGGTGACCAGTTGATTTATCATGATTATGCCGATATCAGTATTGCGGTAAGTACCCCAAGGGGTTTAACGGTTCCGGTGATGCGGAATGTCGAAAGTATGAGTATGGCTGATGTTGAAAGGAAAGTGATAGAACTCGCCGGCAAAGCGAGGGACAGCAAACTGACGGCAGATGAACTAACAGGCGGCACTTTTACTATTACCAATGGTGGTGTATTTGGATCGTTGATGAGCACGCCGATTATCAACATACCACAGAGTGCTATACTAGGCATGCATAAGATCCAGGAGAGACCGGTGGCAATAAATGGCCAGGTAGTGATCAAGCCAATGATGTATCTCGCTTTAAGTTACGACCACCGGATCATTGACGGCCGTGAGTCTGTTAGCTTCCTGGTAAGAGTAAAAGAGCTATTGGAAAACCCCGAACAATTATTAATTGGAAAAGATCCTGTAAAAACTTTGTTAGAATTATAGCTATATTGGCTCCTCAAAACACTTTATGAAAACACTTCTAACTGCTTTTTTAGCTGTTATTCTATTGACTTCCTGTCAGAAGGAAGTTAGCTTTCAATCAGGGAGCAGCGGTAACAACGGTGGAAACGGCAACGGCAACACTTCGGGACTTCTTGTAAAAGCCGTAGCCGTAACAGGTGCCGAAACCCAAACTACCATCTACACTTACGACTCCCAAGAGAGACTGGAGACAATGAGCATTAAGGGGTCAACCGGGGGAATACCTGTTGACAGCTATCATAAATACGAGCGGGATGGGACTGGCCGTATCTTGCGAGTTTTACAAAAACTTGCTGATATGCAAGGCGCAACCTCGGACACATCTGTCACTACATATCATTATCCCGACGAAACAACAATGAACTATGACTATAGAATCTTCGTTATAACGGTGGATATGGGTGGATTTTCCATGAGCACAATTGATAGCACTGACTATAGCTATACGTCCGATAAGATGATGTCCTTTCATTCATTCATGTCATCTTCGTTAGCACCGGGTTCCATTATGTCCGAAAGCAAGACTGACTTTTCCTACGATGTATCAGGCAATGTAACCGGAATGAAAATGTATAGCGATATTTCCGGCCCGGGCGGCACAATGGATTTGATTGCTGATTATACATACACTTATGCCGCTACATCCATTAATCAAGTGTATATGACCACTAATGGTGCCCAAAACTTTGCACTAAATAGTTTGCCAAATATCACCGCCAACGTTATTACCAAAATGGAAATGGTTTCAAACGCAACCATGCCACCGATGAATGTAGTGATCACAAGCAGTTATGTTAATGGTGCAGATAACAAGGCGGTGTCGGCAACTGCTGTGTCTACTACAACAGGGCAACCAACCCAAACTACCAACTATACTTTCTTTTACCAATAAAGGCAAATTATTTCAATATCACAGATCGTCTCATTGTGGACGGTCTTTTTTATTTCCCATAAATGAGCACCCACGCTGAGCGGAACCACCATTGGATTACCTGGCTAAAACCGGTTGTTTTTCCGGTACCGGCTAATGTGATGGTGGTGCAGGCGTACCATTTTTGACCTTTTTAATCTGCCATATTTTTCATAAGAAATGGCAAACTTATCTTTTCTATCTTGCGCCGGTGAACCGTTACTATTCATATCTCAATTCGGCAAAAGAAATACTTGAGCTCTATAAAGGCGAAGAACCCTTTGCTGCATTTTTAAAACAATTCTTTGCCCGGCGAAAAAAATATGGCTCAAAAGACCGCAAACAAATCAGTCACCTTTGCTATTGCTATTTCCGATTGGGGAAAGCAGGATATACTCTTCCAATGGAAGAAAGAGTATTGACAGCTTTGTTTCTTTGTTCGGAAACAGCTAATGAACTTTTGCAAAATCTAAAACCGACATGGAATGTAAAGATTAATGCAAGTCTAAAAGAAAAATTTACATGGCTAAATACCCATAGCGTTGGTAAAGAAATTTCAATAAACGAAGTTTTTCCATGGAAGGAAGAATTAAGCTCTGGCATCGCGTATAAGGAATTTTGTGAATCTTTTTTTAAACAGCCAGACTTGTTTTTGCGATTGAGGCCCGGCAAAGAGAAGGGGGTGATTGAAAAACTGGAGACTACCGGGATCAATTTTGAGCAAGTAGGGAGTAACTGCCTTGCTTTATCCAACTCATCAAAGCTGGAGATAATAGAGTTAAACAAGGAGGCTGTAGTGCAGGATTATAATTCGCAAAGGGTGGGAGATTT